>Ga0307479_10002197_pt1 | contig 17751 bp, 18 predicted proteins | sample atmos_gasesECM4C_FD_203743 | JGI IMG/M metagenome (GOLD analysis project Ga0307479, IMG submission 203743) | Hardwood forest soil microbial communities from Morgan-Monroe State Forest, Indiana, United States - atmos_gasesECM4C_515 | ecosystem: Environmental > Terrestrial > Soil > Temperate... | reverse complement strand
GCCGGATATTTCTTCGCTTCAGCCATCACACGCGCTCCAGAATGCAGGTTGATGCGGCGTGGCGAACGCCAAGGAGTCCGCCGGTGCCGTGCGCGACCGCGAGATCGCAATTCGGGACTTGCACCTTCGGATGCGCTTCGCCGCGCAGTTGCCGCACCGCTTCGAGGATCTTGGTCATGCCGCCGCGGTTGACCGGGTGATTGCTGCACAGACCGCCGCCGTCGGTGTTGAACGGCAATCTGCCGACGCCCGAGATCAGATTGCCGTCGGCGACGAACTTGCCGCCCTCGCCTTTCCTGCAGAACCCGATATCCTCGAGCTGCATCAAGACCGTGATGGTGAAGCTGTCGTAGATCGAAGCGTACTTCATATCCTTCGGAGTCACGCCCGCCTCTTCGAACGCGCGCGGACCGGACCAGACGCCGGCAGAGTAAGTTAGATCGAGATCCTTGCCGCCGCGCGGGCCTTTGGTAGCCTCGCCATGGCCGATCAGACGCACCAAGGGCTTCTTCAAGCTCTTCGCAATCTCCGGCGTGGTGACGATCAACGCACCGCCGCCATCGGTGACGACGCAGCAATCCATCCGGTGCAGCGGATCGGAGATCATCGGCGAGTTGAGCACGTCCTCGACGGTCACGACCTCCTTGAGAAAGGCGTGCGGGTTATATTGCGCGTGATGAGAGGCCGCGACCTTGATCCAGGCAAGCTGCTCGCTGGTGGTGCCGTAGTCGTGCATGTGGCGCATGGCACACATGCCGTAGGCATTGTGCGTGGTGGCGCCGTAGGCGGCCTCGAAGTCGGCCTCGGCGCCTGCAGCGCGCGGCGGCATCGGGCCGGTGCGCGGCTTGCCGGCCAGCGTGATCAACGCGACCGAGCATTTGCCGGCGGCGATGGCCTCGGCGGCGTGACCGAGATGGATCAGATAGGAACAGCCCCCGGTCTCGGTGGAATCGACGTGCCGCACCTTCAGACCGAGATAATCGACCATCGGCCAGAGGCCACCCGGCGCATCGCCGGCGCAGAAATAACCGTCGATATCGGCCTTGGTGAGGCCGGCGTCCTCGATCGCGCCCTTGGCGACTTCGGCATGGAGCTGTGCGGTGGATTTATCGGGTGCGTGCCGGGTCGGATGCTCGTAGATCCCGGCAATGTAGGCCTTGCCCTTGATGGTCAAATCGTTCTCCGCTGGCGTTTCTTGGTATCCAGCTTTTTTCTGGCCTGTTGCCGCGACCTTGGCAAGCGGTGAAATATTCCGCGCCGTGAGACGGACCACCTTCCTATCGTCAGAAGCCGCCTTCGGGCCGCGTCGCGCGAATGCGCCGCGATAGAGGACAAGCCGCGGCGAGGCGCCGCCGCACATGTGCGTACTCGCGACGCTTGATGGGTCCGAGCTTTGCCGAGAAAGCTGTCCCTCAAAAATGAGAGAACACTGGGAACGCCGGGCGCGCGACGCGAAGCGAAATGTTTTTCGCTGAGGGGCTGGAGGCGAATCTGCACGACTTGCCGGTCGGCGCCGCTGCAGCGTCGGCTACCATCGAGGTGTTGCTGCCAATACTTTAGAATTTCTTACGCGGCACGGCAGACGTGGCCCGACTGAACCGTTCTTCATTTGTAAACGACGAACGGTCAGGCATGCGGGCGAACGCTGTACGCGCGCTCGCAAGCCGACTATGTTGCATGAACAAAAGGCTGCTCCGTTCGCCCGACCGGAAAAAATGGAGCATTCAGTGGGAGCTGATCATGCCCGACACGAAGCCGACCGCCCCGCTCGATCTGTCCGTCTTTGACAATCTAGACCCCCCTCCTGGACATCTGCCGGCAGTCCACCCGGCGGCTCAAGTTCCGGCGGCGGCGGACCCCCGGCTGGTTCCGGAGCCAGCGCCGGAGCGGTTGGTTGAAATCGCCAATCTCAACCCGAGCGATCTGGCGGCGGCCGAGGTTTCGGCCGCGAAAGTCGATTTCCGGAACACCACCACGCTGCTCGCCCATGGCGACGGCGCGCTCGCCGCGATCGCGCAGACGTCGCGGCAATTGCTGACAGGGGTAAGACTGGAGGATGCCGGCGAGGTTGGACGGATCGCGGCAAGCGTGATCGACGGCGTGAACATTCTGCGGATCCAGGATCTGCAGGCGGAAGCGCGAGGCGACCGGCCGGTCGTGCGCAAGGGACTGATCGGCAAGCTGATCGGCGCCGCGGCCGATGTCCACACGGCGTTCAAGGGTTTCTTGGAGAACCGCAGGAAATTTCTCGATCTGATGGATTCCGAACAGGCCAAGGCGCGCAAGACCAAGGCGGATCTGACCGTGTCGGTCGAACTGCTCGACCGGCAGGCGTTGGCGATACGGCAGAGTCTGCATGACCTGAAGATCGAGATCGCGGCCGGCCAGCTCGCGCTTGACCGCGGTCAGGCGGAATTGGAGGCACTGCGACAAAACGCGGTCAAGACCGCAGACGCGGCCGATGCAGCTGATGTGATGGAGTTTCGATCGGCGGTCGCGAATTTTCGCGGCAAGATCGCCGAGATGCGGGAAAATCTCGTGGCATCGGCGATGCTGATTCCGATCATCGGGCAAAACAAGAAGGCCGCCGAAACCCGGATCATGAAAATATCCAACGGCATGCTTGTGGTGATCCCGCGCCTGATGGCGGTGGCTAGCCAGGCCGTGGTGCAAGTCGATATCGCCAGGGCGGCGAGCGAATCCGAGAAGCTCGACGAAGCGGCGCGCCAAATCACGCTATTGGCTTCGAAAGGCGCGCATGACGCGGCGACCAGCGCGGCGCGCAGCCTGGGCGGCGATCAGCGCAACATCGATGTGCTGGCGCAAGTCGCGGACGAAACGATCAGGACCATGCATGAAGTGATCGAGATCGAGCGCGAGGTGGCGGCAGGCGACCGCGAGCGCGAGGCAAAGCTGACGGCGATAAGGGACCGCCTGGTGCTGGGAATGCAGGGCGTGAACGCGGCGGCGGTGCAGCGGTGAACCAGAACATCAATTTCGACATGCAGGCGGCATGGCTACGCCGCTTCAAGTCGGATGCCGAAAGCAATCTGAAGGCCTTTGCGCTCCGGCTCAAGGAGGCCTTGCCGGAGCTGGTGACGATCCACGAGAGCCGCGGCCTGTTTTCGCGCAGCGCCAAGACCAAGGGGGTCTCGGTCGAGCTGGGCGAGAAGCGGTATAACCTGGAAATCGACGGCGGCAGGCTGAAGGCGAGCATCGCCATGGTCGTGCACGGCGTCGTCCTCAACACCAGGGACGTCGATCCGGCCGAATGGTTCGCGCGGCTAGCAGAGGAAACCAAGAAAGCCAGCGAACATGCACAAGCGCTGAGCGGGTCGCTCGGCGATTTCATGGCGAGCTGACATGGGCATTTTCGATATCTTCGGCAAACCGGACGCTGAAACCCTCGCCGCCCGTGCGGCCCACGAACAGCGCGTGGCCGACATTCAGGACTCTCTGCGAAGGGGCGAAGTGCCGGCCGCGATCCGAACGCGGCTGGAGGGCGCGCGCAACGGCAGACTGCCCTGGACGGCAACGCTGACGCCGGCCGAGCTCAGGATCGTGCGGTCCTATGGGCTAAAGCCGATCGCGACCATCTCGGCGACCTGCTGGCTGCACTACGGCTGGTCGTGGACCAACGGCCATGCGGAAGGCTGGGGCGCGGCATTGCGCAGGTTACGCGACGAGGCGTGGGCGGCCGGCGCGAACGCGGTCCTCGACGTCAAGATGCGCACGATCCCGCTCGGCATCGACAACAGCATGGACTTCACGCTGATCGGCACCGCGGTTCGCGTCGAAGGGCTACCGCCCAGCGATGAGCCGATCATCGCGACGGTTCCTGCCCTGGAATTTGTGAAGCTGATGGAGGCCGATGTGGTTCCGACGGGAATTGCAATCGGCGCCCATTACGAATGGATGAACGATTGGCGCAACAGCACCAACTTGACCTGGATGGGCAATATCGAGTCCCAGGCGTTGAGCCAATTGTGGGAAATCGTGCGCCAACGGGCGCATCAGGATCTGCGCGCGCACGCAAGAACTCAGGGCAACGGCGTGCTTGCACATCTCAACTTCAGCCAGATGTTCGAACGCGAAGGTCAGCAGGGCGTAAAGCAATATCTGGCACGCCACATCGTGGTGGCGACGACCGTCGATGCCAGGCGCGGCATCCCATTGCCGCATCAGATAAGCATGGTCGTGGATATGCGCGACGGCGGCACGCCGTTGGTCGGGACCACGCAACATCACCAGTCCTATCAGTCAAATGAATCCGAAGGAGCGATTTGACATGACGTTGGAAATGCCGGCTCACGCCAGAGACCGCCTCAAGGGCTTGCGCAGTTCGGCGCATTCGACCGGAGTGTTTACCTCCGATTTTTCGGTCAATGAATTCCTGCTGGTGCGCAAGGCCGGATTCGAGCCGATTGGGCTATGTGTCGGCACCTGCGTGTATCATGTCGGAATCCAGTACCGCAGCTGGAGCAAGAACCAGGAGCTCGATGTTCTCTCCAAGGCCATGTATCACGCGCGCGAGCTGGCGATGAGCCGCATGCGGGCGGAAGCCACCGCCATGGGAGCAGATGGAATCGTCGGCGTGAAGCTGACGATCAAGCGGCTGGAGTGGGACGAGCATTTGCTGGAGTTCATCGCCATCGGCACCGGCGTGGTGCACGGCGATGGGCACAAGGGATTCCGCGCCCATGATGGCGGTCCCTTTACCTCCGATCTGTCGGGGCAGGATTTCTGGTCACTGTTGCATTCGGGTTATCGGCCGGCGGAGATGGTGATGGGAAGCTGCGTCTATCACGTCGCGCACCGCGGCATCCTGTCAGGGCTCGCCAGCGTCGGCCAGAACGTGGAACTCGAAAACTATACCTCCGCCATGTACGAGGCGCGGGAGATTGCCGTCGACCGCATGCAGTACGAGGCAGAGGCGGCGAAAGCCGAAGGTGTGGTCGGCGTCGAGATTCACGAAGGCAGCCACGGCTGGCAGACCCATGTGATCGAATTTTTCGCGATCGGAACGGCTGTCCTGCCGCTGGACCAGGAGATTGCCCCGGAAAAAATAGCCGATCCGATCATGGTGCTTTCCGTGAATGACTGAATCTGGCCGCCGGTCTCGTGCTCAACCGGCGCGCCGGCACAACCGCCACGGATCCGGCTCGTCGTTGCTACCAGCGCCCGCCCCAGCGGCGTCTGTAGCCCCAACCGCCGCCAACCAACCGCAGGATCAACAGAAGGACGACGGCGCCGATGAAGGCATTCAAAATCAGGGCAACAATTCCCAACCCGAGGTGAATTCCAAGTCGCGGCAACAGCCAATCGCCGATAAATGCGCCGACCAGACCAACCAGCAAATCACCGATCAGTCCAAATCCACCGCCCTCCATCACCCGGCCTGCCAGCCAGCCGGCAACAATACCGACAATAATGATAACCAAGAGACTCTGATTGGACAGGTGCACGACCGTACCTCCGAACGACAAGACCGCTGGCTAACGCCGATCGGTGAGAACGGTTCCAATTTCAATTTTGGATCGGCAGCGCTCCACGGCGCGAAGTGCGCCTCTGCCCCCACCTCTTACCATGAGGGTCGGAAGCTTACTCCGCCGCGATCTGCCGCGGCGCGGATGGCGGGCTGGCGAGGTCGGCTATGAGTTGCGTATGACGGGCTGACGCATCCCTGGCCGCCTTTTCCTTCACCGGCCCATAGCCCCTGATGCGGTCGGGCAGCGACAACAGCTCGAGCGCGGTGTCGATCGTTACCGGCGAAAGCGCGCCGAGCACCGCCGCGACATCTTTTTCGTAAGCCGCGATCAGCTCTCGCTCGAGCTTGCGGTCGGCGCTGTAGCCGAAAATATCAAGCGCGGTGCCGCGCAGGAAGCGCAGTTTCGCCATGGTCCGGAACACCGGCATCAGCCAGGCGCCAAGAGCGCGCTTCTTCGGCCGTCCCAGCGCATCGACGCCGCGCGACAGGATCGGCGGCGCCAGATTGAAGCTGATCTTGATATCGCCTTCGAACTGATCCTTGAGCTGCTGCTCGAACCGGCCGTCGGTGTAAAGCCGCGCGACTTCATACTCGTCCTTGTAGGCGAGCAACTTGGCATAGTTGATCGCGACCGCACGCGGCAGCGCTTCGCCATAACCGCCACGGAGGGCGGCATCGCGCACCTGACCCACGAGCTTGCGATAGCGCTCGGCCAGCTTCTCGTTCTGATAGTCCCTCAGCAGCACGCCGCGATGGGCGATGATCTCATCCAGCGACATCGCATCAAGCGTCTTCGGCGCAGCGACCGCATCCTGGCCCTTCATCATGGCCGCAAGCCGCGCCGGGTCGGCGGCAGCGAGGCGCCCCAGCCGGAACGCCTGCGTGTTCATCTTGATCGACACGCCGTTGACCTCGATCGCCTGCTCGATCGCCTCCGCCGACAGCGGCAGCAGGCCCCGCTGATAGGCATAGCCCATCATCATGATGTTGGTGGCAATGGAATCGCCGAGCAGCATTTCGGCGGGCTTTGTGAAATCGAAGAACGAAGAATCCTTGCGCAGCGCGGTTTCGAGCACGCTGTTGACCTTGCGGCTCTGGAAATTGAAATCGCGGTTGAGGATGAAATCGGCGGTCGGAATCACGTGGCTGTTGATGATGCCGGCGGTGCGGCTGGATTCGCAGAGCGAGATGGTGTCCTTCGAGGCCGCGACCACCTCGTCCGCTGCAAGCACGAGATCGGCGGTGCCGGTGACGATGCGCGAACAGGTGACGTCGGCAGTGTGCCCGGAAAGCCGGACGTGGCTCAACACCGCCCCACCCTTTTGTGCGAGGCCGGACATGTCGAGGATCATGCTGGCCTTGCCTTCGATATGCGCGGCCATGCCGAGCAATGCGCCAATCGTCAGCACGCCGGTGCCACCGACGCCGCCGACCGCAATGTTGTAGGGCCGATCCAACCGGGGCAGCGATGCAGGCTCTGGCAGATCGCCGATGTCGCCGAGATCGCTAGGTGCGCGGCGCCGCGGCTTGCCGCCATCGACCGTGACGAAAGACGGGCAAAAGCCTTTGAGGCAGGAATAGTCCTTGTTGCAGGTCGACTGGTTGATGGTGCGCTTGCGGCCCAGGTCGGTCTCCAGCGGCTCGACCGAGATGCAGTTCGACTGCACCGAGCAGTCACCGCAGCCTTCGCACACGGCCGGATTGATCATGACGCGGCGCTGCGGATCCTCCATCGTGCCGCGCTTGCGACGGCGGCGTTTTTCCGCCGCACAGGTCTGCACGAAGACGATCGCGGAGGTGCCCTTGATCTCGCGGCAGGCCTTCATCACGGCATCGAGCTCGTCGCGATGCGCAGTCTTCGCGCCGGGAGCAATGTCGGACGCCGGATAGAGATGCGGATTTTCCGAGACCAGATAGATCTCGCGGATGCCCTCGGCATGGAGCTGGAAGGTGACCTGCTGCGGCGACAATTCGCCGTCGACATGCTGGCCGCCGGTCATCGCGGTGGCGTCGTTATAGAGGATCTTGTAGGTGATGTTGGCGCCCGAGGCGACCGCCTGACGGATCGCGAGCGAACCTGAGTGGAAATAGGTGCCGTCGCCGAGATTGGCGAACACATGCGCTTCCTTGGTGAAGGGCGCAACCCCCACCCACGGCACGCCCTCGCCGCCCATATGGGTGAAGGTCTCGGTGCTGCGGTCCATCCACAGCGCCATGAAATGGCAGCCGATGCCGGCAAAGGCGCGGCTGCCCTCGGGCACCTTGGTCGAGGTGTTATGCGGGCAGCCCGAGCAGAAATACGGCGTGCGGGTGATCGGGGCGACCGCCTGCATCTGGGTCGCCTCGCGGCCGTTGAACCAGTCGGCCTTGGCCCGCAGCATCTCGGCGATTTCGGGGTTGAGGTTGAGGCGAAGCAGCCGCTCGGTCAGCGAGCTCGCAAGGGAAGCGACGCTGAGTTCCGCCGCAAAGGTGAGAAAACGCTTGTCGTGGTCGTCCATCTTGCCGACGATGCGCGGACGGACGTCGTCGCGCCAGTTGAACAGCTCCTGCTTGACCTGGTTCTCGACGATCTCGCGCCGTTCCTCGACGATGAAGATCTCCTCCAGGCCGACCGCGAATTGCCTGACACCTTCAGGCTCCAGCGGCCAGGGCATGCCGATCTTGTAGAGCCTAAGCCCGATCTTGGCCGCGACCTCGGCCGTGATACCCAGTTCGCGCAGCGCCTGGCGGATGTCCTCGTAGCTCTTGCCCGACGCCATGATGCCGTAGCGGGCGTTCGGCGAATCCATGGTGACGCGGTTGACCTTGTTGGCGCGGGCGAACGCGATCGCAGCGAACCCCTTGTAGTCCTGCAACCGCCGGTCCTGGTCGTAGCGGTCGTCGGGCCAGCGCAGATTGAGCCCGCCGGGCGGCAACTCGAAGTCACTCGGAATGATGAAGGGCTTCATCTCGTCGGTGAGGTCGACCTCAGCGGTGGTTTCGACCGTTTCGGTGATCACCTTCATGCCGACCCAGCAACCGGAGTAGCGCGACATCGCGATACCCAGGAGCCCCATCTCGATCATTTCGTGGATGCTGGAGGGATAGAGATAGGGCATCAGCGCCGAGATGAAGGCGTGGTCCGACTGATGCGGCACGGTGGAGGACTTAGCGCCGTGGTCGTCGCCGGCAAGGCACAACACACCGCCGTTTTTCGCCGAACCCGCCGCGTTGCCGTGGCGGAACACGTCGCCGCAGCGGTCGACGCCGGGGCCCTTGCCGTACCAGATGCCGACCACACCGTCGTGCTTGGCGCCGGGCGAGAGGTTGAGCTGCTGCGAGCCCCAGATCGCGGTCGCAGCCAGGTCCTCGTTCACACCGGGCTGGAACTTGATGTTGTATTGTTCGAGGTGCTTTCGCGCGGCGAACAGTTGCTGGTCGTAGCCGCCGAGCGGCGAACCGCGATAGCCGCAGATGAAGCCTGCGGTGTTGAGGCCCGCGGCGCGGTCCCTGCGGATTTGCGCCATCGGCAGCCGGACCAGCGCCTGGATACCTGTCAGAAAAACGTGGCCGGTGTCTTGGGTATATTTCTGGTCGAGACTGATCGGACCCTGGTTGATTCCCATTTAAGCCCTCTTAAGCCTTTGGCCTTGCCCGCAGTTTCTTAGCTAGTGACGCCCATCACAATTGCCACTCTATGTCGGTTTTTCATGCCGGCGCATCAAAAAATCTCGGTATGAGCATGCCGTTCACGCAAATCGCAACTTCGTGCCGGAATGGTCGCGTCCGATTTCGGTTTGTGTCGTCGGCAAGCGCGGCGGCGAAATAGCGTGACGCCCTCCTTTCGCGCTATACCCTTCCTGACCATCAACTGGATCTGTCCCGCGATGCGTGCGATTCTCGCTTCTCTCATTTTGTGCAGTGCGCTCATGGCCGGCCAGGCGAAGGCCGAGCCCTCCGAAGAGACCATTGCGCACGGCAAGGCGCTGGTCGAGGCCGGCGACTGCACGAGCTGCCACACCGCCGATCCCGCAAAACCCTTTGCCGGGGGCAAGCGCATCGATACCCCGTTCGGCGCGATCTATTCGCCCAATCTGACGCCGGACCGCGACACCGGGATCGGCGCCTGGAGCGACGAGGATTTCCGCGGCGCATTGCGCTACGGCGTGGATCCGGACGGCTCGCGCTATTACCCGGCCTTCCCCTATCCGAATTTCACCAAACTGACGCGCGACGATATTCTGGCGATCCGCGCCTATCTCGCGACGCTGACGCCGTTTCAGAACGAGGCGCCGCCGCCGCAACTGCGCTTTCCCTTGAATTTTCGCGCGGTGATGCGGGTCTGGAATTTCCTGTTCTTCAAGCCCGGCATTTTCGAGCCCGACCAGAACAAGAGCACGGAATGGAATCGCGGCGGCTACCTCGTCACCGGCATCGCCCATTGCGGCGCCTGCCATACGACGAAAAACTTCTTCGGCGCCGATAAACGCGGCCACGCCTTCGCCGGCGGCGTCGTGGACGGCTGGTTCGCGCCCCGGCTCGATGGCGCGGAACGCAGCGGCCTGAAATCCTGGAGCGTCGAGGACATCGCCGAATATCTATCGAGCGGCCGTAACGGCAAGAGCCATGCCGACGGCCTGATGGCCGAAGTCATTGTCAGTTCGACCTCAAAGATGAGCGACGCCGATGTCCGCGCCATCGCCGTCTATCTCAAGTCGCTGCCGGCAGGCCCTTCCGAGCCCGCGGTGAGCCCGCCGCCGGAACAAGCCATGAAGGACGGCCAACAAATCTACGCGCACTACTGCATCGCCTGCCACGAAGCGGATGGCTCCGGCGCGCCGCGGATCTATCCGCCGCTGCCCGGCAATGCGCTGCTGCAGTCGGCCGATGCGTCCAGCACGCTGCGCGTCATCCTCGACGGCGCGCACACCGTGACGACGCCGCGCGCGCCCAATACCGGCGAGATGCCGCCCTACGCCAAGCAATTGAGCGATCAGCAGGTGGCCGACGTCACCAACTACGTCCGCAATTCCTGGGGCAATGCCGCGCCGGAGGTGACGCCGGAACAGGTGGCGAAGGCGCGGCGCTGACGTCATTCCGGGATGGTCCGAAGGACCAGACCTCAGATGCGCAATTGCGCATCGGGGAATCTCGAGATTCTCCGATGTGCAATTGCACATCGTAGTTCGATGCTGCGCATCGCCCCGGAATGACAGGTAGGCCTCAGCGCTGCTCGCCGTTAAACACGAATTTCGGCATTTCCCATTTGAAGCGGATCGCGAGCAGGCGCAGCGATAGGCCGAGCACGAAGGTGAGCGCGGTCCAGATCTCGTCGTTCAGCTTCAGCCCGAACGCGGTCGCGTAGAACAGCCCGGTGACGACGGAAACGCTGGCGTAGAGCTCGGCGCGGAACAACAGCGGCACGTCGTTGCAGAGAATGTCGCGCAACACGCCGCCGGCGCATCCCGTGATCATGCCCGACACGATCACGATCGGCAGCGATGCATCGACCTGCTGGGCGACATCGCAGCCGGCCATGGTGAAGACCACGAGGCCGATCGCGTCCAATACCAGAAATGCGGCGTTCAGCCGGTGCACGACGCGAGCGATCAGGATGGTCACGAAGGCGGCCACCGCGGTCAGTGCGAGGTAGGACGGGTTCTGCACCCACACCAGCGGATAATGCCCGAGCAGGACGTCGCGGATGGTGCCGCCGCCGAGCGCGGTGATGCAACCGAGCATGCAGACCCCGACCCAGTCCATGCTGCGGCGGCCCGCAGCGAGCGCCGCCGTCATCGCCTGCGCCGCCAGCGCGACATACGAGAGAAGATGCAGCACGCTATCGCTGGGAGGCAGGTTCCACATCGCGCCCTCAACCGAGCTTGAGGAAACGGAACTTACGGCGACGGTTCCCGGCTGAACAGGACTGAAATGCCGGTGGAGGAACCGGCCTTGCCGGAACCTCTCCGAGCGGAGCCGGTTGTCTACGACTAAAGGAGGAACCTTCATGGCCAATCAATACAATCCGAATGATCCCTATCGCACCGGTCAGAGCGACGACGAGTATTACCGGCAGTCGCGGCTCGAGAGGGAGGCGCAGATCGATCCGGAGCTTACCGAAGGCCCGTCGAGCCCCGGCAGGATCGCGCTGTTCGCGGTCGGCATCGCCTTGGTTCTGGGGGTGGTGTTCTACGGCCTGAACCACACCAGCACCAATGAGGCCTCTAATGCACCACCGGCCCAAACGGCGCAGACCCAGCCGGCTTCCCCGCCGCAGGCGCCTCCGGGCATGCGTGACGTGACGCCGCGTTCGCCCAATAGCCAGCCCGGCACGACCACGGGCTCGGCCACCACGCCGCCGGCCGGAAAGAACGACGCTAATCGTTAAGGCGCGCGTGAACTCGAAAAAAGCAGCGGGCAGGAAAATGCCCGCTGCTTTTTTGCGTCAGCCGAACATCTTGTTCAATTCGCCGCCGGGATAGCCGCCGGCGAGCTCGGTGAACGTCCCCTGCTCGGCCATTTCCTTCGCCGCCTTCATGAAGCCGGCCCAGGCCACGCGCGCCAACGAGCCGCCGACGCTGATCCGGCGCACGCCGAGGTCTGCCGCCTGCTGCAGCGACAGGCCGGAGGCGCCGATCAGAAGATTGAACGGTTTTGGAGCCACCGCTTTCACGACCGCGGCGATGTCTTCCCGCGTCTTGAGGCCCGGCGCGTAGAGACAATCCGCGCCGGCGTCGGCATAGGCCTGCAGCCGGTCGATCACGAGATTCAAGTCAGTCTGCCCCCACAGGAACGCCTCGCAGCGGCCGGTCAAGAGCACGCCGCTATTGTCGGCATCGATCGCGGCGCGCGCCGCCCTGATCCGCTCGATCGCGAGCGCGCGGTCAAACAGCGGCTTTGCCTTGTCGCCGGTGGAATCCTCGATCGAAAGGCCGGCGACGCCGGTCCTCACGCCGCGCGCAACATTAGTCGCGACCTTCGCAGGCTCGACGGCGAAGCCGCCCTCGAAATCCGCGTTGACGGGCAGATCGACCGCGGCGCAAATCGCTGTCAGGTGATCGCAGACATCATCCACGGTGACGTGATTGTCGGCCTTGCCGATGGTCCAGGCAAAGCCGGCACTGGTGGAAGCGAGCGCCTTGAAGCCGAGGTGCTGCAGTGCTTTCGCACTTCCGATGTCGAAGGGGTTCGGCAGCACAAAGCAGCCGGAGCCGTGCATCTTGCGGAAGGTTGCGCGCTTGTCGGTGGTGGTGACCGGCATGGGTGTCTCCTTTTTTGCTTTTCTGAAGCGTCAGGATAGCGATGCAAGGCGCCCGACGCCAGCCTCGCAATCAAGCTGTTACCTTGCGCAAAAACGTCCGCTCCTCCGCCAGGATGAACTTGTGCTCCTCGGCGAAATTGAAATTGGCCATGCCCTCGGCATCGCCGCGCAGCCGTGCGCGGTAGCTCTCGTAAGCGCCCAAGCTCTCGAACGAGATCAGCGCAAAGGCGATGTTGTTGGTGCCTTCATGCGGCATGAAATAGCCGATCAGGTCGCCGCCGCATTTCGGGATGATGGTGAGCCAGCGCTTGGCGTATTGCTCGAACAGCGCGCGCTTGAACGGATCGATCTGGTAGCGGATGAAAACGGTGACGGCCATGGGAACCTCCGAAGTCAGTTATCGTCATTGCGAGGAGCAACGCGACGAAGCAATCCACGCTTTCTTCGCGGCGCGATGGATTGCTCGCTCCGCTCGCAATGACGGGGGGCAACTTTCTCAGGCCTCAACAATAACTGCTTGATCGTCGGCGATGCTTCGGTTATCATCGAAGCATGAAAGCTGGTCCCGATATCGCCATGGTGGCCTCGCTGGTCGGCGATCCCGCCCGCGCCAATATGCTGACCGCGCTGATGAGCGGCCGGGCGCTGACCGCGAGCGAGCTTGCGCAGGAAGCCGGCATCACGCCGCAGACCGCGAGCTCGCATTTGTCGAAGCTCGAGGCCGGCGGCCTGATCGAGCCGGAGAAGCAGGGCCGCCACCGTTACTACCGCCTCACCGATCCCGACGTCGCCGGTGTGCTCGAAGGGCTGGCCGGCTTGGCCGCGCGCGCCGGCCACATGCGGGTGCGCACCGGACCGAAGGATCCGGAGCTGCGCCGGGCGCGGATCTGCTACGACCATCTCGCCGGCGATCTCGGCGTGCAGATGCTCGACAGCATGAGGACGCAGCGGCTGGTGCGGCAGAGGAAGCAGGACATCGAATTGACCGCCGAAGGCGAGCGGTTCCTGCAACAGAACCTGCAGATATCGCCGGAGATGCTGGCGCATCCGCGCCGCCCCGTCTGCAAGGCGTGTCTCGACTGGAGCGAGCGGCGGCATCATCTCGCCGGCACGCTCGGTGCGGCCATGATGACGCGATTTGCCGAATTAAAATGGGCCGCGCGCGATTCTGCGCCCGGCAGCCGCGTCGTCAATTTCACCCGCACCGGCGAGAAGCGGTTCGCGGCGCTGTTCGGCAACGGCGAACAGGTCGGAACATCCGGCCTCGATGGCATTTGGACAAGAAGTCGTGAAGCGGGTTCGGCTTCAATTCGACGAGGCTAGCGGCCATACAGGCGCCTCGTCCTCCCGGAGCCTCCATGCGACGCATCTTTCTTGCCGCCATCGCCGCGGCCCTCCTCACCTCGTTCACGCCGGCCCGCGCAGCCGAGACGCCGCCGCGCGAGCCCTATGGCATCGACCTCGAAGGCTTCCCCTATCCCTACCCGGTCAACCTGCTGCCGGTGGTCAATGACGGCGAAGCGTTGCGGATGGCCTATATGGACGTGCCGGCGGCGCAGCCGAACGGCCGCACCGTGGTGCTGCTGCATGGCCGTAATTTCCCCTCGAGCTATTGGGCGCCAGTCATCAAGGTGCTGAACGGCGCCGGCTACCGCGTGGTGGTGCCGGACCAGATCGGCTTCGGCAAATCCTCAAAGCAGTCCGGCGAATTGCATTTCGACGACCTCGCCCGCAACACCATCGCGCTGCTCGATCATCTCGGGGTGGCCAAAGCCGACGTCGTCGCGCATTCGCTCGGCGGCATGCTCGCGGTGCGGATCGCGCGGGCCTATCCGGACCGCGTCAATCACCTGGTGCTGACCGCGCCGATCGGACTGGAAGATTATCGGCTCTACGTGCCGCCGACGCCGACCGAAAAAATCCTGGAGGCCGAGGACAAGCTCTCCGCGGAGGGTTATCGCAAGCAGCTGGAGACCAACTATTCAATCAAGCTGCCGCCCGACCAGATCACGCCGTTCATCGATGCACGTTTCAACATCAGGGGTAGCGCCGAGTATCCGCGCTGGCTGCGCGCCTACGTCGCTTCCGCGCAGATGATCTACCGCGAGCCGGTGGTGCACGAGATTCCGGTGATTTCGCAGCCGACGCTGTTCATCATGGGCGCCGACGACCACAACGCGCCGGGCCGGCCGAACGCGCCGGAGGCGCTGCGGCCGAAGATGGGCGAGAACGCCGAGCTTGCGAAAGCGCTGGCCGCGCTGATGCCCGATGCGCGCGCCGAGGTGATCGCGAACATCGGGCACCTGGTGTTCCTCGAGGCGCCGGAAAAATACGACGAGCTGCTGCTCGGCTTTCTCGGCAAATGAAAAGGCAGCGACTGGAATTGCTTCCAGTCCCTGCCTGGCGTTCAACTGACTTGTCAGTTGCGGAAGCACTGTTTGCCGTACGGACCCGTATGCCAGCCGGGAGGGCAATTATACAACGGGCGACAACCACCATAAGGGCCGCGGTGCCAGCCGGGGCCGCAGCCGCCGGCTACCTGGATCGTGTTGGCGGAGGCCGCCTGGTCGAGCGGCGCCAGCGGCATGGCCTGCGAGGCGGTCATCGCCGCCAGACCAAGACCCAAGCCCAAGATGGAAACAGCCAACAGTTTCATGACGAGTCCTTTCAAAAATTGCCGCAACGCGGCGGTTTCGCAACTACGCAGAGATGGTGAAAGTTTGGTGATACCTCACCAGCGCCGCCAATGGCGGTGCCAGTGGTGGTGGCGGTGCCAACCCCAATGGCGGCGGTGCCAGCCCCAGTGACGGTGGTGCCAGCCGCCGTGGTGGCCGTGTCCCCACCGCACCTCTTGGGGTGTGAGGCGGCTCGCCTCCTCGCTTGACGTCACCGCGGGCTGGGCGTTCTCGTTCACAAGCAGCGCCGCGTTCGGGCCGAGCGGCGCCAAGGGCGCGGCCTGCGCACTCACCGCCAACGCGGCGGCACCCGCGGCAAATCCAACAGCTACTTTCAGGAAGTCGCGACGTTCCATTGCATCTCTCCTTCGTTGTGGCTGATTCGTTGTGGCTGAGCAGCATGAAGGAGAATTTCGAGGAATGGACCTGAACGGGCGCTGAACTGATTGTTCAGCATCTCGCTAGGTCGTCATTCCGGGGCATCGCCAACGAGTCGGCGCACAGCTCCGCCCGGTAACAGGCTCCGCGATGAATCCGGAATCTCGCCCCACAACCCTGGGGATTTCCGGGTTCGCATCCAAGTCGGCTGTTGCCGACTTGGACAATGATCAGGGCGAACTCGGGTTTACCCGAGTTCGATGCGCGCCCCGGAATGACGGGACGCTACGCGCCAAATTCCTCCGCCAGCACGAACGTCTCGCGCGTGCGGGTAACATCCGGCCAGTCGCGATTGAAATCTGCGACCAGCCGCTTCAGATCCTCGCCCTTCATCGCGCGATCGAGCGCGGCTTCATCGGCGAATTGGTAGGTCGCCTGATGCACGGCGGGATCGGACAGGCTCCAGAACCGCCACGCCTTCGTCACGCCGAAGGATCTCGCGGCGTCGGGCAAATGTTCGGTCTGATACCATTTGCCGAAAGCTGCGCGCTTTGACGGATCGGCGACGGTGGCGCGGACGACGAAGTAGGCTGCGGGCATGGTTCCCTCCGGCAAGATTTTTTTCAATCGGCCGAGGATAGCCTAAGCCTGCGCGAAGGCCAGCCTCCCCGCGGAACGCATTCGCAAGAGGCCGAAGTTCAGCGAAAGCCTGCGGCCAATCCCACGATCTGGCCGTCGAGGCCATTGAAGCCGTGATGACCGAGGGCCTCGCAGGGATCGCCCTCTTCCTTTCCACCGCTGACCCAACTCACTCGCGCGCGGCCTGCCGACCATTTGATGAACGGATCAACCCCGGCCGGCAATGTGGACCTGCAACTATCCTGACGATGATGGATGACGAGCGTGCGTGGCAACGATGCCGGCGAGCCAAGAATCGACATGACATTGTTGCCACTCCCCGACTCCGCACTGAGGAATCCCGAGGTCAGGACCAGCGCGTCCGGCCGGGCGCCACGCGCGATGCCCTCGGCGGCGCGGATGGTGCCGCGACTGGTGGCGATGACCGTGACCGGCGACTTGATCGCGGCCATATAGTTGACGGCGCTGCTGAGATCGGTCGTCGCATCGGCGACCAGGACCGCGAGCCCGCTGGCCACATAGGCCTGTCGCGTGCGAACCAGCTGATTGCCCAGGAGGCCGTGGATATCGCCGTGATCGCCGGCCCGGATCGAGCCATCGCCGCCCGGCAGCAGGATCACGCTGGCGCGAGGCGCCGCTTTCGGCTTGATCAGCACCGCGCGAGAGCCGCCGACACTCACCGTCTCGTCGGCAAATGCGGGCGCGCAGACGAACGCAGCGAGCAGCGCGGCCACACCGAAATGATTGATCCAGAAACGCCTCTCCATGTTGCTTTTCCTCAAAATCCAGTTTGTTTTATCCAGCCTCTTTCCTGATGCCGACGCATTCGCATCTTCTTAAGGGAGCTTGTGGCGAACGTCATCGCGACCTTCGGATAACACGCGCGGCCTAAACCCACCCGCCCCGCGCCATGATCGCCGCGCAGAGCAGGATGACCACGATCGCCGCAAGCTCGGCGTGAATGACCGCGGTGACGCGCTTCTTCTTGTTCGCCTCCATCACCGGCACCTGCCCAGCCTCGATCGCACCGCGCCATGACAGGAATTCCATGGTCGGGATGATCGACAACAGGCCGACGATGATGAAGAGCGAGAACTTCGTCAGGAAAGCATGGCTGTGAAAATAATAGTCCGCGCCCTTCTCGAAAAGGAATACCCTGAGCAGCCCGATGATGAACAACGCGCCGGCCGCAATCCCCCCCACAAGATCGGTCACCTGCAAACGGCGCGCGGAAGATAGCGTCAGCTCCTGCCGGATCAGCGTGAATTCGATCGCGACCGCGGAGACCAGCGTGAAGGCGCAGAGGTGGTGGAGGAAGGCGAACAGTGTGG
>Ga0307479_10002196_pt1 | contig 17755 bp, 28 predicted proteins | sample atmos_gasesECM4C_FD_203743 | JGI IMG/M metagenome (GOLD analysis project Ga0307479, IMG submission 203743) | Hardwood forest soil microbial communities from Morgan-Monroe State Forest, Indiana, United States - atmos_gasesECM4C_515 | ecosystem: Environmental > Terrestrial > Soil > Temperate... | reverse complement strand
CTAGTTTATGACATAAATGTGTTGCTTGAGTCCTACAATAACCAACATGGGCGCTTCCGGGAACACATTCCGTATAGCGAAGAGGCTTTCTTCATCAAGGATTCGTGGACCAAGACACTCGACCATTCAAGATTGTTGAAGGTGCAATGTCTCGATCCGTGGTTTAAGTTGGCACAACCAGACAACGATGTCGCAAGACTGCAGCAGGCAGCATACGAACGGATGGTAGCGCTTGGAATGGTGAGAGGTCCTGATACAACGGTAGTTCGACTTTCGAACTTCGATCCTGAAAGCCAAACGCTCGTTCTTCAGCGCGCCAAGTACTCGATGCAAGCAAAATCAAATCTGATCGTGGACTGGAAGGGGCCCAAGAACGGTCCGCGCTTTGAATCCTCGCTTCGAGAATTATTACGAGCCAAGTACGGACGTCAATTACCGCCATGGAGTGAAGAGTTGCTAGTGAACTCAGTCGGGATTGCGATAGTCTTATTGTTCAAAGCTGAGTCAGGCGAGTACCTTCCTTATCTCCAAAAACGCGCCGCCAATCCAGCTGTTTTCCCCGAGGCATTTCACTGCACAGCATCAGGTGCGACACGCGCGCCGCTGAAACAGGCTTGCGAAAGTGCAACGTTCACATTTGAGGAAGTATTTTCTGACGATATGTATCACGAGTTGAATGAAGAAATGGGGATTAGGAGGGAACATGTGCAAGACATGATTCCCGTAGCTCTCTGCCGCGAATACCTTCGCGCGGGGAAACCTCAAATCTTCTTCGTAGGCCTCACTGATTTGGGTGTTGCTGATCTTAAGAAAGTACGAATAGAAGCGATGAAGCGAAAGGGCTGGAATGACATTAGGGAAATAGAAAAGACAGCCTTGATTCCGAGTAGCTTTGAGGAATTACAAACATTGTTTGGGAATCCTTTGATTACCTTAGAAGCGCTATCCGCCTTGCATTACGCTGATCTATACGCGAAGGTACGCTTATCGCAGACTTTGGGAGTGTCCGCATAGGATCCACAAACGCAGGGCAATGCTGCCCATGGCTCTGCCCATTAAATTAAAGACATCAGTTCCAACGCCAGCTACATTTCCCGCGCGCTTATTATTCACAAATTGACTTGACTTCCGAAGGTCAAGAGGCTAGCCCGAACCGTTCCACTGACCGATTCCCTCAAACTGCGTAAATCTGTCGCCTTTCTGCGGGTCCTCGGCTCGCGCTGTGATGATGCAGCCGCATTCGCAATGAACCACCCACGCTCCCGGGGCCTGAAAGCGCTGGCGGCCCGGGCCGACTTGGACCACTGCGCCGCCTAGCTAGGGCTCGGCAGCAGGGAACTTATCGGTGGGCTCACAGAGGTGCGTGCTGGGCTGTATCTTAACTTTTTTCTGGGTTCCAAACTGGTCGTTGAGCGTCCAATTGCCCCCAACCAGGCCGACATCGTGGAGATAACACTCCAGGTGATCACCTTTTTGAACCGGTATGGGCTTCCCCTCCTTTGGCAATGTCTTTTTCGTGACCGGCGTGCACAGCAGCGCAGAGGCCCCGACGCTAGCTTGAAAAGGCTTAGGGTGGAACTGATCGGAAAGCGTGACTGTGAGATTCGGCGCAGCCCCTAAGAAGGTCGGGTGGCAATCCAAAGGAGGCGGAATGATGACGGGCTCCCTGCAGCAAGCCCAGCCTTCGACCACCGAGAAAAGCGGCGAGTGCGACCACGATCAGTAAAAGGCTACGAAACCACATGCCGGTCTTCATGCTGCGTTAGTTCCTCGTTTCATTTTTGCGGTGGCGGTCCCTCATAGCCAAGGGTCTTGTCGGTTGGCTCACAAAGATACAGCAGTTTATCCACGGTAACCTGTCTCTTCTTCTCGAACTGATCAGTGAGAAGGTAGGGTTTGTTGACGGACGTGTTTTCTGGTTGTATCTCTGCTTTGTAGCACTGCAGATGATCGCCAATCTGCACCGGATTGCGCCTGCGTCCTGCGGGAAGGTCCTTCTTCGTCACGGGCGTGCACATGAATTCAGGATTGAGCACGGTGACCTGCTCGGCTCCGAATTGGGTTGACAGTCCCACTGGGACGTTGAGCGCGGCTTGTTTAATCTGGTAGCAGCTCAAGGGCGCGGAGAATTTGAACGGAGCTTGCGGCTTTCCCCAGCGGAAGCCGATAGCGAAAATGACCGACAGCAGAATGGCCCACAGGACTATTCGCATGTTGCTGGGCCTCGCCTGAGTCAAATCTTGCTGAAGGACGCTGTGCGGGGCGAATTGTATAACCAGATCAGGACTTTCGTCCATAAGAGAAACTCGGCCCGCGATTATGGAGATGGGTAAGAGCGAACGGCTACCCTCCAGGGTCTCGGGAGCCCCGGCGTTGCCAAATTCACGACAGTAATCCTCACTCCGGCGTGTGAAGTCATTCCGTTTTCGCCCGTGACAGTTTCTCAATTAACGCAGGCATCGCATCTTCCGCCAGATGATCTAGGAATTTGCTCATCGTGTTGATTCTCTTCTGGCTGGCCGGACACCCTGGCACGACTACACCTTTGCCACCTTGCGCCACAGACGGCGGTTGGTCTACGCTCTGCACAGATGCGCCACCGTGCAGAAATCCACGTTGCTCTGCGCAATCCAACAGGAAATCCGCCGCCACGACTTCAATTATTTCGACGGGAATCACAGTTTACACAGGTGCGTTATCGAAATCACGGTCAGACCTTGGCTGATGGGCAGGTCGATTCCTAATTTTGCACCCGTTATTGAAATAAGAGCGATAGAGGCACCGGAAACGGTTCAGTTTGATATGATGTGATAGTGGCCCAGCAAACATTCACGCCCGAGCCTGCACGCCCGATTCCGGTTTGCCCGATTCATGGGACGTTTATGGCTGCACATACCTTTACGGCCCAGCCAAAAAGCCTTTGGCAAGGAGCCGCGAACGGGTTCAAGTGCGCTAATCCCGACTGTCACGTTGGCTATGTGTATGGAATGTTCGAGGGCTTCTATAAACTTGAAACCACCGGCCAGCTAAGCCGATACTCTTTCCGGTCGCGGTGAGCCGCGATTTCTTAGACCGATTAGCAACGCAGCTCAAAGTTGGCAAGAGCGCCCCATGCCGCCGAGCAATTCAGCGAATTCTCGCCGTTGTGAAGAAAAACTTTGAAGACGGCAAATATAAGAATGACGTTGAGGCGGAGGCCGACTTCCGGCAATTAGTAGACCGCGACGAAGGGTGCAAATAGATTTCAAAACAGCCGTTGTGCTTTAATGTCCGTTCCGGGCATTTTTGCCCCGAAGGAGATGCAATGGACGTTGGGTATCGGTTACGTTCACTCAGGGAGCAGAAGAACCTCTCTCAAGGAGATATTGAAAAACGTACTGGACTGCTGCGCTGCTATATCTCTCGTGTCGAAAACGGCCATACGGTCCCAGCCGTCGAGACGCTGGAGAAAATGGCCCGTGCACTGGAGATGCCTTTATATCAGCTTATGTACGACGGTCAACAGCCGCCTACCCTACTAAGGAATCGTAATGGAAATCACGCTGCCGAATGGGGCAGCGCTGGAAAGGACGGTCGTTTTCTGAACAAGCTCTGTCTGTCCCTAGCCAAAATGAGTGAGCGCGACCGAAAGTTGCTTCTGAGTTTTGCGGAGAAAATGCCGCAGCGCAGAAAATAGCTGTGACGGTTCGACCGTCGGACCTCCCAGGGGAAGACGCGTAACATGGCTCTTCCAGATACGGAATACCCCGCTTGTCCAGAGCACGGAATTTCTATGGTTCCGCATACGTTTGACATTCGAGACGTAAGTCTTCTCCAGAAAACCGTCGAAGGTTTCCGATGTCCGAATCTAGACTGCTCAATTGTCTACGTCGTGGGTACGTTGAAGGGCTTCTACACTCTCGAACCAAGCGGCCACCTGACTCCATACGTGAAGTCCAGTCAGCGGTAGGGACTAGAAGCACTGCCCTCTTCCTCGGGATTCGTGAAGACATATCTTTTGCGGGCTTGTTGGAGCATCCCTGCGTTGTAAACGCGCTCGTTCCCAGGGGAGAGCCGTGCTAGGCTCCGGTCAGCGAGGCACGATTGCCGTGGCCGCTGAATTTCTGAAAGCCTTTCCTATACTGGAAACCGTCCTGATTGAATCTTGGCAAGAGGGCGCAGGAGTGGGCAACCCTTATACCAGTACGCCGCCGAGTAGAACCTATGGACTGCCGCGTCCGCTCACAACTCCAATTATCTCGTGCGCCAATCGCAATTGCGGGAGCGGCGGATTTGATGTTTTCCAAGACATAGCGGAGATGGTGCACGAAAAATTGATCACAAAAGAATTTGTGAAGGTCTGTCTCGGCGATGAACGCTCTCCGAAGGGAGGAAAACTAAGCCGAGATTGCATCAACACGCTTCACTATCGCCTGACGTTGAAATACGAGCCGGGACACTGGTCAGAGAAAAATTAAGGGGAGTGGTTCAGTGGTGAAGAGGTACGAAGGCTCGATTCGCAGGAGGCCACAAAACATTAAGGGCGCATCAGCCGCTAAGCCTATGCGCCCTGTTAAACTGAGCGTAAAATTAATTACGCGTCTCGGTGCAATCTATGCGAAAGTAGTGCTTCTCGTTCGCGTCGTCAATTCAAATTCTCACCTCCCTGTGCAAATTCTGTGCAGGACTGTGCAAAACGGCGGCCCTACTGTTTCCCCTTCGCCTTCGCTGCTCTAAACTTTGCCCACCGCGCTTTTGTTGCCTTCGAAATCTTCCCCCTCGCTGCCGCAGACATCACCCGTTTCTTCCCGCCAGTCCGTTTGCCAGTAGTCTTGCCAGTGAAGAGTTTCATCGCTGCACGCACAGTCTCCAACTGTTGCCGAGCCTCCTCCGCCTGCTTCTTCCACTTCGCTTCTTCCTGTTTCAATGCCGCCAATATGTCCATGAATCCTCCGGCGGTATCCTCTCACGTCCAGGGCAGCGTGTTAAGGCGACTGCCCATCAATCCATTCAACGGACACAATTTCCGTTAGCGAACCCTGTCCGTAGGGGCAGGTAACTTTCAAAGTCCAGTGTCGGCGACTTCCTGCCGGGCTTCCGTGTTTCATTCCGTAAAGTAGCAGTGAGCCAGCAATGTGCTCGCTCTACAGGAGACAAACAATGAGACTGAAGATTCTCGTAAGTGGCGTGCTCGGTGTTGCCCTCGCGGGCGTCATGGTCATGGGCGCTGGGGCGCAAAATCCGGCTGCGGCAGACCGCTCCAATAAGGGCGGTCAAGGCGCCGGAAATGTCGGTGATGAGCGTGCCGCTCAGGTTCATGCCGCGAATCAGAGCAAGAAGAAGAAGGACAAAGACCGCGATCCAGCCGCAAGCACCAACAAGACCAAGGGCATGCACAAGGCCAAGGGTCACCGCCACTAAGAACGGCCTCAGCGGAAAAGCCCACTGCCGATTTTCTCGGTGGCGGGCTGTTTCTGTTTGGTGCATCTGAATTGACGCGCGGGCGACGAAGAGGCGTGACCAGCTACCACAACCTGGCAATGTGGCAATACAATTCGGACAGCAACAACGGAGCGGTCCCCCACCGAAGCACCTTTCTTGGACCGCTCCGATACCCTGATATTAAAGCCCGGGGCCTTCAGGTTCCGGCTTTTCTTTTAATGACCAGCCAGCAGATTGGCCGTCTTCAGCGCGTGCTAGGGGAAGCCGAAGGTCGCAACCCGGCTGCGGTAGACGCAGGAACGAACAGCTTTCATAAATCGGCCTCCGGCCCTGCGGTCCCCCTAGAGTATCATTGCAGTCTGTTCCGAATGAGAGTCAAAGACCTCACGCCCGAACAATTTCTGTTCGTCCCCTGTCCTACGTGTGGTGTCCCTGCCGGGAACCGGTGTGAGCGGTATTCAGGTGCTCCGCGCAATGAACCACACGTACAGCGAAAGCTCTCCGCTACTCAGGCCAGCGAAAAGAAATAATTCTCGGGAAGCTCAAACACGCTTCTTTTCGATCCGCAATTGCCGAACACTCAGTCTGTAAATAAATCCCAATCCGGTGTGTGCCGTTCCTGCTGTTGACCGAAGCTCGGGTAGGCCCTGAGGGTCCGAACTTTGTAGATTGTAGGTCCGGTCGCTTATCGGGGAAGAGTGAAGAACCGTTGTAAAGAGTTTCCGGGGAGACGTTGGCCACGTGACTCCATATCTAAGGTCCAGTCAGGAGTAGGGATAATCCAGGTGCTCTACGGAAGTCACGAGCACGTCTATCCCTCCATAACCCGAGGCAAGAAAAACTGAAGGCGCATCAGCACGAGTACGCGACGGTGCGGCAGCCAACAAAAATTACGAGGTGCGACGCGTCGTCACCAAGACTCTTTGGTCGGCAAACGAGGCTTTGGTGCAGCCGAGCTATCCTGATAGCCTGTTTCCACTTGGACCTCAGGAGAGGATCGTGCAGAAATGAGTTTTGCTTCGCGCACTACAGCAAGAAATCCGCCGACACGACTTCAGTTGTTTCGTAGATCGGCTACCTTCAATCGCTCAATACTTTGCGACCTGTCCCAAATTGCACACAAATTTCACACCAAGTCTGCTATTCATTTATCTGCTACAACGGTACTCCACCAAGCCAAGAGCAGGGTTTTTGAGGCCACTATGACTCGTCGACGCCAAAGGTCTTTTCAGCCAGGCGTATTTCTAAGAAAAATGGGGGCGAGAACCTATATGGCCCTATTTCGCGAGGGCCAGATCATCTGTGCACAGGGCGACGCCGGCAAGGAAGTGTTCTACATCGAGAAAGGGCACGTGAAACTCACAGTTAAGCCGAAGCGGGGTAAGGAGACAGTCCTCGCGATTCTGCATCGTGGAAACTACTTCGGTGCAGAATGCCTGACGGGTCAAACGTTCCGCACGGCGACCGCTACAGCACTTACACGATGTACGATCCTGGTCATCCAAAAGAACGAGATGATGCGCGCTTTCCACAATGGCCATGAGTTCTCAGACCATTTCATCGCCTGTCTGCTCGGACGGAACATCCGGATTGAACAGGACCTAATCGACCAACACTTAAACTCCTGTGAGAAACGGTTGGCTCGTGCACTATTGCTAGTTGCTCGCTACGACAAAGTACGCAAACCAATAGCGGTCATACCGAAGATCAGCCAGGGGACACTCGGGGGATTGATTGGCTCCACCCGCAGTCGCGTCAACTACTTTATGAATAAGTTCAAGAAGCTCGGTTACGTCGAGTATGGGGAGAGATTGCGAATTCACAATTCTTCGCTCAGCGGGGTTTTGAAAGACTCGATCTTCTCCGATCTGGCTGCTTCTCGCCCGAACTGAACGCCTGGACGCAAAACACGGGTTACAGAAATTAGCGGTCTACGAGCGCCTTGGGGAATATCTCCGAAGAACTAATCTCTAAGAACAAATGTCCGGTAGCCTTTGATGTCCAATTTTAAACACTCGAAGTGTCGACTCCCTGGGGTATGGGACACCCCTCACCCGCTTTTAAGCATGTGACGGCCACTGACCACTGTTCTATTTTGGACTCGTTAGGCTTATACTGCGGCAATGCCACGCAAGCTGGTATGGGTCGAGAACGCTAACTTCGAGGGGTTCGGTTGCTCCGAGTGTAACTGGGTGTTTAAGCCTTTTAGTGCGGTTGTTGCCGAATCAGTGGATGAAATGAAGCAGAAATACGAGGCCGAGCGTGACAAAGAGTTTATTGCCCACGTTTGCACCGAGCACCGACGAGCGACCAATCCCAAGACTAAGTAGGTGAACCACCGCTGCAAGACGGTTTTGGAATGGCGGGCTGACCATGCAGACGGTCCGCAGTGAGCTTCATGGTTTTTTCATCCGTTGAATTTCGGACTTTAATTGTGCTGCCTGTTCCTCCGCTTGCCGGACGATCTCCCAAGCGAGGGCCAATAGCTCCCGTTTCTCTTCCAGAGTCTTGGCTTGCGCATAGGCTTCTTTTATCTCTTGGAAGCGGAGGCCGAGGTTTTGGTATTCAGGTAGCATAGTGATCCTAAACGCGATTGGGTAATGTAAAGGCGGATGAAGTGGAGAGCAAGAAATGATCCCCAATGCTCTTACGGTTTTCTTCTTTTTCTTCCAGGCTTAATGTCTGCCAGGATTATTCGTGCGTTATCCCAAACCGTCGCGCACGCTCAACTCCTTGTCTGGGTGGGCAATGTAGAATCGTCCGGCAGTTGAGAATTGCCTTTTATATCACAATTCTAGCCAGCGGCGGCATCAACCAATGAAAGGTGGTGGGACGCGGAGAGTGCGGCGTGGGCTATTTCCTGCGCTTTGCCAAGTTCTCAGCAAAGCTTCAATTTCTCCCTGGGAGAGGTTTTTCTGCTCTCGGATAGAACGTAACCGATACCCGATATCCATGCAAAAAGCTCCTTGCCATCCGAATTAGACGCGTCCACTTTGCCGAACCTACGGCAAGACCTGGCTCTGTGTCGTCTTGAGTATCTTAATGTGGCCTCTACATCGCGCCCCAGATTTTTGGTGGCTCCCCTGGCCGCACTTCATCTTCATGTTCTTCGACCGTTTTGGACATCAGTGTTCCCTTTTTTGGCTGTCCAACGTTGGTTTTATCGCATCATATTTGAATGAGAATTACAGACATGACGCGCAAACAATTGTTATCCGTCCCCTGCCCTACGTGTGGGGTCGCTGCCGGGCAGCGTTGTGTGCTGCATTCAGGCCATCTTCGCAAAGAACCACATGTAGATAGGATACTTGAGGCTACCGAGGCTGTGGCCAAGAGGAAGTCGAAACGTATTTGAGTTTAATCCCCCTGACCCTTGAGGAATCGGGTGGAACGTTTCGGGCTAGTGTCTTACGACTTTTTGAGCCATGTGCAGCAAGAGTTTCTGGTCGCCGGGTTCCATTTTCGCGAGCAGTTTGCGCAACTTGGAGAGATAATTGGCCGCGTTGCCTCTGCTTCCCCATTCGTCATTCTTTGGAGATGTCAGCTTGCGAATCGATGCTCCTACTTCGCCTTCATGAAACAAGCGGTACATTGGCACCTCTAAGGCCCTCGCCATCTTTTCGAGCGTCTCGACGGAGGGAACCGTATGGCCGTTCTCGACCCGAGAGATATAGCAACGCAATAGTCCACAACGTTTTTCGATGTCACCTTGCGAGAGTTGTTTTGATTCGCGCAATTCTTTCAAGCGATTCCCGATCAGCATGATCGTCTCCTTGCAAACAATGTTACCTCAGAATCGCAGACTGCGAATCGCCCCTTATACCAAATCCGTCCGTGACGGATTCCGATTCATGGTTGATTTTCGATTGCGGAGAGAAACGGGAAACAGCATCATAACGGAATGCCGACAGTGGGTCCGGTAAATCAGATTGCAGAAAATCGAATAGTCAGATTGTCTTTGAAAGTCCGTCCAGGTGGTCCGTGTCTCGATACCGCCAGATTAAAAAGAGAACTCTCCAAGAAATATCCAGTTGGGCGAATTTCAAATGATAGGACAGAATCCGCCTGACCCGGACGGCTCGATACGTCTCATCATAACCGTGTACCTGTTGAAAGAAGTTTTCGGGCCGACTCTCAGGCAGATGGTAAAAGACCTTTGCGCATAACCGCAAGGCTCATCTCCGCGAGGCCTACGAATCGCAGACTTCATCAGAAAGTCCGCCCTAGCCACTTACTGCATGTTCACCAGGTATCCCGAGAGTGAGCAACTGCTTGATCCCTGCGAGAAATTTTGCAGCTTCGGCTGGGCGTTCCATCTCCGATGTGAACGAGCGGCGAGAAAGAAGCGGAAAGCGAAGACATTGCCTAGGTTCCGCAAAGAAGTGGCGCGCCTGGAGGGGTTCGAACCCCCGACCCTTAGCTCCGGAGGCTAATGCTCTATCCATCTGAGCTACAGGCGCGCGGTTCGCTTCCTGATGGAAACGAGGAAGCACACTACACTTCCCTGCTGCGATTCTATCGCTGAATGGGCGCTGGCGCTAGCGCGGGGACAGGTTAATGGGGGAGACCTCGATAGTGGTCGGGCACGATTGCCTTACTTTAAGGTTCCCGCTGACCGGAAATCCGATGCTAGCCTCTGGCGTGGTCTTTGATTTGCCTGGCTAGTTTTTCGATTTCTTCGGCCTTTTTCAGCATGGCGAGGGAAAGAATCGTGGTGGAATCGGTTTTTTCCACATCGGTCTTCAGCTGGGCCGCGAGGTCGTAAAGTTTCTCGACATCTTTCTTTATACTCTTCTGGCGTTCTTCGAGCATGGCCTTGCTGCTGTTCGCCGGGAAATTCGGGGCGTTCGGACCGTTCGAGGCATCATCGGAACCGTCGGGGCGACGCCTGCCGCCACGCGAGGTGTCTTGTGCCGGGGAGTCCTGGAAACGCACCAGGGCTCCTGGGACGGCAGCGAAGGACATGAGAAGCAAATGACGTCTGGAAGATTGCATAGTTCCTCCCCAGGCAAGAAACCGCGCCGGCGCGCTTGCCGCGCAACCCCGAGTGATATACTTTCCCTCCCATAGAACATGATGTCCAGCCCCTTCACCCACTTCTTCGATTTCACGATACCCAACGCGCTACATCTGGCGGGCATTCTTGTACTGGCCCTGATTTGCATGCGCCTGCTGCGGGCGGCAGCGAACAAACTGGTGAAACCAGCCGCCACGCAAACAAAAGGGGCGCAACAGCGGGAACAGCAGACGCGCACGTGGGCGGACAAGGTCTACAGCACGGGATGTCAGGTGATCTGGATTGTGTCGGTGCTGACCGCGCTCCCTGAATTCGGGATCAGCGACCTACCCGGAGTGGTGATTGCGGGCGCGATGATATTGGGCTTTAGCATCGCAGGGCAGGACACGATCCGCGACGCTATCGCGGGCCTTCAGATCGTGATGGAAGACCAGTTTGTCACCGGGGACACGATTCAAGCGGGCGATACCGTGGGCCGCGTGGAGCAACTGACGCTGCGGCGGACCGTTGTGCGAGACGGACGCGGTGCGCTGGTGTCCTTATCCAACGGTGAAATGCGGTCGGTTAGCAACTTGAGCCGGGACTGGTCGCAGGCGTTTGTGGATATCGGCGTGGCCGCGGCGATGCCGCTGGAAAAGACATTGCAGGCCCTAGAGAGCGCGGCGGCGGGAATGCGCAGCGACGCTGCGTGGTCGCAGGCGCTGGTGGACGGGCCGCGCGTATTGGGCGTGCAGGGATTCGATCCGGCCGGCGCGACATTGCGCTTGCAAGTGCGCACCGCACCGACGCGGCAGGACGAGGTGTGCCGCGAACTCCGCCGGCGCATTCATATGGAGTTCCAGAGGCAAGGCATTGCGGTAAACGAAGGCCAGCCGGAGGGGCGGCGCTGACGCGAGGAGGACACCATGGCGCAAGTGAGTTATGAGGAAGTGAACTTGATGTTGAGGTTGTATGACATGAGACGCGAGCCGCGGCTGCGGCAAGCGCGCGCGTGGTTCGTGGAAAATTTCCATCCTACGTCCGCGGAGGACATGATGGAGAAATATCCGCAGGGCAGCGAAGAGAACACGTACATTCGCATGGTGATCAGCTATTGGGACATGGTAGCGAGCATCGTGAATCGCGGGCTGATCAACGACGAGCTGTTCTTCGAGAGCAACGGAGAGATCTGGGTGGTGTGGGACCGCATGCGCACGATCGTTCCGATCTGGCGCGGGGCGTTCAAGAATCCGCGCTTGTTCGCGAATATCGAGGAAACCTACAAGCGACTGGAAGCGTGGCGGGAGAAGCATGCACCCGGCTCCAGCGCGGCCATGCGCAACATGATGGCGCAGATTATGTCCAAGCCCAAGAGCGTCTGACGGCAGCGCCGGATCAGCGCACTCGCTCTCCGGCCGGCTGGGGAGTGGGCACACGTTGGCGTGGTTCCTCAGGCTTGGCCTGCATGACGCGATTGCGGCCGGCGGTCTTCGCAGCATAGAGCGCGGCGTCTGCTTCGCGCAGTAGCTCATCCGCCGGGCGGTGCCCCCAATCACAACTCAGAAGTACTCCCAAACTTATAGTCATTCCCAACGGACCAGCGTCGGTCTGAATCGGCCGGGTGCAAATGGCCTTGCGAATTTCCTCAGCGCGGACCAAGGCGGAATCAGGCGGGCAATTGTTCAGCAGGGTGAGAAATTCTTCGCCTCCGTAGCGACCGACGAAATCATAGGAACGCACGGAAAGAAGCAGCCGCCGGGCCACTTCCCGCAAAACCTGGTCTCCCACCAGATGACCGTGCGTATCGTTGACGTTCTTGAAATGGTCGAGGTCGCCGAGAATTATGGCAGTGCACCCGTGTTCGCGCTGCGAGCGCACCAGCTCGCGACCCATTAAATCCATTATCACGCCGCGATTCCATAGAGACGTTAGAGGGTCATGGGTGGCTTTGAAGCGCATCTGCTCGCGAGCTTCCACGAGGCGATCCTCGAGGTGCAGGATGCGCTCGCCGGTGCGCAAGCGCGCTTTCAGTTCCTCGGCGTCGAAGGGCTTCACCAGGTAATCGTCAGCGCCGGATTCCAAGCCCTCGACGATGTCCTCCTTGGACTCCTTGGAGGTCAGCAAAATCATGTACACATAGCCTTGCTCGCGGTGCTTGCGAATTTCCCGGCAAACTCCCGGGCCGTCGAGTCCTGGCATCATCCAATCCAGCAGGGCCAATCGTGGGGCATCGGGCTGGCTTAAGCACTCGACCGCATGCCGCCCGTCTGCGACCGTAGTCACTTGGTAGTCGGCGCGCTGTAAGGTTTTCTCCAGCAGGCGCCTGGGCAGCGCATCGTCATCGGCGATTAGTATCTTCACGGGCGCGCCTCGGCCCTGTAGCTGTCCATTTCAGGGAGAAGTCCTTCGACTTCTTTTTCAAACCTCGCAAGAGCGTCGCCCAATGCGGAGATCTCTCCTGCGCGAGCCAGCCTCTCCAGACGGCTAGCGGAGGCCGCCGCCTTGGCCACCGCCAGATTGGCGAGCATGCCTTTCAGCGTGTGGCTGATGCAGGCCGCCTGGGCGGAGTCGTTACCAGCCACGGCGTTCCTAAGTGCGTGGAGATGGTCCGGAAATTCGCGCTTGAAAATCGATAGCAGCTCGCACAACAGCGCGCGGTCATTATCAACGCGCGCAAGCAGTTCGCTCAAGTTGACGCTGGCAGATTCGGCAGAACGGTTGGCTTTGTTCATGTTGCTGTCCTCATGATTGATTGTGGTGTGAATCAAACGACGAGATGAGTAGCGCGGCCTCGGATGGACCTTCGCACTCGAAGTTACCTGCGGGGAGGGACCGCGATGGGATGCGCGTGACACAGTTCGCCGTCCTTAACAGGGGCAAGCGCGAGGCCACACGGCAATTGGAGGTCGAACCTAAACTATTGAAAACAGGCCAGTTCCCAGGGGTGGTGCGGTGACAGCGAAACGGTGTACTTCCAATGCCGAACATCGGCGAAGATTCGGTTCATTGTGAAACATCTGGTTGCTTTTCCCAGCCGCGGGATGGCTGGCGTGAATTTGTTTCCGTTCCTGGCGTCGTCTTGGCGGGCATTGTTGCTCTGTTCGCAGCTACACTCAAATTCAAAACTGCCGGATTGTTCGCGATCATCCTGTGAGTGCGTTCAAAAACTGGTCAGTGACTTCCATTCGCGCGACACGTTTCCAGTGTGCTGGCAAAAAATCCACGCGTCCGCGCGGCACTCTCGCAAGCGCACCAAGTAACACTGTCGCGAGCGCTCTCATTTCTGCGCGATCCTTATTCTTAATTCAGGCACGGGCGATTAACGAAAATGTTATACCTGTCCGCTTGAACATTCGATTTTCCTTCCTCTTAGCGAACTGCGCGCACGCCGGGAACCATTACACAAGTATTACAAAGGGCCACGAATGCTCATGCTACGGTGGAAATGGATTTGAATGAGACCTTTTTTGAGGACACAGGGACCATGAGTATTTTCCAACGAGACCGAACCTTTCAGCAGCCTTTGAATTGGACTACCACGTTTTTCATGCTGGCGTTCCACGTCGGCGCTGTCGCAGCGCTGTTCATGTTCAGCTGGAAGAACCTGGCCATCGCGATTTTCCTGTGGTGGCTGACCGGAAGCATGGGCATCGGCATGTGTTATCACCGCCTGCTGACTCACCGCGGATACAAGACGCCGAGATGGCTGGAATACTGGATGGCGATCTGCGGAACCATGGCCCTTGAAGGCGGCCCCATCGCCTGGGTAGCTACTCACCGCATCCATCACCAAAACACGGACAAAGAAGGTGACCCGCATTCTCCGAATGACGGCGGTCTGTGGGCGCACATGGGTTGGATCATCACCGGCAAGGCCATGCACCAGAATACCGCTGAGTTGCTGCCTTACGTTCCGGACCTGCGCAAGCAAAAATTTTATATGTGGATCAGCAAGTACCACTGGATGCCGCTGGCGGGACTCGGCGCCATTCTTTACGTTATCGGAGGCTGGTCCTGTGTGCTGTGGGGCGTGTTTTTGCGAACGGTTGTCGGACTGCACGCCACCTGGCTGGTCAATTCCGCCACGCATATGTGGGGTTCGCGCCGGTTCCTCACCGGGGACACTTCGACCAACAGTTTCTGGGTTGCGATTCTGACTTTTGGCGAAGGCTGGCATAACAATCATCACGCCGCACCACAGGCGGCTAGACACGGCCTGACGTGGTACGAAATTGACGTCAACTGGTACGGAATCGCGGCGCTTAAGAAGCTTGGTTTGGCATGGGACATCAAGCTGCCGAAGCTGCAACCGGCGTCCCAGCCATTCAAGCCCCTGGCGCCGGTGATTGCGCCCGATCCACTTGTCGAAGAGGAAGCCTTGGTTCCCACTTCGGCAGGAGATTGAACACCAACCACCGCTCCATCTAGTGCGGCGGTCCCGCCGATGAATTAAACTAGCGGCAATGCGTATCACTAGCCGCGCGAAAGCCATCGCCTTCTTCATCACGCTGGGCGTCTGCCTCGTCGCCCTGGCGATTTTCCTGAACATTACCTGGATCGTGTTTCACTGGCGGCAAGTCGTGCCGCTGGTTCTGGGCATTATCTTCTTTGGGGTGATCATTGCCGGCTTGGTGGTCAACACAATTTTCATCGTGCGCGAGATACGTCGCAACGAACGGCAAGACAGCTTCCTGAACGCCGTGACCCACGAACTGAAGACGCCGGTAACGTCCATACGCCTGTACCTCGAGACATTACAGAGCCGGCCGCTTGACGACGCAAAGCGGCGCGATTTTTACCGCATCATGCTGGAAGACTCGGACCGCCTTCTTGGGATGATCGAACAAGTGCTGAAAGCCGGCGAGGCACGCCACGCCGACCGGCGCCGCAATTGGCAAGAGGTGGACTTTGCGCAGGTCGCGCGTGAAACGCTGGAACTCGCCCGCCTGCGTCACAATCTCAAGCCGGAAGCGCTTCGCTTCGGCAGCGAACCGCCAGAGGACCTGGTGGTGATGGGCAATCCCGAAGAGTTGCGCACAGCGGTCTTCAACCTTCTGGATAACGCCATTAAGTATTCCGGAGAGAACAAGAACATCGTCGTCGATGTGCGCACACCCAACATTGATAGCATCTTTTTGAGCGTGCGCGACCAGGGCATCGGCATTCCTCGTGTCGAACTGAAGCGCATTTTCAACCGCTTCTATCGCATCCAGAGCCGCGCCACCGGCAAGGTGACGGGCACCGGCCTGGGACTTTTCATCGTGCGCTCCGTCGTGCGCCGCTACGGAGGCGATGCTTACGCGGAAAGCCAGGGAGAAGGATTGGGCAGCACCTTTACGATTCGCTTGCCGCGGGTGTATCGCGCATGAGCCGCGTTTTGGTGGTCGAAGACGAAGCACATCTCGCGCAAGGGCTTCGCTTCAATCTGGAAGCGGAAGGCCATTCCGTGCACGTCACCGACAAAGGCGAGGAAGCTCTAACGCTCCTTCTGAAAAACAATGAAGGATTCGATGCATTGATACTGGATGTCATGCTTCCCGGAAAAGACGGCTTTACGGTGGCACGCGAACTCCGTCAGGCCCAAAACTACATACCTTTGCTAATGCTGACCGCGCGCACGCGCCCGGAGGACGTACTCCAGGGATTCGAATCTGGCGCCGATGACTATTTGGCGAAGCCATTCGATTTGGCCATTTTATTGGCGCGGATAGAAAGTCTTTTGCGCCGCAAAAATTGGCTCCGCAACTCCAGCGCCGCTAAACCCGAGCCCGGCGTCGCGGAAGGGGAGTCTCCGGATCTCTTCCAATTCGATGACCGCACCGTCGATTTCACCAACCTGCAACTGCGCGGAGGTGGACAGGTCTTCCAGCTCACCCTCATGGAAGCGGAGCTGCTGCGCTACTTGATACGCAACAGCGGCAAGCCTGTTTCCCGCAAGGCCATCCTGCAGAACGTCTGGAACCTCCACGAAGATACGGACACCCGTGCCATCGACAACTTCATCGTGCGTCTGCGCCGCTACATCGAGCGTGAACCCTCCAAACCGCGGCACCTGATCACGGTTCGAGGTCTTGGATATCAGTTCGTGCCCGATCCCAAGGCGCCTAAGTGAGCTGCATCGCCCACAGAACGACCACGCGGAACCACTGCCGCGGCGGTTCTCCCTTGCGAGCTTCTGCGCTCCGGCAACAAACGAACGCCGGAAATATCTTTGGATGGTTGGAGGCGCGGGTGGGATTCGAACCCACGAATGGAGGTTTTGCAGTTCAGCGGTCAAGAGCTAAATAGCTCATTTTCCTGGGCGAAATTCCAGGATCGCGTGGTGTGATGCACCTGGGGTTGGCGAGAACCGGGCGGCTGCGATGCTACATGTAGGAGGGATAGCTGAGGCCCATGATGAACAATAGAGGTTCGCCGGACCCTTGTTCATCCCAATATAGTTTGGCGCCTTGATTCTCAACGAAGGGCATACAGTCTCCGATTGGGGCAAATGGCAATCGTCACGACGGCTGCGTAGACGATCGTAGAATGCGATAGTCACACACAGATGCATGTTACTAACACGGCTGCCATTGTATATAATCCGGCTCACTATGCCAAATCAAGAAACTCTGTACCACGTGGCCGACCGGGTCGCCACCATTACCCTGAATCGGCCGGATAAATTGAACGCCTGGACAACCGTCATGGAGCGCGAGGTACGCTCCGCGATGGGCGAGGCGGAACACGATGAAAATATTCGCATCATTGTCTTGACGGGCGCGGGGCGCGGATTCTGTGCGGGCGCGGATATGTCGCTACTGAGCACGGTCGCGGAGAAGGGACTCGACGAAGCGCGGCGGGCCCAAGCCGTGCAACCCACAAGTGGGAGCCGCGATGGCGCGCGACGGGATTTCCAGAAGAAGTATTCGTATTTCCCTGCGGTGACAAAGCCCGTGATTGCGGCCATCAACGGGCCGGTGGTGGGCTTGGGATTGGTGATTGCTCTGTACTGCGACATACGTCTTGCTTCGGATGCGGCGCGTTTCGGCACGGCTTTTGCACAGCGCGGGCTGATCGCAGAGTACGGAATGGCGTGGATGCTGCCGCGTCTCGTGGGACACGCCAACGCTCTGGACCTGCTGTTTAGCGCGAGAATGATCGATGCTGCGGAGGCGCTAAGAATGGGGTTGGTGAATCAAGTCTATCCGCGAGAAACGTTTCTGGAAAGCTTACAAAAATACGCGGTGGACCTGGCGTCGAACGTTAGTCCTCGGTCCTTGCGGGTGATCAAACGGCAAGTGTATGACGCGATGTTCCAGACGCTGGCGGAATCGTTTGAAAGTTCCGAGCAGGAAA
>Ga0307479_10002195_pt1 | contig 17756 bp, 17 predicted proteins | sample atmos_gasesECM4C_FD_203743 | JGI IMG/M metagenome (GOLD analysis project Ga0307479, IMG submission 203743) | Hardwood forest soil microbial communities from Morgan-Monroe State Forest, Indiana, United States - atmos_gasesECM4C_515 | ecosystem: Environmental > Terrestrial > Soil > Temperate... | reverse complement strand
TACCGGCACGTGAGGAGCGGCCGTCGGTGCTGGAGAGTGTCTAGCTGCCGTCAGGCTTCGGCTGCCATGGTTACGGTTTGTGTTTCATCGTTGTCCACCGTGCCGCGCGGGGCAATGTCTGTACGGACTGGTGGTGCGGCACGCGGGCTGATGTCGCGTCGGGTGATGTTGTCGACGGTGATGCGTGCGCTGACGTCCGCGCGGCTGATCCCTTGTGAGCGAAAGACAGCGTTGGCGGTTGCTATTGATGCTGTGTGTGCTGCACGCGCCGCGGCGTGTGCGCGCATCGCCTCGCCCAGAGATCGTACGTTGCGCGTGACTACGAAATCAGCTCCGCGGTTGGCGAGTTCCATCGCCGTGTTGAGATCGGATACGTCGGAGACGGCCCAGCGCCATGGGCCGCGCCATAGAGGCCCGCGGGCTGGCAGAAGGGCGCGGTCACAAAACAGGTATTCCGGTTTGAATGCTTCGAACTTCAGCCTTGTGTGCGCGTCGTACGCGGGTATGACCCAACCGACGGGATATTCGGCCCTCGTACGGGCAGTGTGAATGGTCGCGAGGTCCTTCGAAACCAGCACGCAGCGGGATCTGAACGGCTTCAACGCGCGTACGACCTGCGAGATCACCTGATCGTGCCCCATGCGAGCGACGCTCGCGCGGCCCAGCACTACAAACACAGTGATTTCCGGGCGCCCTTCGAGCAGGCGCAACGCCGTCGTCAACGACGGAATCAGTGTGCCCAGGAATCGCTCGCCGAAGCGGTTGGTTTGACTGACGTCGAGCGCGGACATTTGCGCTCCTGATATGTCGGCGTCGTCATCGCCAGTGACACGAGCCAGCTGATGTTCGTCGCAAACCATCGGAACGCCGTCGGCTGACAGGTGTACGTCAAGCTCAATGAAGCGTACGCCCAAGGCGATCGCGGAGCGCAACGCTGGCAGCGTGTTCTCGGGAAACTCAGCCGAGTTTCCGCGATATCCCACCAGATGTAGCAGCCTCATTGCTTTCACTAGAATGCACGCGTGGACGAACGTCGCGCGAGTATAGACACGTTGAGCGCAATAACCTCTATGTCGCCGTGTGGCGCCAGTGTTGGTTTGGGAACGGTGCTATGATGGGAACGCTGTATGGTCGAACAGCTGGATAGGCTGATAGGCGCGCCGGCTTGCTCGCGCTGCGGTCAAGTTCGAGGTTTAAACCCGCAAATTCCATTGACTGGCACCGCCAGGAAGGACCCTTGGCCAAACTCAAGAAGCCGCGAACCCGAGATGGGCGACCCGAACGGCGCGGCCGTGTCGCCATCCGTTCACCTGTGAAGCCGCTTTCCAACAAGACGGCATCGCGCCGCGAGCCGGCGTTGTTGGCGGCGAGTGAGGCGGCGGCGCAGCGCCTCGCAACAGTGCTCGAAAGCATCGGCGCCGGTTGCGGCGCGCTCGGCCGCGATTGGGCCAGGCACGAGCCTGTGACCCCGTCGGCAGTACCTGGGCTTTTGCGTAGCCGCCGTATCCTGCTCGTAGATGACAATGAGGCGTTCGCCACGGCGATGGCGAGCCTTCTCAACTCAATGGGCCACGATGTGCAGGCCATTCATGACGGTGCTGCCGCCATTGCCATAGCCCGTGCTCTGCGGCCGCAGGTCGTGCTGCTCGACATCAACCTGCCGGGCAAGCGAGGGTATGACATTGCGCGAGAGATCCGCGCCGACCCTGCGCTGGCCGGTTCGCTCCTGATCGCTGTGACGGGGTACGGTCAGGAACAGGACAAACATCAAGCGCTACGGGCAGGCTTCGATCACCACCTCACCAAGCCAGTCGACGAGAACGCGCTCGAAAGACTGATCAACCAAGCGCTGCCTTGATGCGCGCAATCGGCTGCCAAGCCGGCTCGCGTTTCTCTTCGAAGCGAATGACGGGCTGACCGCTGGTGACGGTGACTTCACCGTCAATCACAGCGCCTTTCGCAATAGCGATGCTCCGGGCGACGATGTCGGCGTGGATTACGGCGGTAGCGCCTATTTCCAACTTGTGTTCGACGACGAGCTTGCCGGAGATTCGGCCCGCGATGACGGCAGCTTGTGCGTGGATCTCGCCTTCCCAGTGCGAGCGCGCGGCCATGCTCAGTGCGCCCCCTACGCGGCCATCGCCGCGTATCGCGCCGCACACGACCAAAGGGCCACCGGTTTCGACGTCACCGGTCAGGTGACACCCCTCAGCCACAAATGTCGGCGAGGTTCCGAGCTGATCAATCAGTCTTCGCTTCGGCATGTCGCTCATCGATTACTCCACTCGATACGGCCTTCGGCCATGGGGGCGTCGGTACAATATCCAGTAGCCGCGCGGGGAAGGTGCTGACGATGATCACAATCCGGGCAGGAAATGGTTCGATCTGTATCTGTTTACTGCTGCTGCTGACTGGATGCAGTCGCGAGCAGCAGGACTGGCGCTCCGCGGAAGCGGCCGACACGATCGATGGATATGGCCAGTTCATTCAACGACATCCGGAAAGCGAGCTGGTGACGCAGGCGCGCACGCGCGTCGTGCAGCTTGGAGAGGATCGCGATTGGCAGCGCGCTGGCAGCGCCGACACAGTGGAGGCGTACCGGGACTTCCTTACGCAGCATCCCAATGGGAAGTGGGCGCAGGAAGCCCGGATTCGCATTGAGAATTTTTCGCTGGGGGAGCAGACGGGGACTGATGCGGCTAGCAGAGCCGCTGCCCGCAGTGGGACTGGGGCTGCGGCGGGGCGTGCAGATGCCGCCCGGTCGGGCAACGCGGGCGCCAACCCCGATGCCGGTGGGGCGGGCAATGCGGATGGCAACCCCGGCGCGGGTGGCGCGCGCGGGTTGGCAGCTCCGGGGGAAGCGGCGGTGCCGGCCGGTGGCCGGGGTGCAGCGGGTGCGGTTGGCGCAGGAGCGGGCGGCGCGATGGGCGCTGCAGGCGTGAGCGGCGCAGCTACGAGTGTCAGCGGCCCCGCAACGAGTGCGCGCCTCGGCTACGGCATCCAGCTTGGCGCGTTCAGCAGCGAGGCAGCCGCGAATAACGAGTGGCGTCTGCTGGCGGGCCGGTTTGGGCCTGAGCTGCAGGGCCTGCAGGAGCATGTCGTACCGGCCGATACACCCTCTGGGCGTGTCTATCGCCTTCAGGCGGTGGTCGGGGACGAGGCGCGGGCGCGTGGCATCTGCGATTCCCTGCGCAAGCGCTCGCAGGGATGCGTCGCCGTATTGCCACACTGACGAACAAGGTGGCTTATGGGTGACCGCTCGTCCGAACGTGACAATTCGCGTCACGTGGAACGGGTTCACACTTCAAACCTAAGTCATTGTTTTAACTAGGGGTGAACTGCCTGGCACGCACCTTGCTTTAGCTTAAGCGTGTAAGGCTTGAATAGCGAACCTCTTCCCCGGTGTTCGCTTCTGTGCGCCGCGATGCGTCTTCCCCCGCTCGCGGCGCCTTTTTTTTGCCTGTGCCTTGAACTGTGCAGGCGCTTCCGATGTCTCTTGCAGCCCCTGGCTTTCGTACCCATTGTCCTAGCTCGTAGCTTGAGAAGGGTCACGAAAGTACGTGTAATGCGGATTTTAGTTCCTTTACGGCTTTATGGGTGCCTGGACCGGTAGACTGGGGATATGAACAAAAACTTTGGCTCGCATTTCCTCGCCGTGGGCTCGCTGACCGCGGCCGTTGAGCCGGCGGTGCCCCGCGTGCCTGGTCGTGAGTCCGTGCGCGCCACGACTCTGGCCAATGGCCTCAAGATCATTGTCTGGCCGGTTCACGATATCCCCAACGTCGCACTCAACAACTGGGTGCGCGCCGGCAGCCGCAACGAGGCGCCGGGCATCACGGGCCTTGCGCACTTCTTCGAGCACATGATGTTCAACGGCACCACGCGCCGCCAGCCGGGCGAGTTCGACCGGTTGATGGAGGCGCAGGGAGGTGCCAACAACGCGTTCACCAGCGATGACGTGACGGTGTACCAGGACTGGTTTCCCCGCAATGCGCTCGAGCTGGTTCTCGATCTCGAATCGGACCGCGTCGCAAACCTTGCATTCGTGCCGACCGTGATCGAGAGCGAGCGCGGTGTTGTTTATTCCGAGCGCCGCCTGCGGGTTGAGGACAACAACCAGGGCCTGCTCAGCGAGCAGGTGCAGGCGACGGCATTTGTGGCGCATCCATACCGGTTCCCGACGATCGGCTGGCCGGCTGACATCCAATCGTGGCGCATGGAGGACCTGCAGAAGTTCTTCAAGACGTACTACGCGCCAAACAATCTGACGCTGGTGCTTGCTGGCGACCTGGTCCCCGAGCGAGTGTTCGAGCTTGCGGGGCGGTATTTCGAGGCGATTCCGCGCCAGCAGCCGCCCGTCGAGGTTCGGACACAGGAACCGGAACAACTGGGCGAACGGCAGTTCGTCATCCGGCGCAAGGCGCAGACACCGCTACTGCAATACGCGTACAAGGCGCCCGCTGCCGCGGATGTGCGCGGGCCCGCCGTGAATCTGCTTCTGTCGATTCTCGTCGATGGCGATTCGTCCCGCCTGCACAGGGCGTTGGTTGAAGAGAAGCAGCTCGCGATCGAGGTCGGTGGGCACTGGCAGGAAGGTTTCGACCCTGGTTTGCTCTGGCTTTTCCTCACATTGCCGGAGGGCGCCGAGGTTGCCGAGGTTCAGGCTGCCGTCGATGCGGAGCTCGCGGGCATTGCGGAAGCCGGCGTGACGGATGCCGAGTTGGCCCGTGCGAAGAACATGACCGCCGCCGGCTTCTGGAAGAAGCTGGCCACCATCGACGGCAAAGCGCAGCTCCTTGGCGAGTACGAGGTGTTTCACGGGGACTGGCTGAAGTTGTTTGATGCCCCTGCGCAGGCTGAAAGGGTCACGCGTGCGGAGGTCCAGGCCGTAGCGCGCGAGATTCTGGACAAGAGCCGCCGCACCGTCGGGGTGCTCGTGCCCGAAGAGTGTGATCTCCCCGAGGACGAAGCGGCGTGAGCAGCATTGGAAATGCGAACGCCTATGGCAGTGTTATTGCCGCTCCTGGACTCGGCAGCGCACATGTCAATGGCGTAAACGTCCCGGCTCACGAGCGGCTCGTGCTGGCAAACGGCATGACGCTCATCGTCATGCCGCGGCACGACATACCCCTGGTTTCGTTCAATGCCGTGCTGCGCGGCGGTGAATCCGCCGGTGTTCCGGGCAAGTCCGGTGTTGCGTCACTGGTTGCGGGTCTGTTGGAGAAGGGCGCGGGAAAACGTGACGCCTTCGCGTTTGTCGATGCAGTCGAAGGAGTGGGTGGCACCTTCAACGCCGCGGCGGGCCCCGAGTCCATCGCGGTGCGAGGCCAATTCCTGGCGCGCGATCAGCGGTTGATGCTGGAGCTGCTCGCGGACGCCCTGTTGCGGCCCCGGTTCAAGCTCGAGGAGCTGGAGAATCTGCGGGCCCGGCAGATCGAGCTGATCAAGGCGGCAAAGGATTCCGATCCTGCAGAGCTCATTGGCACTTACGGGCGCGCATTCCTCTTCCGTGGGCATCCCTTTGCGCGAGCCGTGATTGGCAGCGAAGCCTCGCTTGCCGGCATCACGCACCGCGATATCGTCGAGTACTATCACGCTCACTTCCGCGCCGACCAACTTACACTGGTGGTGGCTGGTGATGTCGACTCGGCCTGGCTCAAGCGGGCGGTCGCAAAGGCGTTCTCTGATTGGCCGCGATCCAACCGGCCGATAGCGAAACTGCCGCAACCGGCGCGCTTGACCGAGCGCAGTGTGCTGCTCGTGGACTCGCCGGGTTCGGTGCAAACCTATTTCTGGATCGGCAATGTGGGCGTGGACCGGCACTACCCGGATCGGGCTGCCCTGGATCTGGCGAACACTCTGTACGGTGGACGGTTCACCTCCATTCTGAATACCGAATTGCGTGTGAAGTCAGGGCTTTCCTATGGCGCGCGCTCGGGCTTCACGCGCGGCAGCGTAGCCGGCGAATTCGCAATCCGCTCGTTCGCGCAGACCCAGGATACGGGCAAGGCCCTGGATCTGGCGCTGCAGACATTGGCGCAGCTGAAGAACGGCGCGGTGACGGCCGAGATGTTGGATTCCGCGCGCGCCTATGTACTGGGGCAGTATCCGCTCGATTTCGAGACGGCGATGGACTGGACCGTTGCCTTGGGCGAGATCGAGCTTTATGGCCTCGGTGCCGGTTATATCGAGGACTACGGCGCGCAACTGCAGAATGTAACGCTGCCGCAGATGCAGGCGGTGATCGGGACGGCATTCCCGCCCCCGGATGAAGTGGCTATCGTCCTGATCGGCGATGCGGCCGAGCTGCGCGAGCAGGTCGGACGGTACGGGCCCATCACCGAGATGCCGCTGATCACTGCTGATTTCGACGCGGTGTGACTTCGATGGGGCGCCCGAATTGAGACCCCCGGGTGCCCGAGCTGCCAGACATCGCGGTTTACATTGAGGCACTGCGGTCGCGCATTCTCGGCGCGCAGCTCGAGTCCACCCGCATCACCCATCCTTTTCTGCTGCGCACGTTCGAGCCGCCGCTTGCAACATTACACGGACGCCGTGTAGTTGAGTTGCGGCGGGTGGGCAAGCGGGTCGCTGTGGGGTTCGAAGGCGATCAGTGGCTGGTGTTGCATCTGATGATTGCCGGCAGGCTGCACTGGTTTGCGGCCGGGGCGCGCAAGACGGGCGCAGCTGCACTTGCCTACTTCGTTTTTGACACCGGCACGCTCACGCTCACCGAAGCCGGTTCCAAGCGCAGAGCATCGCTGTACGTGTTCGGCAGCAGCCGCGAGCTCACCCGGCACGATCCCGGCGGATTGGAGATTCTCGAGGCTCCCTATGAAGAGTTTCGCAGGCGGCTGCTTGCCGAGAATCACACTCTCAAGCGATCTTTGACGGATCCGCATACTTTCAGCGGTATCGGCAACGCCTACTCGGACGAGATTCTGCATCGTGCGCGGCTGTCACCAATCGCGCTCACCCAGAAGCTCGACGAGCCGTCCTTGCGTGCACTGTACGAGGCCATCCGCACCGTGTTGCCGGAGTGGATAGAGCGCTTGGCGGCCAGCAGTGGCGGCGACTTCCCCGAGGGTGTCACCGCGTTTCGTCCCGAGATGGCCGTACACGGCCGATTTGGGAAACCCTGTCCGGTGTGCGGCGCTCCCGTGCAGCGCATTCGCTACGCCGAGAACGAGACCAACTACTGCCCGGGCTGTCAGACCGGAGGGCGAATTCTCGCCGACCGGTCTTTGTCCCGGCTGCTCAAGGATGACTGGCCGCGGACGATCGATGAGTTAGGCTGACCCAACTCAATTTTCCGCGGTGCCGCGTGAGCTCGGGGCAACGGCGACCTGGGCCATCGCAGGGTTCGTGTGCGAGTATTCCAGGGCGGCGCGGTTGCGCATGACGAAATCGGCCTTGGGGGACAGCAACTCGGCCCTCTTCAGGTCATTCGCCGCGGCCACCGTGTCCGCTGATATCCAATGGAGCACTGCGCGGTTGGACAGAGCCAGCGCCAGGTAGTCATTCTTAACTTTGCGTGCCCAATACTGGTAGGACGGCAACCATGCCCTCTCCTGCTGGGCATCGCGTACCGCCTGGTCGCAGGCGATGCGGGCGGAATCCCACTGTTTGATCATGGCGAGCGCCACGCAACGGTTGTTGCTGGTCGTGCTCGGATCGAGCGCGGATGGGGTGGGCTCAGAGTGCAAGGCTTCCGCAGCCGCTGCGTAATTGCCGCTGACCAGCTGCGCGCCGCCCACCCCGTTGCTGTAGGCAGTCAGTACGAAGTAGTGTGCCGGCTCGGCGGCCTGGGCGGCGGAGCCGAGCAGCAGCGCGACGGCGGCGGCCAGACCCAGTATGCGATACGGCTTGTGACTGTTTGATGAACGCATCATGTCGAATTCCTGTCAGATTGTCCGTGTAGCTCGTGTTGTAGCGAGCGCGGCCAGAGTAGGAAAACTGACAGGGGACGACAAACGAAAAGAACGGGCCCTACGGGTGAGCCGCTCTCACTCGGCCGTGCGGAACTGCTGCAACGCCCAGTTGGTTATGGCTTTGACTTCCGGCTTGTCGGCGTCTTTCGGGCGGCTGACGAGAAAATACGTGTCGTTCGTCGCAACTTCGACGGAAAAAATCCTGACCAGCGCGCCTGAGCGGAACCATGCTTCGCACAACGCGGACGGCACCAACGCAACACCGATGCCGCGCTCGGCTGCACGCACCACCGCGTACATCGTGTCGAGCTCGATCACGTTCTTGGGCTCGGGTGTTGCCAGGCCCAGCTCTTCGGCCCAGCTCGTCCAGGCGAAAGGGCGGGTCTTATGTACGATCAACGCCATCTGGCGGAAAACTTCGCTCCCCAGGCGGGCGACGGTCGGCGCATGCTCCTTCGAGCAGACAGCCGTCAGTGACAGAGAAAACAGCCGCGAAGTCTTCAGCCCCTGCGGGACCTGATCCGACAGCAGGATGGAGACATCGGCGGTTGCCGGATGAATCGACGGACGCGGATCGCGCGTGTCGATCTGCATGTCAATTTCCGGATGTGCGGCGCAGAAGCTGGTCAGGCGCGGTATGAACAATTCGCTCGCGAAAAACGGCGGCAGCAATACCCGCAGGGTGTGTCTGCCGTTGCGGCGCGCTATCTGCGCGAGGCTGCGGTCAAGCGCCTCGAGCAACGGCTCGACTTCATCGAGCAGCGTGTGTCCGGCGGTCGTGAGCTCGAGCGCTCGCGTCTTACGCTCAAACAGCCGCACACCGAGCGAGTCCTCCAGCTCTTTCATCTGGTGACTGACGGCGGAGGGCGTGAGGAACAACTCGTCGGCGGCGAACTTGAAGCTGCGATGACGTGCAGCAACACAGAACGCCCGGAGATTCCTCAGGGGTGGCGGACGGGATAAGCGCATCACGGGAGAGGGTGAGACGGGCGATGGCAGACGCGATGTGTCGAGCATTCCCTTGCAGTGCAAGAAGCGTGCCCCGCGGGGTAAGCGCCATGCGCGCGATCGGTGAGTTCCACGGGCTGTTGAACCGGTCAGATGTGCATCGATTTGGGCAAGAGGAACGGCGGGCGCACCGAGTCGGCGCAGCTCAAGCCCGGCTACCGTTCTAGAACGCCGTCCAGCCACCGGCCGAGGGTTGCGCCGTCTACGGCTCCCGACTGGCGGCCCAGCTCCTTGCCGTCCCGGAACAGGATCAGGGTGGGGATACTGCGGATATTGAAACGCCCGGCGAGCTCTGGCTGCTCGTCCGTATTGACCTTGCCGACCTGCAGGCTCGTCGCGCGTTGCTGTGCCATGCGATCCAGTACCGGAGCCATCATCGTGCAGGGGCCGCACCAAGGCGCCCAGAAGTCCACCAGCATGGGCAGGCTGCTCTTGGCCGTGTGAGTCGCGAAGGAAGCCGGGTCGAGCGGGACGACTCGTCCCTCGAGCAGTTGGGCTTTGCACTTAGGGCATTTCGGATGTTCGCTCATGCGGTCGGACGGAGTCCGTACGACTGAGTGGCACTGTGGGCAGGCCACAAGAATAGAATCGGGCGCGGTAGCGGCGTTGGTGTTCATACTTCGAAAGCGGGCAGTGTTCCTGTCGTTCGTCCGACTTTGGGCCGGCTCCGGCCGGTTTCAACGGGGGCGCCTAGCCCGGGGCGCGTAGCCGGCTGAGCCCTCGACGCGCAGCTACTCTTGCCTGGGCGGCTCCCCGCCCCCATCGATGCGGTTCAATTGAGGCGTGTAGCGACTCATGGAATATCGGGACTATTACAAAATTCTGGGCTTGGCCCGCACGGCAACCGCTGACGAGATCAAGAAGGTGTACCGGCGCCTGGCGCGCAAGTACCACCCGGACGTCAGCAAAGAAGCGAACGCGGAACAGAAGTTCAAGGAGGTCCAGGAGGCCTACGAGGTCCTGAAGGATCCTGAGAAGCGTGCCGCCTACGATCAGCTCGGCAGCGAGTGGAAATCCGGTCAGACGTTCCGGCCACCTCCGGACTGGGGGAGTGGTTTCGAGTTCAGAGGCGGACCGCGCCAGGGTCGCAGCAGGCCTAAGGGCGGCGGAGCGCGGGCGGAGGAATTTGAGGAGGCTGAAGGCTTCAGTGACTTCTTCTCTTCGTTGTTTGGCGGCCGCGGCTTTGGCGGCGCCGGCGGTAGCCCGTTTGGTGACGGCGGTGCTAGCCGCGCCGCGCGCGATCATCACGCGCGGGTTGACATAGATCTGGAGGAGGCTTACCACGGCGCTACCCGAACCCTTGAGTTGAAGCGTCCCGATCTGAAGCCGGATGGCACTCTGGATCTGAAGACGCACACGGTCCGCGTCACAATTCCGGCGGGCGTGACCGACGGACAGCTGATCCGCCTTGCGGGTCAGGGCGAGCAGGCAACGGGTGGTGGACGCTCGGGTGATCTGTACCTCGAGGTTCACATAAGACCGCACCGGTTGTTCCAACTCGAGGGGCGGGATGTCACGCTCACCTTGCCGATCACTCCGTGGGAGGCTGCCGTGGGCGCGACAGTAACCGTGCCTACGCTGGGTGGCGGTGTTGAGATGCGTGTTCCCCCGAATGCACAGTCGGGGCAGAAGATGCGCTTGCGTGGACGTGGGCTTCCCGGTCAGCTGCCGGGCGACCAGTACATTCAGCTCAAGATCGTGGTGCCGCCGGCCGACTCGCCGGAGGCCCGCGCAGTGTACGAGCAGATGAAGCAGACGTTTTCTGATTTCAACCCGCGTACGGATCTCGGGGGGTAATCGCCATGCCGGACCCGACCACCGTGCTGGATGCGCGCCTGCTGGGCGAAGGTGATTGGATTGCCGTAACGGAAGTGTGCCGGATGTGCTTGATCGACATGCCGGCCGTCGTTGAGCTCGTTGAGCTAGGCGTCGTTGTCTCCCGCGGAGCCTCGCCGGACGAATGGCTGGTGCCAGCGGCGTCGCTCCCGCGTCTGCGGGTTGCCGGCAGGTTGATACGCGACCTGGGTGTGAACGTGACCGGCGCCGCACTGGCCGTCGAGTTGTTGGAGGCTCGGGGCGAGCTCGAGCGGCAGGTGAGGAGGTTGGAGAGGTTGGTTCACGGATGAGTAGCCGCGCTCGAAGCGAGCGGGCCGGCGCGGTTGTGCTGACGGCTAGCCCAGCAAAATAGCGCGCGCCAGGCGGCCGCAAGGGCCTGGCCGGCGGGCCGCTCGCGGGCGGCGCCGTCACTGTCCGAACTTGTCGTTGCTCTCCTTCAGAAAGGCCTCTTCCTCAGCTGTGTTGTCGCGGCCCAGGAGCTGGTTGCGATGCGGGAATCGCCCGAACTGACGGATGAGCGTCCGGTGCTCTTCAGCGGACTGCAGCGCGCTTTCGAACGTTGATCGCAGCTCGGCGGGACTCTCTGTAACAAGCCGCCTGTAAGCCGACACCGACTCGTCCTGCACGTCTGTCGATTCCGCATGTTGCAGCGGCATGTAGAAGAAAAGACGCTCAATGATATTGAGAGCGCCGTCGGCTGCAGACTGCATTCCAGATAACGTGAGAGCCAGAGCCTTCGTGTCAAAGCTGAACGCTTGTGGAGTCCCGCGGTAGATGTGACGCGGGAACTGATCCAGCAGAATGATCAGGCTGAGTCGTCGGCGTGGGCTGTCCGCCCAGCCGTCCAGCTCGCCACGGCCGGCGCGCTCGACCAGGCCCCGGAAGGCGGAGCGGATCAACTCGTCCTGTTGGCTCACCATCTTTGGGTTGGGTGCGAACCAGAGGCTCGCGCGGCGGGTCAACGCCAGGGCTCGCGAGGCCATCTCACCCTGGCCGGGCAGCGCTCCCGTCAATGACTTGCCGAACCAGAACTCGCGTATCCGTAGAGCATCGTCCATGGGGCTACTCCGACTTGGCCTCGTCCGCAGCGAAGAGCTGTTCCAGCTGCGAGGCCGCCTCGCGCGAGGTCGCAACGAACTTGGTCTCGTCATCCTTCACCGCGTACTGCGCGTCAAAGGTTGTTTCGTCGTGCTGTCGGAATTTGCGTACCGCAGCCTTGGCGTTGGCAGAGGAGTCGCCCAGAGATTCGAGCACCGTCGCTGCCATCTCGAGGCTGGATACGTACGTTTCGCGAATGATGTAACGCACTCCAAGATCCTTTAGCGCGAACGCATGCTGACGGTTCCGTGCGCGTGCAAAAATCTTGAGGCGTGGGAATTGCTCACGTACGAGTTCCGCAGTCCGCAGGGACGCATCGACGTCATCGATGGCAAGCACGAAGATCGTTGCTGTCTCAGCGCCTGCTGCGCGTAGAAGGTCGAGGCGCGACGCATCCCCATAATAGACCTTGTTGCCAAACTTCCGCACGAAGTCCACGTGGGTCTGATTGGAATCGAGTGCCGTGAACTTGATCCGGCGGGCGGCCAGGACGCGGGCAACAATCTGTCCGAAGCGGCCGAAGCCGGCGATGATGACGCGGTTGTCGCTCTCGTCGATGCCGTCGAACGGACGAGCGGGCTCGCCGCCAAAGCGGGTCTGGAGCGCGTCGTACAGAATCAGAAGCAGCGGGCCGATCATCATTGACAGGGTCACCGAGAGCACCAACAGGTCGGCCAGCTCGGGTTTGATGATCCGCTCACGCGCGGCCAGCGTGAACAGCACGAACGCGAACTCGCCTCCGGCAGGCACCGTGAAGGCCAGTTTCCACGCCGACGGTCCGGAATGGCCGGAGGCGCGTCCGAGTGCGGTGATGGCCACGAGCTTGATCGCGAGAAATAGGCCGGTCACGGCGAGCACGCGCAGCGGTTCCGATTGCAGGAGGCCGAGATTGGCGGCCATCCCTACCGCGACGAAGAACAGGCCGAGCAGCAGGCCTTTGAAAGGCTCGAGATCGGCCTCGAGCTCATGCCGGAATTCGCTGTCTGCGAGAAGTACGCCGGCCAGGAACGCACCCAGTGACATCGAAAGGCCTGCTTCCCGGGCGAGGATGGCAGTAGCGATTACGGTCAACAGCGCAGCGGCCGTGAATACCTCCGTGACCTTGAGGCGCGCAACGACTCGCAGCGCTGGGCGCAGCAGCAGTCGTCCGCCTATGACGATTGCCGCCATGACGCCCAACAACTTGGGCAGATTGATGATCCCGCTTCCTTCACCGGCCACCTCGGCGGCCTTGGGCGCAATCAGCGGTAACGCGGCGAGCACCGGGAGAACTGCGAGATCCTGAAACAGAAGAATGCCGAACGCTGCGCGTCCGTGAGCGCTCTTCAATTGCGCTCGTTCGGCGAGCAGCTGAAGCACGAGTGGAGTGGAAGACAGCGAAAGACCGAAGCCGACGAGCAGCGCGGGGATGAGTTGCAGCCCGAGCAACCAGCCCGCCAGTCCCAGCAGCACGGCACACAGGATCACCTGTGCCGAGCCCAACCCGAACACGTTGCGCCTCATCACCCACAGCCGTGTGGGCTGCAGCTCGAGGCCGATGACGAACAGCAGCAGCACGATGCCGAACTCGGCGAAGCTCATGATGCTCGGTACGTCACTGACGAGGCGGAAGCCCCAGGGGCCAATGACCATTCCGGCTGCGACATACCCGAGTATCGAGCTCAGCCTGAGCAGCCTGAAGATGGAGACGGCGAGGACCGCTGCGCCGAGGAGCAGTGCAGTCTGGGAGAGAGTAATGGCCATCCGCGGGATTCTGGCAGGAAACGTCGTGCCGGGATCCTTTCCTTCGGGCGTTTACCCGGATGGGTAGGGTGGCTTGAGATCTGTGGAGGCACGCCCAATGCCTCGCCCCTATGTTGCACGAGAATGATTCCATGGCTGGGACGGCCGCTCTTCCTGAGACGTCAGAAGACGACGCGCTGGATGCCTACTCGCAGGCGGTAGTTGGCGCGGTAGAGCATGTCGGCGCGGCGGTAGTCAGTATCTATGTCGGTGGTGCTGGTGAGGCGGCTCGCGCGCGAGGCGGTGCTGGATCGGGCGTGGTCGTTACGCCGGACGGCTATGTGTTGACCAATGAGCATGTCGTTCAGAACGCGCAGGATGCTCGGGTTGCCTTTGTGGACGGCCGCAGCGTTCCCGCGGTTGTCGTTGGGCGGGATCCGTCGACGGATCTTGCGGTGCTGCGTGCACAGGCCGGCGCGCTGCCCTATGCGCGGCTCTCGACGGCGCAACCTTTGCGCGTGGGACAGCTTGTCGTTGCGGTGGGTAATCCGTTCGGATTCGAGTCAACAGTCTCTGCGGGGGTGGTCAGTGCGCTGGGGCGCTCGCTGCGGAGTCGTCATGGCCGGCTCATAGAAGGGGTCGTTCAGCACACGGCCGCGCTCAATCCCGGCAATTCGGGTGGCCCGCTGGTGGACTCGCGCGGGCGGGTGGTCGGTGTTAATACGGCCATCATCGCAATGGCGCAGGGAATCGGCTTCGCGGTGCCGGCGGGTACTGCGCAATGGGTGCTCACGGAGATTCTGACGCAGGGGCGTGTTAGGCGCGCTTACCTGGGCGTGACGGTTCGTGATCGAGCTCTCGATTTGCGGTTGGTGCGCGCGCTCGATCTGAAGGTTACGCGCGCTGTTGAGATCATGAGTCGAGACGAGCAGGGGCCGGCGGCAAAAGCCGATCTCAGGTCCGGGGATGTGGTCGTCGCAGTGAATGATGCGCCAGTGGATGGGGTCGACGCGCTGCATCTTCAGCTGAGTCGTTGTCCTGTGGGGACGGCTATCACGCTGGACGTCATCAGGCGGACGCAAAGTCTGAAGGTTTCCCTGACGCCGGGAGAGCCGAGCTAAGAACGAGACGCCGCGAGCGGCGAGGCGGCGTTGCGCGGCACGGCTCGCGGGGCTGACGACGAGAACCGCGTCGCACTCGCTGCCGTCGCGCGCCCATGAACGGTATCGCGTGCCGCAGCGTTTGATGAGGGAATGCGCGCTGAGCGCCGGCGCGGTTGGGTCTTGCGCCGTTTGCGCGACGACGCATCACGGGCTGCGGCCCCAATTGCGCCGCTGGGCAGGTCATCACTGCGTCGCCCGCAATGAAGGTGTCGCGTGCCGCAGCGTTAGGCCGCGGCAGTCCGACGGCTTACTCGCAGAGACTCTCCATATAGCCCTGCGCTACCGGTGACAGGCGCTTGCGCGCGAGCGCGCGGGCTTTGGGGGCGTCCACGATGTATTCGAGCGGGCCCGAGACGAGCATCTGGCGGATGCGGGGATTCCTGGCGGACACGCGTGCCATCTTGTTCAACACGGTGAAGCCACGGTTTATCTTGTCGCGGGAAACGCGGTTCAGCTCGATGGTCCGAGCGAGATATTGGCCGAAGCGGGCGTAGAGGAAGTAGTCGTCATCCCCTACCTGGAAACGGGCTTCGGCAAAGAAGTCGGGGAAATTCTTTTCTAAATACTGGTTAACGCTTTGAAGACGGGAAGCAGGGTCGCTTCCGGCGTGCCGGCTCGTGTGAGCGCTGGCGGACTCTGTGCGTTTCTTGATCATCGGGGTTTGAAACACCTCCATGGGTCCGGACGACCATCTCTGGGCGTCACGATCGGTACCACACACCGCAACGCGGGCGCATGTTGAGGTACGACGCCTCTCGATGCAATAGGTTCCACCGAAGAATTGCGAGCTGTTCGGCGAAAATTTCACGGCGTGTTCACAAGGGCGTGACCGCGTGTTGAATTAAGACAATTCCGCGTCGCAGGGAACATACATGGGTGCCCGCCTGTGGCGTCTCAGTTCACTTCACGCTTCGCGGTTGAGCCATGCGGAGCGGTTCACTCTGTAGAGCACGTGCGGCCGAATCGGATGGCCCGGTGGAAGTTTGGGATGCTCGAAGTCCCCCGCCGGGTCGCGCGACATCCCGATTCGTTCCATGACGCGCATTGAGCGCTTGTTCAGTGGGACGGTGAACGCGACGATTTGTTGAAGCTTCAAGTTATCGAAGGCGAACCGCAGGCAGGCGGCAGCGGCCTCACTGGCGTAACCGCGGCCCCAGTGCTCTTTCGCGAGCCGCCAACCGATTTCGACGCACGGTGTGAAGTGCGCCTCGAAACTCGGTACCGAGAGCCCGACAAACCCAATGAATGGCTCACCCGCATGACCGCCGGCTTCCTTGACCTCCACGGCCCAGAAGCCCCAGCCGCGTGTCTCGATGACCGCGCGTATACGAGCCGCAGCGGCATCACTTTCGTCACGGGGCAGGCGCCGGGGCATGAACTCCATGACGGCGGGGTCGTCATTGAGCCGCGCGAACTCGCTCGAATCCGCGTCGCGCCAAGGTCTCAGAATCAGACGTGAGGTGGTCAGATCCATCGTGCTATTGAAAGCGTTTGGTGGGCCGGTATTATCGGGTACATAGTGAAGGTATAGACAGGCGACCGCCGCGCGGGTTACTACAGCCTCGGACCCGAGCGATTTCGACTGCCAGCCCCTTGGGTTCACACCCGGCTCGGGCATCTGACCGCGAGAATTTTCCAGACCGAACCGTCGCAGGAAATTGCCTGCCGCGGAGGGCAACGTTCGCCTTCCGCACAAGACGGTCCACGAGGCCACGACAATGAGCTCTGCCGACACAGGACTTTATAGAGACGCCTACGAGCGCGATAGCTGCGGGTTTGGGCTGATAGCCAACCTCGATGACCAGCCCAGTCACTGGCTGGTACAGACCGCTATTATTTCTCTGAATCGTCTGACCCATCGTGGTGCAATCGCCGGCGACGGGAAGACCGGGGACGGCTGCGGGCTGCTGTTGAAGAAACCCGAGGCTTTCCTGCGCGCAATTGCCGCAGAGGCCGGCATCGAGCTGACCGAGCGCTTTGCGTCGGGCCTGGTATTCCTCAACCGCGACTCGGCCCTGGCGCAAAGAGCACGCGACATCCTCGCGGCCCAGCTCATACGCCAAGGTCTGGAGCTGGCGGGCTGGCGCAAAGTGCCGGTGGACGCCGAGGCGTGCGGCGCCCAGGCGCTGAAGACGCTGCCGCACATCGAGCAGATCTACGTGAACTGCAGCCTGCCGGACATGGACGAGGCCTCGTTCAACCGCAAGCTGTACATGGCGCGCCGCCTCGCCGAGAAGTCGATCGAGGAGACCGACCGGGTTTTTTACATCCCAAGCCTGTCCGCCACCACCATTGTCTTCAAGGGCATGGTGATGCCGCAGTACCTGACGCAGTTTTACCGGGATCTGCAGGACCCGCGGCTCGAGGCCTCGGTGGCGGTATTCCACCAGCGATTCTCGACCAACACGCTGCCGCAGTGGCGGCTGGCGCATCCGTACCGGTATCTCGCGCATAACGGCGAGATCAACACGGTGCAGGGCAACCGCAACTGGGCGCAGGCCCGCGGACCGCTGTTCCGCTCGCCGCTGCTGCCCAATCTCTCGGAGGTGCAGCCTCTCGTCTCGTTGACCGGCTCCGACTCGCAGAGCTTGGACAACATGCTCGAGGTGCTGCTGATGGGTGGCCTCGATGCTTTGCATGCCATGCGTCTGCTGGTACCCCCGGCGTGGCACGGCCTCGACTCGATCGATCCGGATCTGCGGGCGTTCTACGAGTACTACTCGGTGCACATGGAGCCGTGGGACGGTCCGGCGGGAATTGTGCTCACGGATGGCCGCTACGCTGCCTGCACTCTGGATCGAAATGGTCTGCGCCCAGCGCGGTTCGTCATCACTCGCAATCGCTTTCTGACGATTGCCTCGGAGACCGGCGTCTGGGACTACGCTCCCGAGGACGTGGTGCGCAAGGGGAAGCTGGGACCCGGAGACATGATTGCGCTGGACCTGCAGACGGGCACCCTGCTCGAGTCGCGCGACATCGATGAGATTCTGAAGTCGCG
>Ga0307479_10002194_pt1 | contig 17756 bp, 17 predicted proteins | sample atmos_gasesECM4C_FD_203743 | JGI IMG/M metagenome (GOLD analysis project Ga0307479, IMG submission 203743) | Hardwood forest soil microbial communities from Morgan-Monroe State Forest, Indiana, United States - atmos_gasesECM4C_515 | ecosystem: Environmental > Terrestrial > Soil > Temperate... | reverse complement strand
CTCGCCGCGCCGGCGCTGGCGCCGGCTCTGGCGCGCGAGATCCACGCGCTCGACGCGAGCCTGTCCCCATGGGAATTGATCACCATGCGGGAGGAGGTGGACCGCATGAACTGGTCGCAGCGGGCGGCCGTGATCCTGCTCGCCGCCTTCGGCGGGCTGGCGCTGGTGCTCGCCGCCATCGGGCTCTACGGCGTCATGGCGTACGCGGTATCGCAGAGCACGCGCGAGCTGGGCCTGCGGATGGCGCTCGGCGCGGGCGCGGCGGACCTGTTGCGCCTGGTGATGTCGCGCGGCCTCGCCTTGACGGCGGGCGGCGTGGCGCTGGGGGCAGGGGCGGCGCTGGGATTGACCCGCCTGATGGGGGACCTGCTGTACAAGATCAGCCCGCACGACCCCAGGGCGTTCGGGTCGGCCTTCGTGGTGATGACGATGGTCTCGCTGGCGGCGTGCTTCCTGCCCGCCTGGCGCGCGATGCGGACCGACCCGGTCGGGGCGTTGCGCGAGTGACCCTCCGCGGGGCGCGCCGGTTCGGTTTCACGGCCTGCTAGACTCCCGGCGCGCGGCCGGTGCCGCGCTGCGCCGCAGGCGAGCGGCGCCGACGACCTGCCGCCGGAGACCCGCATGACGACGTTTGGCCGCGCGATGCTCGAGCAGTGGCTGCTCGATCCCTCGATCACCTACCTGAACCACGGCACGGTCGGCGCGCCGCCGCGGCGGGCGCTGGCGGCGCAGCAGGCGATCCGCAACGAGATCGAGCGCCAGCCGGCGCGCTACCTGCTGCGCGAGCTGACCAGCGTCCGCGTCGGCGGCCCGCGTGCCGAGCGCCCGCGCACCCGCGTCGCGGCGGACGCGGTCGCGGCCTTCTTCGGCGCCAGCGGCGACGACCTGGTGTTCGTGGACAACGCCACGACCGGCGTCAACGCGGTGCTGCGCTCGCTGCCCCTGGCCGCGGGCGAGGAGACGCTGGTGACCGACCTCGCCTATGGCGCCGTGGTCAACGCGGCGAGGTACGTGGCCCGCGAGCGCGGCGTAGCCCTGCGCACGGTCGAGCTGCCTGATCCCGGCCTGGGCCCGCCGGCATTCGTCGAGGCCATCGACGGCGCGCTCGGCGACCGCACCCGGCTGGTCATCGTCGATCACATCACCGCCGACAGCGCCCTGCTGCTGCCGGTGGCCGAGATCGCCGCGCGCTGCCGCGCCAAGGGGGTGGCGGTGCTGATCGACGGCGCCCACGCGCCGGGCGCCATCGCGCTCGACATCCCGGCGCTCGGCGCCGACTGGTACGTCGGCAACCTGCACAAGTGGGCCTGGGCCCCCCGCAGCTGCGGCATCCTGTGGGCGGCGCGCGAGCGCCAGGCGGACCTCCACCCGACGGTCATCTCCTGGGGGCTCGATCAGGGACTGGCGGCGGAGTTCGACCTGCTCGGGACGCGCGATCCGTCGCCGCACCTGGCGGCGCCGGCGGCGCTGGATTTCATGCGCGAGCTGGGGGTCGAGGCGGTGCAGGCGCACAACCACGACCTGGCGTGGCGCGGCGCGCGGCGGCTGGCGGAGCTCTGGGACGTGCCGTTCGTCACCCCCGAATCGATGATCGGCACGATGGCGACGGTGCCGTTGCCGCAGGCGCTAGGCGCGACGCGCGATGACGCGGCGCTGCTGCGCGACGCGCTGCTCTTCCAGGACGGCATCGAGGTGCAGCTCCACGCCTGGCGCGGGCGCTTGTGGACGAGGATCTCGTGCCAGGTCTACAACGACCTCGACGACGTCGAACGGCTCGGGGCGGCGGTCCTGGCGCGCCGGCCATGACCAGCGGCCGGCCGTTTCAAAGGTCTACGGCGGCTGCGGGAAGCCGTGGAAGAGCTGTTCCACGCCGGGACGCAAGAGGACGACGAGGGTGGCGATGCCGAGCAGCGCGCCCAGGGGTATCTCGAGGCTGGTCAGGCCGGCGGCGACCAGGCAGAGGACGTAGTAGCGGTGGCGGCGCAGAGCGAACCCGACCAGGATCCTGAGCACCGCTGTCACCCCCAGGAGCACGAAGAGACCGCTGCCGACCGCAACCAGGAGGCAGCCGACGAAGGCCAGGCCGGCCTGCTCCTGCGGCGACTCCCAACCGAGGGCGCCGCGGGCGCCCATCGTCGCCCCCGCGACCAGGAAGACCAGCGCGACGAGGCTGAAGAGGGCCGCGATGCCGCCATAGACGAAATAGAGCACCGACAGCACCCGCAGGTGCTCCTCGTCGACGGTCGCCTGGCGCTGGGGATCCATGAGCGGCTGCGCAAGCCCTCGAGATGATAGCGGCCACCGGAAACTCCTGCAAACCCTCGACCTCGGCCGGCAAACCAGGCTGTCTCAGGGGCTGACCTGGGGTCCGCCGAACGGCACGAGCAGCCTAACCACGGCCACCAGGGCGGGAGGACAGAACTGCCCGTCACCTCCGAGGGACATCGCGATCGAATTGGTGCGGAAGGGTCTCCCGTACCAGGTCATCTCATAGATTCCCTCCTGGAACGGCACGATAACGGGGAGCTGGCAGTCGCCGCTCTGCTGTCCGATCTGCGCCTCCACCAGTGCCGCGCGCAAGGCTGCGAGCTGACCGCTCGAGGCGTGGATGACGGCTCGCGTGACTATCCAGCCCAGGACGCGGTCTCCGGTGATCGAAGTCGAGCGCGAGACTCCGTCCGTGGTGATGAACAGGTCGGTCTCCGCGAACTCACCTCCGAAAACCATGATCACTTCGCGGGTGTGGACCGACAGCAGCGGGGTGGGCGAGAACTGCGGGACCGCGCGCCTGTTCCACGCGACGAACCCGACCACCAGGAAGAACGCCACTTGCCGCCAGCGCGGCAGCCAGCATCTCGGCATGATCGCCTCCTTTCGACGGCGCGGGCCGTCAGCACCGCACCTGATGATACGAAGCGCCTCCCCCGGCCATACTCGGGAGGTGCGATGGACGAGGGCCGAGGGTCGGGGCCGGATGGGGCCGGAGGGGGCCAGGCGGAGCCAGGTGCCGGCCGCGCCTCTCCGCTTGCCATCACGGTGCGGTGGCGATGGGGCGGCGGCGCCTCGGCGCCCGTGCCTGACAAGTCTGGCTGTCATATATATTGTTATCATATATGTGGAACGAGATGGTAACCCGCCGCCAGGCCAAGGCGGAAGGCCCGCACGACCAGGTACTTCCTACAGGTACTGCCCTAGATCGTTTCTTGTTTCGGCAAGCGCACTCTCCGCCACCATCGCCGCAGTGCGACCAGACACCAGACAGCCTCCACCAAGCCGAACGGCCAAGCGCCCTGAAGAAAGCCGTAGGCCGATGCGAGGGCGCACGACGAGGCGAAGCCCAACACGAACCACCGGCTCCGATCCTCTAGCGCATAGAAGATCAGCATTGCTGTGACAGCACAAAGACCAAAAAGCGTGAGACGATCCATAGGGGCGCATGCTACGCCAAGGTATGCCTAGGCGCCCCCCAAAACCCGCTCACACCTCCCACTCTTCGATGTCCAGTGTGAGTCCCTTCCCACCTGGCCTCAGGGACATGCCACCTGTCCACGCTGGACATGCGGCCTCCGGGGATGGGGACGTCGGCGTCTCGGCCGGCAGCAGCCGCTCAAGCCCGGCGAGCGAGCGCGCCCGAGCCAGAAACCGAGCCCGCCACCCGCCACCACCAGCGGCAGGCTTTCGGCGAGGAGCTGGCGCGCGATGCGCGCTCGCGGATCTCCTCCTCGCGCAGTCCGGGGAGGTCCAGGGGCGGCAGGCGCTCGCGCACCAGCTGCCGTCGGTCACGCAGGGCTCAGGCCCGCCACGCGCTCGAGGGCGCGGATGAACTGCCGCCAGTCGCGGCGCTGGGCGGCCAGGACCTTGCGCCCCTCCGGGGTCAGCCGGTAGTAGCGGCGGCGGCGCTGCGCGGGTTTCTCGATCCAGCGCCCGGCGATCAAGCCGCGCCGCTCCAGGCGGTAGAGCAGCGGATAGAGCGACGCGGCATGGAACGCCAGCACGCCTTCGGAACGCCGCTCGATGAGCTTGGCGATCTCGTAGCCGTGGCGGGCGCGGTCCTCGAGCAGGGCCAGCACCAGCATCTCGGCGGTCCCCTTCTTGCGTTCACGGTCGTCCGAGGTTGGCGTCTCCATATATGGCAACACCATATATGTCCGCCGGCGGGCCTGTCAACCCCGGTGGCGCCGCCGGCGGTGACGGGGCTCGCCCGCGAGGCCACCGGAGCGAGGTCGTGGCTTCAAGGAAGGTCTTCTACCCAGAGCAGTAAAGGACCTTTCGGTCCGCCACGCAGTGCATTCCAAAGCTTGAGGTCCGCGGTGACCAGCGGGCAGCGGTAACTCATTGCCAGCGCCAGGTACAAGCTGTCGTAGAAGCTCCGCCTCAGCGCGTGCGCGATCTCCCATGCGGCTTCGAAAAGGAGATCGGACGGAAAGAGCGTCAACGGAAGCCGCCGAAAATCCCGCAGCATGGCGGCGACCGTCTCCGCTGTCAGCTCACCGCGCCTCCATCTCTTCCATAGGACGTTGCCGACCTCGGCCCCGAGCAGGTCCGGGGCCAGGAGCTTCCGGCCGCCTCCCAGGAGGCGGTGGGCGGCCTCCGAGTGGATCTCCGGCAGCAGCCACTTGGCCGCCACGCTGGCATCCACGATCATCCGCCTCAACGGTCGCGGTCCTCGCGGATGAGGTCGGCGCTGTCGTCCTGAATCGCACCGGCGAGGCGCTGCCGCCACTCGGCGGCGACGCGGCGTGCCTCGTCCGGCGACAGGGTCACCGAGGCTTCGAGGATCGCCTTGGCCTCGCTCTGCAGGGACCGGCCGTGCCTCCTCGCCCTCTCCTTCAACCCTTGCAGCACTGCGGGATCGAGATCTCTCACCAGGAGCTGGGACATGAGGCCTCCCGCGCCGATGACCGCGTGTTCCGCCCGCGCCATCGCCGCTATCAAAATGATAGCAGGCGGCTACGAGCGCTGCCAGTCTTTGCGGCCGAGTCTTGCGGCAGCGCCCACCGCCGAGGGCCTCAGGCGTGGAGCAGGTAGACCGCGGCGAAGATGCCGATCATGGTGAAGACCAGGGCGAGGTGACCGGCGGCGGCGAGCACCAGGCCGAGCCAGGTGCCGAGGCCGGCCCTGCCGGCCTGCCGCAGGCTGCGGCGCGCCAGGTACTCGCCGGCGAAGGCGCCGATGAAGGGGCCGAGCAGCACCCCCGGCAGCGAGAAGAAGAGCCCAACCACGCTGCCCGCGAGGGCGCCGAAGAGGGCCAGCCCGCTGGCGCCGACACGGCGGGCGCCGTGCCGCGCCGCCCACAGGTCGATGGCGAAAGAGAGGAGGGTCAGCAGCGCGAGGAGCGCCAAGGTCACGGCGCCGACCCTCTGGAAGCCGTCGATCCACGCGCCGAGCAGCAGGCCGAGGAAGACCAGCGGCGCGCCCGGCACCAGCGGCACCACGGTGCCGGCGATCCCGGCCGCCACCAGCAGGGCGGCGAGCAACCACAGCGGCGCCCGCTCGTCGGCGCTCGCCTGCAGGGCGGCGACGGCAAACCACGCGGGCATGGCAGGTTCGGCGAGCATCCTTGGTGTGCGCCGGCGGGCTGGCGCCGGTCCGGCGCCGGCTTCCGGGGCGCGGCAGCCGGTCAGGCTCTCGGGCTAGCGTCCCGCGAAGTGCCCGACGAAGGCGCTGCGCTTGCCCGGGCTGCTCCAGACCATGCCGAGGCCCGGGCCCCGGAAATCGTAGGCCACGGTCACCGCGGGCACCGCCGTCACTTGCGAGCGCTCGGCGGTCAACGGCGGGTAGAAGACCTCCTCGTTGCCGCACAGGTGGTCCTGCGGGCCGATGCCGCGCGTCGCCAGGTCGATCCAATCGCCGGCCTTGAGCCGCGCCTCGCCCGAGATCCCCGCCGCGCCCTGCCCGGCCGCCAGATGCTGGTGGCCGACGCGCTCGGCCGCGTGGTCGGCCGCGTGGTCAACCGCCTGCTCGGCCGCGTGCGCGGCGGCCGGCGTGGCGGCCGCGACTAGCAAGGAGTGCCGCGATTGGTGACTGGCGGAGCCGCGGTCGCGCCGCGCGTGAGGTGCCGCGGCAATGGCCTCCGGGCTCGGCGCCCGGCCGCCGCCGGCCGCGCCCACGGCCATCTCGATCGGCGCGCTCTCCACTCCGACGACCTTCGCCAGCAGGTCGCCCGACATCGCCCGGGCGAAGGCCACCAGGGCGTCACGCTGGACCGGCGTCGCACGCTGGTCGACGACGATCAGCGCCGCGGCGCGCAGCGGCCCGCCGAAGGGGTCGCCCAGCGTCGCCGTCGCGCGCACCGCCGCCACCACGGCCAGGCCGTCGAGCGGCACCCCTTGCCAGCCCCCCTGGCGTACCCGCCAGGCGACCACCGCCTGCTTGCCCGCCAGGTCCATCTCGGAGTTGGCGAAGCAGGAGCCGGTATAGACATCGGCGGTGCGCGCCTCGAGGTAGTCGCCGGAGATTCCCGGCGCCGGCGCGGGAACGACCGGAGCCATCGCCGCAGCCGGCGTCGCGGCGGAGGCCGCTACATTCGGCGTCGGGGCTGCCGCGGCTCCCAGGGCCGGCGTCGCCGCCAGCAGCACCAAGGCGCCAGCCGCCAGCGCGCCGCTTTCCCACCGCCGCGCCCCGCCCCCGCTCGTGCATGTCGTTCGATTGCTCATCATCCGACCTACCTTCTCCGCGGTCGCGCGCCGCGGCGTTCCATGCCCACGCTCACGCCCTTAACCTTCGTAACACCCGCGGCCGGGCTGGCATGCCTCCCGCTCGGCGACCTTACCGTCCGGACCGAGGCAGGTCAGGGTGTGCCGGCACCAGCAGAAGCCGTCGTGCGGGTTGGGGATGGTCGGGTCCGGCGGGCTGTCGATGAACATCCCCTTCCACCGCAGTCCCAGGCAGAGGCCGCCCGCCGCCGCGGCAATGCCCGCGCCCGCCCGGCCGGCCGCGGCTCCGGCAAGGTTCGGGCCGGCGCCACCCGTCGCGCCGTCCCGGCTCGCCGCGCCCGCCGCGGCGCCCGCCGGCGCCCCGTGGTCTTCCGCGCCCATGGCTCAGACCTCCTTCTGCCCGGCCGCCGCGAGCAGCGCCCGCTTCACCGCCACCCGCGCCAGCTGGATCTTGTACTGGTTGCGCGACAGCGCCCGCGCGCCGCGCACCGCTGCCTCGCCGGCCACCGCCGCCACCCCCGCATTCACCGCCTTGCCGCGCAGCAGCTCCTCGGCGGCCTCCGCCCGCCACGGCACCGGCGCCACCTGACCGAGCACGACGCGTGCCGACGCCACCTTGCCGCCCTCCATGCCGAGCACGACCGCGGCCGTCGCCAGCGACCAGTCCAGGGTCTGGCGCTGCCGCACCTCGTAGCTCCACGCCAGGCGGCCACCCATGGGCGGCACCAGCACCTCGGTCACCACCTCGCCGCCGCCCAGCGCGTGCTCGCGCTCGCCCGCCGCCTGCGGCGCGCGGTAGAAGCTCGCCAGCTCGACCTGCCGCTCGCCGCGCGGGCCGGCCAGGCGCAGCCGCGCGCCGAGCGCGATGAGCAGCGGCGCGAGCGTCGACGGATGCACGAAGTAGGCGGGGCCGCCGTTGCCCAGGATGGCGTGGTAGCGGTTGTCGCCCTCGACCACCATCGACTTGCCGTGCTGCTCGGGCAGCAGCCCGAAGCCGCTCCTGTAGTACCAGCAGCGCGGGCGCTGGCAGAGGTTGCCGGCCACCGTGCCGAGGTTGCGGATCTGCGGCCCGGCGACATGGCCGGCGGCCTCCGCCACCACCGGGTACCGGCGGCGCACCTCGGGGTGCGAGGCCAGCTCGTCGAGCGTCGCCAGCGCGCCGATGCGCAGCCCCGCTCCGTCCAGGCGTAGGCCGCGCAGGGCCGCGATGCCGCCGAGCGCGACGACCCGCCGCGGCGCCTCGACGCCGTCCTTCATCAGCGCCAGCAGGTCGGAGCCGCCGGCCAGCGCCACGCTGCCGTCGGCCGCGAGCAGGCGCACCGCCTGCTCCACCGTCGCCGGACGCGCGTACTCGAAGGCTTGCATCAGGCCCTCCCCTCGGCCGGACCGGCGAGCGCGTCGAGCACGCGCTGCGGCGTCAGCGGCAGGAACGGCACGCGCACGCCGATGGCGTTGGCCACCGCGTTGGCGATGGCCGCGCCCGGCGATATCACCGGCGGCTCGCCCAGGCCGACCACGCCGCGGCGGTCGTACTCGGGCCCGGTCATCATCTGCACTTGCAGCTCGCCGACGTCGCCGATGCCTGCCAGCTTGTAGCTGTCGAAGTCCAGGTTGAGCATGTGGCCGGTGATCGGATCGAACACCTTCTCCTCGGCGAGCGCGTAGGAGATGCCCATGATCATGCCGCCGTAGACCTGGCTCTCGGCGGTCTTCCGATCGATGATCAGGCCGCACTCCTGGACCGCCACCATCTTTTCGACCCGCACGATGCCGGTCTCCACGTCGACCGCGACCTCGGCCATCTGCACGCCGGCCGAGCCGCTGTTGATCAGCTCCCCGGGGCCGGGGTTGGTGCCGCGGGCGGTTACCGGCGACACCCCCAGGGCGGCGGCCGCGCGCTTCCACGGCAGGCCGCGGGACGGCTCCCCCTTGACCCGCACCCGGCCGTCGACTGCTTCCAGCCGGTCGGCGGTCACCTCCAGCCGCGGCGCCACCTTGGCGAAGACCAGGCCGAGGGCGTCGACGGCGGCGCGCCGGGTCGCCGAGCTGACGCCGCCGACGGTGGTGCTGCCGCCCGAGGCGCCGGAGGTCGGGAGCTGGCTGTCGCCGATCCGCACCTTCACCGCCTCTAGCGGCAGGCCGAAGGTCTCGGCGAGCACGATCGCCACCACCGTGCGGGTGCCGGTGCCGATGTCCTGGGTCGAGAGCTTGGCTTCCACCGCGCCGTCGGGGTAGACCGTCACGTCACAGTTGCTGGCGTGGCCGCGCCCGCCCCAGACGTGCATCGACAGGCCGAGCCCGCCGCGCACCACTCCTTGGGCGGTGCCGCGCTTGCGCCAGCGGCGGCTCCATCCCATCAGCCGGTCCGCCACCTCCAGCTCCTCGGCGAAGAAGGCCTGCCGCGTGCCGGTCAGCGCCAGGTTCTTCTTGAAGAAGTCGAGCGGGCTCATGCCGAGCCGGTCGGCCAGGTCGTCGAGCGCCGACATGGTGATCAGGCACGCCTGCGGATGGTTGGGCGCCCGCCAGGCGCGCGAGGCGGCGGTGTTGGTGGGCACCGCGGTGTGCCGGTGCCGGCGGTTGGGGACCTCGAAGATGTAGGGGATGGGCGGGCTGCCCGCGCCGCCGACGCCGCCCGAGCCCCAGGAGCTCGACTCCCAGGCGGTGAGCGTGCCGTCGGCCGACGCGCCCGCCTCGACGTCGGCCCAGGCCGACGGGCGGTCGCCCGCCACCGACAGCTCGGCATCGCGGTCCAGCATCAGCCGCACCGGCGCGCCGGCCTTCCTGGCGAGCTTGGCGCACACCAGGCCCCAGCTGTCGATGTTGAACTTGCTGCCGAAGCCGCCGCCCATGTACTCGGTATGGACCTCGACGTTGCTCGCCGGGATGCCCAGCCCCTCGCCGAACTGGGTGGCCGCGGCCGACACCGCCTGCGACGAGGACCAGGTGGCCAGGTGCTCGCCGTCCCGCCACTCGCAGACGTGCCCGTGCGCCTCCAGGCAGTTGTGGGCCACCCGCGGCAGGCCGTAGCGGCGCCGCAGCCTGACCGCCGCCCGCGCCAGCTCGCCGGCCGCGTCGCCCACCGACTCGGACTCGCCGGGCTTGGTGGCCGGCGCCGCGTCGAGGTGAAAGTCGTCGACGAAGTGCGGCAGCACCTCGTAGCGCACCGCCGACGCCGCCGCGGCGCGCACCGCGTCGGCCGCCAGCTCCTCGCTGGTGGCGGCGATCGCGGCCACCTCGTCGAGCGCCCACTGGATCTCCGCGCCCTCGCCCTGGATGACCAGCACCGCCTTGACGCCCGGCATCCGCTCGACCTGCGACAGGTCCAGCTGGGCCACGCGGGCGTGCGCATGGGGGCAGCGCAGCACCTTCGCGTACAGCATGCCCGGCCGGTGCACGTCGTAGGTGTATTTGGCCGCGCCGCTGACCTTGGCCGGGCCGTCGAGCCGCGTGATGCGCTTGCCGATCAGCCGGCGGTTCGAGGCGGCGGGCCAGCTGTAGTCCGCCATGGTCAGGCCCCTTCCTTGCCTTGCCCGCCCCTCGGCGCGGCCGGCCGGCGCTTCGCCGCCGCCGCGGCCGCCAGCACCGCCGGCCGCAGCCCGGCATAGGTGCCACAGCGGCAGAAGTTTCCCGAGAGAGCGCGGTGCACGTCGGCGACCGTCGGCGCGGCGCCCGCCGCCGGCGCCGCCTGGTGCTCGAGCCGGTCGAGCCAGCCCTTGGCGGCCATCACGAACCCCGGCGTGCAGAAGCCGCACTGCTGGCCGTCGTGCTCGACGATGGCGGCCTGCAGCGGATGCAGGCGCTCGGGGCTCCCGAGCCCCTCTACCGTCTCGATGGGCGCCCCCTGGGCCTCGATCGCCAGGACGCTGCAGGCGTACGCGGTCTTGCCGCCGATCAGCACCGTGCAGGCGCCGCAGGTGCCGCGATCGCAGACCCGCTTGGCGCCGGTCAGCCCGAGGTGATCGCGCAGCGCGTCGAGCAGCGTCACCCGCGGCTCGAGGGTGGCGGTCGCCTGGCGGCCGTTGATGCGCCAGGTCATCGGCACGGCGCCGGGCCCAACCAGCTCGACGCCGGCCTCGCGGCGGACCGGCGGCGGCGCGGCCGCCGTCGCCAACGCCTCGCCGTTCAGCAGGGCGGTGCCCAGGGCCCCGGCCGCGGCGCTGCCGCGCAGGAAGGCCCGCCGCGACAGGCCGCCTGCGGCCGACGCCGCGCCATCGGCCGCGCCGCCCGCCGCGCCATCCGCCGCGCCGCCCGCTCCGCTGCCGGGAGCGGCGCCAGCGGCGGCGGGCTCGGCAGCGGCGGCGGGCTCGGCAGCGGCCTCCGTGGCGGCGCCGCGCTCCGTCCTCGGCTCGTCGTCGTGCTTGGCCATGCGGGTCCTCCTGCGGAGTGCGCTCCCCCAGGTTTCAAACCGCGCTCCTCGACCCATCGTTCCCGGGACGAGGGGAGAGCGGCCAGCCCTCCTGTCTCGCAATTGTCAGGCCAGCGCGGCTTGTATCCGCTCGAGCCCGGCGAGCAGCTGCGCGCGCGAGCAGGCGAACGAGATGCGGATGTGGTCGTCCGCGCCGAAGGCCGCCCCGGGCACCACCGCCACCCGCGCCTCCTCGAGCAGGAACTCGGCAAACGCCACCGAGCCGCTGCGGCCGGGACGGAACGCGCCCGAGACGTCCGGGAAGGCGTAGAAGGCGCCATCCGGCGGCTGGCAGCGAAAGCCCGGCAGCTGGTTCAAGCGCGGGATCAGCAGCTCGCGCCGCGCCCGGTACTCGGCGATCATCTCCTCGACCGCCGGCTCGGCGCAGGTCAGCGCCGCGAGCGCCCCGACCATGGCGAAGGAGGTGGGGTTCGAGGTGGCATGGCTCTGGATGTTCTCCACCGCCCGCACCACGGCCGGCGGCCCCAGGAGGTAGCCGAGGCGCCAGCCGGTCATGGCGTAGGTCTTCGAGAACGAGCCGACCAGCACCACTGTCTCCGGGAACTCGGCGGCGAGCGCGGCGGCGCTGGCGTGCGGCCCGTCGTAGACGAAACGCTCGTAGGTCTCGTCGGAGATGACGAGCAGGCCCCGCTCGGCGGCGCCGCGCACGATCTCGCGCAGGTCGTCGGCCGAGATCGTGCCTCCGGTCGGGTTGCAGGGCGAGTTGAGCAGGATGGCGCGCGTCCGCGCGGTTACCGCCGCCAACAGCGGCGCGGCGCGGATGCGGAAGCCGTCCTCGGCGGCGGTCGCGACCGGCACCGGGCGGGCGCCGGCGAAACGGATCTGCTCCTCGAAGCTGACCCAGCAGGGGGCCGGCAGCACCACCTCCTGCTCCTCCTCGAAGAGCGCCAGGGCGAGCTGGAACAGCGCCGCCTTGGCGCCCACCGTCACCACCGACTGCTGCGCCGCCCAGGGCGCGCCCCAGCGCGTGCGCGCGCGATCCGCAATGGCCTGGCGCAGCTCCGGCGTGCCGCTGCCGGCGGTATAGCGGGTGAAGCCGTCGGCGAGCGCCTGGCGCGCGGCCTCGACCGCCACCGCCGGCGAGTCGAAATCGGGCTCGCCGGCGCCGAAATCGACCAGCGAGACCCCCCGTGCCTTCAACTCCAGGGCGCGGCGCGCGACGCGCAGCGTCGCCGATTCGCTGATCGCCGCCGCTCTGGCCGATAGCCGCACGGGCAAATGCTATCACCGGCCCCCGGCGGCCGGCCGGCGGCGCGCGGTGCGCGCGGCGCGGCGCGATGCTATTCTCGAAGCCGAGCGTGCGCGGGCGCCGCGAGCGCTCCCTGGCGCCGGGAAGACGGGGACGCAGAACCGCCGGCCCGGCGCGACCGTATCTGGTGGGATCGATGCGCGATCGCCGCCGATCGCCGCCGATCACCGGCAGTGGACCGAAGCCCATGATCCAGCACCTCCCGCACCGTCGCCTGCCGCCGGCGCCGCGCCTCCGGCGAGCGTTGCCCACGCCGATCGCGGCGATGGCGGCGCTCAGGAGCGTGGTGCCGCTGGCGCTCGGGGCGGCCGTGCTGGTTGCCGCCGCCGGGGCGACGCCCGCGACTGCCGCCTTCGCCCGTCCGGAGAAGGCCAAGCTGGCGGTGCAGTCCGACCGGCCCGCCTACGAGGCCGGGACGACCGCGCGGATCTCGGCCCTGGTCGCCATCGAGCCCGGCTGGCACGTCAACAGCCACACTCCGACCTTCGACTACTTGATCCCGACCGAGCTCCAGCTCGACCTGCCCGACGGCTGGCCGCAGGCGGCCGTCGAGTATCCGCCGGCACAGAAGAAGAGCTTCGCGTTCGCCGACGTGCCGTTGTCGGTCTACGACGGCGACGTGGTGATCCAGGCCCGGGTACGGATACCCGCGGGCGCCAGGCCCGGCGCCTTCCCGCTGGTCGCCCGCCTGCACTACCAGGCTTGCGATCATTCGCAGTGCCTGCCGCCGGTGACCTCCCAGTCGCAGGTCACCCTGGTCGTCAAGGCGGCGCCGGGCGGCGCCAGGCCGCGCGACGCCGGCGGGGTCGCGGCCCCGACCACCACCGCGATAAAGGACTAGGCCGGCGCGCCAGCGCCGCCGCCAGGCCCTACCCCCACGAACCTGGCCGGGGCCGGCGCGAGCGGCGGCGCCGGGGGGGCCACGAGCCCCGAGGCCAGCAAGGGCGCCGGTCCCAAGGCCGGGGCCGGCGGCGAGGCCGGCAAGGGCGCCCGTCCCGAGGCGGCGGCCGGCGGCGGCGAGGCCGGCAAGGGCGCCCGTCCCGGCGCGGCGGCCAGCGGCGGCGAGGCCAAGCCCGCCGCTCCGGGCGCTCGCCGCGCACCCCGCCCGGTCAGCCTCGCAGCCATGCTGCTGGTGGCGGTCGTCGGCGGGCTGATCCTCAACGCCATGCCCTGCGTGCTGCCGGTCGTCTCGCTCAAGGTCTTCGGCCTGGTCCAGAGCGCCAGCCACGGGCGTCGCGAGGTGGTGCGGGGCGCGCTCGCCACCGCCGCCGGCATCCTGGTCTCCTTCTGGGCGCTGGCCGGCCTCGCCGTGGGGGCGGCCTCCGCGGGCGCCGCCGTGGGCTGGGGCGTCCAGTTCCAGCGCCCCGGCTTCGTCGCCTTCCTCGCCGTGGTGGTGACGCTGTTCTGCCTCAATCTCTGGGGCTTGTTCGAGATCCCGCTGCCGCCGGTCCTGGCGCGCCTGGGCGGCGCCGGCGCCCGCGAGGGCCTGGCGGGTCACTTCGGTTCCGGCCTCTTCGCCACGCTGATGGCGACCCCGTGCTCGGCGCCCTTCCTGGGCACGGCCATCGGCTTCGCGCTGACCCAGCCGGCGCCGACCGTCTTCGCCATCTTCACCGCCGTCGGCGCCGGCCTCGCTCTCCCCTACCTGGTCCTGGCGGCGACTCCCGGGGCCTCGCGCATCCTGCCGCGGCCCGGCGCCTGGATGGAGAACCTGCGCGGCATCATGGGCTTCCTGCTGGCCGGCACGGCCGTGTGGCTCCTCTACGTGCTCGCCGCCCAGGTCAGCCCCGAGCGGGTCGCCGCCTTCGAGGTCGCGCTGCTGGTCCTCGCGCTCTGCACCTGGTTCCTCCACCGTGCCGCTCCGGGCAGGCGCGCCGCGCGCGGCGTCGCCGGCGCGGCCCTCGCGGTCGTCGCGGTTGCCGCCGTCGCCCTCGCCGCGTCCGGCGCCGCGGGGGGTGCCGGCGCCGGCTCGCGCGTCGCCGCTCAGCCGGACGGTCCCATCGCCTGGGTCGACTTCGACCGCGGCCGCGCCGAGTCGCTGGCCGCCTCGGGCCAGCTGGTGTTCGTCGACGTGACCGCGGACTGGTGCTTCACCTGCAAGGTCAACGAGCGCCTGGTGCTGAATACCCCCGAGGTCGCCGCGGCCTTTGCCACCCATCACGTCGTTCCCATGCGCGCCGACTGGACCAACCGCAACGACGCCATCACGCGCTTCCTCGCCGACCACGGCCGCTACGGTATTCCCTTCTACCTCCTCTACCGCCCCGGCCGCGATCCGTACGTCTTCAGCGAGCTCCCCAGCAAGACCGCCATCCTCGTCGCCCTGGACGACGCCAGCTCCACCGCCACCAGGGCCGCCCGCAAGCTCTGAGCCCGCCAGGGAGGAACGCCATCGGCGACCTGGCGTCGGCGCCCAGGCGCCGGCGGGTTGAAGGTCCTCGCCGTCAGGACGCGGCGCGCCGCAGGTGGGCGTACAGCGAGTCGTAGAGGAAGGACGCCCGCGCGACGATCTCGGGGTCGTCGCGCGCCACGTCGGTGAAGCCCTGGCTGATGGCCCACAGGCCGGCGGACTCCCGAGTAGTGTCGATCTCCGCGGGGAAGTCCGCGCCATGGACGATGAGCGCCAGGCGCCGCAGCGCCGGATCGCCGGCCAGGCTCTCCCGCTCCGCAACCAGCTGCTCGAAGGAGCAGCGACCACGCTCGTCCTGGTGCGGATAGCGGGCGCCGGGAGCGTCGAAGCCGATGGCTCCCTCCCGCCTCTGGACGTCCGCCACCTCCGCGGGCTCGACGAAGGCGATCTCGGCCTCGGGGTCGAGAAAACGCCGGATGAGCCAGGCGGTGGCGGTCCGATTGACGTGCACGCGCCGGCGGGTGACCCATTTCATTGCGCTGCCTCCTGATCAGAGATGACGATGGCCGGAGCGGCCACCGCCGGCGGAGCGGCCTGGGCGGGCGGGCGGCCGGGCAGTGACAGCGCCGCCCACAGCGTGCCGGCCACCCCGAGGGCCGCCGCCGCCAGGAAGGTCAAGGCCGGACGCACCGTCCAGAGCGCGCCGCCGATGGCCGATGCTCCGGCCACGGCGAAGCCGCGGATCGAGTAATAGATACCGATCGTCCTGCCCGGCTCGCGGTCCGCGAGGTCCACGATCAGCGCCTTGCGCGCCGGCTCGCCGATCTCCCGCAGCCCTCCGACCACGAAGGCGGCGGCGAGCGCGCCGAAGGAGCGGGAGGCGACGACGGCGAGCGGGAAGAGAGTGAAGAAGGCGTAGGTCAGGACGACGAAGGGCTTTTTCTCCACCCGGCCGGCGAGCAGCGCCGCCGGCGCGTAGGAGGCGATCGCGGTCGCCATGAGGATGGCGGTCAGCACGCCGAAGCGCGCCGGCGAGACCCTCGCCACCTCGAGCGCCCAGACCACCAGGAAGACCTCCGGCAACCCCTCGCACAGCCGGATCAGGCAGTCTGCCACCAGCAGCTGGCGCAGCGCTGGATGGAGCCTGAGCTTGCCGCTCTGGCGCGCCGGTCTCATGGCGGCGGGGTCGCGCGCGGCTGCTGTGGCGGCGGGCGCCGATTCAGTCATGCCGGGCGCGGATTCCGCCGCGGCGCCAGGCGCGGGCGCGGCGCCAGGCGCGGGCGCGGCGGCGGCCGCGACGCGGGAGGAGCGCCACGATCGCCGCAGGCCGGCGAGCATCAGCAGCGACATGAGCACGGACACCGCAAAGCCCGCCCGCATCCCGTGCGCCATGCCCAGCCGGCCGATCAGCCAGCCGCCCAGAGGCGGCGCCAGGAGGATCGGCAGCCGCTTGACCACCGCCTGCACGGTGAAGCCGACGAGCCGGCCGGCGCCCGAGAGCTCCTCGGCGACGAGAGCGAAGGTCGCCGGCAGCCCGAGCGACTGCCACGCCATCACCAGCGCCAGGCCTGCGAAGATCACCGGCACCGTGGGATGGGCGAGATAGAGGGCGAAACCCGCGGTGGTCAGCAGCCCGAAGAGCAGCAGCGCGCGCCGGCTCGCCAAGCGGTCCGCGAGCACGCCCCCGGGGAAGGCGTAGCCGGCGTCGAGGAGGTCCTTCCACGTGCCGAAGGCGCCGACCAGCAGCGCCGAGGCGCCCAGCGTCCGCAGGTACGCCGGCAGGTAGCGGAACCACAGCTCCTCGCCGAAGCCGTAGACGAAGAGCCCGGCGGCCAGGGCGCGCACTCCCGGCCGCAGCTGCAGCCGCTCCGTCCAGCCGCGAGGGGGCGCCGCGATCACGCCATCCTATATAGCAGCTGCTAGTTCGATATGTCAACTGCTGCCCAAAAGCTCAGACTCCATCAGCGTCCGGCAATGGCGGGTACGTGCCGCCCACGAACGCGCGCGCGCTCGCCGGACTGCGGCGCGGCGGCTCTGCATCAGCAATTGACAGGGCCGAGTGGCAGCTGCTAGAAGTCAGCGATGCCCGGAGCTCCGGCCAGCGCGACCCCCTGGTACCTGCTCGTCCACCAGCTTCCCCCCAAGCCGCTCTACCTGCGGGCGCGGATTCGCCAGCGCCTCGCCAAGGTCGGGGCGGTGGCGCTCAAGAACTCGGTCTACGTCCTGCCCGCGACGCCGGAGAGCCTCGAGGACCTCCAATGGATCGCCGAGGAGGCGAGGGCCGGCGGCGGCGACGCGTGGGTCTGCGCCGCCGGCTTCCTCGGCCGCGCTGCGAACGAGGAGATCGAGGAGCAGTTCCGGCGCGAGCGCGCGGCCGACTACGCGGCGGTCGCCGACCAGCTGCGGCAATTGCTGCGCCGGCGCCAGCGCCCGGGAGCGGTGGTTCCCGCCGAGGAGGAGCTGGCCGCGGGCGCGCGCCGGGTGGCCAAGCGCCTCGCCGAGGTCATCGCCGTCGACTTCTTCGCGGCACCTGGACGCGCCGAGGCCGAGGAGCTGGCGAGCCGCCTGGCAGACCGGCTGCGCCCGCGGCACGAGCCTCGAGGCGGCGGCCGCCGCCAGGGCGGCCAGGACGCCGGCCTCGCCGGCCATGTCTGGGTGACGCGCCAGGGGGTGCATGTCGACCGCATCGCTTCCGCCTGGCTGATCCGGCGCTTCGTCGACCCGGCGGCCCGGTTCCGCTTCGCCGAGACCCAGAGCCCCGAGGCGGCGCCGGGCGAGCTGCGCTTCGACACGGTCGGCGGGGAGTTCACCCACGAGGGCGACCGCTGCACCTTCGAGACCCTGGTCGCCCGCCTCGGGCTGCGCGACGTGGCGGTCGCCCAGATCGCCGAGATCGTTCACGACATCGATCTCAAGGACGCCAAGTTCGGCCGCGCCGATGCGCCGGGGATCCAGCAGCTGGTCGACGGCCTGGCCCTCGCCCATCCCGACGACCTCGACCGGCTCGATCGCGGCTTCGCGCTCTTCGACGACCTCTACGAGTCCTTTCGCCGCCGCTCGCCCCAGCGCGCGGCG
>Ga0307479_10002193_pt1 | contig 17757 bp, 13 predicted proteins | sample atmos_gasesECM4C_FD_203743 | JGI IMG/M metagenome (GOLD analysis project Ga0307479, IMG submission 203743) | Hardwood forest soil microbial communities from Morgan-Monroe State Forest, Indiana, United States - atmos_gasesECM4C_515 | ecosystem: Environmental > Terrestrial > Soil > Temperate... | reverse complement strand
CGTGGCGCCGGCGCCGGCGCCTTCCAGCCAGGTCCAGCAGTCGGGGCGCTCCCGCAACGCCTCGAGCAGCGCGAAGTGGACCTGGTGGCCGCCGCGCTCCACCTCGACGTGCGCCCAGACCGGGCAGCCGGCCAGCGCCAGGTCGCCGATCACGTCCAGCGCCTTGTGGCGGACGGGCTCGTCGGCGAAGCGCAGGCCGGTATTGGTCGGACCCTCGGGGCCGAAGACGATGCAGTTGTCGAGGTCGCCGCCGAGCCCCAGGCCGCGGCGGTGCAACCATTCGACCTCGGCGAGCAGCGCGAAGGTGCGGGCCGGCGCCAGCTCGCGCGCGAACGACTCGCGGCTCACCACCAGGTCGGTCTCCTGGTGGCCGATGGCCGGCGCGGCGAAGTCGATGGCATAGCTCACCCGCAGCCCCTCGAAGGGCGTGGCGCGGATGCGCTTGCCGCCCAAGCCGTCCAGCTCGACGGTGATCGGCGAGGTGATGGCCAGGATGCGCCGCGGCGCTGCCTGGAAGCGCACGCCGGCCGCCTCGACCAGGTGCAGCCAGGGCAGCGCCGAGCCGTCGAGGATCGGCACCTCCGGCCCGTTGAGGTCGATGCGCAGGTTGTCGACGTCGCAGACCCGCAGGGCGGCGAGCAGGTGCTCGACCGTCGAGATCGTCACGTCGTCACGGCCCAGGCTGGTGGCGAGCTCGACCGAGCTCACCTCGCTGGCCAGCGCCGGGATCTCGACGCCGCCGCTGTCGGTGCGCCGGAAGACGACGCCGGTGCCGGGGGGCGCGGGATGGAGCTCGACGTGGACCTGCTTGCCGGTGTGGATGCCCACCCCGGAAACCGCGACCGGGCGGGCGATGGTCTTCTGGGAGAACAGGGAATGGAGCGGCTCGGGCTCGGGCTCGCGATGGTGGCTGGGCATCGGGTCGTCCATGGCTCAGGCGTCGATACCCCCCTGTGGTGCAGGCTCGGTGCCAGGGCGCCGGCTCTCCTCCCGGCTCCCGGCGGTCGGGCGCAACTCACTGGAACAGGGAGAGTTACAGCCGCCCTTGGGAGCCTTGCGGCGCCCCCGCCGGCAGTGGGTGTGGCTGCCGCGCAACAGCGAGTGCGGCGTTTGCGCATCAGGCTCGGGCCGCGAGTAGACTTGCCGTCATGGCAGGCGGCAAGCCCCGCGGCGCTCGCGGCAGCTCCCGGGACGGCGGGCCTCGGACCTTGGCCAGCAACCGGCGCGCCCATCACGACTACCACATCCTGGAGTCGTTCGAGGCCGGCATCCAGCTGCAGGGGACGGAGGTCAAGGCGGTTCGCACCGGCAAGGTGCAGCTCAAGGACAGCTTCGTCGAGATCCGCGACGGCCAGGCGTTCCTGGTCGGCGCTCACATCAGCCCCTACAGCCACGGCAACCGCGAGAACCACCTGCCGGAGCGGCCGCGGCGCCTGCTGCTCAAGCGTCGCCAGATCGAGCGCCTGTTCGGGCGCACCCTGCTCGCGGGATACACCGTGGTGCCGCTCGCGGTCTACCTCAAGGGCAACTGGATCAAGGTCGAGATCGCGCTCGCCCAGGGCAAGAAGCTCTACGACAAGCGCGAGGCCGAGAGGCGCCGCGAGCTCGATCGCGAGGTCGAGGACGCGGTCAAGGGCGGCGGCCGATGGTGATCGTGATGAAGCCCGCCTGCCAGGCCGCCTAGTCCTCGCCCAAGCCCTGGCGGCGGCGCCGGCCGCCGGTGTCCTGGATGCGTTCGAGCGCGGTCTGGCCGCCGTACTTCGCCACGATGCGGTCGTCGTAGTCGTCCGCCACCGTCGCCACCGCGGTGATGGCGCGCAGCAGGTCGCGCGCGTCGAGGCTCCGGCCGAACAGCGAGTGCGAGAAGAAGATGTCGTTGCCGACCAGCGAGAAGGAGCCGCAGGGCAGCTGGTGGTTGAGCTCGAGCAGGCCGAGCAGCAGGTCCTCGGCCAGCTCCACCTCCTGCACGCAATACGCCATGATGACGACGATGGCCTCCTCCCCGCCGTACGGATCGACGGAGATCTCGAGCACGGTGGTGCCGTAGCGGACGTAGAAGTGATCGTTGTCGGGGTCGTGGTAGGGCTCGTCGAACAGCTCGCCCAGGTACTCCTTGAGGCGGTTGAAGGTCTCCTCGTGAGTCTCGTGCTCGAACTCCATGGGCGTACCTCCCGGCGCCTACTCTACCAGCTGCTCTCGCGCGAGCGTTGACACCTCAGGCGCTTGCGACTAACGTTTGGCTAGATTCATGCGCCAAGCCGTCCGCGCTCGGCCTTTCCGGAGGGACCTCCGCCATGCACGGCCGGCGCCCTGCGGGTGGCCTGATGCCGTCAACTGATTCGCTTGCAAGGAGGATCCAAGGGATGCGAAGGCGAGGAGCTTTGAGCTGGAAGCCGTTGGGTGTGATGGCGCTCGCCGCCATGGCCATCGCCCCCGCCACCCCGACGTTCGCTGCCGGCTTCGCCATCTTCGAGCAGGGCGCCAAGCCGATGGGCATGAACAACGCCGTCACCGCTCAGGGTGACGACCCGTCCACCATCTTCTTCAATGCCGGTGGGTTGGCGTTCCTCGACAAGCCGGCCGGCCAGGTCGGCGCCACCTACATCACCGAGACCAGGGCGAACTTCCACGGCGCCAATCCCTTCCCGGGCGAGGGCGTGACCGCCTCCGAGCACAAGCTCGGGCTCTTCCCGCCGCACGCCTATGCCGTCTGGCCGCTCACCCCGACCTGGAAGGTCGGGCTCGGCATCGAGACGCCCTTCGGGCTGCAGACCCGGTGGAACAACCCCGACACCTTCGCCGGCCGCTACCTGTCCACGCTGGCGGCAATCAAGGACGTCGACCTCAACCCGACGATCGCCTGGCAGGTGGCCCCGAACTTCGGCATCGGCGTCGGCTTCATCGCGCGCTTCTCGGAGGTCACGCTCGAGCGCGACGTGCCGGCCGTGGACCCGTTCACCTTCCAGGTGGTCAACGTCGCCAGGGCGAAGCTCAAGAGCAAGTACGACACCGGCTACGGTTGGGACGTGGGCATCCTCCACAAGGCGACCCCCTGGTTCTCCTGGGGCGCGTCCTATCGGAGCCGGATCACGGTCGACTACAACAACGGCACCGCGGTGCTCTTCCCGCGCACCAGCGGCGACCCGACGTTCGACGCCATCGCCGCCCACTCGCTGCCGTTCAACACCGACATCCCGGTCAACACCCAGATCAAGCACCCGGACAACGCCAACCTCGGCTTCGCCTTCAAGGTGATGCCGGACCTGACCGTGGAGGTCGACGGCAACTACTGGGGCTGGAGCACCTTCGCCTTCGTACCGCTCGACTTCCCGACCGGCCAGCTGCCGAGCAGCGTCAGGGTCGAGCACTGGAAGAACACCTACAATGGCCGCATCGGGCTCAACTGGGCCGTGAACCCGACCTGGCAGCTGCGCGCCGGCTACTCCTACGAGCAGACGCCGCAGCCCATAGAGAACGTCGATCCACTGCTGCCCGACGCCAACCGCAACGGCTTCAGCGTCGGCATCGGCTACAGCGGCGGCTCCTTCACCGCCGACCTCGGCGTGCTGTACCTCTTCTTCGCCGACCGGACGCGGACGACGACGCGCCCGGATGACCCGCTGGGGCCGTTCTTCGGGACCTACAGGACGAACGCCCTGCTGATCGGCTTGACCCTTGGCTTCCACGGATAGTGGGGCCGGGGGCCATTACCTCGAGATTCGACGCAGCGAGGAGAAAACGTCTATGAACCGCGCAAGAGCCTCAATCAGTCTGCTGGCGCTCGTGCTCCTGGTGCCGGGCGCGGCGTGGGCCGTCAACACCGGCTCCGCCGATTTCACCAACTACGTCTCGGCGGGCGACAGCCTTACCGCCGGCTTCATGAGCGCCAGCCTGATCGACACCTCCCAGAAGCACGACTATCCCTTGATCATCGCCACCCAGGCCGGCGTCGCCGACTTCGAGCAGCCGCTGGTGTCGCCGCCCGGCATCCCGGGCATCCTGGTGCTGCACGGCCTCTTCCCGACGGTGATCACGCCGACGCCGGGCCAGGGGAATCCCGAGAACGTCAACCTCACGCGCCTCTACAACAACCTCGCCGTGCCGGGCGAGACCGTGCATTCCATGCTGACGGTGGCGAGCGACGTTCCGGGTACCGGCCATGCCGGCCTGCACGACCTGATCCTGCGCGGCTTCGGCACGCAGATCCAGGAGGTGATCGGCGCCAGGCCCACCTTCGTGACGCTGTGGATCGGCAACAACGACGCGCTGGGGGCGGCGACCACCGGCAACGTGGCGCTGCTGACGCCGATCGCCAACTTCACCGCCGACTACCAGACGATCGTCGGGGCCATCGCCTCGATGACCACGGCCAAGCTGGCGATCGCCAACATCCCGAACGTCACCTCCATCCCGTTCGTCACCACCATCCCGCCGATCCTGGTCAATCCCCAGACCAACCAGCCGGTGATCGTGGGCGGCCACACCGTGCCGTTGATCGGCCCCGCGGGCCTGCTCGGGCCGGGCGACCACGTGCTGCTGTCCGCCGGCGCCGACCTGGCCATCGGCCTGGGCATCCCGGCGCAGGCCGGCGGCACCGGCCTGCCGCTGCCGGCGCGTGACGTGCTGCTGGCCGCCGACGCGGCGACCATCGACAACCAGGTCGCGCAGTTCAACGCCGTCATCCAGGCGACGGCGCAGAAGGTCGGGGCGGCTTACGTCGACATCAACGCGCTGCTCAAGGAGCTCGCCTCCACCGGCATCCAGGTCGGCGGCATCCCGTTTTCCGCCAGCTTCCTGACCGGCGGCGTGTTCTCCTACGACGGCGTGCATCCGACGAGGTTCGGGTATGCCTTCGTCGCCAACGCCTTCATCAGCGCCATCAACCAGCAGTTCGGCGCCCAGATCCCTCTCGCCGACCTCTCGCACGCGATCTTCGGCTCGTCGGTCGGCAGCCCCGAAGCGGTGAGCGGCCTCCTCGACGACTCGGCGCCGGACTCTGCCGCCGGGCAGCCGTTCGTCTGGACGCCCTATGTCTTCACCGCCGAGGCGATGCGCAACCTGGCGTCGGTGCTGGTGCCCCCGCAGTCCTCCTCCGGCACAGGAGGTCACCACCACCGGCACCACTGACGGCCGGACCCGCGACTCCCGCGAGCATCCCACCCTCGGCGCCCGGCGGCGGCCGAGGGTGGGTGCTCGATCGCCCATCCGTCATACCGTGGCGGTCGCCCAGGAGCAGTTGCAGCAATCTTGTTCGCTAACGAGACCACGCAGCTACATTACCGCTCTTGGTTTTGGCATTTGCGCAATGATATGCTGCTTGATTCTCCATTCGGATTGGTGATACGGTGACCCCGCAGTGAGGTTTCGGTGCTGCACCAAGAACCGTCATCCCTGATGTCGTCGCGGCCGAGACGCCGGCTCGCGCACCGCTCGCCGCGGCGGCCGGTGGCCCTGGCGCTGCTCGCCGCTGGCCTGGCGCTCAGCCTCGCGCCGATGACCGCGGTGACCGCGGCGGGCGCCGCGAACGACACCACCACCTCCATACCGAAGAGCGCGCAGCAGCCGGGCAGCTCGTCGGGGTCGTCCTCGACCGGCGCGCCGGCGCCGCCGCCCACGGCGCAGCCGGCCTCGCCCCCCGCGGCCCAGGACGACCCCTGGTCCGGCGTGCTCTTCAACACCTCCGATCCGTGGGCGCCCGGCGCGGTGCCGCCGCAGGGCGCTCGCCGTCCCGGCCCGGGCGTCGCCGGGGCCCTCGGGGTGCTGGCGGCGGCCGCGCCAGTGCCGCCGCTCGCGCCGGGCGAGAAGCCGAAGCCGGAGCGGATCGAGGCGCTGTATCGCCAGGCGCTGGTGCACTGGGCGGCGGGCAAGGCGGAGGCGGCATGGCAGGAGCTCGCCGCGCTCGAGACCGCGGTGGTGAACGACAAGGATGCGGCCTCGGCGAAGCGCTTGCTGCGGGCGGAGGAGAGGGTGATCGACCAGGTGGCGGGGGCGGAGCTCGAGGTGCTGCTGCCGATCGCGCGGCTGCACTTCGAGGTCTTCCAGCTCTACCTGAACGAGAACGCCAAGGGGCGGGCGCTGGTCGAGAACCACTCCCGGACCATGGTCCACGACCTGGCGGTCCTCTACCGCCAGCAGTCCGGCAGCCAGGGGGCCGCGCTCGTCGCCAGCCACCTGCTGACCTCGCTCGCCGAGCTGCTGCAGCGCGGCTCGCAGCACCAGGCGGCGGCCGAGCTCTACACCCAGGCGGCGGAGCTCGACCCGCACAACCCGGTGCCGGCCCTGCGCCTCGGCGTCACCTACGAGAAGTTCGAGCAGTACCCGAGCGCCGTCTCCTGGCTGCGCAAGGTGGTCGCGATCGAGCCCAAGAACGCCGAGGCCCGGCTGCGGCTGGCGGTCAACCTCGGCCGGGTGGGCAAGGCGGCCGAGGCGGCCAAGCTGTTCGAGGCCCTGACCGTCGAGGAGGGCGACTCGTGGGTGACGCCGGTCGCCTTCCAGGAGCTGGCGCGCCTCGACGAGAAGCGGGAGGCCTTCTCGCGGGCGGAGAAGGTGCTGCGCGCCGGCCTCGAGCGCTTCCCGGAGAGCATCCGCCTGCGCGTGCAGCTGGCGGCGCTGCTCGATCGCGAGGGCAAGATCCGGGAGGGGCGCCAGGTGGTGGAGGAGATCCCGGAGCTGCAGGTGGGGACGAAGGAGGAAGCGGCGCGCTTCCGCTACAACAGCACCACCGCCGAGAGCGTGGCGGCATCGCGCAGCTTCTTCGAGGAGAACGCCAGCTCGCGCATGCGGGTGCTGGCCGAGGCGCTGGCGGGCACCGCGGCGGCGCCGACCGCGACGGCCGCGGCGCCGCCCGCCCAGCCGCCCGGCGGCGTGGAGCAGCGGCCATGAGCCCGCGGCCGCGGATGCCGCCGCCGGCCTGGGCCGCGGTCGCCGGCTGCTGGCTCCTCGTCGCGCTGCCGGCCCTGGCGGCGGTGGGGATCAAGATCGTCGCGCCGGTGGCACAGCAGCCGATCTTCGGCCAGGTGCTCTTCGAGGCGCAGGTGGCGGGCAACGAGCCGGTCGACCGCGTCGAGTTCCTGATCGACGGCAAGGCGGTCGGGGTGGTCCGGCGCCCGCCCTTCCGGGTGATCGCCGACGTCGGCGAGGACAACCGCCAGCGCGAGTTCCGCGCCGTCGTGCACACCGCGGCCGGCGCCTCGGCCACCGACCGCGTGGTGACCCTGGCGGTGCGCATCGACGAGCAGATGAACGTGCGGCTGCAGCAGCTGTTCGTCACCGTGATGCGGCGCGGCGCCCGTTCCCTGGAGCTCGACCAGCAGGACTTCCGCGTCCTGGACAACGGCAAGGAGCAGACGATCGTCACCTTCGACAAGGGGGAGCTGCCGATCACCGCGGTGCTGCTCCTCGACTCGAGCGAGAGCATGCGCGGCGAGCTGCTGGCCGCCGCCGAGAGCGGCGCGCGGGCCTTCATCGCCGGCATGCGGCGGCTCGACGTGGCGATGCTGGCGCTGTTCTCCGACCAGCTGCTGCGGGTGACCGAGTTCACCTCCGACCACGCGGACCTCGAGGAGGCGCTGGCCGGGGTCGAGGCGAACGGCGGCACCGCGGTGAACGACTTCCTCTACATGTCGCTGAAGCTGCTCGAGGGCCGCCAGGGCCGGCGGGTGGTGGTGCTGCTGTCGGATGGCTCGGACGTCAACAGCGTGCTGTCGATGGCCGACGTGCTGCGCAAGGCGCGCACCAGCCAGTCGCTGATCTACTGGATCCAGCTCGAGGGCGGCGGCAAGCACAAGTCCTACACCAGCTCGTGGCGCGGGCACGCCGAGAACGACCGTGACTACCAGGACCTGGCGCGGGCGGTCGAGGAGAGCGGCGGCCGCATCCAGCGGGTGGACCGCAGCGCGGAGATCGAGCCGGTGTTCCGCGGCATCATGCAGGAGCTGCGCGAACAGTACGCGATCGGCTACTACCCGAGCAACCTCAAGAGCGACGGCGCCTGGCACTCGGTCAAGGTCGCCGTCGACCAGCCCGGCTGCAAGGTGCGCACCGCCAACGGCTACGTGGACTTCTGACCGGGCGGCGGCTGCCGGCGCGCCGTCACGACCGCGCCTATCTGACTAACGGCAAGGCGCGCCGCCACGACCCGCCTAACGGCAGGGAGCGCCGCCGCCGATCCAGGTCTTGACGGCCGCCACGAAGGCGTCGTGCGGGATCGGGACCGGCTGCCGGCCGACCCCCGGCGCCCAGCCCCACAGCACCAGCTGGTCGTGGCTCACGACGAGCGCGGCGAAGTCCTTGCCGCCATTGCGCCGCGGGTCCTTGACGGTGGCGCAGAGGTCCGCCTTCGACAGCCCGATGAAGACCATCTTCCGCTCGGGCGGCGGCAGGTGCCAGTTCGGGGCGCCGGGCGGCATGTGCGGCCCGTAGCTCGCGGGCGGATTGGCCTCGGCGTGGCAGGTCGCGCAGGGCAGGCCGGGCGCGCCCTTGCCGTCCGGCCCGCGCTGCACGTTCTGCGCGTGCGCGACGCCGGCGTCGAGCTGCAGCGGCGAGTCGCCGGGGATGTGACAGTTCTGGCAGCGCGGATGTTGGAGCACGGCCTGGACGGTGTCGAAGGCGGCGAGCGCCGCCGCTTGCCGGACAGGCACGCCGGTGCCGGCGCCGGCGCCGGCGCTCTGCCGGCCCTCCTCGCCGGCTCCCGCGGCGCCGCCGCCCAGGGCCGCGAGTGCGGCCAGCGTTGCAAGCGGCAGGGCGAGCGGCCAGGATCTCCGCCTCGCCGGCAGCGCCGGCGTTGCTCGCGTTCGTCCCGTCTCTCGCGCCGCTGGCGTTGCTCCGGTCGCTGGCGCTGGTCCCGTCGCCGGCACCGCTCGCGGCGCCAGCGTCGCTCGTAGCGCGCGCATCGCTCTCATGGCCCGATCTCCTCTCAGGCGAGCCGCAGCGGCAGGTCGCGCAGGCGCTGGCCGGTCAAGGCGAAGACGGCATTGGCCACCGCCGGCGCGATGGGCGGCACGCCGGGCTCGCCGGTGCCGCCCGGTTTCTCACGGCTGTCCACGATGTGCACGTCGACCTGCGGCATCTCGTGGAGGCGCAGGATGCGGTAGTCGTGGAAGTTGCTCTCCACCACGCGGCCCTGCCGGATCGTCAGCTCGCCGTACAGCGCCGCGCTGAGCCCGAAGGCGATGCCGGACTCCATCTGGGCGCGCACGCCGAGCGGATTGACGCAGAGGCCGCAGTCGATGGCGCAGGTCACGCGGTGCACCCGGATGCGCCCCGCGCCGGCGGAGACCTCCGCCACGTGCGCGACGATGCTGCCGAACGACTCGTGCACGGCGAGGCCGCGCGCGCGGCCCGGCGGCGGCGGGCTGCCCCACCCCGCCTTCTCGGCCGCCAGCTCGAGCACCGCGCGCACGCGCGGCGCCTTGGCGAGCAGTGCGCGCCGGAGCTCGAGCGGGTCCCGTCGCGCCGCGTGCGCCAGCTCGTCGACGAACGACTCGACGACGAAGGCGGTGTGCGAGTTGCCCACCGACCGCCACCACAGGACGGGGACCCCCGGGTCGACCGTGTGGAGCTCGACGCGGTGATGGGGGATGCCGGCCAGGTAGGGCGAGTCGGCGGCGCCCTCCACCGAGGTTCCGTCGACGCCGTTCTTGATCATCAGGGCCGCGAACATCGAGCCGGCCATGATCGACTGGGCCACGATGCGCTGCCGCCAGGCGATCGGCGCGCCCTGGCCGTCCAGCGCCCCTTCCAGGCGATGGACCGCGAGCGTGCGGTACTGGCCGCCGCGGATGTCGTCCTCGCGCGTCCACACCAGCTTCACCGGCCGGTCGAGCCCCTTGGCGACGTGCGCCGCCTCTACCACGAAGTCCGAGGCAAAGTTCGCCCGCCGGCCGAAGCCGCCGCCCAGGAAGGTGGTGTGGATCGTCACCTGCTCCGGCTTGCAGCCGAGGACCTCCGCCACCTGCCGCTGGTCGTTGGTCTGGAACTGCGTCCCCGCCCAGACCTCGGCGCCGGCGGCGGCGCGGCGCACCGTGCAGTTGAGCGGCTCCATCGGCGCATGCGCGAGGTACGGCACCGAGTACTCGGCGGCGAGAGCCGTCAGCCGGGCGCCCGGCGCGCTCGCGGCGGCGAGGGTCGCGGCGGCGTCGCCGGCGGCCGTGGCTTCGGCGCCCGGCGACTTCGCCTGCTCGCGGAAGCTGGCGCGGAGCTGCGCGCTGTCGACGCCGGCGTGCGGGCCCGGGTCCCACTCGACCGCGAGCTCGTCGCGGCCGCGCTTGGCCGCCCAGAAATGTTCGCCGACGACCGCGACGCCCGACGGGATCTCGAACACCGCGCGCACGCCGGGCACGGCCTTGGCGGCGGCGGCGTCGAAGCTCTTCATCTTGCCGCCGAAGGTGGGCGGATGCGCCACGACCGCGGTGAGCAGCCCGGGCAGGCGCACGTCGAGGCCGAACTGCGCGCGGCCGGTGATCTTCTCCGGGGTGTCGAGCCGCCGCGTCGGCCGGCCGATGACCTTCCATTCGGCGGGCGCCTTCAAGCTGACGCTCGCGGGCGGCGGGAGCTTCGCCGCGGCCGCCGCCAGCGAGCCGTAGCTGGCGCGCTTGCCGCCACAGAGGACGTGGCCGTTCTCGGTGCGGCAGCTGCCCGGCGGCACGCCCCAGGCCGCGGCGGCGGCCGCCACCAGCAGGCTGCGCGCCACGGCGCCGACCTGGCGGTAGCGGTCGAGCTCTGACCAGGTCGTGGTCGAGCCTCCCGTGATCTGCAACCCGAAGACGGTGTGGCCGTAGACCGGCGCCGCCGGCGCGTGCTCGACGCGGAAGCGGCTCCAATCGCCGTCCAGCTCCTCGTTGACCAGCATCGGCAAAGTCGTCCAGATGCCCTGGCCCATCTCGGAGTGGGCGAGGAGCACCGTGACGCTCTCGTCGCTGCCGATCCTCAGGAAGGCGTTGGCGGGCGGCAGCGCCGGCGGCGCCGCGGCCGCGCCGCCCTGGGCGAACGCCAGGCGCCGCATGCCGGCCGGCACGAAGAAGCCGACCACCAGGCCGCCGCCGGCGACCGCCGAGGTCTGCAGGAACGCGCGCCGGGAGAGGCCGGTGTCGGTGCGGGCACGCATGGCTCACCCCTCCTGCAGCTCTGCCGCGCGGTGCACGGCGCTGCGGATGCGCTGGTAGGTCCCGCAGCGGCAGAGGTTGCCGCTGAGCGCGGCGTCGATGTCGGCGTCGCTCGGCTTCGGCTTGGCGCGCAGCAGGGCGACCGCCGCCATGATCTGGCCGGACTGGCAGTAGCCGCACTGCACGACGTCGATCTCGGTCCAGGCGCGCTGCACCGGGTGGTCGCCGTGCGCGCTCAGGCCCTCGATGGTGGTGACCGCCCGCCCCGCGACGGCGGCCGCCGGGCGCACGCACGAGCGCATCGGCTGGCCGTCCACCAGCACGGTGCAGGCGCCGCACTGCGCCATGCCGCAGCCGTACTTGGTGCCGGTCAAGCCGAGCACGTCGCGCAGCACCCAGAGCAGCGGCATGTCCTCGGGAACGAACACCTCGTGCTCGGTGCCATTGACCAGCAGCTTCATGGCGCACCTCCCGGATCTGATCCCGAAATTAATGTACCACCGGCCGGCGGCGCCGGCGCGCTCGATCGGTCGAGCCGGCCCTCCGGGCCCTTTCCGAGCCCGTCCCTCGCCGGCGCTCGGTCCCGGTGCCGGCACCGGGGGAGGTCCAAGGGAGACGGCGCCAGGGGGAAGGTACCAGCTCAGGGGCAGGGCAGCGCGCCGGTGTCCTGCAGCGGTTGGAAGGCCGTCTTCTGGGGATTGGTGTAGGTCCTGAACGCGCCGGTCTGGGTGTCCGTCACCTTGAGCACCACCTTGACGTTGGTGAGGCCGCCGGCGAACACCCAGAAGTGCTGGTTGAGCGCGCAGCCGGCGAGCACCTTGACGACCGCCTCGACGTTGGACGAGGTGAAGAACCAGAGGTAGCCCGAGTCGGCGGTGAGCGGCACGGCCTGCGCCGCGCCGGCGGTGCCGTCCGGGGTCAGGAAGCTCGCCTCGACCTTGAAGCGCTGGCCCTGCAGGCACATCGCCGTGGTCGTGGGGACGCAGTTGGTCGGCGCGAGCGCGGGATCGACGCGGATGCCGAAGGCGTGGTAGTTGCCGCTGGGGTCCACGCTCGCCTCGCTCTGCCAGGTCGCGCCCCCGTCGGTCGAGACGTAGCCCGGCCGCACGGCGGTGGTCGCGGTCGTGTCGATGCCGACGAAGAAGCCCTGCGTGCCGTCGAACTGCAAGCCGGCGTAGATGGTGCGTGCCGCCGGCAGGGTCAGCGCCGGGCCGATCGGCACCGCGTAGAACTGGGTGTTCACCGTGGTGCCGTTGGTGACCGGCACCGCCGCCGCGGTCGCGGCGACGCTGGCGAGCAGCGTGCCGGGAGCGCCCGACGGCCCGTCCGCGGCGTAGAAGACGGCGCTGAACGCGAGGTCGGCCGAGGCGCTGCTGGCGGTGCGCGTCAGCGCCACGCACAGCTGCTGCACCCCCGACGCGTTGGCCGGCAGGTCGAAGCTCATGACCTGCAGCCCGTTGGCGACCGGGACGGCCGTCGCGTCCTCGAAGCTGCCGTCGTCGTAGTGGATGCCGCCCGTGCAGTCGGGCCCCGAGCGCCCTACCATCCCGGAGAGGCCCAAGCTCTCGCTGAGCCGGGTCTGCGCGCCAGCCGGCGCCGCCGCGGCGGGCGCCGCGCTCCAACCGAGGAGGCCGACGCAGCCGGCCGCCAACCATTCGATGCTCTTGCCAGTCCACTTCATTGCCGTCTCCCTGCCAAAGCCTGCCATGACTCTACCATGCCGCGGCAGCATATTGGAGGGAGCGTCGCGCCGCGGTGCTGGCGCGGCCGCGGGCCAGGCCGATCGCCTGCACGCGGTGCCGCCCGGCGCGACGATCGGCGGTCGCGGGCATGCCCGGGCCGATGCCCGGCGAGGGGCGGGGACGCCGGGGGAAGATTGCCGCGGCGCGGGCGGTTCTACGGATCGGCTCTGCTAGAGTGAGCGGTCCCATGGATGCCATCTCCGTCCGCGGCGCGCGCGAACACAACCTGAAGAACCTCAACCTGGAGATCCCCAGGAACCGCCTGGTGGTCATCACCGGCGTCTCGGGGTCCGGGAAGTCGTCGCTCGCCTTCGACACCCTGTTCGCCGAGGGGCAGCGGCGCTACGTCGAGTCGCTGTCGTCCTACGCGCGGCAGTTCCTGCAGCAGATGGAGAAGCCGGACGTGGACTCGATCGAGGGGTTGTCGCCGGCCATCTCGATCGAGCAGAAGTCGGTGTCGAAGAACCCGCGCTCGACGGTCGGCACGGTCACCGAGATCCACGACTACATGCGGCTGCTCTACGCCTCGATCGGCGTGCCGCACTGCCCGAGCTGCGGCCAGCGCATCCGCCCGCAGACCGTGCAGCAGATGGTCGACCGGGTGATGGAGCTGCCCGAGGCGAGCCGGCTGGTGATCTACGCCCCCTACGTGCGCGGCAAGAAGGGCGAGTACAAGAAGCAGCTGGCGCAGATGTCCCGCGAGGGCTTCCAGCGCGCGCGCGTCGACGGCGTCCCGACCGACCTCTCGGGCGAGCTGCCCAACCTGGACAAGCAGAAGAAGCACTCGATCGACGTGGTGGTGGACCGGTTGGTGGTCAAGCCCGGCATCGAGAAGCGGCTGGCCGACTCGATCGAGACCGCGCTCAAGGTCGCCGGCGGCCTGGTGGTGCTCGCCCCGGAGGGGGCCGCCGAGGAGACCCTCTCCCAGAACTACGCCTGCGCCGAGTGCGGCAGCGGCCTGACCGAGATCACCCCGCGCCTGTTCTCCTTCAACAGCCCCTACGGCGCCTGCCCGACCTGCTCCGGCCTCGGCACCTTGATGGGCGTCGACCCGGAGAAGATCGTGCCCGACCCCGAGCGCTCGATCGACGCCGGCGCCGTCGCCCCCTGGCCGGAGGGCTCGAAGTCGTGGCGGATGAAGATGGTGGCGACCCTCGCCAAGTCGCTGGACTTCTCGCTGACCACGCCCTGGCGCCGGCTGCCGGCTTTCGCCCGCGACGTCATCCTCAACGGCAGCGGCGATCACGAGATCACCTTCAAGCTGGACGGCAAGAAGTCGAGCTACAAGTGGACCGGCTCCTTCGAGGGCGTCGTGCCGATGCTCGAGCGGCGCTACAAGGAGACCGACTCGATCGCCATCCGCACCGAGATCGAGAAGTACATGTCGGTGCGCGTCTGCCCCGACTGCAACGGCCGCCGGCTGCGCCCCGAGGCGCTGGCGGTCAAGCTCGCCGGCTACTCCATCGACCAGCTGTCGCGCCTCTCGGTCGAGGCCCTGCGCGCCTGGATGGCCGCCCTCGACCTCGACCGCCGCGAGCGTGCCATCGCCGAGAAGGTGGTGCAGGAGATCGGCGACCGCCTGAGCTTCCTCGACGACGTGGGCGTCGGTTACCTGACCCTCGACCGCTCCTCGGCCACTCTCTCGGGCGGCGAGAGCCAGCGCATCCGGCTCGCCACCCAGATCGGCAGCAAGCTGATGGGCGTGCTCTACGTCTTGGACGAGCCCTCGATCGGCCTGCACCAGCGCGACAACGCCCGCCTGCTCGCCACCTTGAAAGGCATGCGCGACCTCGGCAACTCGGTGCTGGTGGTCGAGCACGACGAGGAGACCATCCGCGCCGCCGACTGGGTGATCGACCTCGGGCCGGGCGCTGGCGTGCACGGCGGCGAGCTGGTGGCCCAGGGCACCGCCGCGGACGTCGCCGCCCACCCGGCCTCGCTCACCGGCAAGTACCTGCGCCGCGAGCTGCAGGTCGAGGTGCCGGCGGCGCGCCGCCGCGGGCGGGGCAAGCCGCTGGTCATCGAGGGGGCGCGGCAGAACAACCTCAAGGACCTGACCGTCGAGTTCCCGCTCGGCGTGCTCACCGTGGTCACCGGCGTCTCCGGCTCGGGCAAGAGCACGCTGGTCAACGACATCCTCTACAAGGCGCTGGCGCGCCACTTCTACCGCGCCGGCGACCGTCCGGGCGAGCACGGCCGCATCCTCGGCCTGGACCAGCTCGACAAGGTGATCGCCATCGACCAGAGCCCGATCGGCCGCACCCCGCGCTCGAACCCGGCGACCTACACCAACGTCTTCAACCCGATCCGCAACCTGATGGCGATGACCCCCGAGGCGCGCATGCGCGGCTACCAGCCGGGGCGCTTCAGCTTCAACGTGCCGGGCGGCCGCTGCGAGGCGTGCAAGGGCGACGGCCAGATCAAGATCGAGATGCACTTCCTGCCCGACATCTACGTCACCTGCGAGGTGTGCGGCGGCAAGCGCTACGACCGCGAGACCCTGGCGGTGCGCTACAAGGGGCTCAACATCGCCGAGATCCTCGACCTGCCGGTCGAGCAGGCGCACGAGCTGTTCCGCCCCATCCCGGCCATCGCGCGCATCCTGGAGACGCTGTGCGAGGTCGGCCTCGGCTACATCCGCCTGGGGCAATCGGCGACCACCCTCTCCGGCGGCGAGGCGCAGCGGGTCAAGCTCGCGCGCGAGCTGTGCAAGCGCTCGACCGGGCGCACCCTCTACCTGCTCGACGAGCCCACCACCGGCCTGCACTTCGACGACGTCGGCAAGCTCCTGGCCCTGCTGCACCGCCTGGTGGCGCTGGGCAACACGGTGATCGTCATCGAGCACAACCTCGACGTGATCAAGACCGCCGACTGGGTGATCGACCTCGGCCCCGAGGGGGGCGCGCGCGGCGGCGAGCTGGTGGCGGTCGGCACCCCCGAGAAGGTCGCGGCCTCGCCCCAGAGCTTCACCGGTGGCTACCTAGCGCGCGTGCTGCCCGCGCGCCGGGAGCCGGCAACGGGCCGCGATACCCCGGAGACCCCGCCGCCGCGAGGCCGGCGCCCGGCGACCCGCCCGGAAGCCGCCGCCGCGCCGCGCCTGCGCCGCGCCGCGCGGTAGCCGTAGACATCATTCACTCATTCCGCTTCCTGGTGCGACCGGCGGGGCCGCCGCCTGCATCTAGAGCTTGAACACAAACATAGTGTCATCCACTGATGCTTCAAGTCCGCCGGCCGACTTGTACAGGGCCATCGCTGCTTCGTTCGAGCGGTTGGTGAGAACCCACACCTCATCAGCCTGAACTTCTCTCCCCCAAGCCTTCACGGCTTCGATGAGAGCCTTGCCGATGCCTTTCTTGCGGAACTCCTCCTTCACCCCCATTTCGTGTAGCAGGATCTCGGCTTTCCGATCGTCGAATCGCTGAAGTCGATGGGCCGTCAGGAAACCGCTGACCTCGTTGTTCCAGTACGCCAGGAACATGGCGTTGTCTTTGTCGGCCAAGAACAGTAAGCCCTCTTTCTCGTCCCACGCCTTTCCTTCGTCCAAGAGGGAATTGATCTCTTCGACGGTCTTCGGATCTGTCGTTGTGATGCGTTTGACATCCAGGACAGAGGAAGTCATGAGCTGAGCCCAAGGGTGTGGAAAACTGCGGCTAGCGGTCGTGGATGACGAGCGGGACGCCGGTGAGCCCGAGGTGAAAGTCGGTCGACCAGCAGGCTCTCAGTCCTCCTGCCCATAGACGACGATGTCGATCCGCTGGCTGGAGTGCGCGTCCCCGGTCTCGACCATGCCCGCGTACCGTATCCATGGCTTCGAGGTGTCGGCGGACAAGACCTCGCGCAGGGACCTGCGCAGCAGCTCGGCAAGGGAGATGCCGAGCCGCTTGGCTTCGCACCTGGCGGCGCCGTACTCTTCTTCGGACAAGCTGATCTGGGTCCGGATCATGATGAATCATAGACTAGGCCGGCGGCGCGCGGCGTCAGGCACGGGCAGGCAGCAGCTTGGCGACGGCCCGAACGGCGCGGCACGGAAGAAGCTCCTGCCGGGTGGAGGTTTACACTCTCGATGATGCGGACCGACGGCAGCCTGGTCGAGAAGCGGCGGATCCTGCAGCTCGAAACGCTGTACGACCTTGCCCTGGCGCTGCAGGCCCAGCGCGCGGAGCAGGAGCTGGTCGAGGAGCTGCTGGGCCGGGTCTGCGCCGTGCTCGACCCGGCGGCGGCGGTGGCGGTGACGCGCGACGCGTACGGCGGCGCGCGCGGCGTGGCGGTGGTCGGCTGGACGGACGCGGCGCCGGACGGCACCACCCTGCTCGCCGCGCCGCTCTGGCGCGAGCTGCTGGGGGAGGGGCGCCCGCTGGCCCTCGCCGGCGGCGCCCTCGCCGGCCGCCCCTACCACCACCTGCTGGCGACGCCGCTCGCCTACCGCGGCGTCTACCTGGGCTACCTGGCGGTGCTGGACAAGGAGGTGCGCGGCGACGCCGACGCCGCGTTCACCGCCGACGACCGGCGCTTCCTCGATTCGGTGGCCGCCCTGGCCGGCGTGGCGCTCGACGCCGCCCGCCAGGTGGAGCGCCTGGAGACCCAGCGCGAGCGCCTGGAGGAGGAGAACAAGACCCTCAAGGGGCGGCTCGCCGACGAGGTAGCTGGCCGCCGCATCGTCGCCTACGCGCCGCCGATGCGGCGGGTGCTCGAGATCGTCGAGCGGGTGGCGCCGCGCGGCGTCACGGTCCTGGTGCGCGGCGAGAGCGGCACCGGCAAGGAGCTCATCGCCAAGCTGCTGCACCTGCGCTCGGGCCGCGAGGGATCGCTCATCGCCGTCAACTGCGCCGCCCTCCCCGAGTCGCTGCTCGAGAGCGAGCTGTTCGGCATCGAGGGCGGCGTCGCGACCGGCGTGCAGGCGCGGCCGGGCAAGT
>Ga0307479_10002192_pt1 | contig 17758 bp, 11 predicted proteins | sample atmos_gasesECM4C_FD_203743 | JGI IMG/M metagenome (GOLD analysis project Ga0307479, IMG submission 203743) | Hardwood forest soil microbial communities from Morgan-Monroe State Forest, Indiana, United States - atmos_gasesECM4C_515 | ecosystem: Environmental > Terrestrial > Soil > Temperate... | reverse complement strand
GAAAAAAATACAGGGGTCATTACGGTCGCGAGCAATCATTTCCTGCAATTGCTCAAGTCCGTTCTGCATGATTTCACGATCGGGTTCGTCCTTCATGTCCTTGAAGGTATCGGGCCCCCAGGTTGCTCTTCGGTTTGAATAAAGATACCGTGCCTGTCGCAGTAGTCCAGGACGCGCTTGTCCTGTGGCCAGTGGACACGAGTAAAGACGCAGTTCAAGTTCTTCAGGTCGCCATGGTCGTGCTCGATCCATGAAGCCGGTTCCGCCATGCCGTAATTCGGATTGCTTCCGGCCATCCGCTCAACGCCCATGAGGCCGAGGCGCTCGCCATTGAGCCAGAATGAGCCATCTTTCGCTTCAATACTTCGTATTCCGAACGTAGTTGTGAATTCGTGCCCGACCGCTGCGCCGCCTAACCCAACGGTTAGGGAGTACAAATTCGGCGCGTCAAAATGCCAGAGCTTGGGTTTTTCAATCTTGAAGGTAGGCAAAGAGCGCGTGATCTGTGCGCCTGGCGCGATGTCAACCGAGGTTCCGTCGCTGCCCTCGGGCACGGTTAAACCAGTGTCTTCTTTAATGGCGTGGACCGACAGCCTACCCTTGAATTCCCTGTCCGAGCTGTTGCGGATCACCACTGATATGTCGACGTTCGCAAACCCATTTGCCAGGTCAGGCACTGCATCCACATCGACGCGCTCGATGTAGACTCTCGGAGTGATCATTAGGGTGACGGGCCGGTAAATCCCGCCATCGTGCGTCCAGTCGCTGGAACGACCACGTGGCAGCATTCGGGAGTCGAAATCGGAATTGACCATGACTGCCAGAAGATTGTCGTCGCCGGGATGAAGAAGATGGGTTATGTCAAACTCAAAGGCCGTGTACCCTTTGCGCAGGTGCTTGCCAACTTCGCTGCCGTCTAGCCACACCGACGCCGAGTGGGAGACTCCCTCGAACTCAATCCTGACGGTCTGATCCCTCCAGTCCCTTGGAACCTCAAGCCGGCGGCGATACCAAGCGGTACCAAAGTATTCGGCGGATTCTTGGCCGACCTGCCACGTGTGCGGAACGATCACATCTTGCCAAGCATCCGCAGGCTGGTTCTGCTGGTACCACCCATTCGTCTGCCCAACTTTGTCGGAATCCAAATGGAACTGCCATAGACCGCTTAGCGACACCCTTCTTGTCTGTTCCCCGTCAGTAATCGAAGACGTCTTGATTCGGACATCAGCAGCCGTCGCCGGGAGTGATGCTCCTAAGGCCAGCGACGTTGCGGACTGCAAGAACTTGCGGCGCGTATTCACGGGTGAATCGGTACGTTAACGTACACGGAGAACAGCTTAGCCCGCCCTCTGCCACGCTGTCAAACAAAAAAATGCAATTCTTTGAGGCACGCGAACTACTAAACGCGTACGCGACTGTTCCGCTCGGCGGGTGGGGGTATCCGACCTAGGAACAACTCCAGATTGGATCTCATCACTATGTGGGGATTCAGTTTGATTCGGTGCGGTGGGCACTTTCCTTCTACGAGGAAGTGGTGGAGCGCCTCGAAGGCCATGCGGCCCTGGGTCTCAGGACGCTGATAGATGGTCGCCAGGACCCTGCCGGATTTAAGGAAAGGCACGAGTTGGGGAAATAGGTCGGTTGTGACGACGGCAATGCGGCGTTCGGGATCGAGTTCCTCAAGAGCCTGGATTACCGTTATCGAGTTCGCAGTGCTCACGTATATCGCTTTCAGCGAACGGTCACGGGCCAGGAGCTTTCGAGTCTGGTTATAAGCCGTGGTCTCATCGTCGTGAGTTTCGATCACGTCTGAAACCGCCAATGAGCCGTTGAGTGAACCCAAGCAGTGCTTGAATCCGCGGACCTTCTCGGAGTGATCAATGGTTGACAAATCGCCCGTGAAGACACCTACTGTTCCGGAGTCGCGCACCATCAAATGCAGGAGTTCGGCGACGATGGCGCCGCTTATAAAGGGATCAGCCGAAACCGCGGTCAACCGTTCTGTGCCTGGCGCATCGGTGGACACACATACAACAGGAATCCGTCTCTGCGCGGCCCTGCGGATCCATACATTTAACTGTGCGGGATGACCTGGAGCAATGATGATTCCCTTGCTGCCATCGTCCAGCGCTTCGCGAAACAATTCCTCATCGCCCTCACCCAATGCAGGATGGGTACGGAAATGCAAGTCAACACCCGCCTGAAAAGGACTAGAGGCATCACGAATACCGGCGCGAACAGCATCAAAGAACGATCCAATCCTGGCGGGAAGATTCACGGATACGCGAACCTGGCGAGGTGCTTTCAAATAACGGGCGGCCAGATTCGGCTTGTAGCCGAGGTTCTGGGCCATCTTCAGCACCCGTTCTTTTGTAATTGCATTTATTCCACCGCGGCCGTGGATGGCGCGATCCACCGTACCTATTGAGATTCCCAAGGCTCGAGCAATGTCCTTGATGCCAATGGGTCTGCCATCCCTCGAACTTCGCTCGATGGCGAGGGCCTCATCCGCCGTTTGCGACAGCGATTCTGGAACGCCCTTTGGCCCTCTAGCCATTACTCCAAGCCTCGATTTCCGGGTACGTTTACGGAACCAAGTATACTCGCATCCAATTCACCGCAAAATAGCCTCGATCACCAACGTATATATGGATTTAGCGTGAAGATGCACTGCGACCAGCTTCTGATCTCCACGACTCTCGATCTTGACAGCTTCCATGTGCTGCTTCCAGTCAGGCACGCCGGCGCCTGGGGCCGTGGTGGTTGCGATCAGTTGAATGGTATCGCCGACAACAGAAAAGCTTGACAGATCCAGTTGGGCCGTCTCGGGGGCATTGCCGGTAACCTTAACGATGACGAGCTTGTACGAACCACGGTCATAAACCGCAATCGAGTTTGGCTCATCAACTCCGATAAGCTGATATCCCGGCCGAAGATAACGCGTGAACCGCCCATAAACATAAAACTTTCGATTGACCCGAACCAGCGGAGTCTTCTCTGCGCTCATTTGATCACGCGTATCGATGTAATTGGCGTTGATCAAACCCCACCCGTATTCAGGCACGTCCGGTTCGACGGGCTGCCAATAGACCCAAGCATTCGGCTGGAGTTCTTTCACGTCACGAATGATCTCCTGTGCCATTGTGTACCCCGATGCGTCCCCATCTCCGTACTCGGGATTGCCATAGACGCTTGTTTCCGACTGCGTGTCTCAGTTCCACTCGGTTCGGGCCGTGATATGGCTCGGTTCCGTTTGAGTAGCCATGCACATTTACAAGGCCGATCAAACTACGGCTCGCAGAATCGTAGGCATTCCACGTGTTGGAGCCTGCGTACAGGTTGTTCTCGTCCGCCGCCGCTACAGCCACGTCATTGAGGTGTTCTCGATCTAGAGTTCGTCGCAGGCTTTCCACTATCTTTTGCTGCGTCGCGATGTCGAAATGGCACCCTTCCTGGCGATTTGGATACTTCCACCAGTCCGCAGAGGGTTCATTGAACGGCTCAACTGACTGGAATTTGGCTCCCCAATGGTCCGCTGAATAGCGCGCGACTGACGCAAGATAAAACGTAAACTGATCGTAGTTCTCTGGCATGAGGCAGTCGCCACCCGTGTAGCTTCCCGCAGTGCTGCGATTTGAATTCATCCACCACATCGGCGAATCGGAGAACAATTCGAAAACATTGGCACCTCTCTCTCCAGCCATTCGCATCATGGAACGCTGGTTCTGATCCACTGACCAGCTCCAACTCGCCGGGTCGTCTTTGTTTGGATCAGTCCAATACCCGTGAATGTCCATCTGCCATTGGAGTTTCGACCCCTTGTTTTCTTGTGCCTGATCGATACCTCCTCCGCCAACGTTGTAACGAACGATATTGAGTCCCAGACCAGGGTAACCATCCGTGATCTTCGTGGTGTAGATCAGGTCGGCATAGTAATTGGCATTCGCTGTTCCCCCTATAGCACGTGCCCACCAGGCTAGAGAACTAGCCCATCCCTCCCACTGAACCAAGATTGCTCCTGGGATCGGGCTTGATTGTTCCGGCAGTAAGCGATCGTTGTTCCGGGTGTGATCCAAGCGAAAATCCCGAACTTGCCAGCACCACTAGCACCAACATCATTCGAAGTCGAACCTGGTAATGGATAGGTCGGCTTCTATTGCTGGCTCGCATCCGATTTCCGCATGGTGTACACGAATTGCTGAATCTGGTTTTGCTCTTTGTTGGTCGCATCAGACTCGCTCTTGCGTAGCCGTTCAAAAATCGCAAATTCCTCCTTTGCTCGGGCGCTGTTTCCAGCACGTGCTAAAACTTGTCCCAAGCGGTAATGGATATTTGCTGAGTCCGCACTAATCTTCAGAGCTCGCTCATAGTACTCAATGGCCTCGTCATATTTGTGCTGTTCCATATCTAGGTTCGCGAGCTGGAAATAGGCGTCGGCATAATTCGGATTGAGCACCAAGGCGCGGCTCAGATGAGTTTCAATCTCGTTGGTAAGATCCGACTTCGACTCGATCTGATTTCCTTTCCACAAACACACTGCGAGGTAATAGTTGAGCTCAGCACTCCGGTCATCATGGGTGATGAAGCTCTGAATGCGAGAACGGGTCTGTGCTGCGAGTTCTGGCGAGGCACCGTCACACACCTGTCCGAGGAATGTAAGGGGTAATGGGTCGGAAGGGATTAAGTCGGACGCTCGCAAGAAAGCCTGAACCGCTTCCTCCGTCTGTCCAGCTCCGTAAAACGCTATACCTGGCCCATTGTGAAGCTGCGCAGATTGCGGAAAGCGTTGTGTGCCAGCTTTGAACACTTCAATGGCCGGTGCGAATGTCTGATGGAGCAGGAGCTCCGCGCCCCAGTTGAGCATGTTCTGTTCGTTGGGATCCATGCGCGCGGCCTGCTCGTATTGTGCGGCAGAGGCAAGATAATCCTTCGACTTCTCCTCGACCTCGCCAAGCAGGTTATGTAATTCAGCGGAATTGCGCAAAGAGATTAGTCGTTGGAGCTGCTCCCGAGCTTCATCAAGCCTGCCGACTTGCTCAAGAGCCAATACGAGATCGTAGCCGTTGTTGTAAGCCGTCGGGTCAATCTCCTGGGCGTGCTTCAGAAACGGGACGGCGCTGGCGATCTGGCCCGTTTGTATATAGAACTCCCCCAGATTGTGATTCGCATCGTAACCCTGCGGCTCCATCTGCACTACTTTCTTGAACTGTACTTCAGCTTCATTTGTGCGATCGATGGCGAGAAGATTCGTGGCAAGCGCGGTGCGGGTCTCCGCTACATTTGGCCTCAACTGAACGGCCTTCGCGAGAAAGTGATTGGCCTGTTGCTTCTTGTCCTGAGCGACATAAACAAGACCCAACAGTTCGTTAACTTCAAAACTATCGGGAGCGGATTTCACCAGCGATTCGAGTTCGCGCTGGGCTGCAGCGTACCTTTGAGCTTTGTACGCGGAGAGGGCGGAAACCAATCGGCGGTTTGTCGCTTCCTCTGTCTGCCTGCGATCCGGATTCTCTGGGCTTTGTTGCGGAATCGCCTGGACAACCAAAAGCAGCATCGATATGCAGATCGCTAGCCCCGATCGAGTTGAGACCCGAAATCTCCCTAATAGGTTGCTCATTTTCACATCCACAGAGATCGCGGAGGACCGTCTTTCACTTCGATTTCCATCCACCATCGCATGGTTCCATACGCGGCAACTGTCGGACATTCATTACGCCTAATCGCTTCCTCCAGCGAATCAGGACGGCCGTTGCAAGGTTCAAGAGCGACGGTAAACTGCTTGTCGGCTCGGGCTATCGGCCATCCGCCTTGGCAAATCCAAATGCCTACATATGGAACCAGCCTGGGATCGAAACGGAAAACGATGCTCTCATTTTCGCGCGGCAGGAACATTCCACAGAAGCCTTCGCAGAGAGGAGGCGTGAATAGCTTCTCAGCCGTAGCAGCAGTCGGAGACACAATTCGATTGAGCTCCAGGGTTCGACCAGAGCATTCAGTAGCTATTGGCCAGCTGCATCGGTCGCCTGACTTTCCCAATCGCTCGTCTTTGGACCAATTCACCTCTACCTCTTTTACTTCCTGCGGCAGGATAATTTCTGCGTCAGGTTCGACCCTAAGCAGCGGGTGCGCTGACCAGAGAAATTTAACATCTGATTGACTCAGGTTCGTCACTTCATAATCTAGCCTTACGACCTTTTTCTGCAGCTGACATTTTTTCGTAAAACGAAGAGCCAAACTCCTAATTGAGGTGGTCAACGTGACCTGCTCTCCCGCTATTTCGACGCTCGAGGCCGAGCACCAAACATCTCCATGATCGGGCAATCGGCTGGCGGAAAATGGCTCTTCTGGATATAAGCAGGCCGCAATTGTAGGTAAGCACTCATCGAAGCCACTCGGCTCGTATTCTTCAAACCTGTCTGCGTAATTGCGCGGCCGATACGCCCGCTCTGGATCAGGCGGTTGCAGAAGATATTCGTATCCACTCTCATTTCTAATTAAGGAGACAATCTTGCCTCCGAGCTCGGGGACCACGGTCAGCCGAAGCGAGCCGTTATCCACGACAATCGCATCGCGCGAAGCAGTTCGAGTCTTACAAATCGAGGACTCACTGGACACGGTCGAACTTAATTGCTGAAGCGTCATAATCGCCTCGCAGCCGGAGCTGGATTCCGTGGTGCATCAGGTAAGCTCCACTCAGTTTTTCGGCCTGATCTTCCAGCTTGTTATCGGTGATGCTCACAGCATACATCGCATCTTCAGCCAGACCCTGCAAATGCAAAAGCGGCATGCTTTGGCCAAATTGCTGCGAATGCAAAAATGCCAAAACTACGATCTGTTGATTATCTTCTGAAATGTATTCCATCGCGCTCAAATTTGATTCCATCGGTGCGCCGAGCCGATACAGCTTTCCATCCTGCACGGTTGCGCGAATTTGCTTGTAAAAAGCAACCATTCTCGTCGCCACCGACATGTCGGCATCCGTCCATTTGTTTAAATTGCCACCGATACCCAGTGATCCCGTCATCGCGACCAGGAACCGAAACATAAGCGGTGTTACGCGTCCGTTGATTCCGTTTGGCACGTCGGTGACCCAGGCCATCATCACATGCGCCGTGTACGCCTCAGTAAAACCGTATTGGATGGTCTGCCGATCCAGAGCGTCAGTATTGTCAGAAGGCCAAACTTGATCAACGCGTCGCAGCATTCCCAGGTCCACGCGCGCTCCGCCACCGGAGCAACCCTCAATTTCCAATCGAGGATGTTTGCTGCGAAGCCGGTCGATAATTTCATAGAGATTCTGGATATACCGCACCCAGATCTTCTTCTGATCAGTGAGCGGCGCCTCCGGCCAGCCCGGTTCCGACCAGTTGCGGTTGTAGTCCCACTTCAGTAGAGCAATATCATTGTCGGTGACGAGGCGATCCAGCCACGAGAGGATGTACTCTTTAACATCATCACGAGCAAGATTCAGAACAAGCTGGTTGCGGCCCTCGGTGCGCGGCCGCCCGGGGAAGTTCATAACCCAATCCGGGTGCTTCCGATAAAGATCGCTATCAGGATTGACCATTTCGGGTTCTACCCACAACCCGAAGTCCATTCCCAAGCTATGGATCCGGTCAATGAGCGGCTTGAGTCCGTGAGGAAACTTCTGCGGATTGACGTACCAATCGCCGAGCCCGGCGTGATCATTGTTGCGTTGCCCGAACCAGCCATCGTCCACCACGAACCGTTCTGCTCCAAGCCGCGCTGCTTTCTCTGCCAGCGCCATCTGTCCGGCTTCGTCAACATTGAACTCGGTGGCCTCCCATGAGTTATAGAGAACCGAACGAAGTCGAGCATGTGGACGTCCGGGCAAGACGTGCTCCCGTTGAAAGCGGTGCAAAATTCGTGACGCCTCGCCGAGTCCGGCTTCGGTGAAACCGGCGAAGAACGGCGGTGTTTCGAGAGACTCCCCGGGAGCGAGCCGGTAACTAAAGTCGAAGGGATTCAATCCGCCGATGACTCGGCACTGATCGGAAGAAGTGCGTTCCATTGTGAAACGCCAACTGCCGCTCCAGCCGAGTTCACCGAACCACACCGGTCCATGACTTTCATCCGTCTCGCCAACACGATCGATTGCGAACCAGGGATTCGCCTCATTCCCAGTACTGCCGCGCCGGCTCTCAATCACACGTTTGCCGATTTGCAAGTTTTCGCTCTGGAGCTGCCATTCTCCCGCCCAGCGTCCCGTGAGGTAATGCAGCCGGTAAGATCGACCAGGCGGCAGCGTCCAGGCTGCCGATTGCGCGCTCTCCAGTGTGACCGCCTCCGATGTGCGGTTCTCAATCCGAGCTGAGCGCTCAATGATGCCGCTGTCTGCGTACACCCGATAATGCAGGTGCACCAAGAGCGGCGATCCCTCATCTTTCAATGTGATCTCGAGGTTGTCATTGTTGAGCTGGTGGTCAACATAATGCAGCACCACCTCGCGATTCCCGTTCGCAAAAGTAGCCTTCAGCGCCGGTTCCGCATAAAGCCCTGCTCCCCACCCGGGATACTCTTGCGGTGTGGTTGCAGTGCTTAGATCAAAGGACGACCATTCGGGCAGCGAGTGTGCGCCGCCAAAGTCTTCCGCGCCCATCCGCTTGCCCCAGTACAGATGTTGCAACTCGCCGCGTTCATTCACGCCAAGAGCGTAGGTTGCTTCGCCGACCTGTAAAACCCACAACTTTTTCTTCTCGCTAAAAATGATGGGGTCAGCTGCGCGAGCGAGATGTACTAACAGGAAGGGGACAATGATCCGGGCGAGCAAGAGTACAAGAACGGCGCGCAAACGGAGTTCTCCGAACACGGATGGCGGAAACGACTCGACGTCGTTCGCGTGCGTCATCGCAACAGACTAAACCTGATGTTACCGTCCCAATCCTGCTTCGATCATGCCCTACGTGCAAGGGGAAGCAGTTGCTCGTATTCGCACGACGAAGGCAACTCCTGCAAAACCACGGACTGAAGTCGCACTCGTTGCAGACCTCAGGAGACAAACTGATGCGCGAGGAGGACAAGTCTCCCCGCGCAGTCGGTTGTTTACCAATAAAACTTCAGCGCAAACTCAGTTTCACGTCCGTTGCCGATGGTGTTGTTTATCGCTCCAAAAGGGTTGCCCGCGGTATTGTTCAAGAAATTCGAGTTACCAATGCCTGTCCCAAAGTTGGGGTGATTCAGGAAGTTGAAGAACTCGGCCCGGAATTCCATGTTGGTGTTTTCAGTCGTTCGGAATTTCTTGAAGATCGAGAAATCAAGGTCGGTGAATGCCGGCCCGTGGACTTGATTCCAGGAAGCTCCGAGGGGGCTGAAATCAGTTTGCCCAATGGTTGTCACGGCCGGAGGCTGAACGAAGGATGAGGCATTTAGGAACGGCCCAATGCCATGCGGTCCCTTGCCTGCGTAGGGGTTGGCTCCCTTCGCGATTGGAGCATAGCATAGGAAATCTCCGCCCTGTGGATTGTTGGGACAATTGATCGTGAGCGGGAACCCATCCTGCGAGGTGACAATCCATTGTGTGCTCCATCCGCCAACGAATGCGTTCGCCACACCTGACATGTTCTTGCCCACCAGCCTCCCTTTGCCGACCGGCAATTCCCAAATACCGCTGGCATGAAAGATGTTAGGGACATCGTTACCGCAGAATGTGTAGTCCCTGAGATCGCTAAACCCAGGAAGGGTTGACGCGCGATTGAACTGGCCCTCAGAGAGACCGAGAATGTTTTTGTAATCATCCTTGCACACCGATCGGGTGTAATTAGCCAGCACATTCAGGCCTTGTTTGAATCGGCGCTCAAAAGTGATCTGCACCGAGTTGTAATAAGCGGCTCCGTTCGGGTTCAGGTAGTCGCTGTTCTCTTGGAAGTCGGGAAAGGGCAGGTAAGGCGTCTTGGCGGTCCCGGGCGGTAGAAGCAGGTTTGGGATGTTTCGCTTCTCCCCGTTGAGCAAGTGGTGAGTGTTGTTCCCGATGTAACCGATAGTAATAGTCTGGCTCTGAGACAACTGATACTGGACCGATCCGTTCCACTCTTGCGTATAGGCCGTCTTCCAGGGGCGCTGGAATCCAATGAGTCCCAGACCCTTGGGACTGAAGTTCGGGCTTGCTGGATCGGGACTCGCTGCAGTGAGCCCGTTTTCGAGCGTCGCCTGTTGTCCGTTGGGATAAAGCAGCGGAAGAATGTTGCCATGCGGCGCGGAGAAAGCAAGGTTCACCGTGAATGGGTAGTCGTAGCCGGGATCTGGCGCTCCGCCGAGGTTCTCGAATCCACCATAAAACAGTCCGTAGGCGGCACGGGCAACAAACTTCGGCGTGAACTGGTAGGCCAATCCAACCCTTGGCGCAAAATTTGTCAGTGGCGTGGTAAAGATGCTTGAACCGCTGAGGTACTTCAATCCAATGCCGTCAGTTGCCAGCAGAGGAGCGAAAGCTGGTGATAATGGGGCGTTCTTTTGCTGCGAAAGGATCGCATACTGAGCACCGGCGCCATTCGCATTAGGCATCAAAAGACCGGCTTGCTTGCCGCTGCTCTCACCCACACCGCCGAAGATCTCCCATCGCAGGCCCATATTTAGGGTTAGCTTGGATGTCGCCTTCCAGTCATCCTGGAAGTATGCGCCATAGTAATGACGCAAATCGTCAGGTTGAGTAATGTTGGAAGCGGCTGCAAAATTCGCTCCGCCGACGTTGTCGACTCCATTTGGAACTGTCGCTGTCGTCGGGGTTAGCAGGATATCGGCCGGGCCCACGCCCCCGGTAGTGACGCCGAGTTGCCCCGGAGTCATGCCAGTGTAGCCTCCAAAATTGAACTGGCCGCGGGACCAAGCCGGATCAACCCACGGGAAGTGCAATCGCTGATATTCGAAGCCACCTTTGAAACTGTGGCCACCATAGACCTTGGTCAAATTCTCCGTGAATTGAATGGTGTCGCTACTACGCCGGTTAGGGCTGGCAAACGCGCCTGCGCCTAGCCCCGTCAACCCGCTGATACCAATTGTCGGCAGCCCACCGTTTTCGGCGGTTTGCGGAATTCCTTGAATACCAAATTGCGCCGGGACTCCGCTGACGAGTGAGCTGGCTGGTTGAGACGAGGTGCGAAGCCGGCTGTAACCAAAACGCGCTTCATTGATTAGGGTGCTGGAAAACGCGTGCGTTTGGCTTACAGCCAGGTTAAGCGAGCGATCCGTGAAATCCCCCCCGCCAAATCCGGTGTCGTCGCCAAGACCCGTGAAGTCGCCGGGGAAATTCGCATGTCTGCGGCTGTAGCTGACGCGCCCAAATAGCTGATCGCGCTGGCTGAAGTTTGCATCCGCGCGAACGTCGAAATGGTTGTTGTCATCGGGCTGGCTGCGGTTGGCAAAATAGTTGTTACTGAAACCCGAAGCATTTGCTCCAGGATAGAGTTGCAACAACTTGAGGGCGTTGGAGTCAATGCGCGTCGATGGTAACTGATTCATCAGGTTCTGCTGCGCGGTGGTGGTGAAATCGGTCATTCCAGCGATGCTCCCGCCGGTGTAGAACGGATCACGCACAAAGCCCGAGCCGGTGGCAACTAGGCCAGTGACCGGATCTGGCGAACCGGAGGAAACCGAGCGGGTGGTGGCGGGATCGAAAATTGTGGCACCATTGAATGACCTGCCAAGCAAATCCGTGTAGTTTGTGGTCGTGGAAGAAAACCGGTCCCGGTAATCCAAGAACCCACTCGCAGCCTCGGCACTGGTGGGGACAGTAGGATTCTTCTCTACGCTTTGGCGAATGCGTGTCCCCTCGTAGTCACCGAAAATGAACAATTTGTTCTTGATAATTGGCCCGCCGGCCGCTGCGCCGAATTGATTCCGGCGGAGTTCTCCCTTTTTCTTTAGGCTGGTGGGAGTGAACCATTGGTCTAAGGAGTTCGCATCGAACAGATCATTGCGCAAAAACTCCCACGCGGTCCCGTGGAATTGATTCGTGCCCGATTTCACCGCTGCGTTGACCACCGCTCCGCCCGCTCGTCCAAACTCGGCGCTGAAATTGCTGGTTTGAACTTTGAACTCCTCGATCGCATCCGGCGGAGGCAGATTGACATAGGCTGCGCCGTTGAGAAAATCGACGGTGTCGTTGTTATTGTCGATGCCATCGAGCAGGTAGTTGTTGTGCACTGTAGTCAGGCCGTTCGCAACGAAACTACCAGTGGCATCCAATCCCCGGGTTGGGTTCAACTTGGTCACTCCTGCGCCAAGCTGCGCCAAGAATGTGTAGTTGCGGCCGTTCAACGGCAGATCATTGACTTGCTGACTGGTTGCAACCGTGCCAACGGATGCATCTTGCGTCTGAAGCTGCGGGGCGGCTGCGGTTACTTCGACTGTCTCAGTGATCGCACCCGGAACCAACTGAAAGTCAGCGCGAGCCTGTTCCTGGACATTGACGGTAACGTGAGTTGTCTCTTTGCGAAATCCGGCCGCCTCGGCGTCGATCGTGTAGGGCCCGATCTTGACTGGGCCAAATGTGTAGGCTCCGTCCGCCGAGGTGACCGCGGCCGTGCTGAGACCGGTAGCATCGTTGGTCAAAGTAACTTTGGCATTTGCAACGACCGCTCCCGTGGGATCGGTCACGGTGCCTCTGACTGCTCCGGCGTCGACCTGTGCGATAGCGGAGACGGAAAACAGCCATGTCGCTAGCAGGGCGACAAGAACAGCACTTCGTGTTGTGAACAGGGTTTTTCGTGACATTGCCCCCTCCGACATCGTGCAGTGTGTACGTACACGGCCACGTGCACGTACACGATTAGTACCTTTGTACTATCCTTGTCAAGCAAAAAATGCATTAGACCTGAGAAAAACGGTTTGGTGACCCGCGGAAACCTAGCGCCGAAGAAGTGCCGACGGGATAGATTCCAGGTCAGACCAACCAGCTAAGAATCTTTGTCATATCCGCCTCTGACTCTGATTCTGTCTGGCGAGGTATTGAGGGACTAATCGCAAGAGCGGAGTTATGACCCTCAAACCAGACGAGAAAGGACGACTTCTCCGCCCCCAGCAAACGCTGTTGGTTGAGCCAGTTGTAATAGGCGCCCATATCCGCGTCCATCAATGAACCGACCGCGTCCATTTCCTGCTGATTGGAGTTGGCAGAGAGCAACTCATTCATCGGTTTTTGCCGCTGACGCGGTGCGAAACGGACCAGCAGCGTGAGCGGTTGTGCGCGCCGGAGAACCTCACGAGCTGTCCATTGAGCGAAGCTTGTACTGAAGAGTTGTGTCCCAGATCCCTCAGTGAGCAGCTTGAGCTGGAAGCGCTGCAAGATTTCGTCACCGGTTCGACTCATTCGGAGGTCCGCGGGTTGCAATCGAGCCATGATGCTGCGAAGGGCTTCAGGTCCCATACCGGGCCGCTTCGTCTCGGACTGAATTCTACCTAACAGGGCTTCACGTGTTGGCGCCAGCGCGCGGTAAGAAATTGTTGTGAGTGCTGAATCATGGTCCGCCGGCTCTCCACCATCAACATACCAATGACCATAGGGGACGGAATGGACCTTTGCCCTGGTGCCCACCGCTTCGAGCAACAACCTGAGACCGTTCTCTGGTTTCACGCGGCTGAAATACGTGCCGTAAGGACGAAGTTTGCGAAACAGAGGCACATCAAATGAAGTGACACCCTCGCCGATAACAGTGATTCCGAGCCTTGGAATCGGGGGCGGCTCAGCAGCGAGCCCTGCGCTCAAATCATCAGCATACTTCGTGGCCGCGACGCGAAAATCGTCGACCTGATGAGTTGTCCATAAGTGTGCCGACAGTTGCTCCACGAATTGCGCGGGAGAACTGACCCAATCTGAACTTTCGAGTTGAGCAGACAGTGTGATCTTGGAAAAGCCGCCGAAGAGGTTTGCAACTTGGGAATCCGAGAGACTCACCAATTTGGCCACCTCTTTTTCCAGCGCAGCGCGTTCCGCGGGAAATTTATAATCGTATTCAATGACTTCACGCAGCAGGCTCGGCAAAAAGCTCAGCGGAAGTCGCCGCAGCGCTGGCAGGCTGTCCACCGCCAGTTTCGCTGCTTGTGGAGGATACGCACGAAAGTGATCGGGTCTGAGATCACGGGGAAGCACTACACCAGCTCCGAAATCGATTTGCCCTGCGCAAATGATGGAGAGAAGCCGAACATTGCGCCGAGCGTGGGCACAAGGTCCACTGACTCGACGACGCGATCATAGATGACTCCTTCACGGATGCCGGGACCAATCGCCATAAGCCACGTTGTACGCGCGGCCGCATCTCCAGTCCGATGATGTTGAAAGCCGTTCCCACCGGCATCTTCGTCTGCGTCCCGGCCAAAATCCGGAAGAATGAGGAGAGTCGTCTTGCCTGAATACTCAGGTTCGCTCTCCAGCAATTTCCAGAGTTCTGCGCATAACCTGTCGGTACGCCGGATGCCTTCGATGTAGAGCGAATATGCTCCCGCATGAGCGACGTCAATGTCGTGCATCGTGATCCACAAAAAGCTCGGGGCAACCTGCCCAATCAACTGACGGACAATATAAAGAGAAAGCTCATCGGGACTCGAAAGCGCCTTGGCGTGAGCTTTAAACTCGCTTGCAGAGAGTTTCAGAATCATTTCCAACTGCTGCAGTTCGAACTCTCTGTTTCCCAGTTCGGGCGTGTAATAAGGATTCTCGTAGTTATCGCGCAGCAAGTGTTCGTAGTCCGCGCCACGGTCGGACATCGCGGCTTTCAGCAAATATTTCGGCAGAATTACTCTGGCACCCGTGCCCTCTCCGTAAGAGCGATGATTGCTTTCACCGATGCGATTGAAACCGTTACTGGGAGCAACAACCCAAGCGTCGGAAGATGGACGCCTTAGGTCCTTACGGTAATACTCGAATACCGTAGGGTTTGCTGGGGGAAGCGCCGCGAAGTTGTTGATGGTCTCATACACACCCGTGGCCAGGCTCGCCGTCGCAACGTAATGTCCAAGAATTCCTCGATTCACCACGTGGGTAAAGAATGTTGCGCGAGGGAGGAGATCTCGCATCAGGTTTGGAATGTTTTCTTGCCCTTCGGGGAAAAAAGTCTCCTGATCGCGAGCACCGCCGCCAAACGTAACGACAACTACTTTCTTCTTGCCTGGGACATTCGCCGCCCGCGCAAGCGGAGAACGTAAGACTGTACTTCCCAAAGTCAGGCCCGCCGCATCGCGCAAAAACTCGCGTCGGCTGTAAGAGAATCGGGATCCGATTTCTTTCGGGTTGAATCTTGACTGCTTCACAGCGCCACTCGTTAGCCGTGTGATGGGCTTCCAAAGCTAGTGTACGTACACGCTTTTAGGCCTGCTGGCGATGTTTGTCAAGCTAAACTTGCACGCAGTTCCCGTGGCACCTTTCTATCCTCGGTTGACTGTGTGTGCTTACCTCATTTCGTGGGTTCATCAACGCGTAGTATTTGATCACCCTTCACATCGTGAAGGGTCTGCCTGATCCCGCTCGGCCAGCGGATATTGATCTCTTTAATCGTTGACTGAAGGCCGAGTCCGAAGTGCACTCTCTTGTCCCCAGAAGACAAATAGCTGCCGCATGTTGTCACCGTTGCATACTGCTGGCCTTGCGCGGTGATGATCTTCACCGCCGCGCCGGCTGCGTCGCGATTGCTTTTGTGACCCACCAAATTCAGAGTGAGCCAATGATTTTGCGTGCTGGTTTCGTTATGCAGAATGTGCATTGGACCGCCGTTCTCGGTAATAACGGCATCAAGCCGACCATCATTATCAATGTCGCCGATTGCCATGCCTCGACTTGCCCAGGGTTCATGGAACACCGCGCCAGACTGATTTGATACATCAACAAAACCTTGCCCAGTGTTGCGCGCAAGCAGCATCGGCTCACGGTAGCGCAGCTGAGGATAGTTCAATTCAATCGTATCCATCACGTGCGCCTGCGCAACTAGCAGATCCTTCCATCCGTCATTGTCATAGTCAATGAACCTCATCCCCCAGCCAGAATGAAGAAATGTCATCGAACCCAAGCCAGTGCTGTCACTTGAGTACGCAAAAGTGCCATCGCCATTGTTGTGGTAGAGCGAATATTTCTGATACGCGAGATCGCTGACGACGATATCCGGCAATCCGTCGTTGTCATAATCGGCGAAATCTACGCCCATCCCGGCGTATGCATGTCCGTCTCCGTCAACACCGACGCCAGAAAACAGTCCGACTTCTTCGAAAGTGCCGTCGCCTTTGTTCTGGTAAAGAAACTCGGGAACAGAATCGTTGGCGATGAAAACGTCAATGTGCCCATCGCCATTAAAATCCGCGATCGCTATTCCGAGCCCTTTTCCGGACTTCGCGAATCCGGCCTGTTTTGTGATGTCCGTGAAATGGCCGTTGCCATCGTTGTGGTACACGAGAGGAGCAATCGCCTGAAACTCGTCGGGATGGCAGAAGGAACGGTAACCTTGCTTCTTTTCCCCGCACCAAACATCAGTAAAGTCCCATTGCAGATATCGCACAACAACCAGGTCCAACAGCCCATCGCCATCTAAATCCACCCACGCAGCGCTCGTGGACCAGCCGCCTCCAGCCACTCCCGCTTTTTCGGTAACGTCTGTGAAGGTGCCATTGCCATTGTTGTGATAGAGATGATCGCCGCCATATCCGGTGACGAACAGGTCTTCAAACCCATCGTTGTCATAATCTGCAACAGCTACTCCCATTCCGTAACCAACCCCTTGCAAACCCGATTTTTCTGTCACGTCCTCAAACGTGCCATCAGATTTTTGGTGGTACAGGCGGTTCCAATACTTCGGGCCGGTCTTTTGCGGAATTGTGCCGGGCGGAGATGGGTCGATGATTTCAGCGCCATTCACGACAAACAGATCGAGCCTGCCATCATTGTCATAATCAAAAAGCGCGACTCCAGACCCCATAGTCTCAAGGAGATATTTTGTTGAGGTGTGTGGTGCAGCATGCTGAAATCGCACTCCAAGGCTTGAGGTCACATCGACGAATTTTGCTGGGTTTGGCGCAGTCGGACGGGACTCCTTGACCTGCGCGAGAGTTGCAACCGCCAGAATCGTCGCCAACGGGATCGCGAATAAAGAATAGCTACTCATTCTCGTTAAGAATCTACCATCCTCAAAGTAAGCATCAGGGCCCCTCGGAGCGGAATGTGCTAGTGCTACTGTTCCTGGTCGCGCATCATGAGCGCCAGTTCGTAGAATTCTCTTCGTGCATCAGGAGGGATATTGTCGGCCGGTCTGGGCGGTCCCGAACTCGAAGCTGCATCCAGCACTGCCTTGATCTTCTGGAAATCGAGCGTGCCCTGCGGAAACATCTCCTCACACCTTCTGAGCACGTCGCGAGCGTCGGAATATCGCCCTTCCTCGTAGTAGAAGATCCCGAGGGTAGCAGCAAGGGCTTCCCGAGAAGGACTGAGTTCCGATGCTTTCTTCAGCAAGTTCTCGGCATCGCGATCATGACCCCGAACGACCGATACAATCCCAGCAGTCCAATACAGCAAGCCGGAATTAGGAATGCGCGCGAGCCCTCTGCGTGACACTCGATCTGCGTTCTCAGTATCACCAGCTCGTAGTTGCACGAGCGCCAGTGACAAATAGTACTGATCGTTGTCCGGTACGGCGGCGACAGCTCGTTCTAAAGATTTGGACGCGTCTTCGTAGCGATTCAAGCGGGCGTATACATCGCCAAGCAGCCCCAGATAGCGACCCTCCTTCTGGCCATCAGGAGATACTTCCAGGAGCGACTTCAACGC
>Ga0307479_10002191_pt1 | contig 17758 bp, 19 predicted proteins | sample atmos_gasesECM4C_FD_203743 | JGI IMG/M metagenome (GOLD analysis project Ga0307479, IMG submission 203743) | Hardwood forest soil microbial communities from Morgan-Monroe State Forest, Indiana, United States - atmos_gasesECM4C_515 | ecosystem: Environmental > Terrestrial > Soil > Temperate... | reverse complement strand
GAATGAAAGCGCAAGCAGAAAATCTTGCTGGGGCGGCTGCTGGGCGGTTGTTCCAAAGCCTGCGCTGAGTGGTCGGAACGGTCGAAACCACTCGACCGCTTGTTGCAGCAGTCGCAATCGTCACCTCTCTCCATCGGTAAACACTGGCCGACTTATCGTAACGTCGGCCAAGGCCGAAAAACAGCTCGGTGCGGCGTTTCGTCCCTTCAGTGCCACGCTTGCCGACACGGTGTCATGGGCTCGGACGAGGGTACAACGCAAGGGCGGTCGCAGTGCGCCAGCTTTGTCGGTGTCGAAGCGAGAGACTGTTTGAGTATGCAGGCGTGGTTTCTTCGTAGCGGTTGCCGAGTTTGAAGGGCGGGCTGCCGGCCGTACCCTGTGCAGGTTAGAAAGACTGGGAAAACCGTCCTTCTAGGAATTCGCCCAGTTTCGCTGTCGCTCTGAATTGTGGAATGGGATCCAGTTCTTTGAAGGCGGAAGTGAACGCATTCGAAAGACTCCAGATCGTCCGCGGCCGGAATTCCTCATACTTCGGTTCGAAGTAGAGGTCATGCACGGTGCGGGCAAGGTGCCTCGGGGCTTCGAGTTGCCCCTCCACGAACGCCTCGTAGATGACTACTTTCGCGGTAACGTCTGTCAACTCGCTTTTCTGCCACGCCTCCAGCTGCTTTCGCATAGGCTCGAAGTTTCGCTGCATTCGATCAACGCCAACCGAGATGCAGTCGATGAGCGAGAACGACTTCGAGTGTTTTGCGAGGACGGGCGTGAACACACCTGAGACAATGTTTCCAAATTCGGCCCCCGGTCAATCTCGACGTCCCGCCGGCCGAGTTCTCATTTACACCTTCCGCCGCGCTTGAGCATTAGATTAGTCCCGAGTTGTCGACGATAGGCTCAGAAAGAGGTCCGAACGCCAAGGAAAGCATGGCACTGGGGGCCCGCTTGGACTAAACGCCTCTTCAGCCCACCGGGCTTTCAGTGCCGCTGCCTCTCGTGGCGCGTCGCCGAGGCCGCCGGACCGCCCTGACCCTTCCGCTCTTTCCTCCACCGCAGAAGAACTGATCGTGACCATCGGACTCAAGCCCGGAAATGCCGACCCCTCGCGGCATCTCGACGCTCTCAAGAACCTCTCCAGTTCGAGGATCGATTCGCCTCAGATCACTGTCATCACCTTCCCAGGTAGCGTGCCAGAGCTCTCCATCGACCCATGTGACTCCGGTGACGAAACGGTTGGACTCGATCGTGCGAAGAATCGCGCCGGTGTCAGGATTGATTTGATGGATCTTGCGGTTGCGATACTGGCCGACCCAGAGCGTTCCTTCGGCCCAGGCCAGACCGGAGTCGCCGCCGCCGCCGGGCGCGGGAATGGTGGCGACCACCCGTCCGGTCTTGGGATCGATCTTGTGGATGCGATCTTCCGCGATTTGATAAAGGTGCTTTCCGTCGAATGCCGTTCCTGCATGTGCGGCGACATCAATTGTGCGCTGCAACTTGCCGCTCGAGGGATCAAAGGCGTTCAGCTTGTCTCCGGAAGCGAACCAGACGTTCTGGCCATCATAGGTGACGCCATGGACTCGCTCTGCACCCTCGAAGGGGCCGTACTCGCGGAGAATTTCGGCAGTGGACTTGTTCATGCTTCCAATCCTAGTCGCTCGGCAGTGGAGCCGGGAGTAACAAGATTGTCGCGAAACCGGGGAGAGGCGGCGTAATCCAGCGGCGGGCTCGCGCTCGGCCGAAGGACTGCACTTTGCCCGCGGCCGCCAATTCGTCGAGTGCGCGCTGCACGGTGCGCTGGCTGGCGCCGAGGGCAAGGGCAAGGGCTGAACTGGACCACGACTCGCCGTCGGCGAGGAAGGCGAGGACTGCGCCATGTTCTTCTTCGACCGGGCGTGCTAGTACGACGACCTCCCTCCGACTGCGAGGCTTTAGCGCGAAGCCTCGCTGCGTCGCGGTGATGGCGGTCAACGGGCGAAGTATCCTGCGCAGACGTCCGATTTCGACGCGCAAGCGCGCGCGATGCGATTCATCAACGAACCGTGCTCCAAACGCGCGGGCGAGGAGAACGTCTCTTCGCACGTCGCCGGGCCAGGCTTCGCCGAGCGCGCGTGCCAGCGCGAACAGCACTGGACGCGTTGTCAGGGAAGCGAGCGTGTTTGCACTGCGCACGACATTGCGACAGGCGTCGATGACAAGCGCTTTTGATGCGAGAAGCGTTTCGACTTCCTCCAGCAGAAGAAGGCGCTCCTCGCCACATGCAATCCGGCGCGCCGCCGGCGTATTAAGGATGCGGCAGGCGCTTTCGACTTCTGCTGTCAGCGCCGGGATATGCGCCTGGCGTGCGAGCTGCTCGGCGCGCGTTAGTGCAGCCCGCGCCTCTTTCGTCCGCAGGCGACGCATTGCGATTCCCGCAACGACGAGTTCGTGAGCTGTTCTCAATGCAGGGGGAAATGGTGCGGGGTCGAGGTCCGCGAGCATACGCTCGACGTCGTCGAGTCGGCCGATCAAGAGCAGACGGCGGACCGCGAGGTAGCGCGCGAACGCGGCGTTTAGACGGTCGCCGTGCTGTTCGAGCGTCGCTCGCGCCGCATCGAGCGTTTTTGCGGGCCAACTCAAGTCGCGCGACGCGAGCGCAACCTCGGCCTCGGCCACCACGCATCTCGCGCGTGCTACGGCTTCTTTCGCGGTGAATGCGCGGGCGGCACGTCGCAAGAGCTCTTTCGCGCGCGGGAAATCGCCGAGTTGTGCCATCGCGACGCCGCGTAGCGCGAGAGCAGGCGCGTCGTTCCGCAGGGCGACTCGCTTCAAGGCGCCGAGAGGATCACCGGCCGCGAGCGCACGGGCTGATGCCGTGATCAGCGAGTCCATCGGAATCCCGCCACACTTGTCACTCCCACCCTCTTAGAGTCCCGCGCTAAATATAGCTCATGGCAATCGAACACCAAGTCACATCGAGAAAGGAACGAAGGGAAACAAAGACAATGACCACACACAAGACCGGATCACGAGAACAATGGCTGAAGGCTCGGCTCGAGTTGCTCAAGGCGGAAAAGGAACTCACACATCGCACCGACGAGTTGGCCCGCCAGAGGCAGGAACTGCCGTGGGTGCCTATCAATAAGGGGTATCGCTTCGAGATCGAGGAAGGCAGCGCCTCGCTGGCGGACCTCTTCCGGGGGCGCTCTCAGTTACTCGTCTATCAGTTCATGTTCGGCCCCGATTACGCCGCCGGTTGCCCCTCCTGCTCGTCGATCGCAGACGGCTTCAACGGAATCGCCACGCACCTGGCCAATCATGACGTGATGCTTTGGGCCGTTTCACGCGCCCCGCTTGCAAAGCTGCAAGCGTACAAGCGGCGGCTGGGCTGGACGTTCCCTTGGGCCTCCTCAGTCGGCGGTGACTTCAATTTCGACTTCTGTGCCTCCTATACGGAGGAGCAACAGCACAAGGGTGGCATCGAATACAACTACCGGCGCGAAGCGCCACTGCAGATACGCGGGCAGGAAGGGGTCGAAATCTCGCGCTCGACGCCCGATGGACCTGCAGCGTTCGCGGCGATGTGCGGAACGGACGCGGCGACGTACATTCGCGAGAGGCCGGGCATGAGCGCGTTCGCCCTTGAAGACGGCGTCGTCTACCACACCTATTCCACTTATGCGCGAGGGCTCGACGGTCTCTGGGGGATGTACCAGTGGCTCGACCGCGCCCCGAAGGGGCGTAACGAGACCGGCCTCTGGTGGCGCCGACACGACGAGTACGGCAAGTGATGAGTGGCGTTGTGGTGCCGGAGGTTCGCGCAGGTACACACATGTTCCTAATTGCGCGTGGAGCGCAAGAATTGGCAAGCTGGGACGGTGCCGACTGCGAAACAAAGGCGTGACAGGCAAATAAGAAGGGTTATTTCGCGGCGAACTTTTCGCAGAAGGAAGAGCGGCATGAATACCACACAAGAATCAAGAATGACGTCGTCCATCTTCATCGGCAGGTGGACACCGAAAATTTTGTTTTCGTTAAGAGACAGGCCTTATCGACACGGGGAGTTGCGGCGCCACCTCGGAAGTGTCTCTCAGCGAATGCTTACCAGAACCCTTCGCGATCTCGAATCCGCGGGTTTAGTCGCCCGGCGCGTGACGCAATCGAAGGCCATTGCTGTCGAGTATTCGCTCACCCAAATGGGAAAGACAATCATCGCTCCACTCAGAGGCATGTGCCGCTGGGCAAAACGATACCTCCGGGAGGTGAGTGCTGACGTGCACTTTCCGGAACGGTACGAGGCGCCATAAACGAAGTAGAGCGCAGCTTGTGTATTTGCGGGTTTGAATTCAAAGGCAGTTCAACAAAGGAGAACAGTATGAACAACATTGAGAATAAAACAGTCTTAATCACCGGCGCGAACCGAGGCATCGGTCGGGCCTTGGTTGATGAGGCGCTTCGCCGCGGAGCGAAGAAGGTCTATGCGGGTACACGCCAGCCCCTTGCACATTCGGATGGGCGCGTCACGCCCCTGACCCTGGATGTGACCAACACCACGCAGATTCAGGATGCTGTCAAGAATGTCGAAGCTCTCGATATCATCATCAACAACGCTGGCATGGCGCTTTACGATGACTTGACCGATCGTGCTGCGCTCGAACAGAGCCTCGCGGTCAACCTCTATGGCCCCTATGGAGTGACTCAGGCTTTCCTGCCGTTGCTGACGCGTTCTCGAGGAGCCATCGTCAACGTTCTGTCGTTGGCGGCCATTGCCGCCGTGCCATTCAGCCCGGCATACTCGATCTCGAAAGCGGCCGCGTTTTCCCTGGCACAATCGCTGCGCGCTCTTCTCGCCGTGCGGGGCGTCAGGGTACACGTGGTCCTGCCTGGCCCCGTGGACACAGATATGTCCCGCGGCCTGGACATACCGAAGGCCTCTCCAGAGTCCGTTGCACGAGCCATCTTCGACGGAGTGGAGAAAGGGGAAGAGGAAATATTCCCGGATCCCATGTCAGAGTCGCTGGCGGAGGGCTGGCGCAACGGCGCGGTCAAGGCGCTCCAGCAGCAGTTCAGAGCCTTCGTGCCGGAGGCCGCGACGAAGGTTGCGTAGCGCCACGAAGTAACGACCAGAAACAATTTCAGGCCGTGCGGCATACCGGGTAAGCAGCACGCTTCGCTACCGAGGAGGTGAACAATGTGTCCATTCTGTTTGTCAACCATGGGATTAGTCGTTGCCGGCGCGGTTTCTACCGGCGGGCTGGCAGCGTTGGCCGTGAAAGTATCTCGCAAGAACCGGACAGGAGAAGTCCTGCCGAACTCAGATGAAAGGAAAAATCAAAATGTCGACCAGAAAGATTGAGAAGTCGAATCTCGCGATGAAGACACCCCCGATCGTGTCGCAGCAGGAGTGGGAGGCCGCGCGGCAGCAGATGCTCGTGAAGGAAAAAGCCTTCACCCGCTCCCGTGATGCGCTGGCCGCCGAACGTCGACGAATGCCGTGGATGTTGGTAGAGGCGAAGTACGAATTCGACGGACCCAAGGGCAAGGTAAGCCTGCTCGATTTGTTCGAAGGCCGGCCTCAGTTGATCGTGTATCGCGCCTTCTTTGAGCCCGGGGTGTTCGGTTGGCCCGAGCACGCCTGCCGCGGTTGCTCGCTGGGTGCCGATCAGGTCTCGCACCTGGCCCATCTGAACGCGCGCGACACCACCCTTGTCTACGCCTCACGCGCGCCGCAGGTGGACATCGCGCGCCTGAAGGCGCGGATGGGCTGGGAGATGCCCTGGTACACCATGACCGACAGCTTCGACAAAGACTTCGGCGTCGATGAATGGCACGGCCACAATGTGTTCTTCCGCGACGGCGGGCGGGTGTTCCGCACATACTTCATCAACGGCCGCGGCGACGAGGCGATGGGGACCACCTGGAGCTACCTCGATCTCACGCCGCTCGGCCGTCAGGAGATTTGGGAAGACTCGCCAGAGGGTTACCCCCAGACCCAGCCGTACAAGTGGTGGAACTGGCACGACAACTATGACGCCGAGGCCTCGCCTGACCCGAGGTGGGTCAAGGTGTCCGACGCTGGAGAAGCCGCCTTCCGAAAGCATGACGGCGAGGCGAAAGCGAGCTAAAGAAGTGCGACAGGCGGCCACTTCATCGCCTTCGAGCAGCCAGTATGAAGAGATGCTGATGCGGCTGTGCAAGATCAAAGATGCCTGGTGTTTACCACAGTAAAACCAGTAAAACCGTACAGGCAAAGGCTGAGGGTTGGCCGGCCCAATAGCGACACAAAGGACAGGAGAACGAATTCATGAAAAATTTCACCACCAGCTTTTCGGTAGACCAATCTCCCCAGCAGGCTTTCGATGCCATCAATAATGTCCGTGGGTGGTGGTCAGGAGATATCGAGGGCGACACGGACAAACTTGGAGCAGAGTTCACCTACCGATACAAAGATGTTCACCGGTCCAAACAGAAGGTCAAGGAACTCATCCCTGGCAAGAAAGTCGTTTGGCACGTGTTAGACAGCCGTCTTAGCTTTCGGAAAGAAAATGAGTGGACTGGCACGGACATCGTCTTCGAGATCTCTCAAAAAGAGGGCAAAACGGAAGTCCGCTTTACGCACATCGGCTTGGTTCCTGCCTTCCAATGCTACGGCGACTGCTCCGGCGCATGGGGCGTGCTCATAAACGAGAACCTGCGCAAGCTGATCACCACCGGCAATGCTCAGCCGGACGCATTCGCGTGAAAGCAGAATTGTTTCCCTTCCCGAGTGAAAATAGCGCCCAGGCGCTAACGGAGAAAACGATGACAGAGTCTATGAAAGATGAACTTGGAGGCCCTAAGGTAGTCGATCGGAGCACCTTCCAGGCGGAACTGGACGCATTGCGGGTTCGAGAGAAGGCTCACACGCGCGAAGGTGACGCCATTGCGGCCGCCCGCCGACGGCTCCCCATGGTCGAGGTGGACGGTGCCACGCCGCTCATTGGCGAACGTGGGACGGTGACACTATTGGACACGTTTGAGGAAAGGCGGATGCTCATGGCGTACTACTTCATGTGGCACACCGGCCACCCTGCGCCGGAGCAGTGCGAGGGGTGCACCTAGGATACATCGCAGGTCCGCGAGCTGTCCTATCTTCATTCTCGCGACGTCACCTACGCCACGTTTTGCCAAGGCCCGTACGACGAGAGCGCCCGTTATCGCGACTTCATGGGCTGGGAGATGCCTTGGTACTCGGCCCAGGCCTCGCTCGACACCCTCTTGGTTGGACGACGGGTCGGCATGATGCACCTGGTGTGCTACCTGCGACAAGGATCTGAAGTCTTCGAGACTTACTGGACGACGAGACGCGGCGTCGAGGCGATGGATAACAGCTTCCGGTTGCTCGACTTGACTGTCTACGGACGCCAGGAGTCGTGGGAGGACTCGCCGACCGGCTGGCTACAACAATGGGAAGCCAACGCCGAGCAGCTCCGCACCAACGGACGTCCCATCGCCCAGTGGCCTCGCCTGAAGGCCGGACGCTCGGACAACCTCGGTCCCATGCCCCGCTAGAGGCGTTGGCCGCGAACGGGCGGATCGGCGCTGAAAAGCGCCCTACTGGGTGTTCAATTGAGGAAACGTCGGATGCCTCGAGCGGCCGCCCCGCTAGTCAGAACGATTGTGAGAACCGCATCTCGAGGAATTCACCCAGCTTGGCAGTAGCCCTGAACTGTGGAATCGGCTCCAGTTCTTTGAACGCTGAAGTGAATGCGTTGGACAGACTCCAGATTGTTCTCGGCCGGAACTCCTCATACTTAGGTTCAAAGTAGAGATCATGTACGGTACCGGCAAGGTGTTTGGGGGCCTCCAGCTTTCCCTCCACAAACGCCTCATAGATGACCACCTTGGCAGCGACATCCGTCAATTCCCTTCTCTGCCAGGCTTCCACCTGCTTTCGGATCGGCTCAAAGTTGCGCTGCATGCGGTCAACGCCAACTGAGATGCAGTCGATGAGCGAGAACGACTTCGAGTGTTTCGCGAGCACCGGAGTAAACACGCTTGGGACAATGTTTCCAAATTCCCGTAAGTTTTGACTTCCCACAAGCGGACTTCAGGCCCGGAATAAATTCCGGTGGAGCAAGCCTCACGATTGTCAACTCTCGCCTTGTCAACATTCAACACAGAAATCCGAGAGATAATGTCCAGTGGGGAGCTGCAGACAACCATATGAGCAATGTCATCCGGGGACTTCCGCTGACCAGCTCTCGCACTGAGCAGGTATTTCCCACCTTAACGCCCGCACAGATTCGTCGCGTCGCAGCGCAAGGGCACGTGCGTTCGACTCAGCCTGGCGAGGTGCTCGTTCAACAGGGAGACAGCGAGGGAGCGTTTTTTGTGGTGGTCTCGGGCGAACTGGAGGTTCTCCGCCTGGCGGGTTCGGCTGAGACCCTTGTCACCGTCCACGGCCCGGGTCACTTCACGGGTGAGGTGAGCACGCTCTTCGGTCGCCGGGCGCTGTTTCGATTGCGAGCCGCCAAGACCGGCGAGGTGATCGAATTGGATCGTCAACGCATGCTGGCGTTGGTGCAGACCGATACTGAGCTCGGCGAGATTCTAATGCGGGCTTTCATTCTCCGCAGGGTCGAGTTGGTGGCCGCTGGCGTCGGAGATGTTGTGCTGGTCGGCTCGACCCATTCCGCGGGTACGCTCCGGATCAAAGAGTTCCTGACGCGCAACGGACACCCCTACGCCTACATGGACCTCGAACGCGACCCCGAGGTACAAAATCTGCTGGATGGTTTTCATGTCGCCTCCAGCGACATACCGGTGGTGATTTGCCGCGGGGAAGTTGTCCTTCGGAACCCCACGAACCAGCAGGTTGCCGATTGCCTTGGTTTCAATGAAAGTATTGACCAAACACAGATGCGCGATCTCGTGATCATCGGCGCGGGTCCCTCAGGATTGGCAGCAGCCGTTTACGGCGCGTCAGAAGGCCTGGATGTTTTGGTAGTAGAAACGAGTTCGCCTGGAGGCCAGGCAGGCTCGAGCTCAAGAATCGAGAATTACTTGGGATTTCCCACCGGTATCTCGGGCCGGGAACTCGCCGGCCGCGCGTATACGCAAGCGGAGAAGTTCGGCGCCCAGATGCTCATCGCCAAAGGGGCGCGACTCAACTGTGACCGCAAGCCTTACATCGTAGAACTGGAGAACGGGGCACGAATTCCGGCACGCACCATCGTAATTGCCACCGGGGCAGAGTATCGAAGGCCGCCATTACAGAACTTGTCGCGGTTCGAGGGGACGGGTGTTTACTACGGCGCGACGTTTGTGGAAGCACAGGTGTGTACTGGAGAAGAAGTGATTGTGGTGGGCGGGGGAAATTCAGCCGGCCAGGCCGCCGTGTTCCTGGCGGAGACGACAGTGCGCGTGCACCTTCTAGTCAGGTCGGCCGGTTTGGCTGATACTATGTCGCGCTACTTGATTCGGCGCATCGAAGAGACTCCTACGATTGAATTGCGACCACACACCGAGATCATCGCCCTGGAAGGAGGCGATCACCTCGAATCCGTTCGTTGGCGAAATAATGAAACAGAGCGAACTGAGGAGCACAAGATTCGGCACGTGTTCGTCATGACCGGCGCGGCCCCGAACACCCGATGGCTTGATGGCTGCGTCGCCCTTGACACCAAAAACTTCATTAAGACGGGTCCACTTTTATCGCCGGAAGATCTGAGCGCTGCGCATTGGCCCCTGGCTCGACCGCCGTACTTGCTCGAAACCAGTTTGCCGGGAGTATTCGCGGTGGGGGACGTGCGGGCTGGCAGCATCAAACGCGTTGCGTCCGCAGTCGGCGAAGGATCGATCGCGATCTCATTCGTTCATCAAGTACTTCAGGAATAGGAACCCTTCGCTACTATGCCCGGTATCGCAAGACTGGGCCACATTGGCCCTATTCCGAACCTCAGATCTATCCTTCTGACTTCACGTTCGGAGACCCGTCTGGCAAAGAGTATGAGGTTTTGAACGAGTGGACATTCCTCTACACAGACAAAGGGGAAATGTATTTCGTAATTGCGATTCTGGGCGTGGAATATGCAATCAAGGTGGGAGGTCTCGGACGTTCAAGGATAGGGCCGATGGCTAACTGCAAGGGTGGACAATCTAATCCCTATCGGGACGAGCCCGTATTAAGTATTGAAGAGGGGGCTCGGATTACTGCGCGGAACGACGAGCATCAGGCGGCTTTTAAGATCCAGCCTATCGCCTGCATTCAGCAGTCAAGTCTTTTCCGCCTGCTTTAATTGTCCTAGGTCGCGCCTCGCCGTCGAGGAGCCGGGTGACCAATGCATACAGAAGACCTACGGTTATCCCACACATCAGCAGGCCGATCATGCTTTCCAGCGGCCCCAAAAGACGCCAATTCGACGGGAGGACCACGTCTCCGTATCCAACGGTCGCATAACTGCTTGCCGAGAAATAAAAGGCAGATTCCCATGACGGGAAACAAAGCCAGCGATAGCAACTCGCCCAGAGCAGGATGATAATTCCGTGCATAACAATCACCGCTACTGTGGTTTGCATGACCAGTGCGGCAGAATGAAACAGCTGAACCTTGTGAATGTCGTTTGCCGTAACGCTTCTCAGCCAGGTTATGATCGCCGCGACGCCGGCACACAGCAACAATAGCGAAAGCACTACCAGAAGAACGGCTACGCCAGCATGCTGAACGAAGGTCATCGTTTTAGAGAGTTCCTTCCGTTTCAGCTGCCGTGCGAGTTTCAACCCCTGCTGGAGACTTTTTTAAGTCCCAGCGGATGATCTTCAGGTCGAGCACAAAAATGGCATAGAACACAGGCACCAACAGCAGAGTGATGAAAGTCGCCACAACGAGTCCGCCGATCTGCGCGAAGCACAATGGCCGCCACAGCGGCCCGCCCTCCAAAGCAAGAGGGAAAAGCGCCAGGATGGTTGCTCCAACGGTGATCATCACGGGACGGATACGCGCGATCCCGGCATCGGGCAGGGCACGTTCGAGTGGCTCTCCCTGTTCGTGCATCTCCTCGATGAAGTCGAATAGCACGATGACATGGCTTACGATGACTCCAATGAGGCTGGCAACGCCAAGGAATGCCATAAACCCGAAAGGCGTACCCATGATGGCCAGAGCGATCAGCGCTCCGATCGCTCCGTAAGGTGCGGCCGCAAAGACAAGCAGGGGCTTGACGGCGTTTTTGAATTGCACGAGCAAAGCCAGGTAGATGCCAACAAGAGAGATCAGGAGAACAACGGCCAGATTCCTGAATCCATCAACTTGCTTTGCTTTCTCGCCGCCGATCCGCAGTTGATATCCTGGCGGAAGGCTGTTCTGAAGATTTTTCAATTTGGATTCGATCGGCCCCAGGACTTCCGACGCGAGGATTCCAGGCGCAGGAAAGCACAACAGCGAGATCGTGCGGAAATGCTCTCGGCGCCGAATCCGCCCGGTTTCAAGAACATTTTTTACCGTTGCCACAGAAAGCAAAGGAACTTTCGTACTCTGTTGCGAGGAATAGACGTAAAGGTTCTCGATCTGGGACAGCTGTGCACGGTCTTGCGGGCGCATCCGGGCCACGATCGGGATACTTTTGTTTCCTTCTTTGAACGTGCCGACTGGGGTTCCGCTGATCGCGGCTGTGGAGGAATTGGCTACATCCTGGTTCGAGATGCCGACCAGATTCGCGCGATCCGGATCAGTCTCGATCTTCACCTGTGGGCTGTCGGGACTCCAATCGTCCCTCAAGACCGAGACTCCGGGCGCCTGCCGAACAATATCCATGGCCTGCGCGGCGATGGCCCGAAGACTTCGAATGTCCTGGATTTCCACTCGGGCGTCTACGTCCGCCTGACCGGAGATGAGAATCTCAACCGGGGTTTCGACGGGATTGGTTTGTAGTTGGCGCACTGTGATCCAGGTTCCCGGAACTTGCCGGTTCAACGCCTCTTGAAGGGGGCCGGTCAGTTTAGGGGTGGCGTCTTTATCACTCACCTGAACAATGACCTGCGCATAGTTGGTCTGGAGGGCCTCGGGAGAGATAGAAAACCAGAAGCGCGGCCCACCGCCGCCAATGAAACTCGTGATCGAAGTCAGAAGATGCTTTCCCACAGCCTCCTTGGAAACGGTTTTCTCCGAGCTTTCGATGATCTTGCGCACGACCTGCTCCGCGCGCAGCGCAGCGTCGTTTGTAGCCGTCAAGGGCACATCATTCGGCAGCCAAATGTCCAGGTAAAACCAATATTGGATGTCTTCAGGAAAGAACTGTTGCTTCAGCCGCGAAGCCGCCAAAGCGCCAATCAGCAGGAAAACAAAGGAACCGGCCAGCACCAACCACCGGTGCTGAATGGCCCGGCCCACGAGCCGGTTATAGAAACCGTAGAAACCGCGTTGGCGCTTTTCCTCAATCGTAGGCTCTTTCTTTTTCGGCGGTCTCTGGATGTAGTAACCCAGCAGCGGCACGAACGTCATGGCGACTACCAGAGCGCATAGCAGCGCTGCTGTCATGACAATGGGAAGACTGTGGAGAAACTCTCCCGTGTTTCCTGTGAGCATGAGGAACGGAAGATACGCGATGATGTTCGTCAGTGTTGCGAAAAAGATGGCCGTGGCCAGCTTGGTCGGCCCCAGCCACGCCGCGACCTGACGGGGCAAGCCATCGGCGAGAGCGCGCTTGATGCCGTCGCCGGCCACCACGGGTACGTCGACCAGCAGGCCAAGGGCAATGATCAGTGTCGCCACCGAAACCTGCTGAAGATCGATTCCCAACATGTACGCAACGCCGAAGGTCATGCCCAGCGTGATCGGAATTGCCAGGGCCATAATCAGCGCGAGGCGCCATTCCCAAAACCCGATTAAGGAAACAATGACGACAAGGACGATAGCTTCGTATAGGGCGCGCAGGAAGAGACTAAGGTTCTCCTTAACCTGCAGTGGCTGATCGGAGGTATGCGCGATGATCAAGTCCGTCGGAAGAATCTTGTTGAGTTGCGCAAGTTTCTGGTCGACGGACTGACCGAATGTCGCGATTTGTTCCTGGTCGCGCATGTAGATCGCGAGCGTCACCGCACGGCTGCGCTGCCATTGTCCCTTTGCGTCCTGCCACGTGTAGTAGTTTAAGTATTGGGCGGGACTCTGGTATCCGCGGCTGATTTCGACCAGATCACGGAGATAGACGGGCGCGCCGGTGGAGGATGCCGCCACAGCCACGTCGCCTATCGCGTTTGTGCTTTCGAATTGACCGGAGGGGTTGAGAATTACCTGTCGCTGGCCGGCATCGAATGCGCCGCCGGGAGCGATGATGTTGCGGGCGCTCAGCACACCAGTCAGCGCCGCCGGTTGCAGACCATATGCGGCCAGACGGTCCTGCGAGTATTCCAGGTAGACAATCTGCGGCAATCCTCCTCGCTTTTCCACCTTGGAGGTTTCCGGCGCGCCTTCCACCGTGCGCGCGATCAGATCTGAAAAGTCATCAAGTTCGGCGTAACTATATTTGTCGCCCGCGACGCTGGCCAATCTCTGGGAAGTTTCCTGGGGATTGCGGATGACGATTGCGCCCCAGGCATCCGGATGCAAGTCGGATCGCTGCAATCTTTTATCCAGGAAAGCCTGGATGAAGGCTTGGATCGAGGTGTCGTCCGCCGTCGAGACACCATCCACAGCGATAAATCCGTTGCCCTGGAGTAGCCGGGGTCGCCGCAGGATTCCTTCTTGTTCCGCCTGCTGCTCGAAGAGTTGCGCGGCGTCAACGATGGTCCTGTTCGAGGAGAGAGATTGAGGAAACGAGTAGACAACAGTGACCGGCTCGCCCTGCTCCTTGCGCGTCTTCTTATTCTTGGCCCGCGAAGTCTGAATAGAAGACTGGATCGCGCGCGCGCGGACGTCGATCTCGACCGAGTCCGCCTTTGGACTGGCGATGGTCAGCATGAGCGCCGCGGTGTCTCCAAAATCGCTTTGGAACGAGATAGGACCGGCGCCTTGCGGGAGTTGGCTGTTGAGTGCATTCAGCTTGAGGTTGATGTCGCTGAATTGGCGCTTTACATCGGAGACATTCTCAGCAAGCTGCACGTACACGTAGGCGAAACCGGGAATTGAGATCGAGCGGATTCCATAGTCGCCGGCTGTTCCGGGATGGATAGTTTTGTTTTGAGCGACGGCGTCTTCAATCGGGTAGGTGACAAATTGTTCCACTTGCTGCGCGGTGGCGCCCGGCCATGAACAGGCAGCCAAGGCAACTCTCACCGGAATATCCGGATCTTTCCGTTGTGGCATGGAATGGTAGCCAAACCAGCCCCAAACCAGGACGCCAACCAGAAGCACCCAGGAAACCTGCGGGTGCTCAACGAAAAACCTTGAGACGTTATGGGTTTTTTCGATCCGATCCTGGTCGCTTCTGTGTGCCATCGTCTCACCTGCTTAAGGAACGACCTCGATGGAATCTCCATCTATCAAGAGTTGCGCGCCGACGACGACCACCTTCTCACCGGTTCGCACTCCCTCGACAGCAATCGAGCTCTCATTGGTCGCACCCAACTGGACCTCGCGCAGATGTGCTGTCCATTTGCCCGCTGCTTCTTCCGCTATCATCACAGCGAAGCAACCGGGTTTCGAAGGACATGGAACGACCGCACTCAGCGGCACCGCAGCAGCCGATGTACGAGAGACTCCGCCCAGGCTTAGTGAGGCAATCATGCCCGGCTTCAAACGACCACCGCGGTTCGCCACTGTCACTTCAATCGCGAAGACACGGTTTCGTGTGTCGGCACTGGGAGAAATGCTGGTGACGCGCCCCACAAACGGAGTCGCGTTATCCTCCAGAGTAATCTTGAGTTGTTGTCCCAGACGCACACGGCTTAAGGCATAGTCGGGCACGCCGAACGTCGCTTTTACGGAACTGATGTCGGCAATCGTGAACGCAGGCGATGAGGGAGCGACGAGGCTTCCCAGATCGATATTGCGATTCAGGAGGAATCCAGAGAAAGGCGCCTTCAAATCGGAGTCTCCCAGAGTCAATTCGGCCTGACGAAGTGCCGCTTTGGCGTTATCGACGGCAGCCTGTGTCGAGTTGAACCTTTGCTGCGACTGATCAAAGTCGGGCTTGGTGAGGCTCTGCGAAGCAAATAAAACTTTCGATCGCCCGAAGTCCTGATCCGCCTGGGTGTGCTGTGCTACCGCCTGGTCGAGCTGGGCCTGCGCTTGCGCTACCTGATTCTTCATGTCCTCCAGCCGAACCTGCGCAAGTATCGTCCCCTTTTCGACGTAGTCACCTGTGCCAATATTGCGAGTTCGTCCATCCGCTCCTCGCACCTGCTTCACTCCCGTCACATAACCAGAGGTCCGAAACGTGAGGTCTACCTGGGCATAAGGAAGAATGGAAGCTGAATAGCGCAGCACCTCTCCACTGGTCTGGGGCGGTGCCACCGTCGCGAGCCGTACCGCCCGCGGCGGCTGCGAGGGAATCTGCGACTCGCGATGACATCCGGCCAATACGCCCGCGATCGACAGGAAGACGAGGGCGAGCGGTGTATTCGATCTGTGCCTCGGGATCGCGAAATTCTTCACGGCTCTACTCCTGACCGAGAGCTTTCTGAAAATCAGCGCGCGCACTCCAATAGCCGAGGATCGCCTGACGATATTGGCTCTCCGCTTCTGCCAGGGAAGATTGTTGCTTCAGCAAGTCGCTGAGCAGGACCGATTGCTGAGAATACGCTGCTTCCTGGTTCCGCGTTCTCTCAGTCTCGGCATCACGGATTGCCTCTGTGACGGCAAGGTGCGACCGCGCTTCCCGGAGATGCCGGAAGTTCGAATCCACCTCAAGAAGAATCTGCTCACGCGTGTCTTCTGCGGAGAGTCCTGCTTGCTTCTCTGCGAGAGCAGCTTGCCGAACCTTATGGGTCTTCTCGCCCCAGTCCCATGGCTGCCAGGTGAGCAAAGCGCCAACCGTCCCTATGTTTTGCGGCAGAAAATTGATGTTTGCCGGATTGAGGTAGCTTGCCTGGATCGCGACATCCGGAATGTAATGCGTCTTCTCGCTCCTAGTTTCGAGCTCGGCCTGACGCATGCGATTTACCGCCAGTTTCATTTCTGGACGATGTTCGAGGCCGGTCGCCCTGGCCGCAGAAAGGTCCTCTTGTTCGGGAAGCATTGCGGGAACAGGTTCCACCGAAAATTCAGTCTGCACGCTGCGCCCCAAAAGATGATTGAGGGCTTCTTTGCGGTCCGCAAGGCCGTCTTCGATCGTCGTCAACTGATAGATCGCCTTGGCTAATTCCGCCTTGACGCTCAATTTGTCGGCCTCGAGCGCAGCTCGCTGGCTGACGCGCCGGTCGGTGAGTTGCAGCAGTTCCTGCAGATACTTCACCGTCGATTGCTGTGATTCGTATTGGAGCTGCGACTGTAGAACCTGGTAATACGACTGGCGAACGTCATCGACCAGCTTCTGTTTGCGTACGTCGAACGAAAACTGTGCCGCGTCGACCTTGAGCCGCTGGGCCGCGACCGACAGATGAATACGAAACAATTGTGTAAGCGGCTGGGTCGCAGTGACAGAAGCAATCGCGATTAGACGAGCAGGCGTGTGAATATCGGTGTTAGATCCCGGGATGGGCCCAGTTGCCGGAAACGTACCGACCTGGCCTTTCTTGAGTGTGAAATCGAGCGGCGCGAGCAATTGGCCCGCAAGCACAGCGGTGTCGAAGCGGGGATACAAGTGCGTCTTTGCTTCGCCTAGTGCTTCTCGCTGCTTGCTCACGTCAAGGCCGTAGACCTTGAGGTCTCGATTGTCTGAACGAGCCAGCAGCAGCGCTTCATCGAGCGTGAGCACCAATCCACCGCTTGTTTGCGCGTCGACAGGAAAGTGGCACAACGTTGCTACCAACAGTAAAGCGATCGCTGATAGGCGGCCATTCGTCATGGGCATTGGGTCTCCTCACTTAGCGGCGATACACCATGGTTGATTGTTGTTATGCCCTGTGCGTTGCCCTCTTATCCCTCATTCGCCGATCAATCCAAGCTGCTGCTGCTCTTCGTTCCTGATATCCGCTGTCGGTACATGCTTATTACGTTGGCGCCGTCACGGGCCAGACGCAGCGCGACCGCGCGACCTATACTATTACTAAGGACCCCATCTGTCACGGATCGCTGTCTGTCCTTCGAGAGACGCGCAGCGTAAGCGCGAGCGCATTCTGGAAGTAGCTAAGGCGGCGCTCACGCGCTCTGGTCCGAACACCAGCCATGGTTATGCCGGCAATTGGGCGAGAAACTCGCCCAACTTGGCCGTCGCCTTGAACTGCGGAACCGGATCGAGTTTCTTGAAAGCGCTGGTGAACGCGTTCGACAAGCTCCACATGGTTCGCGGCGAGAACTCCGGGTATTCCGGCTCGAAATACAACCGATGAACATCTGGAAGCAGGCTCTTCGGAGCGTCGAGCTTGCCGTCAACAAATGCCGAGTAGACGATCAGCTTCGCCTGGGCATCGCTGATCTGGGTCTGACGCCAAGACTCGACCTGACGCTGCATGGGTTCAAAGTTACGTTGGATGCGATCCACACCGACGGACAGGGTATCGACCAGATTGAAACTCTTGGTGTGCTTGGCCAGGACCGGCGTGAATTCGCTGGTTATGGCCAAGACGATGAATAGTCGGCCGTTCAGTCCCTGAGTTCTGTGGTCAAATATCGAATCTCAAGAATGGTCACCACGCCTTTCGAAGCGCCGCGACACTCTGGAGATAATCCTCTTCTTCGATCCTGCTATCCACTCCAAACTCGGTCAAG
>Ga0307479_10002190_pt1 | contig 17763 bp, 20 predicted proteins | sample atmos_gasesECM4C_FD_203743 | JGI IMG/M metagenome (GOLD analysis project Ga0307479, IMG submission 203743) | Hardwood forest soil microbial communities from Morgan-Monroe State Forest, Indiana, United States - atmos_gasesECM4C_515 | ecosystem: Environmental > Terrestrial > Soil > Temperate... | reverse complement strand
TCATAACTCACGGGCGTCGATTCCCTGCCCGCGCGGGTAAACGGGCGCTCCGCGATATCGCGGAGACAAGTGATGATGTTGAGGTGCGGACGGTACAGGATTTCGAATTCTTCCCAGCGCACGTTTTCGTCCGGGCGCTGCTGACGTTTCACTCGAACGATGAATGGTTTTTCGGGCATAGCTATTTCGTCGCCGTATACTTCCGCTCACGCAGAGGAAGCAATGAAGTGTCGACCGGCTCATATTCTAGTTTAATCCTTCCGGCAAGGTAGCTCGCTTTCGTGGTCTTCAGCCATTTCTTGTCGTCGCGATCGGGGAACTCTGGTTTGTAATGCGCGCCGCGGGTTTCATTGCGTTCCAGCGCCCCCATGGTGATCGCCCGCGCAAGAACCAGCATGTTGCCCAACTCGCGAGCGAAGTTCAGAGTCTGGTTCGCCCACTGCGTGCGATCTTGTAAATTAATCTTTTTAAAGCGAGCCTCCAGCTCGTCAATTTTCGCCAGCGTCTTTGTGAGTGCCGCGTTGTAACGGATCACCGTGACGTTCTCGGTCATTACATCGCCCAGCTCGCGCCAGATGGTAATCGGATTCTCGCTTCCCTGCTGGTGCAGCAACTGGTCAGTGATGTCCTGCTGCCGGACCCGCTCGCGTTCGAAGACGGACGCGGGCGTGCTGTCGACACTCTTGTCCAGATTTCGCGAATAGCGCGCCGCCGCCGGGCCCGCAAGACCTCCACCGTAAATACAAGAAACCAGAGAATTGGCGCCGAGTCGGTTCGCACCATGATACTGATACTCGCATTCACCGGCTGCATAGATGCCCGGCACGTTCGTCGCCTGGTTCTCGTTGTCTACCCACAGACCACCCATGGTGTAATGCATCGCCGGAAAAACCTTCATAGGTTCTTTGCGCGGATCGACTCCCACAAACTTCTCATAAATCTCAAGGATGCCTTCGAGCTTGCGGTCAAGAACATCGCTTGGAATATGCGACACGTCGAGATAAACGGCGGGATCACCCGCAAGCCCCAGTTTCATCTCGAAAACGACCTTGTGAATGGCGCGGGTCGCCACGTCGCGCGGCACCAAATTGCCGTATTTTGGATACCACTCCTCGAGGAAATAGAATCGCTCCGCTTCGGGAATGTCTTTTCCTCTGCGCTTGTCGCCAGGCTGTTTTGGCACCCAAACACGCCCGCCTTCCCCGCGCGCCGACTCGCTCATCAGCCGGCACTTGTCCTCGCCCGGAATGGCGGTCGGATGAACTTGAATGAATTCGCCGTTGGCGTAGTATGCCCCCTGTTGGAACAGCGCGGATTGAGCGGAGCCGGTGCACACCACCGAATTCGTCGACCGCCCAAAGACAGCGCCGATTCCTCCCGTGCAATAAATCGCGGCATCCGCCGGGAATGTGCGTACCTCCATCGTCTTCAGATTCATCGCGCAAATGCCGCGGGAAATGCCGCCTTCGTCAATAACGGCAGAAAGGAACGTCCACCCTTCGAATTTTCTTACTTTGTCTTCCGATTCGAAGCGGCGCACCTGTTCATCGAGCGCGTAGAGCAATTGTTGCCCGGTGGTAGCGCCGGCAAATGCCGTGCGATGGAAGAGCGTGCCGCCGAAGCGGCGAAAATCAAGCAGCCCTTCCGGAGTTCGGTTGAACATTACTCCCATGCGGTCGAGAAGATCGATGATCGCCGGGGCGGCTTCACACATACCCTTCACAAGCGGCTGATTGGCAAGAAAATCACCGCCGTAAATCGTATCGTCGAAATGCTTCCAAGTAGAGTCGCCCTCGCCTTTGAGGTTCTTCGCCGCATTGATACCGCCTTGCGCGCACACCGAGTGAGAGCGCTTGACCGGTACAATTGAGAAAAGATCGACAGGAACACCCAGCTCCGCGACGCGAATCGTCGCCATCAGGCCAGCCAGACCACCCCCCACGATAATTATTCTCGGCTGGCTCATTGGACGTAAGTTCCCAACGGAAACCAGTGATAATGAAACCCGAACGCGATAGCGACGCCAACGAACGTCAGCACTACGGTGACGCCAGCTCCAAGCCAGCCAAAAGCGCGCTGCGCATTCACACTAATAGCGATTCCCCATTTGCAGGCAAAATTCCAAAGGCCGTTTCCCAAGTGAAACGAAGCAGCAGTAACACCGACAATGTAGAAGGCTAGGTACCCCGGATGTGACATTGCTTCGGCCAGGTCGTTATAGTTTGTACGGCCGTGTCCCGCGAAGCGCTCCATGTAAACGTGCCAGCCGATGAAGGCAAAGGCGATAATTCCCGACCAGCGCTGCAGCACGTATAGCCAGTTGGCCATCCAGGGATGAACAATGGCGTTCGATTTCCCCAACCACCAGATGTAGATTCCGTAAAAACCATGAAATAGAATCGGAAGCCACAGGATCGCAGCTTCCACAAAAATACGCCAAGGAATGCTCTGAAGCTCGACGGAAACGTCGTTGTATTTCTGGACGCTGACGAGCGCGTAACTGTTGGACCAAAAATGCTCGAGAAGAAAAGCTCCAATGGGAACTACGCCGCTGAGGGAATGCAGTTTATCAAGAAGGTAGCTTGTTCTGGATTCAGCCGCCGCGGCCGACATGCACGCTCCAATATCTCAATGTTTGAGTATAGGTAGCCTCCTGCGAGTTTGCAAGTTCGTGACGAACACGAAACTTGCGCGGTTTCGTCCGCGGGAGCGGCCTGTGGACTATGGTAGACTCGCTGACGAGTGAAGGAATGTCGCTGATGGCGACGGAATACATTTCAGACCTTAAGAAATGGGTGGCTGAACTGGTCCGCAAACGCGAAGCGGGCGGCGAGATAGGACTAAACCGCGCAGTCGACTTGATTAGCAAGCACTACGCCATCCACCACCATGAAGTGGCCGTTTTTGTCTTGAGTGAAGACGGGCGTTTCCTCCGATTCGTTGTGCCTGAAAAGCTGCAGGCGGTGGGCCAGATTCCCCTCACCAGTACAAATTCGCTGGCGGCGCGCACGGCACGCGACAAGAGATCCGAAATCATCAATCACTTCTCCGTCGTGCCGCACGCATCCGTATTCGAGGCGGTGCCGCTGGAAGAGGAACAGCGAGGCGATCCCATTCAGAAAATTATGAGCGCGCCTATGATGTTCGAGAAGAAAGTAATCGGCGTGATTCAGATTTCCCGCAAAGCCAAGAGTGCGGCGGAAGCGGGACCGGACTTCACTCACGCCGAACTTCGGGAGCTGAAGCTCATTGCTGACGCCGTAGCTCCCTGTATTTCCCTCTGCATCCACCAAGTAGGACTGGCGAAGCGGCAGACGCCTGTAACACTAGCGTAACGATTGCAAACGATCAGCACGAGAACACGTGAATAATCATTGACATCGCGGTGTGCGCTTGTTAATTTTCAAACGCGAAACAGTTTTCTCAGCGCCCGCGGAGGCATTCCAACCCAGCAAATGGCGTTCGTCGCGAAGAAAATCTTCCTTACCAAAGGAGTTGGAAAACACCGCGAGCGCCTCTCGAGTTTCGAGCTTGCATTGCGCAGCGCAGGAATTGCCGCCTGCAACATCGTTCGCGTTTCCTCGATTTTTCCACCTTATTGCAAGCTCATTTCCCGCAGCGAAGGTCTGAAGCACCTGAAGTACGGGCAAGTGGCTTTCACAGTGATCAGCGAGAACCAAACGCGCGAGCCGCATCGCTTAATCGCGGCGGGCGTCGGGCTTGCGTTGCCCGGCGACAAATCGATGTTCGGATACCTGTCCGAGCATCATTCGTTCGGCGAAAGCGAAGAAATCGCGGGAGAATACACGGAAGAGCTCGCTGCCGAAATGCTGGCCACGACGCTGAACGTCGAGTTCGACCCTGATTTGTCGTGGGATGAGAAGAAAGAGGTCTACCGCATATCGAACAAGATTGTCCGCACCATGAACATCACGCAGTCAGCCGTGGGTGATAAGCGGGGGCTTTGGACCACAGTGCTCGCCGCGGCGATCCTCCTCGGCGAAGATGATTAACCCTCCGCTTATGATTCAACAACCAGGACTACTGCGATGATCGTTAGCGTTTCCTTTGCGTTGGTCTGGAATTGTCGGATTTGAAATAACCGATGCGCTGGAGAACAGCGCCGACCACGAGAGGAAGCGCGACCGTGGCGTCGTCGAGAACTTCGGCGAGCTTCCCGCCTTCTTCCGGCGGCACAAACTTGCCCCACGAAACAGCTTCGGAGTAAGTGCTTCCGGATAACCCGCCCCAGTTTACCGGCTCAGGGCAAATTCGAACGCCGTAGTTGTACCGCTTGAGAGGGATTTTCTCATAGCCCCTGCGAGCGAGTAGCTCCGCATAAACTCCGAACTGTTGAGCCCAGTTTCGCGGAACGCCGCCACCGATGGTGAGCAAACCCATTCGCTTGGTCGCCAGCATAGTGGTCGCATAGTGTTCGAAGTCTTCGTAGGGGTCAAAGCGCAGCGGCGGCTTACCTCTCTTCTTGCGCAAGCGCTGATGGAGCGCGAAATCGATTCCCAGCTCGGAATCGGTGAATGCGGGAACAAAAACCGGCACGTTGTGCTCGAAGGAGGAGCGAAGGACTCCACGACCCTTCGTGTGACGATGCAGGTATTCGCCGATCTTCCGGTTGATCTTCCAACTGCAAACGATTTCGCGCGCGTCCCAACGCTCGAGGACGTGCTGCATCACTTCTTCCACGGCGTCGAGATTTACTTCCGGTTCGAGCGAGTCATAGACCCGGTTATAGCCCGCAACGAAGAGCTCGCGATCATCCATTTTCGCGTCGTAGCGGAAATGGGAACGGCCAGTAGCCTCCACCAAACCGTGCGCCATCAGCGCGCCAGTCGAGACAATCCCCTTCACCACTCGCGATTCGATAAGATCGCAGAATATCAGGCCCATCTTCGCCACGGTCATCGCGCCGGAAAGAGTTGCCACGGTAAAGCAATCTTTGTCGCGCGCCATTGCTTCTAGTACGTCGGCAGCGTCGCCGATCTGGCGGCCGGTGAACGCCGTCTGGCCCATGGCACGCACAAGGTCGTCGATGGTGTGAATGCGGGAAAGATCCAACGGATAAATAGGAGTGAGCCGGTCCTCGATGGGATCGTGAAGAGTGCGCCCCGTGGCGCCCTTTTTCTTTGCCATTCAGACTCCTCGCAGGTAATGTATCTCCCCGGCCATATCGGGAGCGAATATTTGAATGTTTGCGCGCCTCATTGATATTACAAACGAAGCGTTCGTGAAAGGACAATTTCGGACTTCTCAGGAGACTCGCGAGAAACGATGAGTCGATACACACCCATGCCGCCTGAAAACTTCGGCGGAATTCCGGAAGAACATTCTTTGTATGAAACGGCACGCGCAGTAATCTTCCCTGTCCCGCTTGAAAGGTCCGCGAGCTACGAATACGGCACGCGTAACGGCCCCTCTGCGATCCTCGCCGCGAGCCGCAATTTGGAACTTTACGACGACGAGCTCGAACTCGAGCCGTACAAAGAAATCGGAATAGCGACGCTTCGCGCTATCGACACGGCAGATGGCACGATGGACGAAGTCGCCACGGAGCTTTACACGGCGCAGCTCGGGATTCTCGAAGACGGTAAATTCCCGGTCGCGCTCGGGGGCGAGCACTCACTGACTCCGCCGTTGGTTTCCGCAACTGCGAAGAAGTTCCGGGATCTCACGGTTCTGCAAATCGACGCGCATGCAGATCTACGCGATGAGTATCAAGGAAATCCCACAAGCCACGCGTGCACGATGCGGCGCGTGGTTGAAGTCTGCCCTGCCGTTCAGGTAGGCATCCGTTCGCTTTCCGAAGAAGAGGCTAAGGCGATTCCGCATTTGCGCACGAAGATCTATTGGGCAAGGGACATCGTCCGGGCACCCATGAAGGCCTGGATCGCCAAAGTCCTCGATGACCTAAGCGCTCATGTTTACCTGACGATTGACGTCGATGGCTTCGATCCATCGATTATTCCCGCGACTGGAACTCCGGAACCGGGAGGTCTAGACTGGCATCAAGTGACATCGCTGGTCAAAGCCGTGGCGGACCACAAAAAAATTGTGGCTATGGATGTAGTCGAACTTCTTCCTCAGGCCGGTGACCACGCATCGGATTTTCTCGCGGCGAAACTCGTCTATAAGTGCCTAGGTTATATTTTTTGTCAAAGCTGACGTTGGAGGTGCTATCGGTGCTGAATGTTGCTACTTCTCTACTCCTAATTGAGCCGCGGAACTATTACGTTCAGTTGTTCACACCGGGGTTTATCGGTACGCTGATCTTCGGCATGCTTGCCGGGTGGCTGACCGGGGTACTGACTCGAGGGCGTGGCTATGGCTGCATCGTCGACATTCTCCTTGGGCTTATCGGCGCGTTCATCGGGAACTTCATTTTTGCCAAGCTCGGGATCGTCGTTTTTGGTTTTGTCGGAAGTCTTGCTGCGGCGGTTGTGGGAGCGGTTGTCCTGGTTGCAGCGGTGAGGCTAATTGCTGGTAGTAGAGACTAGTTCGGGCGCGGCGTTAACGAATTCCAAGTGCATCCGCATTTTCCTGCGTTCCCTGCCCGGGATTTCAGCGAGCAGGCTCAACGAGAAAGTCGAAAGAGAAACTTGAGCGTACCTTCCCTGCTGGCTATTCCACTCGGCGGTCTGGGCGAGTTCGGTATGAACATGCTCGCACTCCGCGTTGCCGACGACATCATCGTGATCGACTCAGGCCTGATGTTTCCAGAGCAGGAACTACTTGGCGTCGATATCGTCATTCCCGACACAACCTACCTCAAACAGAATAAACGCATGGTGCGGGCGATTGTGCTGACCCACGCGCACGAGGATCACATCGGCGCGCTTCCCTACATTTTGGGCGATCTGAATGTACCCGTATACGGAACCAAGTTCACCCTGGCGATCGTTCGGAAGAAGCTCGAAGAACACGCCTTGCTTGAAACCGCCAAGTTGCACGAAGTAGCGCCGGGAGATAAGACGTCGATTGGCCCGTTTCAGATTCAATATTTGCACGTGACGCACAGCACCATCGATTGTGTGGCGCTTGCGGTTCGCACTCCCGTCGGCGTGATCATTCACACCGGTGACTTCAAGATCGACCCAACGCCCGTCGATGGCCAACCTTTCGATCTCCATGCATTTGCGCGCTACGGGCAAGAGGGTGTATTGGCACTATTTAGCGACAGTACCAATGTGGAGCGTCCAGGCTTCACGCCGTCCGAGAGAGCCGTGTGCGTGCGGCTTGAAGAATTGTTCCGGGCGGCCCCCGCAAAGGTTGTTGTCTCGTGCTTTTCGAGTTCGATCCATCGAATACAGCAAGTTATTGACATCGCAAAATTGGTCGGGCGCAAGGTCGGCGTCGTCGGTCGCAGCATGGTCGACAACATCGAAATTGCGCACGGTCTAGGCAAGCTGCGAATCCCCGACGGAAGCATGGTGCGGCCCCAGGACATCAAGAGTTTCGACCCGCAGAAACTGGTTGTGCTCGCCAGTGGAACGCAGGCCGAGCCGCTCTCGGCCATGTCGCGAATCTCCGTCGACAACCACCGCCTGATGAGCATTGCCGAAACCGACACCGTGATTCTGTCGGCGCGCATCATTCCTGGAAACGAAAAGGCCATTTTCCGGATGATCGACCATTTCTTCCGACGGCGCGTCCTGGTGTATTACGAAGGAGGGCGGTCGGCGCCGATTCATGTCTCGGGCCATGGCAGCCAGGAAGAAATGAAAATTCTGTTGCAGCTGGTGCGGCCGAAGTATTTCATCCCGTTACACGGAGAGTACCGGCAGCTTTTCCGTCACGCGGCGCTGGCCGAGCAAGTAGGTGCAGTCTCAGGAGAAATTTTTCTAATCGAAAGCGGCCAGCCTGTTGAGTTTACCGCCGATGGCGGTGCCTATCGGCGCGAACCGGTGACGGCCGGCCGCGTGTGCGTCGATTCCGGCTCTCTCGAAGAGATTGAGGATGTCGTGATTCGCGACCGCAGGCACCTCTCAGAAGATGGAGTAGTCGTCCCGATTATCGCCATCGACAAGCATACCGGGAAAATTGAAATTTCCCCTGAGATCGTAACGCGCGGATTTCTGCCGTCTGAAGACGGCCAGGAAATTCTCGCGAAGGCACGCGAGGTGATTCTTCGCACCATCGAGCAATCGACTCCCGAAGAAAAGATGGATTGGAGCGTGATCAAAGAGAAGATCCGCGCCGACTTGAAACGCTTTCTCAATAAGCAGACCTCGAAACGGCCGTTAATCCTGCCGGTCATCCTCGAAGTATGACGCGCCGTTAACTAGCCGTGGTACTCAGTCTGCGATCGTGTAAGCCCGGAGATTTCCAGACGCTCTACGAAATCGATCAAGCCTGCTACGAGCCGGCGATTGCGTATTCGCGCCGCGAATTACGGAACTATCTGCGATTTCCGGGCGCCGATTGTGTGCTAGCAGAAGCGGACGGAAGGGCGGCGGGGTTCGTCATCACGGCGCATAGGCGCCCGTGGGGATACATCGTCACCATAGATGTGCTCGACGCGTACAGGCGCCGCGGCATCGGGTCGATGCTGTTGCGCGAGATCGAGCGGAGGCTGGCGGCGAGCGGGGTGCGGAGAGTGTCGCTTGAGACGGCAACAGACAATGCGTCCGCGATTGCCTTCTGGCAGAAGCATGGATATGGTACTCAAGGTGTGAAAGAAGGATATTATCCCGGCGGCCGCGACGCGTTCACGATGAGCAAACTTCTCAGGTGATGCGACTTTTCCGCGGTGTTTGAAGTCGTCCCGATCAAAGCTTTTCATTCAACTGGTGTTCGCGCCCTTGAAGCGGCGGCGGATGCGGAGAGTGGGCCGCACTTATGTCTCTTTTGCACGTAATCATACTTGCTGTTGTACAGGGCTTGGCTGAACTGCTTCCAGTCTCCAGTTCTGCTCACGTAATCGTGGCCGAAAAGCTGATGGGCATGAATCCCGCTGCGCCGGAAACGACCCTGTTGCTGGTCATGCTTCACACCGGGACTATGTTTGCGGTGATCGTTTATTTTTGGCGCCGATGGCACCGGGCATTCTTTCAAAACAAGGTGGATTTCAAGAACTTTGTCGTCGCCCTGATTTTGGCCATGGTCCTGACCGGAGTCGTCGGGGGTGTAATCACCGAAGCTATCGAAAAAATTCTTCTCCGCGATATTCCACATGCTTGGGTCGAACAGTTATTCAACCGACTTGACTTGATTGCCGCAGCGCTGGCCGCCGTCGGAGTTCTTATTCTCGTTGCGGGTCTGCTGGAGAAACGTTCGCACGAGCAAGGGTCTGCGGGCTCCCAGATAACGCCCGGGCAGGCCCTCTGGATCGGCGCCGTGCAGGGACTGTGCATTCCCTTCCGTGGATTCTCTCGCTCTGCCGCGACAATTTCGACCGGTATGCTCGCTGGCGTGCCTAAGGTACGCTCCGAAGACTTCAGTTTCGCTCTGGCGGTTATTCTAACGCCCGCCGCAATTGCGCGCGAGGCCTGGAGGCTGCTTGAGGCCCGGCATGGTCACCTTGGCCTGGAGGTGACATCCAGTGTGACTGCCAGCCTGCTCGGCGCAGTCTTCGCATTTCTTGCTGGCTTGCTGGCGCTTAAGTGGCTGAGCCGCTGGCTCGAGGAGGGCCGCTGGTATTGGTTCGGAATCTATTGCCTGCTGGCCTCCGGGGCGGTCGCATTTCTCCACCGCATTGGCTACTGATGCGCTTAGTGCTTAAATCCGCTCGCCCTGTTTACAACACAGGCCGAAGAACTTCTTGCTTTATCCCCCAATGTTGTTTGGTATAGTCGTCCTCGCACTCGCGTTCCTCCACATGGGCTCCGCGCGATAGCGCCCGCGCGTCCCAGGCAGGGTGGGAGCCTTCCCCTTTTTTCGTCTCCAGAAAGCTCTTAGAATCTCCATCGGGCGGGGCTCCGGGACGATTTCTTTCGAGTCCGCCGCTGCGCGTTCGCGGGGTAAAGGAGAAGTTTGTGCGCATCCTAACACCGACCGAAAATAAACGATTCAACGAGCTCATCGGCTTCGTCGGTCTCAGCCTGGGCATGCTTCTCGCGCTGAGTTTGCTTTCTTATTCGCCGCACGACGCCTCCTTCAATGTATCGGCACCTCCACCGGGTTCCGCACCTGCCAGAAACTGGATTGGACCGGTGGGCGCCCACATGGCTGACCTCTTCTTCCAGTGTTGTGGTTTTGCAGCATTCCTGTTTCCCGTGGGAATGATCTTGGTGGCGCTGCGATGGTTCCGGAGTCGTGAGCTTGAGGCGCCCGTCGCCAAGCTGATTGGCGCGACCCTCCTGCTCTTGTCCTGCTCGGCCGAACTCGCGCTGATACACATGCCGGAGGTGCGCGGAGTGCTGCCCGCTGGCGGTCTACTGGGAAGTTTGCTGGCACAGGGACTGCGCGCGGCGTTGAACCCATTGGGTGCGAATTTCGTGGCACTTGCGAGCCTACTCGCGGCGCTCTTCCTGACCACAAGGTTCTCGTTCACGGCAATAGCGGGCTGGATGAAGAAGCCCATGGCCCAAGACGGCGTTCTTGGAAAGCTAGTCGCGCACGCGAAAGACTGGAGGGACGGCCGAGAGGCAGATCGTTTGAGGAAAAGAGTAGAAGAAATCAAGATTGCCGGGCGTCCCCCGGTTACGCCGCAGCGTGTCTCGATGAGAGAGCTTGTCGCGACCGAAGAGGACGACGAGATGGAAGAAACGGCACTGATTGGATCGAGCCGAGAACCTTCCGTCATTCAATTCCGCGACGAGGACCGCGACGCGCCGGCACCCACCAACAAACGAAGCGGGCCGGAGCCCAGGATTTCGCGCGGGAAAACAAATTTTCGGCTTCCTTCTCCGAGCCTGCTGCAATTTGCCGAGCGCGGTCAAAAAATGGATGAGAACGAGCTCAAGGAGTGCGCGCGGGCCATCGAGCAAAAATGCGGAGAGTTCGATGTCGTAGGGCATGTCACGCAGATTAATCCGGGGCCGGTGGTCACCACATTTGAATTTAAACCCGAAGCTGGAATTAAATACACTCGAATTACCGCGCTCGGGGAGGACCTGTGCCTCGCGCTTCGCGCTGAATCGATCCTCATCGAGCGAATCCCGGGAAAATCAACTGTCGGAATCGAAGTTCCCAATTCACATCGAGAAACAATTGCGCTTCGTGACGTAATCGAATCCTCTGAATTCGGTCATTCTCCATCCAAGCTGACGTTGCCCATGGGTAAAGATCTGATTGGGCGAATACGCGCGACCGATCTGACGCAAATGCCGCACCTTTTGATTGCGGGTGCTACCGGCACTGGCAAGAGCGTTTTTATTAATTCGCTGTTGATGGGTATGCTTTACAAGTCCACACCCGATGAGCTGAAACTTGTGCTGGTGGATCCAAAACGATTGGAATTAGGCCTTTACTCCGACATTCCGCACCTCTTTACGCCGGTCGTTACCGATCCCAAGGTCGCCGCGCACGTCCTGAGGAACTCGACTCGCGAGATGGAGCGGCGCCTCAAGCTTCTGGCGGGTCGCGGAGTGCGCAACATCGAGCAGTACAATCGAACCTTTGAGAAGGGCCACTCCCTCTCGCTCTTCGATGCCGCGGAAGGCGACGAAGAACACAAGCCGCTTCCTTATCTCGTCATTGTCATTGACGAGCTCGCCGACCTGATGATGGTCGATACGAACGGAGTGGAGGAATCGATTACGCGTCTGGCTCAAATGGCGCGCGCTGTGGGAATTCATTTGATTCTCGCTACCCAGCGCCCGTCCGTAGACGTCATAACCGGTTTGATCAAAGCCAATTTTCCCGCGCGCATCTCCTTCCGGGTCGCTAGCAAGGTCGACTCGCGAACGATTCTGGATGCTAACGGATCGGAATCTCTCTTAGGGAAAGGTGATATGCTTTATCTTCCCGCCGGCTCGTCGAGACTGCACCGCATTCATGGACCTTACGTCCATGAAACCGAGGTGGCAGCGGTATGTGATTTCTGGCGTGAGCAGGCCAAGGCCATCTACAACGAGGATCTTCTCAAGCCCCCCAAGGATGAGAATACAACGCCGGGGGAGACCGGCGATGGCGGCGAAGAGGTGGACGACGCTCTCTACCAGGACGCGGTACGCGTTGTGTGTGAAATGGGTCGAGCGTCCACCTCGACCCTGCAGCGCAGACTTCGAGTGGGATATGGGCGCGCCGCGCGCCTTATCGATTTGATGGAGAAAGATGGAATCGTAGGACCGCCCGACGGATCGAGACCGCGAGAAGTACTCAAGAAAAAAGACTGGATGCGCGACTTTGACCAGTCGATGAAATAGAATTGCCTTGGAGGGCTGCGGTTACATTGTGGTGGGGCGACGGTCCATCTTCGCTGTTTTTGCTTTCCTGCCTTACATCTTTTCCGTAGAATCTCTTTCTGGCTCGGCGCCGAGGTAGCTCACCGGTAGAGCGCGGCCCTGAAAAGGCCGGCGTAGGCAGTTCGATTCTGCCCCTCGGCACACTCCATCTGCGCACCTACGAGATTCCAGCTTCCCGAAGCTACGTACGCCCGTTCTCCCGGCTGCATCACGATCCGCTCAATATGCTTCGCGAGGTGCGCTCTGGCGAGCGTGGTATCGGTATTCAGGTAGTGGCGGAGATCCCGAATCCGGGTCGACGGCAGTTTCGCGCAGCCGCTTCACCCGCGATCGGACTGAAGCCGAGTTCGACGAGAGCAAACGATCGGCGAATTCGGCGATTTCCCGCTCACGCTTTGCGATCTCGGCCATAACCGCCGGCGAGTGAATACCGCTCGCGAGTCCTGCCGTAAGCCGCGCAATTTCCGACTCCAGCTCCGCCTTCCGCCGCTTCATGCGATCTCAGTTACCGCAAAATTCAAACGCCGAAAGTCCGCGCCAGACGATCAAACTTCTCCCGCACCAATTGCCGAAAAATGAGCACTTTCGCTACGCGGACTAGTCCCTGGCGGCCTTTGCCTTCGGCTCTTCGCTCCGCGCGATTGAGAATCTCTAAGCCCTTTTCGGCAGTCGGGCGACTAAGGCCAACCGTTTTTGCGGCCTTCTCCCCAGACCTTCCCCGTTGGGTAAAATTTTTCACAACGGGCTTTTCCTCACCCTTTTTGAGCGCGGCCTTCTGCCTTTCCGCCGCCAGCTTCGCCTAGTTCTCCTTCAGGCGCTTGTATTCTCGTAGGCGCTGGACTTTTGTTTTTTCACGCTAACGACTAAGTGGGCGCTGCCATGCCCTGATGCATCCGAACCCGAGAGTCGTCTCTTGACGTGCAACTGTCAGGGGCCTACATTCGCCCGATAAGTCCTCTCGTTTTGGGCCCATCGACCCTAAAGTGGTTTTCAAAGGAAATTTCGCATGACGACTTTCTCGACGACACATGACATCACCACACTAGGGGCACAATTTATTCCGAGCATTGAGGGTGATCTCACGTTTCGCAACGACGGAGTAATATACGGCCACAACGGACCGTGGTACTGGGCGGTCATGGATCCGCTACGCCATCCCCTTTTTGTGTGGGCGAGGACGGGGACGGCAAATTACGACGCAAGCGCCAAGGCGCTTGGTGCTGTCTCATTCTCAAATGGCTGCATGATGGGCAAGTACACTCCTGCGAAAATGGTGAGCCTCTTTGTGACTTCGGTCGTTCTGTCGGCAGTGATCGCCGGGATGGTAGGCGGCTTCTGGGGCGGATTAGTTGGTGCCGTGGCGGCAGGGATAACTGCGTATTTTCTACTCACGCGCGACTGGAAGCCCTTAGGACCTGTCTACGGAAGGCACAATGGAATCGATGATCGAGGTGTTAGCAATCCCGATCCCTGGCTGGCCGTTATGGGGCGAAAGAGCCGCGACCCTCTCGAACAGACTCCGATCTCCGACTACGTAATGCGTATGGGAACAAATGATTCTGGTCTTGATGAGGCGAGCGGCGGAATGATCCCGCTGATTCAAAATAGCGCGGTATTTAGCGCAACCGTCGGCACCGCGAACTACAATCCCGCATTCGCCGATATCACCAAGCCAACAATAAGTGGGATCGTGGCATGGGGATGGATCTACCCACCTGTCGGCGAAGGCGAACTCATTGCGATCGGTTCAGACCGAACCGGCGTGAGCGCCGCGTTACCTGGAATTCTTGCGTCGATTGGAGTACGCGACGCAGCTGCAATGGACGGTAACAACTCCGTGTTACTTGGCGAGCACGCCGAGGCCTGGTTTGAGCCTGGGGACATGAAGGAGCGAATTGAACATTACGGTTTCTATTGCGGCACCCACAAATGACTTTTGCAAAACTTTTCTCCGGTCATTCGAACGGCCGCACTTTTCACGGCCGAACGAGTCGCGACGAGCTGTTATTCGTTCGGATTCGAAGCGACGTGCCGCGCGACCGGCCAAATCGGAAGCTCGCGTTCAAATTGACAGTTGGGAGACCGGAAGCATAAAGTGCGCCCAGGCTCCGGGCCAGTTCACCTCACAGCTCGAAACATACAAGGAGGGGGTATGCGACGTTTGTTATTGCTGGGGATCTCGTTGTGCCTATTGGCCGGGTCTGCGTTCGCCCAGGATCCGGTGAAAGTCGACCCAAAGCATTACACAGTCGTGTTCGAGAACGATCGTGTGCGCGTCCTGAAAATCCATTACGGTGCGCATGAAAAGTCGGTCATGCACTCCCATCCCGATGCAGTGGCGACATTCCTGGTAGATGAACACGCGAAATTCACCCTGCCTGATGGAACGTCGCCGGTCCGAGATGGGAAGGCCGGGGATGCCGTGTGGACTCCCGCTGAAACGCATTTGCCAGAAAATCTGAGCGACAAGTCATTGGACGGTATTTTGGTGGAGCTGAAGGGCAAGTCCACGGCGCGCACATCGAAAAAGGCTGCGGCACCAGCTCCGAAGAAAGAAGGCTCGTAGCTGCGTGTCTGATTCGTGGGAGTGATTTCGCCGCGGCCTACGCGTCACGGCCGGGTTGCTAGCTCTATTCGTTCCCGTTCGGCGCGACATCGGCGAAATTGTCGGCCGTGCTGTAGGCATCGCAAATCGCTCCATCGCTCGCTGTGGTGGGGGTCGAATCCGCGATCGTGGAGAGGTTGGGAACGTCGGTTGGCGGAAATGCCGGAGCCGTTCCAACGTCAACTGGGGTATGCTGTTTTTGGTCTTTCATCTGCTTTCTCCTTGAGAAGATAAGACGGGCCGGAAAAACACGCCGAGTACGACGCGTCGATCCGGCCCGTTTTGTTCGTCGCCGCTCGAAAGGCAGAGTCCGGATGGCTCTGGAAGCATCGCGACGTTGAACCGTGCGTTCACGGGGTTTTCCGCGACAGTTCGCCTGCCGTGGACTTGGCGCCGCGAATCGCTTCGATGCTTTCTCGCCAAGATTGTTGTGAAAAGTTAATCGCGGGCCGAGGAGGTCGAGGCCCCGGCCCCGCGGACTATTCCCTTCGCGCGCTCACCGAAAATCAATGTTTGGGATTCCCGGAAAGTCAGCCTATCCGCCGGATGGCGTACAGCAAACGAGTTCGTAATCGCTACGGCGTATGGCGCCGTTGGAATTTTCAACAAGCGTTGATTTATTCAGCGTGTTTTCCGGCTCGGCCGCGCGTGTCAAGCGCCCCCTCGGCCATCGCATCTTCCACATTCCAGGCGGGATGGATTTTGCGCCTCCGCCAACTGGACATTTGGCCGCACATTTGCCTATTAAGGATATGACCGCCCGCGGGAGCAATCCGAACCAAGGAGAAAAACCATGGCATCCACAAAAGCGACCAAGAAGCTGAAGAAGGGCAAGAAAGTACAAGCGACGAAGACCCTAAAGTGCTCGCTGAGCGATTTTTCATTCACGTGTTAGTGACGGCCCATTGGGGCAATCCGACGGAAGGAGAAAGAACGTGGCATCGAAGAAATCAAACAAGCGGTTGAACAAGTCGAAGAAGCTCCAACCCACCAAGCCCTTGACGATTCACGGCATCCCCCCGGGCCCTAGCAATTAGCCGAAACCCGGAAAGAGGAGACAAACATGGCGTCGAAGAAAGCAACCAAAAAGCTAAAGAAGGGCAAGGCTGTGAAGAAAGTCAAGAATCTCGCAACGATGGTCGAATACGTGATCTCGTGCTGAATGAGCGGCGCGCGCGAGGCACGCCGCCCGGTCGGTTGGAATCAGCAAGGTGATTCTATTTTGGCCGGAGCCGAAACCGCGTCGTTGTCTCGGCGCTCCTCGTCATTGCCGGCTTGGTTTACACATTTTGGTGGATTCCCGCGATCAGAGAGCGCGATGCTGACGACCACGCCACGGCGGCCTACTTCTGGGATACGATTGAATTCCGCCCAGCATCCAAACCTACCTGCCGAAGGACAGCAACCTTCGACTGCGCGACTGACCTCGCTCGTAAACATCAGTCCCATCTGGTAAGTCAGACTCCCGCCAACGTTGTTCGTGTCAGCGGATTTGTTCAATTCTAGCAGGCTGAGTTTGGCTTAGAACAAAGTTGGCGGGAGACGAGAGATCGATTCCCGCCGCCAGTTGGTTGTCGTTAGCAGATTGGTTTGATCGTGGTCCATGTGGAGTCACATAGTCGCCTTACATGCACGATCATGTGCAGACTATTACACGCGCTGCTGTCTCATATGCGCCTTTGTCGTCAACGGTTGCAACGATCCAAACTGTCTTGCTAACAGCCATTTCCCAAGTGGTCGGCCGCAGCTTAGCGCCAAAATGTGCCGTCGTCCCGACGTTCCGCTGCGAGCGGGATTTGGAATTGAACACCAAGACATGCGGTGCGATTCCCTCCCTCGGCACCATCACTTGAGCCTACCATAACCGCAGTCCGGTTATTGGCCAGACCCCTTCTTTTCTGCTTCCACTTCCTTGATTCGGCGAACTTCGTTCAGGAACGGCCGCGCGTCAGGGGGTGGATTAACGTTGCCCGCGAGCAGCTCTCGATTGGAGTGTGGCTCGCCGTAGAACGCCACGGTGGAGTCTTTGTCGCGCTCCACCCATGATCCCTCAAGGTCGATTCCCGCGAACAACCCGTGTGTGCGCGAGTACGTCAGGATTTCGGTCTCAGCCCTCCAGTCCGTGCCCGCCGAGGCGTGACGTCCTACTGGGCCCGCCGCTGCAGAAGCAGAACCACCGATTTGAAATTTATCGGTTAGCAAATTCCTTACGCCCTCATCGTTCATGATCATCATCACGAACTGCACATCTTCGACACCGATCTGAGCGCCCCAGCTTCCGCCGCTAATCACAAAAAATGCCGGCGCGCTCCAACTCCCGTCGGGCTGGCGGCAAGTCGCCACGCCGCGGCCGTGTTTGCCACCTACGATAAATCCTCCCTTAATCATGCTCGGAACGACCGCGATGCATTTCGCCCCAGACACGACCTCATCGGGAATGCCCCTGTCCGGAGCGGCACTGATTTCACGAAGCGCCTGAGCCGCGCTGTTAAGCCGCTGAACCGTTTCGTTTTTCGATTGGTCGGCCCGAGTCAACAGCGCCAAACTGCACAGCACCAGCGGTAAAACAGAAAGCGTGAGAAGTTTCTTCATATTTCCTCCACAACTAGAGCTGGGATTTTTATTTCGAGAGTGCTTCTAATGGCTGGGACGCGGAAATTCTCCAACCAGTCTTAACGCGTTGGGGCGGGCGAGCTATCGGGCCTTTTCTGTATTATCGAATCGTCGTATCCACTCCGGCGAATAGGTCCGTATCAGAATTTGGGGGCCAAACTGTCAGCTAGCCGATCGCGCCAGTCA
>Ga0307479_10002189_pt1 | contig 17765 bp, 19 predicted proteins | sample atmos_gasesECM4C_FD_203743 | JGI IMG/M metagenome (GOLD analysis project Ga0307479, IMG submission 203743) | Hardwood forest soil microbial communities from Morgan-Monroe State Forest, Indiana, United States - atmos_gasesECM4C_515 | ecosystem: Environmental > Terrestrial > Soil > Temperate... | reverse complement strand
GAACCGGCTCGGCTGGTGGCGCAGCGCCGGCTTCACGCCGGTTCGCGCCTGGCGGAGCCCGCAGTCGACCGTGGTCCTTGGCGCTGACGCTCGCCATCCCCCTGATCGGACTGTCGGGACACGGCGTCCTGACCATGACCGCTGGACTGCTCGCGTTCCAGGTCGCCTTCCTCCTGCTCGACGTCTTCATGGAAGAGACGATCTATCGCGGCATCGTGATCAGGGCGCTCCAACCGGACGGTGTTATTCGGGCGACCATGTGGTCAGCCGTCCTGTTCGGTCTCAGCCACCTCGACAACCTCTTCCTCGCCGGCAGCGAGGTGGGGGTGCTGTACCAGGCCTTCGAGGCAACCCTGCTCGGGGTCGTCTTCGGCGCGGTGCGGCTTCGGACGAATGCGATCTGGCCGGTGATGGTCGCGCACGCGCTGTACGACTTCATCCTGGTGCTCGCCTACGGTCACGCGGTCCCGGTGCAACCGTCCGTCCCAGGATTCGTCGTGGTGACCACGGTCAACGCGGCGCTCGCCGCTGGCGCGCTCGCGTTACTGCGTCGGTCTCCTCCGGCGACGCGCGCACTGGAGTCCGCCGCGTGACCCGGCTCCAAGCGCTCAGCCGGCATCGACTTCTCTTGGCCGGTGGAGGTATCGGCGCGATCCTACTGGCCTTCGACCTCTGGCTCGCGTCGGCCGTGGCGCCGCCCCACGTGGCGCTGCCGGATTTCTACGTCTACCATCTCGCGGCTCGCATCGGGTTGGCCCACGGCTGGGCATCGATCTACGATCCGTCGCTATTTCAACCGGCGGTGACCCCGGTGGTGGGTCGCTACCTGCCCTACCTCAATCCACCACTGCTGGCCTGGCTGGTGGCGCCGCTAACCGTCTTCCCATACCAGGTTGCGGTCGCCATCTGGTTGGGCGTGCTCGGCGCCTGCCTCGGTCTCATCTGTTGGCTGGTGGCGCCGGGAGGCGTGCCCGCTCGCCTCGCCCAGCTGATCGGCGCGATCGCACTCTTACCGGTGTTCATCGGTTTGGAGTTTGGCCAGGCATCCCTCCTGGTCGTCGCTGTCGTCGCCATCGCCTGGTGGTTGATCCGTCGCGACCGGCCAATGGCGGCCGGAATGATCCTCGCGCTGCTCGCGCTCAAACCCCAGGTCGCGCTACTGGTGCCGTTCGCCCTGCTGCTCGCGGGCTACCGGCGCGTGTTCGTCGGATGGATTGTCGCGACGGTGCCGCTGGTGGTCGTGAGCTGGCTGGCCGTTGGGACCGTCGGGCTCAACGGCATCGAGGCGTCGCTGCGGCTTGCCCAGGGTCTCGGCGGACCGCTGCAGATTTCGGTCTGGCACGCGATTCCGATTCCGGTGCTGGCCGCAGCGGTGGCGCTGCTCGTGCTAACGCTGTCCATGCTGATCGCCTATCGCAACCGCGGCAGCGGGCCGGAGATGCCAATCGCGGCCGGCCTGGTTGGAACCGTGCTGGTCAGTCCCTACGTCAACTACTACGACCTGGCGGCGTTGCTACTCGCGGCATGGCTGGTGCTACGAACGCAGCCTCGCGGATGGCAGTTGGCCATAATTCCCGCGCTCTACCTGCCGGTTTATCTCGCGCCGCTCTGGGCGTGGCCGGCGGTGCTGGCCGAGGCGATCTGGCTGGTCGCGCTGGCTCAGCGAGGGAAGGTCCAGCGGGTGGGCGAGCCGGTGAAATCCGATTCGGTTAGACCAAAGGCCCAAACGGGTCGCACGCGGAAGCAGGCATTCGAAGGCTGGGTGAAGAACTCGAGCGGGTAGTCCGTCGCGTATTTCTGATTGCTTCGGTCGGTAAAGGCGCGGATCGCGCTCAAGTCGTCGATCAGCTCCGCCTCGCCTTCGATGACGACGGGCTCGTACGCGTTGTCGGTCGTGATCGCGCAATGTGGTCGTGAGGCGAGGTTGCGGGCTTTGCGAGATGCCCGGCTGGAGCTGAACCAGAGTGCGTCGTCCATCCACACGCCCCAGACCGGCATCACGTGGGCCCGCCCGCCGGCATCGCTGGTGGCGACCCAGTAATCGTGTGAACGCTTGAGCCGTTCGGTGGCCCACGACCAGGGCAGCAGGCCGCTGCCGAGGTTGGCGTCGAGAATCCCGTAGCCGGGCATGTGCGGTCGGCTTCCAATCGGTTCCGTCATTCGACTTTCGACCATACTGCAGGCATCAAAACCAGCGCAGAAACCGGCGAGCAACGCCGCGCTCCGGCGGTGGCGGCGTACATCGTTCTGGGCGCCCTCGTCTGGGCTGTGCCGCTAGAGCTTGGCACCCTGGGCCTCCTCCTGGCCATCGCGATCCTGGTGGCGATCGTCGCGGTCCACGGCACCACCGCGAACCGGCTCCAGCGGGTCGGGGCCTATCTCGTCGGCGGGTCTATTGGCGGGCCCCTGTTTTTGCTCTCCGCCATCCTTCGCGTTCGCAACGTCTGTGCCCCCGGTGGTCAAGTCCAAACACCAACGGGAACCTCATATGCGTGCTACCAGATCGAGACTCTCTGGTTTTACCTGCCGTACGCCGTGCTCGCGTGCCTCGGTGCGGTGATGCTGTTCGTTGCGCGGAAGCGACTCGCTTCATAACGGGCAGGCGGCCAAGCTAATCAGTCATTGGAATCCTCGAGACCGCGCCGGCCATCTGGAAAATACCGTGTGGCTCGCCAAATGTAACGGCAGTTCTTGTCCGCGTTTAGAAGGTTCAACCGTTGGACCTCGGCTTCCGCTTCCTGGACCGTGGGCACCACCTCCTTTATGGCGACAGCCAAGTCTGGGTTTGCAACATCTAACTCCAGCCTGATAACCGCGTACACAGCGATCCTTCGCGGCCGGTTGTCGCTCATCGCCCGCCTATGTCCAGTGGAGCTGGCTGCGCTCCTTCCAGTACTGATCGGGCGGCTCGGCGAGCTTGTCGAGGCGTGCCAGCTCATCCTCCGTCAGATCGGTCCGCAGAGCCCGTATGTTACTCAGCAGCTGGTCCGGGGTGACCGCGCCGGACAGGACGACGTCGGCCCAGGGATGAGCGTGCGCGGCCGCAATCGCTTGCTGATCGCGGTTGGCGAGCCGACCATTGGCCAGCGCCTCTTTGATGATCACCCCCCAACCCGCGTCGTGGGCAGCGCGCAGAGCGGGACCCGCCGACGGCTCCATCACGTTCCAGGTGGCCTGCACGGACTGGAACGGATTGACGCCATCGACCTCGACCGCCAGCGCTCGCTCGATGGCCTCGGCCTGCCGCGGCCCGCTGACGGAGAGTCCGATGACGAGCCCGCTAGCGCGAAGACGGTTGAGCTCAGCCAGCACCTGTTGGTCCTCGAGCACCTCGCTCTCGAGGGTGGCCGAATGGATCTGGTACAGGTCGAGGAAATCTCCGAGCAGGGCACGGCTCTCGTTGATCTGGCGCCGCAGCGCTGCCAGGGAGTGGTCTTTTACCTCGTGGACTTTCGCGTCGACCCGCCAGTTCCCGACATAGGTGTAACCCCATTTCGATCCCACCGTGACGTCGTTCGGCGAAAGGCCGCGCTGCCGAAGCCACGACGACAGAAACCGCTCGGCGTAACCATACGAGCGGGCCGCATCGAAATAGCGGATGCCGGCGTCATAGGCGGCGCTGAGCACCTCGTGCGAGCGCCGCTCCAGGGCCTCCACGCTTCGATCCGCGCCGAGGTCGTGATCCCTGCCCAGCGTGATGTAGCCGGGCCGGCCCAGGGCGGCGAGTCCCAACCCGATCGGCGTCACCGACAGCCCGGTCCTCCCTAATGGCCGCCGGGACAGAATCGCCGCTTCGCCCGCGGCTACGACTCCTTGAGGATCCGCGCTTTCTCCTCCTGAAACTCGGACTCGGTCAGCACGCCGGACGCCCGCAACTCGCCGAGCTGTCGCAGCCGCTCGATCCGATCACCGCGCGGCGCCGGCGGGGTGACCACGGAGAGTTTGGGGAATGCCGTTCGGCGCGAAGCTTCGACCATGGCCGCAATGTCCGCCCGAATCTGTGCCCCGTTGATGTGCGCCGGAAACGACGCCGCGGGCCCGTCGATGCGGTTGACGACGATGCTGGCGAAACCGACCATGTGCTTGCGCAGCTCGACGTCGCGGACGTCGGTGAGCGGAATCGACACCTGGGTCCGAAGCGTGAGATCCGCCGGGCAGATCAAGCGACGGGTCGTGAGCACGAGCGCGCTGCCGGAGACGCCCCAGTCCTTGGCGGTGCGCACCACGAATTCATCCTCATCTAGCCTGAGGCCGCCGGGAAGCTGGAGGTCGGCGATGGACGGCGGCAGGGGAGAGCCCTTTTTTGCCTCAGCGAAATTCGCCTGACGCCGGGCCCCGCGGTCAGGGCGGTCAGGGCCCTCAGCCATGGCTCAACTGGGTACCTTCTCCATCTCCCTGGCGCCGAGCGCCGCCGCGGCGACGTCATCGAGGTCGCTGTCGATGGAGGCCTCGACCGCCGCGATGACGGCGCCCTCCACGAAGGGGGCATTGCTGAGCAGCACGCGGCCATCGCCGTCGGGCAGTTGCTCGATCGCCATCTGGGTGCTGAGGACCGCGCTGCCCAGGTCGACGAGCACCAGCACGCCGTCGGGCCCGCGCACCTCCTCGATGGCTGCCAGGATCGCGGTGGCGTCGGTCCCAAGCCGGCCGTCGGCCGTCCCGCCGGCGACCGCGATCTTCACGCTGCCCTGGGTCATCTGTCCGGCGAGCTCGCGAACGCCCTCGGCCAGCTGCCGGCTGTGCGATACGAGGACCAGGCTAACGGTAGCCATAAGCTCGCGCCAGGATCTCCAGCGGATGCGCCGAGCGCGCTCCAGATCCATGCTCCACCTGCATCCGGCAGGTTTCGCAATCCGCCAGCACCGAATCACTGCCCGCCGCCTTGACCGCCTCGAACAGGCGGCTGCCGATCTTCATCGAGAGGTCGTACTTCTCCACCTTGACGCCGTAGGTCCCGGAAATTCCGCAGCAGCCTTCATCGACTTCTTCGACCACGACGCCCGGGATCAGGCGCAGCAGCCGCATGGCCGGATAGCCGATGCCGTGCGACTTCAGATGGCAGGGGGCGTGATAGAGGACTCGGGTTTGTACCGGCTCAAAGTCTTGCTTGAGCTCGCCGGCCTCGTGCAACATCCAGAGGTACTCGCAAATGTCGTAGACGCGCGCGCCGATGGCGGCGGCACCAGGAATGTCGAGTAAATGGTCGTAGTCGTGTTTAAGCATCAGGCCACACGAGGTCGAGCTGGCGACGATGTCGACGTCCGGCGGTAATGCGCTCAGCGAGCGCAGGTTTTCCTTGCCGTACTTCCGGGCCAGGTCCATGTTGGAATTCACCACCGCCGGAATGCCGCAGCACTGTTGCTTGGGGACCGTGACCGCGATGCCGTTGCGTTCGAGCACGTGCACCACCATCTCGCCCAGCCGTCGTTCGTTGAAGTTCACCCAGCAGGCGGAGAAGTAAGCCACCGTTCTTTTTTCCCTCCCCGGCTCGCGGGGCGGGCCCGTCGGCCCACGCGAGCGGCGCTTTAGTGCCATGCTCGCGTTTGAGACGGTCGGGGTGGGGGCCTGCGCACGATGGCGTTTGAACCAGCGCTCGAAGGTCATCCACTGGTATGCCGGCAGGGGGCGCTTGTGGTGAATCCCTAGGACACGCTCCATGACCCAGCGCACCACCGGGTTGCGATTTCCGATGTTGGCGAGCGGCGCCGTCATACTCCCGAACTGGCTGAGCACCCGGGTATGCCCCAGCACCCAATCGCGCAGCGTCCGGCCCTTCTCCTCCGCGCCCTTGTTCTGCGCCCGCCGGATGTATTCCTGGATCGTGACCTGCGACGGGCAGGTCACCTCGCAGAGTTTGCAACCTGAGCAGAGATCGAGCCCGGCCGTGACGGTGGCCTCCGGTTGTGACCGGTAGCGTTCGGACTCGGGACCGAGAAATTTCGGGCCGCGAAAGATCTCGGTCGAGCGCGCCACTGGGCAGACGGTATTGCAGGCGGTGCACTTGGTGCAGGCTTCGACCGAGGCCGCCTCCTCGACGGTATCGGAAAACGTTCCGACGTCTTCGGTGATCATGCCGCCATCGCCTCCTTCGCGGCTCGATAGCCGGTCGCGACCGCCAACCCGCCGCGGGACTTGGTGCCGACCGGGTCATAGCCCGCAATCGCACCGCCCGCCACGAAGACGTTCTCGGCAAGTGGACGCCCGTCCTCGCCGCCTGGTTGCAGCCGGTCGGTGACGGGATACCCGATCGATGCGAATGGCTGCGGTTTGAAGAGCGACTCATTGGTCCGCTCGGTCGGCACGGCGTGATGCGCGAGCGTTTGATGAAAGAAGGGATCGATGACGTCATGGACTCCGGCGCGCATAGCGCCGTCGACCGTGTCCTCCAGTGCGAGGACGTAGGCGCGCGCGTCGATGGGGAGTTCACGGCCGGCCGATTTCAGATGGATGCGACGGCAGCGTCCGTCGCTGACCTCGGCCGCGTGAGCTGGCGCAGCCCAAATGATTTCGACGCCGCTTTCCTGGATGTGCTTGCGCAACCGGTCGAACAGTCGAAGACCGAGCACCGAGGGTGGCAGCGTCGGAATCTCGAAGACCGGGTGGCCGATTTCGTTCTCGAATTGAGCGTGGACGTCACTGTCGTGCGTGAGTCCGAGGACCGCGGGCATGCCGATCCGGACGGTGCCATCGTCGAGAACCGCCCGCAGTCCGGTGGCGACGTCCCGGCGAAAGGCCTCGTTCTCGAAACTGCGGGCCAGGTCAATCGATGTGAACAGACGCCCTGGTTCGAAGCCGGGGAGCGCGAGGCGCAGGGCGCGCACCGTCTGATCACCCCTTCCCCAAGCCCGCGCCAGGTTTGAGGCGGCTAGCTCCGGAACGAAATCCTCGTATCCGGAAAAGCCGCAGAAGACGATCGGTTCGTCGCGCCGTAGATCGCCGGCGGCCATCGAGTCCGGAACGAGGCAGCATGGTTTCGGCGTGCCGATGGCGGTGGGGAGCAGGAGGTTGCGAGCCAGGCTCCCCTGCCACTTGAACCCTGCTTCGCCCAACCATTCGGTCAACAATGCGGTTCCGCCGCGCAGCGCGTCGAGGCCAGCAATAGCGTAAGGATGCTCGGGATGATCCGCGATCAATTGCGCCACTCCCGCCTCAGGTTGCTCGACCGGCTGCACCGTCGTGTCGTCCGCATACCCGAGCACGTCGACGGTCGCGTACGTGAAGTAGAGCGATGAAAGCCCCGGCCAGATGAGCACGGCATTCCGGCCGGCTTGCTGAAGCGTGCGGGTGGCGACCAGGGCCGCCAGTCCCGAACCGACCACGGCAATGTCGGCCTTCATCGCTGAGTGGCGACCTCAACTGGTGTCTCTCCCTCCCTCGGTTGCGGGGGAGCCATTGTCGTCAGGGTCGCGGGATTTCCCGCGTGGGCAGGGTCGGGGTGGGGGCCTGCCATCAATTGGCGATCGAGGTTGAAGAGCTCCAGGTGGATCCCGGCGGTGACCTGCGCCTGCCGCAACTGGCTACCCCAGAAGACATGGCGCACGCCGCGCCAGCGGGTTTCCAACAGGTCGGCCATCGCATGGATCGCCGTCGGGCCGTCCTGGTGGCGGTCGGTCACCAACCGACCCGCCAGCCGGTAGGAGCAGATCGCCGCCTGGCAGGGCCCCATGCCGGTGCGCGTGCGCCGGCGAATGTCTTCGAGCGTGCGCACGGCTCGGTCTTCAAACCACGGTTTGACGTCCTGCGGCCGGACCAGCTCGCATTCGCACACCAGTGACTGGAGTGCGAGCTCGTCGCCGTGCGGCTTGGGAACGCCCAGCTGCGCCGGCCGGTTGCGCAGTTGATCCAGCTCGTCTTCGCGATCATTGAGGGGGACATTCATGGTCGCGCACGGCGTCGTCACTCCGAGTCGGCGAGCGACCAGGTCGGTGACCCGCTCCGCCATCAGCCGGTAGGTCGTGACCTTGCCGCCGACGATGCTCATGAAGCCCGCAATCCCGTCGCGCTGCTCGTGGTCGATGACCGCGAAGTTGCGGCTCATTTCGCGACCCTCCGCCTCGGCGCCCAGGTCGTAGAGCGGCCGCACGCCGGCATACGCGCGCATCGCCCGTGCGGTGCTGACCCCGTCGGCCATCAATGAGCCCTCCTGGATCATGTGTCGGACTTCGTCCCACTCGATGGGCAGTGTCTCGGGGTGCGGCACCCTGACCGAGGTGGTCCCCAGGATGGCGACGCTCAAGGCCGGCACGATGATGTCACCGTCGCCCGGCTTGTGGCAGCGGTTGATCGTGGCATGCGCCACCCGATGCGACAACACGACCATCACGCCCTTCACCGGCACGACCTTGACTTCAACGTCGAGCAGCCGGGCGACGAATCCGGCCCAGGCACCGGTGGCGTTGATCACCGCCTCACAGGCGATGGTCGTCTCTTCGCCGGTCATCGCGTCGCGCGTCTTGACGCCGCTGACGCGATTGCCCTTCTTGAGGAAGCCGGTCACCTCGTTATAGGTGCGGACCCGGGCCCCGCGCCGCCGGGCCGATTCGACGTTGCCCATCACCAGGTAGAAGGGGTCCAGGTGGCCGTCCTCGGGGATCCAGAAGACGGTGCGGACGTGCTTCGAGAGCGCCGGCTCGCGACGCCGCGCCTCCTCGACCGAAATTCGCTCGCAGGTGATGCCGGCCTTGGCGCAGCCGTCCACGAATCGCGGCTCCCAGGCCTCGTCTTCCTCGGAGACCGAGACGAAGTAGCCGCCGGTGTCCTCGATCGTGGTCCTCGCAATCCGTCGCAGGATGCGGCCTTCCTCGACGCACTCGATGGCGGCCGCCAGGTCGTTGACGCAATACCGTCCGCCCGAATGCAGCAGGCCGTGCGAGCGACCGGTGGTCCCCGAGGCAAGGTCGCCTTTTTCGACCAGCATGGCGTCGATGCCGCGCATGGTCAGGTCGCGCAGCACCCCGGCGCCCGTCGACCCGCCCCCGATGACCACGACTCCCGTCGAGCTGTCAGGCATTTACAACAGTGAAGGGGGAAGGACCGACGTGGTCCTTCCCCCTCATCCTACCGGCCCCTTTTCCTGCCGGTCCGTTTACGCTTTTGCGCCGGCCCCGACCGGTTCCTTCGCCGGCTCCTTCTCGACCCAGCCGAGCGTCCGCTGCACGGCCTTCTTCCAGCCGGCCAACCCTGCTTGACGCTGGGCCTCGGTGGACTTTGGCTTGAACACCTTGTCCACCTGCCAGTTCTTGCGCAGCTCGTCGAGGGTGCTCCAGAAGCCGGTCGCCAACCCCGCGCCGTATGCGGCGCCGAGCGAGGTCGTCTCCTGCACCGTCGGCCGAATGACATCCACCCCCAGGATGTCCGCTTGCAGCTGCATCAGGAAATCGTTCTTCACCGCCCCGCCGTCGACTTTGAGGGTGGTCAGCTTGACGCCGGAGTCGGCCTCCATCGCGTCGGCGACTTCCTTGGTCTGATAGCAGATGGCTTCCAGGGTCGCCCGCACCAGGTGCGCCCGGGTCACATAGCGGGTGAGCCCTACGATCGCGCCGCGGGCGTACATATCCCAGTGTGGCGCGAAGAGCCCGGAGAACGCTGGCACGAAGTAGATACCGCCGGAGTCCTCCACGGACTTGGCGATCGCCTCGGTCTCGGCCGCGTCCTTGATGATCTGCAGGTTGTCCCGCAGCCACTGGATGGCCGCCCCCGTGATGGCGATCGATCCTTCGAGCGCGTACACCGACTTGCCCTGCTCCAGGCCGTAGGCGGCGGTCGTCAGCAGGCCGCTCTTCGAGGGGACGGGCGACGTCCCGGTGTTGAGCAGCATGAAGTTGCCGGTGCCGTAGGTGTTCTTCGCCTCACCGGGGGAGAAGCAGGTCTGCCCGAAGAGGGCCGCCTGCTGGTCACCGAGGTCAGCGCAAACAGGGACGACGCCACCCACCGGGCCGTTCGCCTTCGTCTGCCCGTAGAACTTCTTGTCGCTCGATGGCCGGATCTGCGGCAGCATGGCGCGCGGCACCTTGATCTTGCTCATCAGCTCCGGGTCCCAGTCGAGGGTCTTGAGATCCATCAACATGGTGCGCGACGCGTTGCTGTAATCGGTGACGTGCGCCCCACCCTCCGGGCCTCCCGTCAGCCACCAGATCACCCAGGTATCGATGTTTCCGAAGAGCAGGTCACCGCGCTCGGCGGCCGCCCGGGCGCCGGTGACGTTGTCGAGGATCCACTGGATCTTCGGCCCCGAGAAATAGGTGGCGACCACCAGTCCGGTCTTGGCCTTGACCAACGGCTCGACGCCGTCGTTGATCAACTGCTGACAGATGTCGATCGTCCGGGTGTCCTGCCACACGATGGCGTTGTGGACCGGCTTCCCGGTCTTCTTCTCCCAGACCACTGTCGTCTCGCGCTGGTTGGTCACGCCGATGCCGGAGAGCTCGTCCGCCTTGATGCCCTTCTTCGACATCGAGCCCTTGATGACGCGCTGGGTCTTCTCCCAGATTTCCATCGGATTGTGCTCGACCCATCCCGGCTTGGGATAGATCTGCTCGTGCTCCAGGTAGTCGGTCGAAACGACCTTGCCGTCGTGACTGAACACCATGAAGCGGGTTCCGGTGGTGCCCTGGTCGACCGCCGCCGCGTATTTCTTTTCCGCCATCCCAGTCCTCCTTTTAAGAGGTTGTCGTCTTTGCTTGCTGCTGTGGAACCGCTGCCAGGCTGTCGCTCAGGGCTCGCAGCATCAGGTAGGACGATGTCGCGCCGGGGTCCTGGTGGCCGATGCTGCGATCGCCGAGGTAGCTGGCGCGCCCCTTCAGCGCTTTGAGCGGAATCGTCGCCTTCATGCCTTCTTCCGCCGCGTCTGCCGCCGCGGCGAGCGCCTCTTCCAGCGGCGCGCCTTCGTCGACGTACTGCCTGGCCCGTTCAAGCGCTGGGGCCAGCGCGTCCACCATCGTCTTGTCGTTGCGATTTGCTTTTCCCCGCTCAACCACGCCCTTCAGTCCGGCTTCCAACGCTCCCACGAGTTCCGCGTCGGAAACCTTGGTCTTGCCATCGAGCGCGGCGCCGGCGCGCAAGAAGAATGTGCCGTAGAGCGGGCCGCCGGCACCCCCCACCGAGCCGACCAGCGCCATGCCGGTCGTCTTGAGCAGGGTGCCGGCGTCTTTGTCGCGGACCGGGGCCAGTTTGACCATGACGGTCTGGAAGCCCCGGTCCATGTTGATGCCGTGGTCGCCATCGCCGATGGCGGCGTCCAGGCCGGTCAGGTACTGCTTCTGCTCGGCCACGATGCCGGCGTAGCGCTCCAGCCAGCCGTAGATCTGTGCACTGGTCACCGCCATCGTGAGCTATACCTTCCAGCGAAGCGCCGGTGTATGGACGGGCGCATCCCAGAACTTCGTCGTCTCCGCGTCGAGCTTCAAGACCGTGACCGAGCAGCCCGCCATCTCCAGCGAGGTGATGTAGGGGCCGACCAGCGATCGCGTCACGTTGATGCCCTTACCGGTCAGATACCGATAGACCGCGTTGTACACGACATAAAGCTCGATCAGTGGTGTGCCGCCCATGCCGTTGACAAAGGCCAACACCTCATCGCCGCGCTTGAAAGGAATGTCGTTGACGACGGCCATCGTCAGGATCTCGGCGATCTCGTCCGCGGACTTCAGCTTGGTCCGTTCCCTGCCGGGCTCGCCATGGATCCCGATGCCGAGCTCCATCTCGTCGTCGGCGATCTCGAAGGTTGGCTTTCCGGCCGCCGGCACGATGGCCGAGGTGAGTGCCATCCCCATGCTCCGGCCGTTCGCGTTCACTTTCTTCGCCAGCGCGGTCACGGTCTCGAGATCCGCCCCAGCCTCGGCGCAACCACCGACGATCTTTTCCAGGAGTACGGTAACGCCCACGCCGCGCCGGCCTGCCGTATAGAGGCTGTCCTGGACGGCGACGTCGTCATTGGTGATCACCGCGTTGACTTTTGCGCCCTCCCCTCGGGCCAGCTCCGCCGCCATCTCGAAGTTCAGGATGTCGCCCGTGTAGTTCTTGACGACGTGGAGCACACCGGCCCCGCCGTCGACCGCCGCCGTCGCCCGCGCCATCTGGTCGGGTGTGGGCGAGGTGAAGACTGCCCCGGGGCAGGCCGCGTCCAGCATTCCGAGCCCGACGAACCCACCGTGCAACGGCTCGTGGCCACTGCCGCCACCCGAGACGAGCCCCACCTTGCCCTTCTTGGGTGCGTCCTTACGAATGATCACGTTCGGGTCGTATTCCACCCGGATCAGGTCCGAGTGGGCCGCCGCCATTCCCGCCATGGCGTCCTTGACTTCGGTCTCGGGCGTGTTGAGCAACTTCTTGAGTCTGGTCGTTACTGCTGCTTCTGCCATCGCTGCCTCCTCTTCTTACTTGTTACGTGCTGTCGGCAAGACGCGTCGGAACATGAACATCCCGATCCCTTTCCCCATCAGTAACCCCAGACCGATCGCCGCCAGGTTGGTCCCCAGCATCACCGGGTTGAAGGGGCGTTGCACCAGGGCAAGCAGCACGGCGCCGAAGGCCAGGCCGCCACCGCCGATCAGCAGGATCCGGTTCAGCCGCTGGACCGGAGTGCGAGCAACCGCCCGCGGGCGGGGCGAGGGTTGGTTCCCTCGCCCGCCCGGGGCTTTGCCAAGCTGACGGCTCAGCCGTTTAGACACTGTCCTCCTAGGCCCGCGCCCGCGCCGTTTCCGGTACTGGCACGGTGTCAGGACCGACCGGTGCCGGTAGGTGCTGGTGGATGAAGAAGTCGTAGATCCACGCGCCGAGAGGTCCGCCGATGAGCGGCATCCCGGTTGTCACCCAGAGGTTGAAGTTCTGACCCGGGATCGCGTTCGAACCGTATCCGATCAGCAGTCCCCAGATCCGCGGTCCAAGGTCGCGCGCCGGGTTCAAGGATGCCATCTCGATCGGGGCAAACAAACCGACCAGCGCCGCGACGACAAAGCCGATCGCGATCGGCGCCAGGTTGGCTGCCGACGGCATACGGTCCTCGACGATGCCGAGGATGCAGATCACTAGGATCGCAGTGATGATGATCTCGGTTCCTGCGCCACGCCACCAGGGATCCTGGGTCAGGTAATCGCCCTTATACCCAACGAGCCCCGGGTGAGGCCAGTTCGCCCAGAAGATCAACCCGCTCGTGACCCCGTTCGTGTCGCCGCGAACGATGTGGTTGGCATTCTCGTAGGCGACGATGATCCCGTTCCACACGAAGGACACGCCGATGGCCGCGATGAACGCCCCGACCAGCTGGGAGCCGATGTAGCCCGGTACCTTCGACCAGGGGAATCCACGACGCCAGGCCAGGGACAGCGTGACCGCCGGGTTCAGATGCGCGCCGGAAACCGCGCCGGACGCGTAGATGGCGAGGGTGACCGCGAACCCCCAGAAAAATCCCGCCCCCAGCAGGCCGGCCTTGAAGCCGTTTCCGCCTGCCCCCGCCACGGCGAAGGCGACGAAACTATCGCCGAGGAAAACTAGAAGGAATGTTCCCAGCACTTCGGCCAGGTATTTCTTAGTCCAGCTTTCACTTACCGCCATTCTTCCTCCTCCTCTGTTTTGATCGAAATTCGGGTTGGATATCTCGCGATGACCCCGTCATGACTGTGTCGGCCCCAATTTCACCTCCTTTGGCAGCAACAAAAAAGTCCTCACCTGCACGCTCCAGTCGGAGCGCATAGGTCAGGACTTTTCCCTTCAGTGTCCCGCCAGTCGCCTGCAGGTTGTTCATAGCACACGACCACGGTCGTGTCAATCCACAATCTGCGGCGCGGCGTTCAGGAAACGGCGATGCGGCTGAACTCGAGCCAGACCTCGGGCCTGCCGCTGGAGACGACGTCGGCGCCGGCCGCCAGGACCTCGTTAGCTTGCTCGACTGTTGTGATGAATCCGGTACCCCAGATCGGGGCGGTGGTCGTGGCGCGAATGGTCGACATCACTTGCGGAATTGCCACCGCCGGTGCCACGGCGATCGCGTAGGGTGGCGGCGACACGATACTGTTGAGCCCGGTTTCGAGGCCGGTCGAGTCCAACGCGTGAATCCGTTGCACGGTACGCAATCGAAACCGGCTCGCGTCCCTGAGCAGATGCGACTTGACGGAAAGCACGCCCGACAATCCCAGATCGGTGGCCAGGAAGGCCAGCGCCGCACTATCCGGGGCGAGGCCCTCCACCGCGTCGAGGTTCACGAAGATCGCGATCCCCTGGCGGGCGGCACTGGCCAGCGGTCCCACCATGGCCAGCAGGCTACCGCGCTCGACCAGCAGTTGCCGGTAGCCGAAGTCGAGCGCCTGGTTTAGCGAGTTGCCGTCGCGCACGGCCGGCAGCAGCACCCCGTTGACCCCGGGTGTCCTCATGGCCACAGCTCAGCCGTGCTGGTGCTGATCGCCACCGCGCCGCGCTGAAGCGCGCTCTCGCGCTGCGCCGGCTCACGCACGAAGCCGCCCACGATCATCGGCAGGGGGAGCCGGGCGCGGATTTGGTCGACCACCAGCGGAAAGATCACACCCGGAAGGATTTCGACGATGTCGGGGCGCGCATGCTCCAGCGCCGCAAGCGCCGAGGAAAGGCCCAGGTCGTCGTAGAGAAGGAGCCGCTGTACCGCAATCACCCGCTCGGCACGGGCTGCCGCGACCAGCCCGCTGTGGGAGGTGATGATGCCGTTGACCCCGATTTCACGCGCGAGGAAGGCGATGCCCGCTCGATCTTTGCCGAGTCCGGCGATCAGATCGACATGGACGAAGGCCAGTTTCCCGCGCGCCTGCACCGCCCAGACGAGTGGCCCGAGATGAAACGCGGGGGCGCGCAGAAAAAAGACGGCGGGAACCTGCGAGGCCAGGGCCCGGGGCAGCTCCTCAGCGCGCCGGATGACGGCCGCCACCGGTACACGCCCGAAAGCTTCGAGGAGACGTGTCACCGATACATCGACGCGCCGGACGTGGGCGGGCGGGACGATCGTCCGAGTGGCCATCGCCACCTCCTCCTCGATCGCTTGAATTCTAACGGGGCTCCAATCTTTCTGGTGCACGATTCCGAGCCGAGCTTGACCGCAGCGCCTGCGGGTCGCAGACTACACACGGGGAAGAGGAGGCGTGGCGACCATTACCGAACGTCGGCTCACGATCATGAACAAGGTTGGCCTGCATGCCCGGCCCGCCGCGCTCTTCGTCCAGACCGCCGCGCGCTTCAAGGACACGCGAGTGGAGGTGGTCAAGGACGGCGCCGTGCGCGACGCCAAGAGCATCCTCAGTGTGTTGACGCTCGGTGTGAGCCAGGGAAGCACGATCACGGTTCGCGCCGAGGGACCCCAGGCGGAGGCTGCCGTCGCGGCGCTGACCGACCTGGTGGACCGTGACTTCGGCGAGTAGCGCGTCTCGGACGCGGCTGCACGGGATCGCCGCCGCACCGGGCCAGGCCTACGCCCCGGCCTGGCGCTGGGCGGAGTCGGTGACCCAGGCTGCCGGCGTCGACCTCACCGGTGAAGCCGGCATCAACCGGTTGCAGCTGGCGATCAACGAGGTGAAGACGGCGCTCGCGGCCAAGGCCACCAGGCTGGCGGCGCACGGAGCGGCGGCCGAGGCCGGCATCCTGGAGGCGCAGGCGCTTATGCTCGACGACCCGGCGCTGGTCGAGGGAGCGTCGTTTCTTATCCGCAACGGCGGACACGCCGATGCCGCGGTGGCGGAAACGATGGCGCCCTTTGCCGAGATGCTGCGCGCCTCGGCCGATCCGGTGTTCCAGGCGCGAGCCGCCGATGTCGAAGACGTCGTCGAGCAGCTGCGGCGCGCATTGCACGGCATTAGCGACATGCCGCCCCCGCCGGAGAAGCCATCGGTCGTGGTCGCGCGCGACCTGGCCCCCTCGCAAACCGCCGGGCTCGATCGCACGCTGGTGGTCGGTTTCGCCACCGAGCAAGGAACGGCGACGGCGCACACCGCGATCCTGGCTCGCGCCCTCGGATTGCCCGCGGTGGTCGGCATCGCCGGACTGATCGATGCGGTTGAGAACGGCCAGCCGCTGTTGCTGGATGGCGACCGAGGCACGCTCACGATCGATCCGCCGGCCGACGAGGTGGCCACCGTTGCCAGCCCAGGCCCGCTAACCGCTGATGCTGAGCCGGCGATGACCCGCGACGGTCGACGCGTGGAGGTCGGTTGCAATGCCGCCAACCTCGATGACGCACGACGAGCCGCGGCCGCCGGCGCCGATGGTATCGGTCTGCTGCGCAGCGAGTTCCTGTTTCTCGGCCGTGCACAGCTGCCCGACGAGGCTGAACAGGTGGCGATGCTCGAGCAGGTGGTGGCGGCGATGGGGGATCGCCCGATCATCCTGCGCACCCTCGACGTCGGGGCCGACAAGCCGCTGCCCGCCTTGCCTCAGCCGGCCGAAGCCAATCCCGCTCTCGGGGTTCGCGGCCTGCGGCTTCAGCTGCTTCGCCGGCCGGACCTTCTACTCGACCAGATGCGCGCCGCGCTGCGGGTGGCAGCCAAGCATCCGATGCGGTTGATGCTGCCGATGGTATCGACCGTCGACGAAGTCCGGCACGCCAAGCAGCTCTTCGAGCAGGCCATCCGCGACGTGGGACGAGATTCGGTCGGAGGACCGCGGATGCCGCTGGGCATCATGGTCGAGGTGCCGGCCGCCGCGGTAGGAGCCGATCAGCTGGCCCAGGAGGTGGACTTCTTCAGCCTCGGCACCAACGACCTCACCCAGTACCTGTTTGCCGCCGATCGGACCAATCCCGAGGTCGCCGCGCTGGCCGACAGCCTGCACCCGGCACTGCTGCGGATGATCGATCAGGTGGTAAGCGCCGCGCATCGATACGGTCGCTGGGTCGGGGTGTGCGGTGAGATGGCCAGCGATCCCGGGGCGGTGCCCCTCCTGGTGGGTCTTGGCGTCGACGAACTCAGCGTCCACCCGCCGCTGGTGGCACGCATCAAGGCTGCCGTCCGCCAGTTCGAGAGCCGGGAATGCGCCGATGCGGCGCGAGTGGCGCTGACGCTCGGGAACGGTCAAGCGGTTCGGCGGCTGCTCGAAGAGCGCGGGCTCGCGCCGAGGTCGCGACCGGACTAGCAGATCCTATTCCGAGGCGGGGATAGCATAATGTCGCTCGTTGCGTCCTGCCCGCCGGTTCGCCGGTCTCGTCCTCGCAAGCGTCCTGTTCGGGCTGGTCCTGCCGGGGTGCGCTAGCCCCGAAGCGGCCTCTGAACTCGCGCCGACGCTGAGCTTCAAGACACTCGGTGGCAGCCAGGTCGCGTTCCAGAACGGGATCCCGGTTCCGACGTTTGGCTTCCAGCCTCGCCGCCGGATCGACCTGAGCGGTCGCTGGCGCATCGATCAGATGCCCATGGACAACGATCTCTCGCTGGCGGTCCGATCTGGTGCCTTGAAGCGCATCGTCGCGGAGGCTGCTGGGCGCCAGCAGTCCACCTTCGATGACACGCGCTGGGCGATGGTCGACGTTCCCGGATCGTACGATCCGCCGCCCTCACCACCCGGCGATGGCGCCTGGTACCGCAAGGACTTCGACGTTCCGCCGGAATGGCAGAACCAGACCATCACCTTGAAATTCGGCGCCGTCAACTACATCGCCGACGTCTGGCTCAACGGCCATTACCTCGGCTACCACGAGGGTGGCTCGACGCCGTTCGCCTTCGACGTGACCGATGTGATCGTTCCGGGTGACGTCAACCTGATCGCGGTGCGGGTCGACAATCCGCGCTGGGGAACCCGGCAGGACATCGTTCCCTGGGGAC
>Ga0307479_10002187_pt1 | contig 17774 bp, 14 predicted proteins | sample atmos_gasesECM4C_FD_203743 | JGI IMG/M metagenome (GOLD analysis project Ga0307479, IMG submission 203743) | Hardwood forest soil microbial communities from Morgan-Monroe State Forest, Indiana, United States - atmos_gasesECM4C_515 | ecosystem: Environmental > Terrestrial > Soil > Temperate... | reverse complement strand
TAGAGCGCCGAGGGATGTTCGTGGTTGTGATAGACGATTTGGGTCGAGCGCTGCCAATCCCAGGAAGTGGCGCGGTGAGAAGGTGTGGCCGTGCCAGGGTTGCGGTCGTAGAGCGGAAAGGCGCTGCTGGCGATCTCGAGGCGGACGGAGTCGCCGATCGCGAAATAACACGAGGTGGGTTCGAGGTCGAACTCCCAGTGACGAACCGTGTCAGCCTTGTAGTTCTCGGCGAAGAGCCAGCTGGATCGCGCTATGCCGATGCAGAGGAACTCGGCAGTTTCGTCGGGACGCAGGCGCACCAACTTGGCGGTGAAGTCGGTGTGCGCGGAAGAAGTGGCGGCATAGAGTGAGATGCGGGGGATGCCGAAGACGCGAATCGGCTTGGCGAGCGGCTGTGTTGTGTAGACCAGAACATTGTTGCCCAGCTCGAGCGGCGACTGGTCGAATTGGCCGGAGAGGGAGCTGGGCCCTCCGGGGGCAACGACGGGCACTTCGGGGTCATAAATAAAGATGTCGGACGGTTCGGCGGCCGCGGGTCGGGTTGCGGTTAGGTAGCCGTTGCCCTTGCGCGAGTTCGCGCGGCCCTCGCTGTGCAGGAAGAAAGGCTTGCCCGGCCGCGACGGCCACGCTTCGGCCTGATGCCAAGAGTTTTCTCCTAGAACGAAGTGGCGAATGCGGGGTTCGTTGTCGAATTCGCCTGAATCCTTCAGCCAGTGATTAAACCACCGCAGCAGCAGGGCATCGGTGTCGAGCAGGGCGGCGGGGCTGAAGTCGCCGGCGCCGACGCGATCTCCCCAGGGAATGTGCTGCCATGGTCCGGCGACAAGATATTGATTCTTGCGTGCCGCGCTGCTGCCGGCTTGGTGGCAGAGTGCGGCGAAGCCGGAGATGGTGCCCCGGAGATAGGTGTCGTACCAGCCGGAGATGTGCAGCGCGGGTACGAGGATACGATCGAGCGATTGGCTCACGTCCAACGCCGACCAATACTCGCCGGGAGTGTCATGCTCGAACCAATCGAGCACGTAGGCAGGGTTGGAATCGTCGCCGAGAGCGGGCTGATCGCCGAAGGGCAAGACGCTGGTCTGCGCTGCGAGATTGGCCCAGGCTTTCTCGAGGATGTCGCTGGCTTGGCGATGCATGTGGCGGCGGGCGTCGGCCTTGAGCATTTGCAATCCCCAACCCAGGCTTGAGGCCAGGCGCAGAGCACCCTGGTGATAAAACCAGCCGTGATAGAGGTCGCAGGCTGCCATGCCGGGGGCGATGCACGCGAGGCCCTCGGGCTGCTGGGCGGCGGCGAGCCACTGGGTCATCCCTTGATATGAGAAGCCGTACATACCGACCCGGCCGTTCGACTCGGGACGGGAGCGGAGCCAGGCGATGGTATCGGCACCGTCGCTGGCTTCATAGCGGAAGGGATAGAACTCGCCTTCGGAGTTGCCGCGGCCACGGACATCCTGGATGACGACGTTGTAGCCGTGGCTGGCGAACCAAGCAGGGTGAGCATAGACGACGGTCGATGCGATGTCGCGGCCGTAGGGCTGGCGCATGAGCAGAGTCGGATGAGGGCCGGGTCGAGGCGGGTGATAGTGGTCGGAGACGAGTTGCACACCGTCGGTCATCGCGCAACGGACTCCGCGCTCGAGACCTACCCCGTTGCCGCAGTCGACCCAGGGCGCGCTGCTCATGGCTGGGACGGGTTGGGGTAACTTGACATCGCCGCGAGCGCTGCAGCTAGGCGGATGGCGACTTGATCGAGCCAGCGCGCACCGTTTTCCGGAGTCGCAGGGCGCGGATCGCCTAGTACGCCGCTGGGCGCGATGTCGCGGGTGAGCCAGGCGAAGGTGGCCGGGGCGTTCTCGGGCAGCAGCAGTTCCGGGTGCGCGATGTCGGCGATGTAGTTGACGGTGTAGGCGGAGCGGTCGACCAGCTCGGGCACCGACGCGAGGAGCAGCGCGGTTTCGACTTCGCCGGCGTGAAATCCGTAGGCGCGTTCCTGCGGGCTGAGTCCTTCGAAAGCGATTCCGCCCGAGCCGTGCAGGGCGAAGGTGCGGAGGCCAAATTCCGCGCGCAGATCGCGGGCCATGACGTCGATCAAAGAGGTGTTGCCGCCATGGGTGTTGTAAAGGACAAGCTTCTGAAATCCGACACTGGAAAGGCTGGCGCCGAGGTCGCGCAGAACGGCCATGAACGTGGCGGCGCTGACAGCGAGCGTTCCGGGATAGCCGATGTGCTCGTTGCTCTTGCCGTAGTGCACGGGAGGCAGGGCGTAGATCGGCAGGTCGGCGGGAAGCTTGCTCAGGGCGTGACCGAGCAGGAGATTGTTGATGAGCGTGTCGGTGGCCAGGGGCAAGTGCGGGCCGTGCTGCTCAATGGCCGCGGTGGGCAGCACGAGCAGGGTAGTGGCGCGTGGCAGCGCGTCGACTTGCTTCCAGTTCAGGTAGGCAAAGTTGCGAGCGTCAGGGACCCAGGTTTTCATCGTGTGCTGGCCGTTTCGGCAGTAGCCTCCTCGGGGTGAAAGGTGACCATCTTACCCGGATTCAGCAGTCCCTTAGGGTCGTAGCGCATCTTGGCCAGCAGTTGGACGTTGTCGGGGCGATAGCGGCCGCCACCCTCGACGTTGTTGACGTGCGGATTTGCGACGAAGACTCCAATCTCGCGGCAGAAGGAAATCATGTCGTTCAGGCGCTCTTCGGTGGTGTAGTAGACGAGGGGAATCGCACCGGGGAAGACCTGGCCCATGCCGTTCTTCATGAACTCCATGTGGAAGAGGATTTCGAGACCGAAGCGCTCGCGGAGACGCCGCAGCTGGTCGCGCGCGGTGGCCGGATCGAATCCACACTGCAGGTAGGTGTAGGCGGGATCGGTCTTCAACGCCCATAGGGTGGTGTGGTTCCAGGTGTAGTCGGAGAGCAGAGGCGTGGCGCGGAGACCGAGGTACTCAGCGGCGTAGGTGACTTCTCCGCCGGCCTCGCGCGCGACATCGACTAGCGAGGAGAGCTGGTCGGAGGCGATCAGGAAAAAGATCAGCGATTTCCCCTGGGGTACGTATTGCTTTACGGGCGTGAAGAAAGAAGAGATGGGCCACTCGAACGTGGTGACCAGCCGCTTGGTCCAATTGGAGCCGGTGGCGACGCGCTCACTGAAGTCGAAAGCGGCGGCGAAGGTGTCGAAGGCGACGACACACTGCGACCATTCGACAGCGGGCGTGAGGGCGAGCCAGATGCGCGAGATGATGCCGTTGGTACCCCAGGCGTGCAGGATGTCGTGGACCGCTTCGCCGCCGTGAAGGACGATGCGGGGCTCGGGTTCCATGGTGACGACTTCGAGAGCGCACACGGTGTTGAAGTCGCGCAGAGCTCCATGGGCTACCGAGCCGATACCGCCGGAGCCACCGCCGAGGAATCCGCCTACCGAAGCTTTAACGATGGTCGAGGGGTAGCAGCGGAGCTCCCAGCCGGTCTTGCGTGCTTCGTTCTCAAGCGTGCCGAGGCGAACGCCGGGCTGGCAGACGGCGACGCCGTCGGTTTGAATGGCTTCGATGCGGTCCATCAGGGCGAGGTCGAGGACGACTCCGCCCTGCAGTGGGACGGCCTGACCGTAGTTGCCGGTTCCGGCGCCGCGTGCAGTGACGGGCAGACCCTGAGCGTAGCAGTAGCGAAGGACGTTCTGAATTTCCGTTGCATTCAACGGTCGGACCACGAGGTCGCCGACCTTGCCGTCGAGTTGCTTGCGCAGCAAGGGGGAGTACCAGTAGAAGTCGCGCGAAAGGCGCTCGACGACTTGGGGCTGAGTGAGCACGCGGGAGTCGGTCCCGAGGACGGAGGCGAGCGCGCTGGCGTGGAACTGGTTCATGGCATCGTGCGGCTAACGCCGGTCCGGACTTTTCTTGCTCGTACTCCAACTGCGAAAGGCCTTCTGCATGTTGGGGTGCGTGAACAGCGTGTTGCAGAGTTCGCGCAGCACGGGGCCCTCGACCACGCACCGGAAGTCGGATCGCCGCGCTACCTCCTTGGCCGGAACACGAATCTGCAAACAATGACGGTTGGCGTCGGCGATGGTGGCACCAAACACGACGCGGTCGAGCCTCGCCCATAAGGCGTTCGCCATGCACATCGGACAGGGCTCGCAGGTCGAGTACATGGTGTACCCGGTCAATCGCGGACTCTTGAGCTCCTTGCAGGCGAGCCGGACTGTGCGAACTTCGGCGTGGGAGCTGGGATCGGATTCGCGCATGACCGCATTTGTCGCGCGCATCAGGAGTCTGCCACTTTTGCTGTGAACAATGAGCGCTCCGAAGGGCACCGGCCGCGCGGTCTCCAGCGTGCGCGCGGTGAAGCGGTAAAGCTCGCGCATGCGCTCCTCATCCAGCTGTGTCACACGACTGCGTGCGGCTGCCGGGCTCGCCATGGCGAACTTTAGCATGGGGGTCACAAGGGGAAACAATCGGAAAATCGGCATCATGCTATCACTAATTCTCGTGGGCGGGACCGCTATGGAAGCGGGCACGGCGCGTGCTAGGCTGACTGCAAAACCCTTTCCCCGAGCTGGGTCAACATGCGAAAACGACGATTTAAGGGGGCGATTTTTCTACTGGTTTTTGCGATCGATGGGCTGCTCGGCTGCCGCCAGTCGGAGAATCAGGGTGCGGGCCTAACCAAAATTACGCTGCAGGCGGATTGGTATCCGCAGCCGGAACATGGCGGTTTTTACAACGCGCTGGTCAAGGGATATTACAAGGAGGAGGGCCTCGACCTGAGCATTCAGCCCGGCGGGCCCTATGTCGCGGTTCCTCAGCAGGTGTCGGCGGGCGCGGCACAGTTCGGCATGGGCGGGTCGGACCAGGTTCTGGAAGCGGTCGCCGATGGCCAGCCGCTGGTGGCGGTGGCGGCGACTCTGCAGCGCGACCCGCAGGGCATCATGGTGCGGAAAGACTCGCCGATCCGGGCGTTTCCGGACCTGCAGGGGCACGCAATTGCCATCAAGCCCGGGTCGACGTGGTTTGAGTACATCGTGAAGCGCTACCAGTTGAACGGCGTACACGAGATTCCGGCGACCTTCAGCGTGGCCAATTTTGTGAAGGATCCGGAGTACATTCAGCAGGCATTTGCTACTTCGGAGCCTTTCTTCGCGCGCCAGGCGGGGATCGAGACGCGAGTGCTGCTGACCAGCGAGGCGGGATACAACCCGTACCGGGTGATGTTTACCACACGAGGTTTTGTGCAGCAGCATCCGGACGTGGTGGCGAAGTTTGTGCGCGCGTCGCTGCGGGGGTGGCGTGATTACCTCAGCGATCCAACGACGGCGAACGCGGCGATCGCCAAGCTGAATCCCGCGCTCAACCAGGAATGGATGCATTTCTCCTGGCAGGCGCTGCGCGATGGCGGCTTTGTAGCGGGGGATGAGCCCGGCGGCGCGCAGTTAGGGCAGATGGACCCTGCGCGATGGGCGACCATGTACCAGCAGCTTCTGGGATTGAAAGTGATTGAAAAGCCGATCGAGCCGGCGAGCGCGTACACGCTGCAATTTCTTCAGCTGAAGTAAGGGACTTGGAGCGAGTCTTTCTTTCGGCTCTCCGAATTGTAAGCTGGAGGCTGGGAAACGAGCCGTGGCTTACTTCAGCAGCGAACCTCAGCGGCTGAGCCGCCATTGAACTGGGCCTCTGACGGCCCGGCTGTAGCCGGGCCCTTTCAAAGCTGGGAAGGGATGCCCGTTGCAGTTTCAGCGCTTCTGCCGAAAGGGTAGACTACCCTCCTGATCCGCGGTGAGGGGGCGTCTCATGAAGTTGTCGGTGTTCGTCGGAACCAGTCTTGACGGGTTCATCGCGCGCAAGAACGGCGAATACGACTTTCTGCCAGTCGATGGTGGCGAGCCGCATGGGTACGACGAGTTCATCGCCAGCGTCGATACCATTCTGATCGGGCGCAACACATTCGAGGTGGTTCTGAACTTACCCAACTGGCCCTACGGCGATAAGCGCGTTGTGGTTCTGAGCCATCGTCCGCTCGATTTGTCGGGAATCAAATGGCGGGTTGAACAAATGAGCGGCGAGCCGGAACAGATCGTCCGCCAAGTCAGGGCGACCCGCGCTGAGCACGTTTATGTCGATGGCGGGATCACGGTCCAGGAATTCCTGCGCGCCGGGCTGATTCACCATGTCACCATCACGCGGGTGCCGGTGTTGATCGGAGAAGGCATCCCGCTGTTCGGCCGCGTGGCAAGGGACATCCAGCTGCGCCATGTCGGGACGCGGCAGTACAAAAGTGGGCTGGTAACCAGCGAATACGAAATTGTATCGTGACCCACCCAGCTCGTAAGAGTGGGAAAATCGGCAACGCTGCGAAGTCCGACAGAGGCGACCTTCGCTCTAATCTTCGCCGATGTCTTCGTTCCAGACCTCGGGATTCTTCGCGATGTAGTGGGCGAGCAGGGAGGCACTTTCCTCGGAGTCGAGATCGATCACGTTGATGCCGAGCGAGCGCAGCCAGTCGACGCCGCCCTGAAAGTTGCGGCTTTCGCCGACCACGAGCGTGCGGAAACCGAACTGGCGGACCAGTCCGCTGCAGTACCAGCAGGGGGCCAGGGTGGTCACCATAATAAGGTCGCGGTAGCTGCGCTGTCGGCCGGCATTGCGGAAGGCGTCGGTCTCGCCGTGCAAGGAGGGGTCACCGTTTTGGACACGGCGGTTGTGACCGGCTCCGACCAGGCGGCCGGAAGAATCGAAGATCGCGGCACCTATGGGGATGCCGCCCTCGGCGAGGCCCTTGCGGGCCTCGTCCACTGCGACGGCTAGCATTTCCGCGTAGTTCATTTGAAGCTGGTTCCCTCGAATACGGGGGTTGCGGGTCAGGCGATCTTAGCCCGTGACTTGTGGTTGCGACAAATCGGGCTTGTTGGACGTTGTCGCCGTCCCGGCACAGGAGGTTGAAGGAGAGCGCTTGACGCGCGGAGAAAGCCAACCTCAGGCGCTAAAGCGCGATTCTTTATTGCGGCGGATCGGCACGACTGAAAGTCGTGCCCTTCCCGTTGAACAACGCTCAGCGGGCGTAACAGCAGATTCCCTTTGACTTCGCTCAGGGCAGGCTCTCCTGTCTCGCTGCGCTCGCGTGTCCAAGGACAACTTTGCAAGGATTCACCTTCCGGCGCACAAGCGGGTAGCAGCCGACGGGATCTTTGACAGGGCTGGGGCCTGGCCCAGCGGAGACTACGGTCTCTACTTCGCGCGTTTTCCGAAGTGGTGAGCCGCTGTCGCCTGCGGGACATGTCCGCGCGTAATCTACGTCGGTCCGCATACCGTCCGTAAACTGGTCGAACCAAGGGATCTAGTAGCCCTCCCCGCAAAATCTGCAAGATTGGCGACAGCATCGCGCCGCTCGTCGTCCGCCATTTTTGCGAGAATCTTAGTCTGCAGCGGAGTTACATGCACGCCGGGCGAGCCAGGAAGTTCGTACTGATCCTAAGTGTGGCGCTCGCCGCCATCGCCCCTCCCGCTCCCTGCGTTTCCGCTCCGCTTCCCATTCCTGATCGCGCGCGCTATGTCTTCCAGAGTGTGGGCGAAGACAGCGGCCTGACGACGGTGACACCGGCTTGCCTCTTTCAGGACCGCGACGGATTCATCTGGATTGGCACGGTGAGCGGCCTGCTCCGCTATGACGGTACTCACTTGGTAAAGTACGGCCCCGGACAGGGGCTGCCGAACACGGCGATTCTGCAAGTCGCGCAGTCGAGCGACGGGCACATCTGGGTGGCGACCCGCCATGGACTCGCAGTGGGCGGCGATGGTTCTTTCCGGATGCTTCCCCTCCCCGACGGCGTTCCGCACCTGAGCAGCCGCCAGCCGATGGCGCTTCAGACGAACGGACGAGTCTTTGCCGCCACCAGCCGTGGATTGTGGATCGTGGAGGGACTCGGCGGCTCGCACGCGGAGCTCTGGTCGAAGGAGCACGGTCTCCCGACCGACCGGGTCGATGCGGTTTACGCAGCGACGGACGGGAAGGTCTGGTTCGCGAGCGGAAGCGGGCTGGGTTGGGTGGATCCGACGATGCACCTGCACACGCTGCCCGTATGGAACGCTTTTGCCAGCGAAACGATCCTGGCGCTGGCGCAGGACGGTAAAGGCCGGACTTGGATGCGGACGGCGCGGCAACTTCTGCGACTGGATGCCGGGAGCAACCGGGTGGTCCAGGAGCCGGTCATTCTGCCACCGGCAAACGATATTGGCGCGTTTGCGATCGACCGGCAAGGGCGGCTGATGGTCCCAACGGTCGCAGGACTGTATTTGCGCAACGAGAACCGCTGGGACATCATTGACCGGCGCCGGGGCCTGCCCACCAACGCAGTAATCTCGGCGATGGAGGACCGCGAAGGCTCGTACTGGCTGGGGCTGGGCGGGAACGGACTCGAGCGCTGGCAAGGCGAGCGGACCTGGTCGGGCTGGACAGATGCAGAAGGGTTGCCGGACAACGTGGTTTGGGCAGAGCTACGCGACGCCCAGCGCCGCTTGTGGATTGGCACGAACACCGGCGTCGCGATGTGGGACGAAGGCCTGCACGACTACCGGGTCTGGAAGCCGAAGGATGGGCTCAACGGATCCGCGGCGCGCCAGCTTGCATTAGCGGCCGACGGTTCGGTGTGGGTGCTGTGCCATCCCGGGGGGCTGACGCGTTTCGATGCTGCGACCTTGAAGCCGGAGAAGATTGCAGCGCCCATGCCGGATCCGATCGCGCTGGGCCGCGGGCCGGACGGCCGGATCTGGGTCTCCGCCGCGCATTCCCTCAAGGCGCTACGCAGCGGGCCGCGTCCCTTTGTTTTTGACGATGTCGGAGCGCCTGCCGACATTCTGGCAGCGATCAAGTATTTCGCCCCGGCAGTCGGCAACATCCTGTGGGCCAGCGGAACGGGGGGCCTCGCGCGGTACGACGGCAAGACCTGGTCACACTTCACGCGGGACGATGGCCTGCTGTCGAACGAGCTGGTAGAAGTCGTCTCCAACCGTCCGGACGAGGCGTGGATACGCTACGCCGATGCGCCCGGGGTCACGCGATTCCGCGTGCACCACGGGACCACGGAAGTGGCGCACTTCGCCGCCGCGCAGGGATTAGCCTCGGACGAGGTCTTCATGCTCGGCCTGGACCACGCGGGGAACGCGTGGGCGGGTGGCGACAAGGGCGTCGCCGAGATCACACCGGCCGGAAGCGTTCGACGCTACCAGCGTTCGGACGGGTTGCTCTGGGACGATCTGAGCGAGGGTGGATTCTGGGGGGAATCCGACGGGGCGATTTTGTTTGGCACTAGTGGCGGACTGGCTCGTTTCGATCCGCGGGCGGAGGCATCGTTGCCCCCGGCGGCTCCCCGGGTGGTAATTACGTCGGCACAGCTCGGCGGACACGAACTGCTGACCGACGCGCGGCCGCGGGCGGGCCACGATGACAACACGCTGTATGCCGAATTTGCCGTGCTGTCGTACCGGGAATCGGCAGGTCTGCGGTGCTCCTACCGGCTGGACGGGTTGGAGGGCAACGCGACCGAAACGGCGGTTCGAGAAGTTCGCTATCCCGCGCTCGCTGCCGGGAACTACGATCTGGAGATTTCTTGCCGGTCGGCAACGGGGGTCGCAGGCGAGCCTGCCCATTTTGCGTTTCAGGTCCTCCCCGCCTGGTGGCAGCAGTGGTGGGCGCGCGGGCTGGCCGGCTTACTCGGCGTCTACTTGCTGTTTGTGCTTTTTCAACTGCGCACTTATTCTCTGAAGAAGGAACGCCGTCGGCTTGAACTCGCTGTGGCGCGACACGGGCAGCAACTGCAGCACGCGAACCAGGAACTCCGCGAGGCTTCGCTTACCGACCCACTTACCGGCGCGCGCAACCGGCGGTTCTTCCAGATGACGATCGAGGCCGACATCAGCCAGGTACTACGTTCCTATGGGACGGGCGCGGGCAGCACGGACACGCGCAATCGCGACCTGGTTTTTTATTTGATCGATGCGGACCACTTCAAAGAAATCAACGACCTCTACGGGCATTTGGCTGGGGACGAAATACTCGGGGAGATGACCCGGCGGATTCAGTCGGCGGCGCGCTTGTCAGACGTCCTGGTGCGCTGGGGCGGCGAGGAGTTCATGGTGGTGTCCCGCGCGAGCAGCCGCACGGAAGCTACCGCGCTGGCGTCGCGGATTCTTCACGCCATCGGAGACAAGCCGTTTCGCATACGCGAGTCCTCCCAGCCGATTAGAAGAACCTGTTCGATCGGGTGGGCTGCATTTCCCTGGTTTCCAGCCGCTCCGGACGCAGTGGGCTATGAGACGGTGGTGGCGCTCGCCGACCAGGCGTTGTACAGGGCGAAGCAGGCCGGGCGGAATCGCGCGATTGGAGTTCTTCCGGTTGACGGACACGGATTACAGCAGGATGGCGACACTCCGCTGACGGCTGAGGAACTGCAAACCTTCCTGATCACGACCGCTGGGCCCAAAGAAGCCAAGTTCGCGGCGTCGGGTCAGGGCAGCTGATCGAAAGTCTCTACGCCGACTTGCCCAACAACTCTCTGCTCGCAGAAATCGCCTGAGCGCGCTTCGCCGCCAGCTCGAAGATGCGATGCCGGACGTGACCGTTCTCGCTCAGGTGCGACCTGGCGGAATCCCCGGGTTTGTCGGTTACCCAACGGTCCACTGGGCTGCGTTTGGAGAAGTCAGGATCAAGCCGTGCGCAGAACTGGCAGTCGCGGCCGGTGCGAACGTCAGAGTGGTGCACATGACGATGATAGGAGTCCATTGAGGAACCTCGAGGGGTTTAGGCGAAACGACGAGTTAAGTATACCCAGTCGCGCCCGACCCGCCAACTGGCAGGAGGGGCATTGAGCGGTGCCCATCGGAACGAAAAAGCGTCGCTGTGGAAAACAGCGCCTGCCTGTGGAAAACACCGGGCTTGCCTTACTGTCCTGAAGCTAGGGACCGAAGCCGTTCGGCGGCTGTTTCGGGCGTAATGTCTCGCTGCGGAGTTCCCAGCATCTCGAATCCAACCATAAACTTCCGAACCTTCGCCGAGCGCAGCAGCGGGGGGTAAAAGTGAGCGTGAAAGTGCCACTCGGGGTGTGCCACTTTGTCGGTGGGAGCCTGGTGAAATCCCATGGAGTAGGGAAAGGGCACCTCGAAGACACGGTCGTAGGTGGAAGTCACCTGCCTGAGGATGTCTGCGAGTTGCGCCTGTTCCTGGCTGGTGAGTTCCAGCAGCGTCGGCAAGTGGCGGCGGCTCGAGATGAGGATTTCAAACGGCCACACTGCCCAGAAGGGCACCAACGCAACGAAGCCTTCATTTTTACAGACGATACGGGTTCCTTCCTCTAGTTCTAACTTCGCGTAGTCGCACAGCAGGCAACCGGCGTGGTCGCGGACGTAGTCCTTCTGTGCGGCCAACTCTTTACTGGGGGCTTCGGGGAGGGAACTGGTGGCCCAGATCTGGCAATGCGGGTGAGGATTACTGGCGCCCATCATGGCGCCGCGGTTTTCGAAGATCTGCAGATGGCCGATTTCGGGGCGCGCGCTGAGTTCCTGAAACTGTGCGGTCCAGGTGCGGACCACCTCTTCGATACCTCCCGTCGGCATGGTGGACAAGGTGAGGTCGTGCCGGGGCGAGAAGCAGATTACGCGGCAGACCCCGGGCTCGCCCTCGGCGACCACCAAGCCCTTGCCACCCAGGTCCCATCGCTGTTTCGGGGTGTCGCTCTTGAGCGCGGCAAAATCGTTATCAAAAACGAAGGTGCCGCCGTAGGATGGGTTGCGCGCGCCTCCGGCCCGGTCGTTTCCCGGGCACAGGTAGCAGGTGGGATCGTATTGGGGCTGCCGCTCGGGAGGGAGTTTCTCGACCTCGCCCTGCCAGGGACGCAAGGCGCGATGCGGGGACACAAGAATCCACTCTCGCGTCAGCGGATTCAGCCTGCGATGCGGGTCCTGGGTGAGATTTAAGCCAGGAGTATTGGACATAGCGTCGACTCGATTTATAGTCGCGGGTCATTGTAATGTAAACGCTTGCTCGCGCGAGTCCGGGGCGCGGATAGCCCCCGGGAAAGAATCCATGAACAAAGAGCCTCACATCTCCTCGGCCGAACTGGCGCAGGACTTCAAAGCCAGGTTTGGAGTCCAGCCCAAGATTTTCAGCGCGCCCGGCCGGGTGAACCTGATCGGGGAGCACACCGACTACAACGATGGCTTTGTTTTTCCGAGTGCCATTGAATTCAAGTCACGGGTCGCCATTGCGCCGCGGGCAGACGGGAAACTTGTCCTGCAGTCCCAGGAATTTTCTGAGCAGTTTGAATTCGATCTGGGACAACTTCCGGGCACGAAGGTTGGTGCGTGGTGCGACTACGTACTCGGAGTGCTGCTTGCGCTGCGGGAGGTTGGCGTCACAACTTCGGGGGCGGATATTTTGGTGCGAGGTGAAGTGCCGATCGGGTCCGGACTGAGTTCGTCGGCGGCGCTTGAAGTCGCGAGTGCTCTGGCCTTCATGAGCCTGAATGGGGCGAGCCTGCCCATGCCGCGGGTGGCGAAACTCTGCCAGCGCGCCGAGAACACGTTCGTGGGGGCGCACGTTGGAATCATGGACCAGTTTATCTCCTGCCTCGGAAAGGCGGGCCAGGCGCTGCTGCTCGATTGCCGCTCGCTGGATTACAGGCTGGTTCCCATCCCCGATAGCGTGCGTTTGGTGATCTGCAACACCATGGTTAAGCATGAGAATGCCGGCGGGGAGTACAACAAGCGCCGCGCGGAATGCGAAGAGGGCGTCAAGATCCTGGCGAAGTGGTATCCGGGAATTCGCGCGCTGAGGGATGTCACGAGCCTGCAGGTGCAGGAGCACGCGAGTGACCTGCCGGAGGTGATCTACAAGCGCTGTAGCCACGTGGTGAGCGAGAACGACCGGGTCATCGAGAGCGAGATGGCGCTCAAGGCGGGAGACTTGCGGGGGTTTGGCGAGTTGATGAAGGCGTCGCATCGCAGCCTGCGCGATCTCTATGAAGTGAGTTGCTCTGAACTGGACACGATGGTGGAGGCGGGGGAGGGCCTGCCGGGTTGTTGGGGCGGGCGCATGACAGGAGGTGGGTTTGGAGGGTGCACGGTGAACCTGGTGAATGCCTCGGATGCCGAGACATTTGCGAAGCGCGTTGCGGAGCGATATCGGGAGAAAGTCGGCGTGCAGCCGGATGTGTTTGTTTGTTCGGCGGCGGATGGGGCGGGGGTGGAGGTCGACGATGCGGGGTGAGTGGAAGGGTTACGAACCGTATGAGGTGGTGGGGGAAAATCGTCAAGGCCGCCGGTACCGCCGGCCGAGAACAGGCCCAAGCTCCCTCGACTTCGCTCGGGATTTCGGCAGCCGGCTCAGACGCCGGCTAGTCGCCTCAACTTCGACTGCGTTCGGCTGGCGCCTCACTTCGCCCAGGATGACAGGTTTTATTCTAGATCAGGATGACAGATTTTATTCTCAGACGGCGTGACGGCTTCTGGCCCATCACAATTGCATCAAGTTAGGCTGCAGTTTCGTGTAGCCGCGTTCTTGCGCCCATAGGTCGAGGGGGACGGCGGCGATCTCGTCGACTACGGGTTCCGCAATACCGGTCTTGGTCAGGTCTACCGTCTTGAGGTAGCGCTTACAGGTGTCGCAACACTCCACGCGGACGTGAGGTAGTTCGTCGGCTGTGTAGACCGGGAGTTTGCAATGGTCTTCCTCGCCACATCCTGCACAGACGATCCGGCGATACTCCCACTCGGCTTGGCAGAAAGAGCAGACCAGCGAACGCTGTCCCCCATCTCCCAGCGGGCGCAGAACGCCCAACCCCGGTTGACGCCCGCAGAACGGGCAGATGGATTGCGTGTAACCGTCCCAGTGCATTTCGGAGCGCGAGCGGACGAATTCGGCATAGGGCTGCAAGAAGGCGCGGGCGAAGAACTGCCGGGGGCCGACCGGCAGGTCGGAGCCTTCGAATCTATCCCAGAAGGCGTTTAGAAGATGCGTTCGTTCATCGTTGGAGCCAGCGTCCATTTCGCGGGCTGCGGCTGCGAGCGGAGCGGGGCCATCCTTTTCGACCATCGAGAGGAAGGGGCGAAAGAATGCCATGAGCAGTCCCAACTCCGGAGGTCCCGCCGACTTCGCGTGCGTGCCGTCGGTTTGACGGGACGAGGCTTCCAGCCGGTTGTACAGATCTTTCTGGAAGCGCACAACCTCTCGGTAGAAACGAAGAATCTCAGCGGCAAACGGATACTGGCGGGCAAGTTCTTCCGCCCGTTCGGTACGACGCTGCCATGGGTCGCGGGACATCGCTTGATTATCGGCGCGACTGCGGCGGCGCGCAATGTGAGACCGAGAATCGATTGACGGACCGCAAGGCGCGGAGTTATATTCCTTGCACTTCGGGGTCAAGCCCGGCCGCCCGGCCGTCTCTTGGGCGGTCGAAAACATCAACCTCCGTTCACATGTCACTGCGGAGGTGGTCAGTATGGAGCTCTCGCGCCGTACCTTCCTCAAGAGCAGTCTCGCGGGGGGTGTGGGTTTATCCGCCCTGGGATTCGATCTCACTCCCGTTTATGCCCAAACGCAAAGCCTGAAAATTGCGCGCGCGACTGAGACTCGCAGCACGTGCCCGTATTGCTCGGTCAGTTGTGGCGTGATCATTTACACGCTGGGCGACAAGGCGAAGAATGCGATCCCGCAGGTGGTGCATGTCGAGGGCGATCCTGATCATCCCATCAATCGCGGCACGCTGTGCCCGAAGGGATCGTCGCTCGAGCAGGACATCCTCAATGACCGGCGCCTGCTAAAGCCGCAGGTGCGACGTCCCGGGGCGACGGAGTGGCAAGACATCTCGTGGGAAGACGCTTACAACGAAATCGCGCAGAAAGTGAAGAAGACGCGCGACGACACCTTCCTCGAAAAAGACGCGGGGGGCCACACCGTGAACCGCTGCGAGGGAATCGCGTTCACGGGCGGCTGCACCGACACCAACGAGTTCAACTATCTGGTCGTCAAGACCATGCGCAGCCTGGGGGTCTGCTACCTGGAAAACCAGGCTCGGGTTTGACACGGCCCCACGGTCTCCAGTTTGGGGCCAACATTCGGACGCGGGGCGATGACGAACGGCTGGATCGACATCAAGAACACCGACATGATGTTGATCATGGGCGGCAATCCGGCCGAAAACCATCCATGCGGTTTCAAGTGGGCGATTGAAGCCAAGATTCACCGTAACGCCAAGACCATCGTGGTCGATCCGCGACTGACGCGGACCGCCGCCAACGCCGATATGTATTTGCAGATTCGCGCTGGCGCGGATATTGCGTTCCTCGGCGGGCTGATTCGCTACGCACTTGAGAACAACCGGATCGCCAAGGACTACCTCGTCAACTACACGAACGCGGCGTTCATCATCAAGGAAGGCTTCAAGCTGCCTGACGATGGACTGTATTCTGGATTTGATCCGGCGAAGCAGACTTACGACAAGGCGACCTGGAATTACGAAGAGGGTGGCGACATGGCTGGCAAAACAGCCGTCGCGCCCCACCCTGAGCACAAGGCCGCGCCGGCGCAGCCGGGGACTCCACCGCCTCCACCGAGCCTGCCCCCGAAAACCGCGTACGACCTCACACTGCAGCATCCACGTTGCGTGTATCAGCTCCTGAAAAAACAGTACGAGCGCTACACGCCCGAGATGGTCGAGCGCATCACGGGCATTCCTCAGGATCAGTTCCTGAAAGCGGCTGACCTGTTTACGTCCGTCCGCAAAGACGGCGACATGAAGAAGGTCGCGACCATCATCTACGCGGTGGGTTGGACCCAGCACAGCTTCGGGACGCAGATCATCCGCACCGCTGCCATGATGCAATTGCTGATGGGGAACGTGGGACGCGCGGGAGGTGGCGTGAACGCGCTGCGTGGGCACTCGAACATTCAGGGCGCCACCGACATGGCTGGGATATTCGACAATCTTCCCGGCTACCTGAAAATGCCAAGCCCCACGGACGCCGACCTGGCTGCGTATCTCAAGCGGATCACGCCGACATCAGCCAAGCCCGACCCATGGGACTCGTTCAACTACTGGTCCAACACGCCGAAGTTCGCGGTGTCGTTCCTGAAGGCGATGTATGGTTCGGCGGCGACGAAGGAGAACGACTTCGCCTTCCACTACCTGCCGAAGATCGATCGCAACTATTCCTGGGTGAACATCTGGAACGACATGTACGAGGGCAAGGTGAAAGGCATCTTCGCCTTCGGCATGAACGGAGTGATGATCGGACCCGATTCGCAGAAAAACATCGATGCGCTGAAAAAGGCTGACTGGCTGGTGGTGTGCGAGATATATCCCGATGAGACCAGTGAGTTCTGGCGCGCTCCGGGGATCACGGCCGAGGACCAGAAGAAGATTAACACGACGGTCTATCGTCTGCCTGGTGCCGGTTTCGCCGAGAAGGACGGGACGTTCGTAAACTCGGCGCGCTGGCTGCAGTGGAAGAACGTCGCCGTGCCGCCGCCGGGGCTGGCCCGGCTCGATCAGGAAATCCTCGCGACGATTTTCCTGAAGGTTCGCGATTTGTACAAGAAAGAAGGCGGGAAGTTCGCCGATCCCGTTCTCAACGCGGCGTTCGCGTATTCCGACCCGTACAACCCGTCGCTTTCGGAAGTTGCGAAGGAGATCAACGGAAAGGCGCTGGCCGACCTGACCGATTCAAAGGCGAACGTGACCATCAAGGCGGGCCAGCAGCTGCCGGGATTCGCTTGGCTGAAGGACGACGGCACCACGCTTTCCGGAAACTGGCTCTATTGCGGCTCGTGGACCGAAGCCGGCGCAATGATCCAGCGGCGGGGAACAGAAGATCCGTCGGGGCTGGGGATTTATCCGAACTGGGCGTGGTCGTGGCCGGCGAATCGCCGCGTGCTGTACAACCGCGCGTCGTGCGATCTGGACGGCAAGCCCTGGGACCCGCAACGGCGGCAGGTCTGGTGGGACGAAGGCAAACAATCCTGGGCGGGCAACGATGTCCCCGACTTCAAGGCCGACTCCGCGCCCAAAGATCACATGGGCCCCTTCATCATGAATCCGGAAGGAGTAGGGCGCTTGTTCGTTCCGTTGGGAGCGATGGCCGATGGTCCATTCCCGGAGTACTACGAGCCCATCGAGAGCCCGATTCTGAATCCGCTGCATCCCAACCAGTCGAATAATCCCGTGGTCAAGCGCTACAAGACCGACATGGACAAGTACGCCGCACCGGGGCAGCAGGAATACAACGTCGTCTGTACCACGTACCGGCTGACCGAGCACTACCACTACTGGACCAAGAACAATCCCATGAACGTGCAGTTGGTGCCGGAGCCGTTCGTGGAGATTCCCGCGGAACTGGCGGACCGGATGGGCATCCGCGGCGGCGAAAAAGTGAAGGTCAGCAGCATTCGCAGCCACTACATCGCCAAGGCGATGGTGACCCGGCGCATCCGGCCGATGAAGATCGATGGCAAGGAGACCTTCCAGATCGGGATTCCGATTCACTGGGGCTTCCGTGGAATTGCGGAGGATGAAGGCAAGACGGCGTTGACGCTGACCAATCAATTGACGCCAACGGTGATCGATCCCAACGCATTCACGCCCGAGTTCAAGGGTTTCCTCGTCAAGATCGAAAAGGCATAAGGGCAGACCATGAGCGATCGCAGAGCGCTACAGATCAAACAGATGTCGGCCCACCCGGGACCGATCCCGGGCGGCGAACCCGGGCATGAAGTGCAGCGCGAGTTCGAAGTTTGCAAACTGGT
>Ga0307479_10002186_pt1 | contig 17779 bp, 14 predicted proteins | sample atmos_gasesECM4C_FD_203743 | JGI IMG/M metagenome (GOLD analysis project Ga0307479, IMG submission 203743) | Hardwood forest soil microbial communities from Morgan-Monroe State Forest, Indiana, United States - atmos_gasesECM4C_515 | ecosystem: Environmental > Terrestrial > Soil > Temperate... | reverse complement strand
TCAGGAACGCCTCGACCTTCTGCTTCGGCGTCAGGGTGCTGTCGTCGGCGGTCAGGCGGGCGACGAAGTTGCCGTCGGAGGGCCGCTGGCTGGGAGCGAACATCAGGCAGAGCGGCTTCTCCTGGATGCCGAGCCAGGTCAGCATCGGCACCGCCGGACGCGCCGCCGGCGGCGGGGCCGCGATCAGGTCGGGCGCGCCGTTGCCGCGCACCTTGCTCTGGTGGTTGGGGTTGAAGTACGCGTCGCCGTCGGCCACCCAGAGCGAGTTCATGTACACCGAGGCGCCGCGGATCTCGCCGGTGTTGGGGTTGTTGCGCCAGTTGGCGAAGGCCGCGCCGAAGGTCGGGTCCTCGTCCCAGACCACGTAGTTGGTGTCGTCGTCGCCGAAGTCGTCGTCGGCGGTGGCCACCGAGGCCTGGAGGACGGTGAAGCCGAAGACCTGGTTCCATCCCTCGATGCCGGCCTTGAGCGCGCCGACGATGTCGTACTCGGGGAAGAGCTTCTGCGTGTTGAGCACCTTGTCGGAGATGAGCCACTTGATGGGCTTCATTCCGGGCTTGATGTTCCAGTGGATCGACTGCGAGGTGACGTTGCCGCTGTTGGGAACCAGGGCCAGGTCGCCGGTGAAGTAGTAGGGCTTGCTGTAGAGCGCGCCGGGCGCGAAGCCCGCGCCCTCGCTGTACTTGCGCAGGGCGATGCCGAGAGTGCCCGAGGCGCGGAAGGTGTTGTTCTCGGTGCCCGACGGCGCGTTGGGGTTGGCCACGTCGGCGTAGCCCATGAACACCTGGTCGAAGGTCACGCCGTCGGTGAGCTTGCGATAGCGCTGCAGGTACGAGAGCTCGACGTTGAACTTCACGCCGCCCTGGGAGAAGGCGTCGGAGAGCAGGCTGAACTGGCTGATGCCCTGCGCGGGATCGAAGACCACGTAGTTCTTGGCGTTGGTCCCGGTGAGGACGCCCTCCACGATCGGATACGCGTCGACGATCAGCTCGGGATTGAAGGTGTTCGAGTCCTCGTGCAGGTTGGAGGCGTCGAAGATGAAGAGCTTGCCGTTCTGCACCGCGAAGCTGACCACACGGGTGCCCATAGACTCGGCTGCGCCGCCGCCGACCGCGCCGGGGAAGAGCTGCGAGAGGTAGGCGGAGAAGAAGTACTTCTTGCCCAGCTCGCTCTTGTTGATGGCCAGGTAGAAGGAGGCGTTGTCGGCCGTTCCGGTGCTCGCGCTCGCGCTGGCCGAGGCGTCCTTCTGGACCGAGATGAACTGCTCGTCGGCCGGAATGGTGGGGGCCTGAGCGGTACCGCCGCAGGCGCCGGCGAGCGCCGCCGCGGCAAGAAGCTTAACAAAATTGCGCATGTGACCTCTGGTGGGGGGAAAGTAGGGAGCGGGCGCACATTGGCAGACCTGGGCCTACTCCGACCATCGGTCCGCTGCCGGAGCAGCATCCGACGCCTGACGGACCCACCGCCCGCCCACCGTCCAGGGTCTGAACGAAAAAAAATTATTTTTTTTCGCGGGAGGGGGATCTGGATTCGCGCCGGGGGCGGGGCGCAACATGGTCCGCATGATTTTCGAGCTTCCCAAGCCGCCCACCCTGCCGGGGTCGCACCTCTTCTTCTACATCCTCGGCGGAACCCTCTTCCTGCTCCTTTGCCTCGCCGCCTGGGACGTCCTGCAGCGCAAGCAGACTCTGCGGCACAACTTCCCCATCGTCGCGTGGATCCGCTACATCCTCGAGTCGCAGCGGGAGAAGATCCAGCAGTACTTCATCGAGACCCCGCGCAGCGCGCGGCCCTTCAACCTGCGCCAGCGGGAGTGGGTTTATAGGTCGTCTAAAAATCTGCCGAGCGCGCTGGGGTTCGGCACCGACCTCGACGTGCAGGCGCCGGGCGCGTGGTACTTCGTGCACTCCGCGTTTCCGACGCTGGAAACGGAAGCACCCACCGACGCGCCCCTGCCGCCGCTCTTCGGCCCGCACCGGCCGCAGCCGTTCCAGCCGCGGCAGTTCGCCAACATCTCCGACATGAGCTTCGGCTCGCTCGGCAGCGCGGCGGTCACCGCGCTCGCCAGGGGCGCGTCGCTCTCGGGTGCGTGGCTGTCGTCGGGCGAGGGCGGGCTGTCGCCGTATCACCTGAGCGCGCCATGCGATCGCGTCTTCGAGATCGGCACCGGCTTGTTCAGCATCCGCGAGCTCGACGGCACCTTCTCGCTGCAGCGCTTCCGCGACCTGGTGCCGCACTTCAGGGCCTGCACCATCAAGCTCTCGCAAGGCGCCAAGCCCGGCGGCGGCGGAGTGCTGCCCAAGGCCAAGATCACCGCCGAGATCGCGCGCATCCGCAACATCCCCCGCGACCAGGACTGCCACTCGCCCAACCGCTTCAAGGAATTCCACGACGTGAAGTCGATGCTGGCCTGGATCGCCATGCTGCAAGCGGAGTGCGGCAAGCCGGTGGGAGTGAAGTTCTGCCTCGGCGACCGCGGTTTCGCCACTGAGCTGGTGGAGCGCATCGCTGCGCTGCCCGAAGGGCAGGGGCCCGATCACATCATCCTCGACGGCTCCGAGGGCGGCACGGGCGCGGCGCCGGCGGGGCTGGCAGACAACATGGGGACGCCCATCCGCGAGTCGCTGCCGTGGATGGACAACCTCATGCGCGAGAAGGGCATCCGCCAGCGCGTGCGGCTGGTGGCGGCGGGCCGCTTCGCCACCGCCAGCGAAGTCGGGTACGCGCTCGCGCTGGGCGCCGACACGGTGAACATCGCGCGCGGCTTCATGATGGCCATGGGTTGCATCCAGGCCATGTCATGCCACACCAACCGCTGCCCGACCGGCATCACCACGCACTCCAAGTGGCTGCAGGCCGGGCTGGACCCGCAAGAGAAGGGCGTGCGGGTGGCGAACTACGCGATGAACATCCGCCGCGAGCTGATGGTGCTGGTGCGCAGCATGGGCCTGCGCTCTCCGAGCGAGATCACCCGCCACCACGTCTTCGTGCACGGCGACGACGGCAAGAGCGTGCCGCTGTCGGAGATCTGGCCGTATCCGCGCGGCTGCGACCCGCTGGCCAAGGCCGCCTGAAAAAAAATAATTATTTTTTTCAGGGGGAGTAGTCCACGTGGCGCAGGTAGAGAGCGTCGCCCACGATCACCGCCGCGGTGGTGGTGCTGGTGGGCGCGACGAAGCTCGCCCCTTGCGATCCGCACACCGTCACCGGAGCGGAGAGGCGCGCGGTGCTGAAATCGACGGCGGCGACTCGCGCGCGCTCGTCGCCGCCGATCCACGCCGCGCGAACGATGGGCGCCGTCCCCAACCGCGCGATCTGCAAGCCGTGCGCGGTCGCGTCGCCGAGCTGGAATTGCGTCGGAGGGCCGGTGTCGGCGCCGGTCGAGTCGAAGAGCTGCGCCTCGAGCACGCCGTTGTCGAGGCGCATGGCCACGCCGATGTCAGACGCAAGCGCGGCCACTGGCCCGGCCCAGTTTGTCACGGCCAGGGAGGCGCCGAAGCTGGTGTCGTAGAGCCGCGTGTCGCCGCCGCCGATGGACACCATCCAGACCGGGTTCCCCGACGCGTCGGTGAGCGCGTCGACGTGGCGGTCGGCGGCGACCGTCACCGCGCCGCCCTGCGGCGGGAAGCAGGAGAGCGGAAACGTCTCGCCGCACACCTGCGCCCGGTTGCCGAAGAGCACCGCCATCTGCCCTCCGCCGTCGGGCGCGGCGGCCCAGGCCAGCGCGGGTCCCTGCGGATCGGGCAGGCCGGGAAAGCTGCCGCCGTCGTAGAAGACGCCGTCGTCGCCGCAGCCGCCGGGGATGAGCTGGTAGTTGGTGCGGTCGTGGAGCGAGTCGTAAGTTCCGGCGAGCACCTCGGCGCAGCCGTACGCGCCGGGGCCTTCGTGGCCGGGCGCGGGAACGGCCCAGGTCGGCGTCCAGTTCGACTCGCTCCGCAGGAAGACCTGATCGCCGGAATTTCCGCCCACCAGCTCGAGCCCGCCGTCGGCGATGAAGGCGAGCGTGCTGCCGAAGTTGTCGGGGCCTTTGCTGGCCGGCGGATAGGCCGGACCGCGGAACGCCGGCGCGCTCACATTCTGGTGGAAGGTCTGGCCGCTGGTGGGCGTCACTCCATCGAGGAAGACCAGCTCGGGGCAGCCGCCGCTCTCGTGTTTCGAGAGCTGATGGTCCACGATCAGCGTGCAGCCGCTGCAGGCCAACGCGGCCAGCGCGAGGGTCCTCACCATGTCCCGGCCACTCCCACCGCCGGCTGCGCGGGCGCGGCGGAGAACCAGAGATACGCGCCGGTGCCGGCCGCCAGAAGAGCGGCGCCGAAGAGGATGTCGGCCAGGTGGGAGCGCGGCTTGGCGATCGTGTTGCCGGTGTTCGCCTCCGAAAGCGCGTTGGCCCCCACGACCCCGCCGATGCCGGCCAGCACAAGCGATCCACCGCCCGCCACCATCGCCCAGGTGCGCCGCGAGGGAAGCCGCACCGACGTCGAGGTCTCGCCCGCAGGGCGCGCCGGCTCGGCGCCGCCGAAGATCTGCCACGCCCCCCACCGCACCGCCGTGAGCAGGGCCTCGTCGTCGCGCTCGACGCTCTGGGCGCTGCGCTTGAGGGGCTGCCCGCGCCGCGCGTCGAGCAGCGAGAGCGTGAAGAGGTAGCGCGCTCCCGCCACCGAGAGCGCGGGCGCCAGGACCTCGGCCACTCCCAGCGCGCCCGTGATCTCCGCCAAGCAGGAGGACTCTTCCTCGCTGCACCCGAGGAGTCGTTTGTTCCTCTCGAAGCCGAGCATGGCGGTGATGTCGGCGCTCACCAGCGGCGCGACGCCGGTGCGGTCGGCCACTTCCTCGGCCAGCACCTGCGCGAGGTACGGTCCGAGCGCGGCGTCGACGCCGGGGCCCAGCCGGACGTCGAGCACCGCAATCTTGGGCGCCGCCGCGAGCAGCAGGGCGAGGAGCATGACTCCATGCTACCGCAGATGCGATACGCTCTTCGCCGGGGGTGTCCAATGTTCGAAGCCGCCGAGCTGGGAGTCGAGGTCGACAAGAAGACCTGGAAGGCGCAGTCGCCCAAGGCGCGCGAGGCGCTGCTCAAGGCGCAGCACGATCTCGCGGTGTCGCGCTACTCCTGCGTGGTGCTGGTGTCGGGAGTGGAGGGAGCCGGCAAGCGCGAGACGGTGAACCTGCTCCTGGAATGGATGGACCCGCGCGGCATCCGCACCCACGTCATGCAAGAGCGCACCGACGAGGAGCTGGCGCGGCCCGAGTACTACCGCTTCTGGCGCCGCCTCCCGCCGGCCGGGCGCGCCGGCATCTTCCTCGGCAGCTGGTACAGCCGCCCCATCGTCGAGCGGACCTTCGGGCGCGCCAGCGACAAGGACCTCGACGCGGCGCTCGACCGCAACATCGAGTTCGAGCGCATGCTGGTGCACGAGAACACGATTCTGGTGAAGCTGTGGATGCACATCGGCAAGAAGCTGCAGAAGAAGCGGCTGCAGGCGATGCCGGCCTGGCGCATCACCGACCGCGACTGGAAGTTCTTCAAGCGCTACGACGAATTCAAGCAGATCTCCGAGCACGCGCTGCGGCGCACCTCCACCGCCGAGGCGCCCTGGCACATCATCGAGGCCACCGACGAGCGCCACCGCGCGCTCACCGTGGTGCAGACGCTGACCGAGGCCATCGAGGGGCGGCTGCACACGCCTTTGCCGAAGAAGCCTTCCAAGGTGACGTCGCTGCGCCCGGCCACCGACAAGACGCTGCTCTCCTCGGTGGACCTGTCGGTCGCGGTGGAACCCAAGAAGTACGAGAAGAAGCTGCCCAAGCTGCAGGCGCGGCTGAACACGCTGGTGCGCAAGCTGCCGCGCAAGAAGCGGTCGCTGATCCTCGTCTTCGAGGGGCCCGACGCGGCGGGGAAGGGCGGCACCATCCGCCGCGTCACGCAGGCGATGGACGCGGGCAGCTACGACGTCACCTCCATTGCCGCGCCCTCGGACGAAGAGCGCGCGCACCCGTACCTCTGGCGTTTCTGGCGCGCGCTGCCGCGGGCGGGGAAGGTGACCATCTACGATCGCAGCTGGTACGGCCGGGTGCTGGTGGAGCGCATCGAGGGCTTCTGCGAGCCCTCTGACTGGCAGCGCGCCTACGCCGAGATCAACGCCTTCGAGGAGCAGCTGCACGAAGCCGGAGCGGTGATCGTCAAGTTCTGGCTGGCGATCAGCCCCGAGGAGCAGCTCAAGCGGTTCAAGGACCGGCAGCTGACTCCCTACAAGCAGTACAAGATCACCGAGGAGGACTGGCGCAACCGCGAGAAGTGGGACGCGTATGCGTGGGCCGCCTGCGAGATGTTCGAGCGCACGGGCACGCAGCTCGCGCCCTGGGTCATCGTCGAGGCCAACGACAAGCTGCACGCGCGACTCAAGGTCCTCCGCACCGTGACCGATGCGCTTTCCCAGGCTCTCGGCTGAAGATGCGGCATGCGTCGGGGGGCGCTCACTCTCTTGCTGGCGTGTGCGTGTGCGCGCGCGTCGTCGCCGCCGGCCTTCGGCCAGCCCGGCGCGCAGGCGGCGTTCGACCTCGACACCGACCCTGCGCGGCCCGGGTTCTTCTGGGACCTGCCCTATCCCTCTGACCTGCGCCTCACCGCCGACGGCAAGCCGCAGCTCTCGTCGTTCCCCAATCCCGACGGCACGCCGCTGATCGACACCTTCATCGAGACGGCGATGGAGCGCGGCGGATTTCCCGTCATGCCGGTGGGGTACTTCCGCTTCTCGGCGCCGCTCTCGGCCGATGCCTCGGGGCTGCTGGTCGATCTCGAAGAGCCGCAGCTCATCCCCACCGTCTCGTCGCAGCCGCTGCACGACAACTACGTCCCGCGCAATCTGCTCGCGGTCGCGCCGCGGCCGGGGTTCGTGCTGGTGGCTCGCCGCACGTACGCCTTCGTGGTGCTGCGCTCGGCGCGCGATGCGGCCGGAGCGCTCCTCGGAGTGCCGGCCGCGCTCGATCAGCTGCTGCGCGGCGTGACTCCCGACGGCGCGCTCGGCACCGCCGCCCGCGCCTCGTACGCCGGCCTTGGAGCCGCGCTGCGCGCGGTGGGCATCGATCCCGCCGAGGTGGCCGCCGCGACGGTCTTCACCACCGGCGACGTGGTGGCCGAGACGGCCGCGCTCTCCGATTCGGTGAAGGCGCGTTTCTCGCTCACCATCGACGGCCTCGCGGCCGACCCGACGCCCAATCCGCTCGCCTGCGTCCTGCACGGCAGCGTCACCTATCCGCAGTTCCAGACCGGCGTGCTGCCCTTCGACACCGGCGGACTGTTCGCGCCCGGCATGCCCAAGCAGCGCGACGAGACGGCGCCCATCACCCTGGTCATTCCGAACACGCCGATGCCGCCTGCCGGCTATCCGCTGGCGATCTACTTCCACGGCTCGGGCGGGCTCTCGCACGACGTCATCGACATGGGCCCCACGCTCACGCCCGGCGGCGACCCGCAGGCGGGCCGCGGGCCGGGCTACATCCTGGCCATGCATGGCATCGCCAGCGCCGGGAGCGCGCTGCCGGTGAATCCCGAGCGGCTGCCGGGCGCGGGCGAGACCGCGTACCTGAACCTCAGCAACCTGCCCGCGATGCGCGATACCTTCCGTCAGGGAGTGATCGAGCAGCGGCTCTTCCTCGAGGCGCTGCGAAAGTTCGATGCCGACACGCCCTGCGGCCACCTCCGCTTCGATCCCGGCAAGCTGGTGGCACAGGGCCAATCCATGGGCGGGATGTATACCAACTTCATTTCTGCCGTCGAGCCGCGCATCCGCGCCTCGGTGCCCACCGGCGCGGGCGGCTTCTGGACCTACTTCATCCTCATCACGCACCTGCACCCGGACCTGCCGCAGCTCATCGCGCTGCTCTTGAATGCCGCGCAGCCGATCACCTTCATGCACCCGGCGCTGCAGCTGGTGGAGACGGCGTGGGAGCCCTCCGACCCGTTCGTCTCCATGCCGCGACTCGGGCGGCGGCCGCTGCCGGGGCATCCCACGCGGCCGGTCTACGAGCCGGTGGGCAAGGACGACGAGTACTTTCCCACCACGCTCTACGACGCGGCCGCGCTCGCGTACGGGCATCACCAGGCGGGCGACATCGTCTGGCCCACGATGCAGGACGCGCTCGGGCTCGCGGGTCTGCAGGGCGTCGAGCCCTATCCGGTGCGCGGCGGGAACGTGGTGGTGCAGTACCAGGGCGACGGCATCGAGGACCCGCACGCCATCTACCGCCAGCTGGATGCGGTCAAGCACCAGTACGGCTGCTTCCTGGAGACGTTCCTCGACACGGGGTCCGCGGTGGTGCCCGCTCCCTCGCCCCTCGGGACGCCTTGCGCACGGTGAGCTCCCTCGTGGGTTGTCGAATCGCGCGGGCACCGCCACCGTAGAGCCACGGAGGCGACCATGCCGAAACTTGTCCTGCTTGCTCTCGCACTCGCAGCGATGCCGGCCTTTGCGCAGAGCTCGACGACCGTGACGACGCAGCAGCAGCCGGCGCAACCGCCGAGCAGCAGCACCACCGTGACGACGCAGCCGGCGCAACCGCCGCCGCCCTCGACACAGGTGGTGGTGAACCCGAACGATCCCGGCTACGTCCCGCCGGCCGAGGTCACCGAAGTTCGCACCGCGCCGACCGGGCGCAGCGCGGCGGCGATCATCGCCACCGACGCGCTCTACGGTGGATTCGCGGGTGCGCTCGTCGGCGGTGGAATCACGCTCATCGACCAAGGCAACTACTGGCAGCGAGATCTGATGGTCGGCGCGGGCATCGGCATCCTGGCCGGCGCGGCCATCGGCATCTACGAGGCGACCATCCAGCCGCAGCCGACGGTGGTGCGCAGGGCCGCGGCCGACCCGAGCCCGGGCGCCTCGAGCGGCGACGGAATGCAGCTGCTGGCGGCGTCAGGCCGATTCTAGGGCTGCGCGAGCTTGCTCTTTGGTGAGGCGCGGGACGCCGACCTGCTCGACGGCCCGCGCTCCACAATAGGCGCCGATGCGCGCCGCCCGCAGCGGAGAAAGGCCGCGAGCGAGACCCGCCGCGAAGCCGGCCAGGAAGCAGTCGCCGGCGCCGGTGGGGTCTTTTTCCAGCGCCTCGAACGCCGGCAGGTGATGTTCCTCGCCGGCCGTCAAGAGCGCGCAGCCGAGGGGGCCTTCGGTGATGAGCAGCGTGAGCCGCTTGCGCAGCGCCGGCAGGTCGAGCAGCTGCGCCTCGCGCCGGCTGGCCTTGAGATAGTCGAGCTGCGCCGCCGCGTCGGGGTGCAGCGGCCGCAGGCGCACTTCGCCCTGCGGCGAGATCTCGCGCAACAAGCCCTGCGCGTCGGCGGTCATCACGCGGCAGAGAGAGCGCATGCGCGCGAGCGTCTCGGGCAGCACTTCGCCGGCGATGCCGCACGCCATCCCCACCTCGAACTCGCCGCGCAGGTCATCGGGCCAGAGCGGCTCGCACACCGCCTCCACGCGCGCGCGCCGCTCGCCCTCGCGGTAGTCGTCGACGAAGCTGACGGTGCTCTCGGCCACGACGCGCGGCGGCCGCAGCACCTCGGCGGCGTAGAGAAAGTCGGTCCCCACCTTGGCCGCCACCTCGAACGGCTCTCCCAGCGCCGCCAGGATGGCCGAGGCGTACGCCGCCGAGCCGCCCAGCGCGCGGTGCGTGCCGCTGGTGCTGAGCAGCGTGTCGTGGCAGTAGTGTCCGGCGATCAGGATCGACACCCGGGAAGCATATCTTGTCCGAGACGGCCGGTCTGAAGAGTGGGTCGCTGGGGTTGGTCTCGGCCGCCACGCTCGGCGTGGTGATGCTCTCGCCGGCCATGACCCTGTACGCCAACTTCGGCGCGGCCTACGCCACGGCCGGGAGCGCGGCGCCGCTCGCCTTCGTCTGGGCGCTGCTCGCGACGCTGCCCACCGCCTGCAGCTACGCGCTGCTCTCGCGCGAGCGGCCCGAGGCCGGCAGCGCCGCCGCCTGGACCGCCGCCTTTGCTCCGCGCGCCGCCCGCTGGCTGGGGTGGATGGTGTTTTTATACTACCTTACAAATTTCATCTTGCAGCCGGTGACGCTGGGACTCTTCTTCAATGACCTGCTCGCGGCCGCCGGACTGCCGGCCTCTGCGGCCACCTACTGCATCGGCGCGCTCCTCTGCTGCGCGCTGCCCGCGGCCATCGCCTACCGCGGCATCCATCCCTCCGCCGAAGGCGCGCTCGCTTTCTTGCTCTTCGAGGCGCTGGTGGTGGCCGCGCTCTGCATCGCCGTCGCGCGCGCCGCCCCGCACCTCGACGCGCGCGGCTTCTCGCTGCCCGCGGCCGGCGCCTCGGGCCTCTTCCAGGCCATGGTCTTCGCCATGCTCTCCTATTGCGGATTCGACGTGATCAGCACCGTCGCCGAGGAAGCAAAGATGCCGCGCAAGCTCATCCCGCAGGCGACCTTCCTCGCGCTGGGCCTCTTCGGCGTCTTGATCATCGCCGGCGTCTGGTCGCTCACCTTCGCCGCGGACCCCGCGCGGTTGCACACCATGGTCGAGGAGACCAACGGCATGCCCATCACCGCCGTGGCGCGCGGTATCTGGGGCCGCGGTGCGCTGCTGGTGATGCTCACGGGCGTGTCGGCGGCGCTGGGCATCGCCATCGCCACCGCGGTGGGCGCCTCGCGCATCCTCTTCTCCATGGGCCGCAGCGGGCTGGCCCCGCGCGGGTTCGCGGCGCTGCGCAACCAGGTGCCGTGGAGCGCGATGCACCTCGTCTTCGGCGCGGGCCTCTTGGGCGCGGTGGCGGTGGGCGTCATCGCCGGGCCCTACCGCGCATATCTATGGTGGGGCAGCACCGCCACCTTCTTCGCCATGATCACCTTCATCTTCGTCAACCTGGCCAATCTGGTGTTGAACCGCGGCCGCGGCTTCTGGCTGTACGCCGCGCTGCCCGCGCTGGGCATCGCGGTGGACCTCTTCATCCTCTGGCGCAGCTTCTTCGTCGAGCAGTGGGCGCAGGGGAGCCTCGGGCGCAGCGCCGTCGCTTTCGACGTGGTCTGCGCGGCAGTCGCTCTGTTGGCGCTGGCAAGAGATCCCGAGCCCGCGCTCCATGCGAGAATGCCGCCATGATCTGGATGGCGCTTCTGTTGGCCGCGGCCAGCTGGGAAAAAGTCGGCGACGAGGCCGGCGTCGACGTGTACCGGCGCGAGATCCCCGGCAGCTCTTTTCTGGCGGTGAAGGGCACCGGCATCGTCGAGGCGCCCGCGCGCACGGTGGCGCTGGTGCTGCTCGACGACGACCGCGCGCCGGAGTGGGTCGACTCGCTCGCCGAGGCGCGGGTGGTGCGCGTGCTCTCGGCGGCTGAGTATATCGAGTATAATAAAGCCTCGATGCCGCTGATCGTCAGCGACCGCGACTTCGTCAACGACGTCTCCATGACCGCCGACCGCGCCGCGCGCACGGTGCTCATCCGCAGCGTGCCGGTCACCGATGCGCTCGCGCCGCCCACCAAGGCCGTGCGCGGCCTGCTCGAGGCGACCTACGTGCTGGAGTCCCTCGGCCCCGGCCGCACGCGGCTGACGGTGGAGATTGCCTCCGACCCCAAGGGCTGGCTGCCGGCCTGGCTGGTGAACTTCTTCCAGAAGGACTGGGCGCGCGAGACCATCGAGGGCATCCGCAAGCAGTGCGCCAAGAAGGACCTCGCGCCGCCCAAGGAGTTCGTCGAGTTCCTGCGGCAGCTAGATTTTTGAGAGCGCCGCGGCCAGGTCGGCAATCACGTCGGCCGCGCTCTCCAGGCCCACCGAGAGGCGCACCAGGTCGTCGGTGATGCCGATCGCCTCGCGCTCCGCGCTGGTGAGCTCGAAGTAGGACATCAGCGCCGGCTGCTCGATGAGCGTCTCGGCCGCGCCCAGGGACGGCGCCATGGTGGCGAGCCGGCAAGCGTCGACGAAGCGCGAGGTCCCCGCCGCGTCGGCGCGCAGGCGGAAGCTGACCACGCCGCCGAAGCCGCTCATCTGCTTCGCGGCAGCGGCGTGATCGGGATGGCTGGGCAGGCCCGGATAGAAGACGCGCCGCACGCGCTCCTGCGCCTCGAGCCAGACCGCCACCGCCATCGCCGTCTCGTTCTGGCGGCCCACGCGCAGGTGCAAGGTCTTGAGGCCGCGGATGAGCAGGAACGCGCTGTGCGGATCGAGCACGCCGCCGAGCACGCCGCGCAGGTCCTTGATCGACTGCACCAGCCCTTTGCGGCCCAGCACCGCGCCGGCGAGGAGGTCGTTGTGGCCGCCGAGGAACTTGGTCGCCGAGTGCACCACCAGATCCGCGCCCTGCGCGAGCGGCCGCTGGTTCACCGGCGTGGCGAAGGTCGCATCGACGACCAGGTTGGCGCCCTCGCAGGCGTCGCGCGCGCGGCGCAGTTGCGCGAGGTCGGCCACGCGCAAGTAGGGATTGGTCGGCGACTCGGCCAGTATCACCTTGGTATTACCCGGCCGCAGCGCCGCGAACAGCGCCGCCTCGTTGCCCGGCTCGACCAGCGTCGACTCGATTCCCAGCCGGCTCAGGAAGCTGCCGACGAACTGGCGCGTGCGCCGGTAGCAGTCGTTCATCAGCACCACGTGGTCGCCCGCCTTGAGCAGCTCGAAGAGCGCGGTGGTCACCGCCGCCATGCCGCTGCCGAAGAGCGCGCACTCTTCGGCCCCCTCCAGCGCGGCTAGCTTCTGCTCCGCCGCGCGCACGGTGGGGTTGCCGTAGCGGCCGTACTCCTCGCGATCGATCTCGCCCTTGAAGTAGCGCTCGATCTCGGCGGTGTCCTCGAAGGCGTAGGTGGCCGCCAGGATCAGCGGCGTGGTGACGGAATCGTGCGCCTTCTTGCGCGGCTCTCCGCCGTGCACGGCCAAGGTTCCCAGATCCTCTGCGGGCATGGACTGCTCCCATCGCTTAGAGTGAAATTTCTAGGGCGCGTCACTCAAGGTGGGCAAAATTCCGCGCCGAGCGCCGCAAGCATTGGCGCGCCGGGGGCCGGCTTGTCAAGCGGCCGCCCCGATGAGCAACCTTTGGCGGGCGGGGAGAATCGAGGACGTCATGAGCTTGCGCTCTCTCGGTCCGGCCGCGGTCCTGCTGGCTTTCGCTTGCACCCACGCGGCTGCGTCGCGGATGTCGGCCCGCGTGCTCGGCACGCTGCCGGGCGCGCCCAACGCCGCCGAGCCGGTGGCCGGCGCGCACGTCTTGATGTCCTGCCCCGACGGGCAGCAGCTCGATCTCGGCCGCACCGGATCGGACGGCTACCTCGACGTCGCTCCCTCCACCGCGCCGGCGCTCGACTGCACGCTGACGTTCGCCAGGGCCGGCTACAAGCCGGAGACGTTCCCGGTCGACAAAGCTTGCGTCGAGCGGGCCGCCAACACCTGCATCGGCATGCGGGCGACGGCGGTGCTGGAGCCCACGGGCTCCGCCGGTTACTGACCCGGCTTGGGGGCCATGAAGACGAGCACGGCGGCGCGCAGGGCGCTCCGGTTGGTCAGGCCGTGCTCGCTGCCCGCGGGCGCGAGCACCACCTCGCCCTGGCGCAGCTCCTGCTCCTCGCTCCCTACGCGCGCGAGGACGCTTCCTTCCAGCACCGCGTAGAGCTTGTCGCTGCCGGCGTGGGCGTGCGCCTTCTGCGACTGGCCGGGCTCGAGACAGTAGACGTCGAGGAAGAAGCGCTCGGTCTCGAACAAGTTGATCTTCTGCATCTTGGCGCCGTCGAACCGGCGCTGCGAGAGGGCGGCGATCTTCATGCTAAAGGCAAGTAGCATGGATCGAAGCGCCGGGCCCGTCGTTCAGGGGGGGAAATGATGCTCGCGATTCTGGCTGTGCTCGCGGTCAAGGCCGCGGTCGCGCAGGTCACGGTGTACGGCGATCGGGCGCGCGTCCAGCGCAGCGCCGAGGTGGTCCTCGACGGAGAGACGCGGGCCGAGCTGCCGCTCCTGCCCGAAGCGGTGGACGCCGCCAGCATCCGCGTCGAGGCGGCCGGGGCCGAAGTGCGCAAGGTGGAGATCGAGCACGTAGCGCCCGACGAATTTCCCGCCGGCGAGGCGCGCGAGCTGCTCGGCAAGCTGGAGAAGATCGACGACCAGCTCTCGCAGCTGGCCGACGAGCACGGCCAGATCGATCAAGAGCTCGCCGAGCTGCGCAAGATCGCGCCCCGCCCGCCCGAGGAGACGGCGCTCAAGCCGCGGCCCAAGCTCAACGCGCGCGGCTGGACCGACGCGCTGGGATTCGCGCAGGACGAGGAGCAGTCGCTGCGCGCGCGCCTGCGCGACGGCGAGCAGCGGCAGGCGCAGCTGCGGCGCGAGCGGGAGCCGCTGGCGCAGCGGGCGCAGATCATCGGCGGCGCCGGGCGGCGCGAAGGCTTCCGGGTGAGGGCCGATCTCGTCGGCCAGGGCACGGCGCGCGTGACGCTCAGCTACCTGGTGGCGCGGGCGCGCTGGACGCCGTCGTACGATCTGCAGCTCCTGCCCGATCAGAAGACGCTGCGCGTGTCGTTCAGCGGCGCGGCCATGCAGGAGACGGGCGAGGACTGGGAGGACGCGGCCTTCACGCTCAGCACCGCTCTTCCCGCGACGGTGCGCTCGTTGCCGGAGATTGCCACCTGGAAGATCGGCGAGAAGGAGCGCTTCATCCCTACGCCGTGGCGCGAGGATCGGCCGCGGCCGCCGGCCCGGCCGCCTTCGCCGGCGGCGCTCGAGAGGCCGGCGGACGCGTCACTGGAGCTGCGGCAAGAGCTGCTCGCGCGCGCGCAGGGGGCCGCGGTCGAAGTCCCTGCGAAGCAAGCGCCGTCGGTGATGTACAAGGTCGAGTCGTCCGCGCCGCGCAAGCGGGCTGCCGCTCCAGCCGCGCCGGCCACGGCCGCGCCTCCGCCGCCCATGGCCATGGCTGCGCCCATGCGCGGCGAGGTCTCGAACGAACAGCCCGCGCCGCCGGCGCAGCAGGTGGGCATCGCGCCGCCGCCCTCGTGGCGGCCACCTCCGCCGCCGCCCGACTCGCCCTCCGCTCTCGCCGGCGGATACGACCTGGAGTTCGCTTCCGTGCGCCGCGAGACCCTGCGCAGCGGCGGCGGCGCGCGGCGCGTGCTGCTCTTCAGCGAGACCTGGCCGGTCAAGACCGAGCGGCTGCTGGTCCCGGCCGTCTCGCCCGATGCGTACCTGGTCGCGCAGCTCAAGAACCCTTCGCAGCGCACGCTGCCCGGCGGCCACGCGCAGCTGGCGGTGGGCGCCGACCCGGCCGGCACCGCTGCTCTGAAACTGGTGGCGCCCGGCGAGGAAGTGACGCTGCCGCTGGGCATCGACCGCGCGCTCAAGTCCTTCCGCAACGTCGCGCAGGTGCAGGCGGAGAAGGGCATCTTCACCAAGGACGACGTCACGCGGTACGCGGTGACCATCGAGGTGCAGAACCCGTATCCGCAGGCGCTGCCGCTGCGCATCGTCGACGAGCTGCCGCTGCAGGCCGACAAGAACATCGAGGTCAACCTGATGGACGCCGCGGGCGCCGAGCGCGACGCCGCTACCGGTAAGCTGACCTGGCGCCTGACCGCGCCGCCCTCGGGCACCAGCAAGGTGGCGTTCGTCTACGAGCTCAAGCGGCCCAAGGGCTTTAGGGTGCACCAATGATCGCGCTCCTGGTCGCCTCGCAGGTGGTGCGCGTGGTGGTCTATCCCGATCGCGCGCAGGTGACGCGGGCGCAGGAGGTTGCCTGCGAGGCGCACAAGGCCGAGTTCCTCGCGCTGCCTCCCTCGACCGATCCGTCGTCGGTGCGCGCGCAGACGAGCGAAGGGGGCGTCGAGTCGGTGGACATCCTCGAGGAGCCGCGCGCCACCGCCTTCAGTGCCGAGGTGGAGCAGCTCGACGAGCAGCTCCGCCGCCTGGACGCGCGGCTCGATGCGCTCCGCGACGCGCGCGAGAAGACGCAGAACGCGTCGCGGCTCGCCCAGGGCCTGGAGGAATCGGCGGCGCTGCTCGTGTCCGAGGAGATGACCCAGCCCGCGCCCGACGTGAAGGCCTGGCGCGCGGCTTTCGAGTCCACGCTGCAGGCGCGGTTGGGCGCGGCGCGCGAGCGGGCGCAGCTCGCGGCTCAGGAGCGCGATCTTTCGCGGCAGCGCGGCGATCTGCAGCAGAAGCGGGCGCTCTTGGGCGCGGCGCGGAGCAAGCGGGAGCGGCGCGCCGAGGTGCTCGTCTCCTGCCCGCCGGGACGGACGGCGCGAGTGGAGCTGACGTACACGGTGGGCGGCGCGGGCTGGGAGCCGGCCTACGAAGCGCGCGCGGAGGAGCCGGCAACGCCTTCGACGGGCGGAGCCCGAAGGGCGGAGCATCCAACGGAGGAGCCGGCAACGCCTTCGACGGGCGGAGCCCGCTGGGCGGAGCATCCAACGGACGAGACCAAAGGCTCCGTCGACCTCTCGCTCTACGCGACGGTGCGGCAGTCCACCGGCGAGGATTGGCAGAAAGCGCGGCTGGCGCTCTCGACGGCCGTGCCCTCGCAGGACGCCACGCCGCCCGAGCTGGCCCCCTTGCGCGTCTACGCCGAGCCGCGCGAGCCGCCCAAGAAAGTGCTGGTGCGCCGCGACGAGCTGCAGAAGCACGCCGAGTCGGGCGAGGCCCAGGCCGGCAACGCCCGCGGCATGGACGTGGCGCAGCAGGGGCTCTCGGTGCAGCTCTTGGTCAAGGATCCCGCCGACGTTCCGGGCGACGGCACCCCGGCGCGGCTCTTCGTCGCCTCGGCGCAGCTGCCGGCGCGGTTTGCCTGGAAGACCGTGCCGCGCCAGGCGCCTTTCGTCTTCCGCGCGGCCGACCTCGACGACACCGCGCCCTTTCCGCTCCTTGCGGGGCAGGTCGATCTCTTCCGCAAGAGCGCGTACCTGGGCCGGCTGCCACTCGGCCGGGTGGCGCAGGGAGAGCGGTTCCACCTCAGCTTCGGGCTGGAAGAGGGCGTGCGGGTGAAGCGGACGGTGGTCGAGGAGATCGCGCGCGACCAGGGCCTGTTCAACAGCGCGCAGCGCTTCCGCTACGCCTACCGCTTCGAAGTCCAGAACCTCCTCGGCCGGCCGGAGCAGGTGGAGCTGGCGGAAGCCATTCCCGTCTCCGAGCTCTCCGACGTCGGCGTCGAGCTCGAGGATCGCACCAGCAAGGGCTTCGAGCGCAACGCCGAGGACGGCATCGTCACCTGGAAGCTGAAGCTCGCTCCCGGAGAGAAGCGCGAGCTGGAGCTCGTCTTCCACGTCGACGTACCCAACGACTACGCGATGGGGCCCTGACCGGCGGCGGTGTCCTCGACGACCTTGTTGCGGCCCGCCTGCTTGGCCTCATAGAGCGCGGCATCGGCGCGCTTGAACAGCTCGCCGGTGTCGACGGTGGTCCCGTTCATCCCCGCCACGCCCACGCTGACCGTGACGGCGACCGGGCCCGCGTCGGTCTGCACCGGCTCGTCGGCGACGCGCTGGCGGATGCGCTCGGCCAGCACCGTCGCGGCGTTGTGGCGGGTGGTGCCCGGCAAGATGATGGCGAACTCCTCGCCGCCGTAGCGCCCGAGCACGTCGATGGATCGCAGCGCCGACCGGCAGCGATCGGCCAGGGCCCGCAGCACCTGGTCGCCGACGTGGTGGCCGTAGCGGTCGTTGACCGATTTGAAGTGATCGACGTCGAGCATCAGCGCCGCGAGCGGCTGGCCGAATCGCCGCGCGCTCTGGAAGCCGAGGTCGGCCAGCTCCATGAAGTGCCGGCGGTTGTAGGTGTTGGTCAAGCCGTCGAGGGTGGCCAGGCGCTGCACCTCGTCGAA
>Ga0307479_10002184_pt1 | contig 17786 bp, 17 predicted proteins | sample atmos_gasesECM4C_FD_203743 | JGI IMG/M metagenome (GOLD analysis project Ga0307479, IMG submission 203743) | Hardwood forest soil microbial communities from Morgan-Monroe State Forest, Indiana, United States - atmos_gasesECM4C_515 | ecosystem: Environmental > Terrestrial > Soil > Temperate... | reverse complement strand
GAGCGCTCTTCCTCCTGGTCGGCATGCTCTACGACCGCCGCCACACCTTTGAGATCTCCGAATTCGGGGGTCTGGCCACGCCTATGCCGAAGCTGGCGGCCTTCTTCCTCTTCGTCGCGCTCTCTTCCCTCGGCCTGCCCATTCTCAACGGCTTCGTAGGCGAATTCCTGATCCTCCTCGGCACCTATCAAGTCCATTGGAACTGGTCCGCCTGGGCTGCCACCGGCGTAATCCTCTCCGCCTGCTACTTGCTGTGGTCTTACCAACGCGTCTTCTTCGGCGAAGTCACCGTAGAGAAAAATCGCACCCTTCCGGACGCCGACGTCCGCGAAAAATGGATTCTCGCCGTAATGGCCGTAATCACCATCTGGATGGGCGTCAACTCCCCTTACTTCACCCGCCGCTTCGCCGCACCCTCGCAAAACGTCCTGGACCAAATGCAGCGCAGTTTCCCCCAAGAAGCCTCTACGTCGGGGCAAGCCTTCGGTCCAGTCACCGGCAAAGTTTCCGCGTCAGGGCACGACTTTAGTCGTGCCGTACGAGGGAGAGAGGGGTCGGCTTTAGCCGCTGAGGGCTTCGCTTTGCCATCACCAAACAAAATTGCCATCCCGAGCATAGCCTCGACCACCTCCAATAAAATTGTCATGCCGAGCGCAGCGAGGGACCTGCTTTTACCTTTCCTATCCACACACCACGATCGGTCAACTATCTCGTCGGCTAAGGCAGGCCTCCGCCCATGATCCCCCGCACCGACGACCTCCTCCGCATCCTCCCCGAAACCATCTGGTGCGGCTTCGGCGTCCTGCTGATGCTCCTGCAGCCCTTTACCCGCAGCCGTCAGGTGCTCACCTTCTTTGCCATCCTCGGCACCGGCCTCGGCACCGCTGCCACCATCGTCGCTGGCAATCCCGGCGGTCCGGCCTTCTTCAACCTGATCCAGATGGACGGCTTCAGCGTCTTCTTCCATCTCCTGGTAGGCCTGGTAGCCTTCCTGGTGGTGCTAGCCGCCGATTCCTATCTCGAGCGCGAACGCCTGCAGCCCGCCGAGTTCTATGCCTTAATCCTCTTCGCCACCGCCGGGATGGGCGTGCTCTCCTCAGCGCAAGAGCTGCTAACCGCCTTCATCGGCCTCGAAATGAGCTCCATCTCCAGCTACGTCCTCGCCGGATACCGCCGCGACTCCTTGAAAGCCAGCGAGTCCGCCATGAAGTATTTCCTCCTGGGCTCCTTCGCGACCGCCTTCTTTCTCTACGGAATCGCTCTGGTATACGGCGTTACCGGCACCACCTTGCTCCCCAATATGACCGCTGTCGACCCCGGTAGCACGCTGCTCAAGCTCGGCCTCGCGCTGATTCTGATTGGCTTAGGCTTCAAGGTCGCCCTAGCTCCCTTCCAGGTCTGGACCCCCGACGTCTACGAAGGCGCGCCCACGCCGGTCACCGCGCTTTTCTCGGCCGGGCCAAAAGCCGCCGCCTTCGCGCTACTCTTGCGCATCTACGCCACTGTTCCCGCCGCCACCCATTTCTGGTTCTGGGCCTTCTGGGTTCTCGCCGTGCTGACCATGTTCGCCGGCAATCTCGGCGCCCTCGTCCAGACCAACGTAAAGCGCATGCTGGCTTACAGTTCCATCGCCCACGCCGGATACATCTTGGTGGCCTTCGCCGCCGTCACTTATCTGGCGGGCAATCCCGAAGGCGGAGCAGCCCCGGCCTACGCGGCCGTGCTCTTCTATCTCGTGAGCTACGCGTTGGTTAAGGTCGGCGCGTTCACCATCGTCTCCGAACTAGGCGGCCTCGGCGAAAAGCATCTCTCGCTCGAAGACTACGCTGGCCTGGGGCAGCGCCAACCCGGCGCAGCCGCTGTGCTCTCGCTCTTCCTTCTGTCGTTGCTCGGCCTGCCGGTGACCGCTGGCTTCTTTGGCAAGTTCTACATCTTCAAAGCCGCCGTAAACTCCCACCTCATCTGGCTCGCGGTTCTGATGGCCATCAACAGCGTGATCGGCTCCTACTACTACCTCCGCCTGATCGTAGTAATGTACATGCGCGAGCCCGCCGCCGAATCCAAGCCCGTAGTCGTCCGCTTCCCACTAACCGTAACCCTCGTCCTCGCCATAACTGTTCTCGGCACCATCTACTTCGGCCTGGCCCCCAACCGCATCCTAAACTTCGTCCTCCAATCCAACCTCATTTCCCGTTAAAAGCGCCGCAGGACTGTAACGTCACGCTTTTTCCACACGTTACATGGATACGAGTCGCCTCTGGGAGGTGTGCATGTCGAGCACACTGAGTATTTCGTGTCTGGCTTTCATAATCGGACTGACGTCCGCTGGATTCTTGCAGGCGCAGATCTCGGGCCCGCCCGCGGCACCTGTCCCAACGCAAATCAATACCGCCACCAACGTGTTCATCTCCAACGCTGGCGGCCAGTGCCCGTCGTTCGGCGACTCTACTTTCAGCGGCAGCCCGGACCGCCCCTACGACGAGTTGTATGCGGCGATGAAGAGCTGGGGCCGCTACGAATTCGCCAGCACGCCGACCGAAGCCGACCTGGTCTTTGAAATCAATTTGACTTGCGAGCTTTTCCCTGACGCAAAGAAGTCAGCGACTAACGCTCAATTTCGCCTGTTAATCTTGGATCCCAAAACACGCATTGTGCTGTGGGGATTCACCCAACGCGTACCCGTGGCGCAGCGACTTGGCAATCGCGACAAGAACTTCGAGCGGTCCATGACCACGCTCGTCGAAAACGTAAAAAAACTCCTAGGCTCCGCCACAAGCGCGGCCCTGGACGCCAATCCAGACACGCCCCATTCCAAGTCTGGAAAATCTCGGCCTAACCTGCAGTAAACAAAGGACATATTTTTACTCTTGACAACCGATAACCATTTGTGTATCATCAGTCCCGTAGAAAAATGCGCCCGGAAGTCCGGCGGCTAGCTTGAAAAACCAAGCAGCCGCTTTTTCATTTGCCCAACTGCCCCCAACATGCCGAGACTAAATTCTTTAGAATGAACACTTACGCACAAAAACGCTCTTAACCGTTTTAGAATCAACACTTATGGGAAACCCCGGGGGGAGGGGGTACCTGAGCAGTGCGGCGGTCTCGTTTACCCTGAGCCTCGGAAGGGCAGCTTTTCCAGCTGTAACCCAGTCGACCAAGCAAGCCAGCAGATTTCAATGGTGCGGAAAGAAAAAGCCCGGAAGCGAATCGCTCCCGGGCCGCCATTCCAAAGATTTGCGGTAAGGCTGCCGTGCTACAGCTTCAAGTACAGGAGGATGCCCACAACGAACGTAAACAGCGTCAGTGTCTCCACGAACACCAGACCCAGTAGCATGGCGGCGCGAACGCCTCCAGCAGCTCCGGGATTGCGTGCAATGCCCTCGCAGGCGGCCGCAGCAATGCGTCCCTGCCCCAATCCACCCCCAACCGCCGCTATGGCAACGCCAAAACCGGCCCCCAACGCCAGCGTAGTCGGATTCAGGGGCGTCTTTTCTCCCGCCGCCCCGCCCTGCGCAAACGCCGCCGGAGCAATCATCATTACCGCCACGAGCACCAGTAAAACAGCTGCTGCTTTTTTCATTCGAGTTCCTCCTTCAGAATTGCCGCCAGGAGGTGGTTCCCGGACACCGTGCAGCCGGGCTCACGCTGAAACGGCCACTGCAAGCTCCATTAGTGTTCGTCCGCAGTCGCGATTCCGATATACGCAGCCGGCAGGATCGTGAAGACGTATGCCTGCACTACGGAAACGAACACGTGCAATCCAATGAAAGCGATGGGAATCAGCGCAGGAAAAATTCCCAGCATAACGCCCAGCACTGGTGTCTTGCTCCAACCCCAAATCGCCGGACCCGCCAGCAGGCTCACGAAAATCCCGTAGATCATGTCGCTGGCGAAAATGTTCGCCCATAGCCGGACGGTGAGCGACAACAGGCGGGCCGCAGTGCTGATCAATTCCACCGGAAACAGGAGGATCGCCAGCGCCCAATCCGCCACTCGCTTCGGCGAACCTGCAAACGTTGCCGTATAGCCGCCAAGCCCGTGATGGCGAACGCCCTGCCAGTTGAAGTACAAAAATGTGATTGCCGCGCACGCCAGCGGCACGCTGACCGAGGCGGTCGGCGATTTGAGAAATGGAAACGCGCCGAATAAATTCGAGAGCAAAACGAAAATTGAAACGCTGCCCACGATCGGAACGTACCGTTCCCAATGGTGTCCTGCGTTTTCTTCCAGTACATCCGTGATGCCAAATCCCAGCGGATTCGTAAGCAAAAACTCGGCGATTTGCTGCGAAGCCCCGGGCTTCTCGACCGACAGCCGCGAGCGTACCCAGAGCGCCAGCACGGTGCCGACCACGAGCACTAGCAAGCCCATCACCACGTGCTCGGGAATGGGCAGGGTGGGATTTTCCGGACGAATGTGCAAGGCGGAAAGCAGCGCCAGCGCGGCCCCGCCCAGGTAGTGATTTACGAACTGCGAGATCCAGGTGGCTTGTTCTCCCATCGTGACGCCAGCGGGCCTTCTCCTATCGCTCCGAAGTCCAGACTTCATACACACTTGCGGCAATCGCCGCGGCTGCTAAAGCGCACATTCCGACAATCATGCTAGCAAGGGGAACCCTAAGAAGTTTAAAAATAACATACACGATGAGGGCTATCAAGCCGTAGCGGAACACCGCCGCAAAATATGCGCCCAGCGGCACGCGCGGCTTCTCCGATCCGGCCTGCGCCGCCGAAGCCGCCACCAGCGCATCCAACCCGCGCCTCAGCCAGCGAAAATTCAGCCAAGCCAGCACCGCGCCAATCAGCAGTCCGCTGGCCCAAATCCGGTTTCCCGCAACAGCCGCCGCCGCGCTGGCCGCCGATCCAAATACCAGCGTAAGCCAGGCAATCCGCTGCTCCGTCCGCAGAGCGGTTCGGTAACTGGCCTCAGCTTCCTGCGAGACGTTGGTAGATGTTGTCATGCGTAAGTGGGTCGCAGCCGGAGACGGCGTCGGGCGCCAAGTCCCAGAGGGACGCCGAAGATTTTAGCCCAACATGCCAGTGCTGGGGCCGCAACCCAACCGAAGTAGTCCCTGAGGGACGACGAGCACCAGAAGCAATGAGCAGCTGGAATCGCGCTCAGGAATCGTTCTGCGCTAAGCGGCGCAGGACTTCTTTCAATCCACCGGCAAAGCCGAGGCCCCCCAGGATCAGGGTGAAAATCAATTTCGTATGCAGCCAATGATCCAGAAAATATCCCAGCACGCCGCCTAGCAACACCGCGCCCACAATGGTAAACGGCAATTCCATGGCCAGCGCCGTCTGCGAGGAATACTTCTTCACCTTCGCGATCTCCGGCGATTTCGACGTATCTGGCTTATCGTTCAACGCGTTCTCATTTCTTCGGATGCGGGATGCTTAAGGCCGATGATGATACAAGGAATCGCCCTTCGTCAGGATCTAATCGCTCGAGGTCTAAAGCGTGCTCTCTCAACGTAAACAGAGAACGGAAGTAATATTTCTTTCCCTCTTCCGCACTGAGGCTGGAGAACACAGCCTTGTCCGAACGAGATTTCAAGCTGGATTGCCATTGAACACACAGATGGTGTTCGCCGGGATCGACTGAAAAGTTGACATATGAATTCCCTTTGGTTGCACCGATCCAACTGCCATCAACTGCAACACGAATTGTTGGACTCGCCGGTTCAAAAAACGGTGTTCTAACGACCTGTATCACGTAAACCTGCGCCTTCCCTGGTTCCATTGTTGCGTCTGGCTGGCGCTTTGATGTTCCGACCTCAAACTGAACATCGCTCGGGCCGCAGGATGGCTGGATGCGCGCTGACTTGGAATCTTGGGCAAACGCGTAGGCGAACGACGCGAGATGAACGAGCGTTAAAACAGCCAACCTACACACCAAGCTTTTCATCATTGCTCCATCAAGAATATGTGATGTTCAGAATGCTGCAGAGGGCTTCACTTCAAATCTGAAAAGTGATTATTTCTCGAAGAGCAGTTCGCCTGCGCGGTGCGTGGCCTTCACCACCGCTTTGATTAGCGTGACGCGGAGCTTCCCTTCTTCGAGTTCGAGGATGCCGTCGATGGTGCAGCCGGCTGGAGTGGTCACTGCGTCTTTCAGCAGGGCGGGATGGTCGCCGGTTTCTAGCACGACGCTGGCTGCGCCTTTCATGGTTTGCGCGGCTAGCAGTGTGGAGACATCGCGGGGCAGGCCGACCTTTACGCCGGCTTCGGCTAGCGATTCGAGAATGATGTAGGCGAACGCTGGGCCGCTCGCGGAGAGGCCGGTTACCGCGTCCATATTTTTTTCGTCGACCACTACCGTGCGTCCCACGGCGTCGAACATGGTGCGCGCAATTTCGAGATGCTGCGCCGTTGCGTGCGAGCCGCGGCAGATTCCGGTCATACCACAGTTCACCGTGCAGGGCGTGTTGGGCATGGCGCGCACGACTGGCACTTTGCCGCCGGCATGCTGCTCGATGTAGCTGGTTGGCACGGAGGCGGCCACGGAAATCACCAGCGTTTTCTCGCTCAGCTCCGGCGCAATCTCCTTCAACACTTCGCCGACCACCTGCGGCTTCACACCGAGCAGGATAATGTCTGCTTCATGCACGGCCTTGCGGTTGTCGGTGGCCACCGAAATGCCCAATTCCTTGGCTAGCACGGCAGCCTTCTCCGGGTGCTTCACCGTGGCGCTGACCCGCTTGGCGTTGAACAGACCTTGCTTGAGGTATGCGCGCAGCAAAATGCCGCCGAGTTTTCCGGTACCCAGGACCGCTAGTTTCTTCTCCGCGAGTTTGTCTTTCATGGTCACAGCATTGTTGACGAGGCGCGCCTGCGCGTCAATCTCCGTTTAGTTCCGGCTTCCAGTACAATGCTTGGCGCATGCAACGAACTTGCTTGGTTCTGTTCTTTTGCGCTGTAACGCTGTTGGCCGCACGCGCGATCTCACGGGTACAGCAAGAGCCCGCCAGCCTCACGAATCGAAACGCCGACGTTGCCGTGCCGATGCGTGACGGCGTGATACTTCGCGCCGACGTCTTGCTGCCGAGTGTGGTCGGCAAGTTTCCGGCGCTGGTCTACCGCACGCCCTACGGCAAACATTTTGCGCTGAAGGAATATAAGACTTTCGAAAAGGCCGTGGCGCGCGGTTATGCAGTAGTGGTGCAGGACGTTCGCGGACGCTACGCCTCGGACGGCGTATTCGTCGCCTATCAAAACGAAGGGCGCGATGGCTTCGACACCATCGAATGGGCCGCGAAGCAGCCATGGTGCGACGGCAACGTCGGCACCTTCGGACTCTCTTACCCGGGCGCGGTGCAATGGCTGGCCGCGGTGGAAAATCCGCCGCACCTGAAGGCGATGGTGCCGGCCATGACATTTTCCACGCCACGCAATTTCTTTTACTCGGGCGGCGTGTTTGACGGCTCGTGGCTCGAATGGATCTGGATGAATATCGCGCCGGACCTGCGGAAGCGCAGGAATCTTCCCGGACCGCACACCTACGAAGAAGCGGCGGAAACCTGGAAGCGCGAGCACCAGCGTATGGAAGCCTTTCTGCCGCTGCGCGATTTGCCGGAGCTGAAGGATGTCGCGCCATTTTATTACGAGTGGCTGGCGCATCCGGCCGCCGATCCGTGGTGGGACTGGGCGGAACTGCGCAACAAATACAGCAAAGTGCACGCGGCGGTGCTGAATCTTTCCGGCTGGTACGACGAAGCGTACGGACCCGATGGCGCGACGACCAATTTCAATGGGCTCCTGAAGGAACGCGGAGAAAAGGATGCGCGCACGCGCACGATCATCGGTCCGTGGACGCACGGCGGGCAGGAAAAGACGCGCGCCGGGGAGCGCGATTTCGGTCCGACTGCGGCCATCGATTACGACGAACTGATTCTGCGCTGGATGGATCACTACGTCCGCGGCATGCAGAATGGCATTGATCGCGAAAAGCCGGTCCGGCTCTTTGTGATGGGGAAAAATGCGTGGCGCGACGAAGATTCCTGGCCGCTCGGACGTGCCAACACGCAGACTTATTTCCTGCGCAGCGAGTCCAACTCGGCTCGGTTCGCCCGGCTAAACCAGACTCCGCCGGATCGCGCCGGGCGCTACAACGAATTCGTCTCCGATCCTGCGCATCCGGTCACCGATCTTTACACCGCATACGGAGCGCACGACTATCGCTCGCTCGCCGGACGCAAGGACGTCCTGGTGTACGACAGCGACCCGCTTCTAACCGACACCGAAGTCTCCGGACCGATTCACGCCGAGATTTTCGTTTCCGCGGATGTGGCGGACGTTGATTTGTGGGTTCGGTTGCTCGATGTCGCGCCGGATGGCACGGCATTCAATCTGATGAGCCCCGGACTAGACGTCCTGCGGGCGAGCTATCGCGATGAAAAGTTGCAGCCGGAGTTGCTCAAGCCCGGTGAAATTTACCGGCTGAATCTCGATCGCATGCTTACCAGCAACGTTTTTCGCGCCGGCCACCAAATTCGCGTTCAGATTTCCGGGGCTTTCTTTCCGCACTTCTCACGCAATCTGCAAAGCGGAGAGTCGGAAGCGGTTTCATCGCGCACGTGCCCGGCACACGTGCGTGTTCACCATGACCCCGACCATCGCTCGCGCATCGAGCTGCCGGTGATTCTGAAGTAAAGTAGGGTGAGGTCGCAAAGGAAGTAGAGGAAAATGCCGGTCGTGCTGCGCTGAAGTTCCTTTCATTCAAAAGCACATTGTGCCTAGCTGGGGCGCAGCATGCTGCGCCCCTACACGCGCCCGTTGCAGTTAGCGACACACCCAGTCTGGGTTAGCCATACCGGAAGGTTTCACCGATGGCACACTGACAAGTGAGCGAAATGGCCCAGCTCTCCAATTCGTCGGCGGGTGAAGACTCGCCGGCACCTCCGTCCGGCTTATCCGGCTTCCTGCACGGACTGATTTCCTTTTGCCTGGAAGGCGGAATTCATCTGTGGGTGCGGCTCACCGGAAAACTGGTGCGCAAGAGCGAAGCACCGTGGCTGGCAGGTCCCTTGGGCGGCCGCGAACTCATTGGCACCGGTATTTACGAACGCTTCGCGAAGGCCGAGGGCTTGGTTATTCGCACTCCGCCGAACGCCGGACTCCTGGAACACTTCAATGTTCTGCGCGGACCAAACTTCAATCCCGATGCGGTTCATCCGGATATCCGCCATTTTTACGAGCACGCCGCGGAATATCAGCTGGATGTGTGGAGCGAAGTCTCGCTGACCGGACGTTTCTTTCTGTGGCTGCTGGTGGAATTCATCAGCCGGCGGATGGATCAGCTCAATTTTCCGATTTCCTCGCTGGAAGTGGCTAAGGGAATGACCAGCGAAGTGGTCCAGTTGGTTGAGCCCGCTTCCGGCCGCATTGTGAACACCGGCTGGCTCCGGCGGCTGAAGTCATCGGGGCGGGTGATTTACGCCGGCTTGTATTCGGCGACGCAAATGCCGGACGAAGCAGGCCCTTGCGTGAAGGTTACGTTTCCGTGCCGCGGCAGCGCGAATGTGTATCTGACGCCCGTGGCGCATCCGGATGGGTCGTTTGGGCTCGTGTCTTCGGGATCGGCGTTTGGGCGGACCGGTTTTTACCGCTTGATTGACGGCGGGCCGGATCATTACATCGTGCGGCATGTTCGCTCGTTGCGGGAGTTGTTTCATGTGTATGTGGACGCGGAACAGGTGCTACGCACCGATCACACCGTGTTCTTCCTAGGGCTCTCGATTATTCGGCTGCACTACAAAATGACGCGCGTTCCGGCTCAGCACTTTTCGACGCAAGACGAGCAAGACCTCATTGCCGTCGAGGACATTCTCTAGTTGTCAGAGGATTTGTTCGTGGTGCCACAGCCTCAAAAGCGGCGGCCCGCCTGCGGCAGGCAGGCTAGACCGCCGCACTCCAAAATTAATCGTGACGGGCGCCGTGCAGTACATGGACCGCATGGGGTAGCAGGTGGGCTACCGCTTCCAGGGATTCGGTTGCGCCTTTGGGACTTCCTGGGAGATTTACGATTAGGGTTTTGCCGCGGCTGACGGCTATTGCTCGCGATAGAACGGCTGTCGGCGTTTTCTCCAGACCTTTGCGGCGCATTTCTTCGGCGATGCCGGGAATTACGCGATCAGCTATGGCTTGCGTTGCTTCGGGAGCGTTGTCGCGCGGGCCGATTCCGGTCCCGCCTGTCGTCAGAACTAGATCAAGACGCCGCGAATCGGCCAGCTCACACAACTGCTTGCGAATCCCTTCGAGGTCGTCGGAGACACGCAGGGTGGTGACGATTTCCCACTGCAGGCCGCGGCAAAAGGCGACCACGGCGGGCCCGGAAAGATCCTCCCGTTCCCCTCGCGACACGGAATCACTGATGGTGAGGACTGCTACACGCATGGGTGCGGTTACTGCGTCTCGACCGCGTCGCGACTGGATTCGTCCATCAACCGCATCGCTTCCATGAGCAGGCCAGTAGTGTTCTTGGTGGTGGTGTTACGCGTGGAACCGTTGGCGGCATTGAAATCGATCTCGAACTCGCCTTCGGTCCACAAAATCACTTTGTAGACGGCGTCGTCGCCTTCGATTTTACCCATCTTGGCGTCGTGGCATTGGCCGGAAGTGAAGTAGAGTTCGCCCTGTTCATTGCCTTTGCGCACGACCAAGCGGCAGGATTTCTGCCCCATCTCGAGCGACTGCAGCAAGTCGGTCATGCTCATTTCTTCCAGGCGGCCCTGAATGATGCCGGGGCGCGAGGCATGCTTCTGCATTTTTTCGAGGTGCAGGCGGTCGACCACTTTTTTGGTGATGCGCACCAGGTCTTTGACCAAAAAGGGCTTGGCGATGAATTCTTCCACGCCGTCGACCAGCGGACGCAGGCGCTCTTCGATATCGGCGCGGCTGGCCATGAATAAAAAAGGAATGTGGCGGGTCTTTTCGCGGGAGCGCAGCTTGTCAAAAAGCTGGCGACCGTCGAGGCCGGGCATTTTATAGTCGCAGAGGATTACGTCGGGCGGGTCGTCAATTGTCTTTAAGAGGGCGTCGCCACCATCGTGGGCGACCATCACATCGCAAACGTGTTCAATCCCGCGAAAAACCAACTCCAGCACCAGTGGATTGTCTTCCACCAGGAGCAACTTGACGGTGGTCTTCCCTGCCGCCGCGGTCATCGTTTGGCGCTCCGGAGCGTTTTCCGCTGACGCGTCTTCCCCGCCCCCGGATCACGATGAAAATCGCCGCTCTTTCCGCCGGTCTTCTCAACCAGGTAGATGTCGGTGATCTCCATTCCTTTGTCCAGGGCTTTGCACATGTCGTAGACCGTGAGGGCTGCGGCGCTCACCGCTACCAGAGCTTCCATTTCCACGCCGGTTTGCGCGGTGGCTATCACTGTAGAGCCAAGTTCTACGCCATTTTCACATAGCGTCGCAGTCACATCAATGCGCGTTAGCGGGAGAGGATGACAAAGAGGTATCCACTCCGCGGTGCGTTTGGCGGCGGCGATTCCGGCGATGCGGGCTATTTCGAGGGGATTGCCTTTAGGGTTTTTGAGGCGGCGGACAGCGGTCACCACGCGGGGCTTCATTTTTATGAAGGCGTGGGCTTCGGCGGTGCGGGTGGTTACTTGCTTGTTGGAGACGTCGACCATTTGCACTTCGCCGCGCTTGCCGTAGTGGGAGAGTTTTGGCATCAGAGCACGAAAGAAAAGGAATTAACACAGAGGTCACTGAGAACACAGAGATCGCAGAGAAGAGTGGTCAAATTATGTCCTTGCGGAGCAGGATTGGCATGGTTTCTCCGGCGTTGACTTGGCTGCGGTCCGCGGCTACCACCAGGAAACAATTTGCTTGCGCGAGGGCTGCGATGTCGCCGGAACCTTGCCACGGGACTGATTTTACTTCGGGTGTTGCGCCGCGCCACTCTACTCGCGCGGGAAGAAAGTGGGTCAAGCCAGGCTTTTCGTTCAGCGCGGCGGCAAGACGCGCATCGACTAAAGGCAAATCGCGTGCGGGTGCGCCACTGAGCAGGTCGATCGCGGGCACCACGAACAACTCGAAGGTTACCATGGTGGAGACCGGGTTGCCGGGGAGACCGAATACGAACGTGTCTTGGCATCTTCCGAAGACGGCGGGCTTGCCGGGGCGGATGGCTACGGCGTTGAAGTAGAACTCGGCGCCTAAATCTTTCAGCACGGTTTCAACCAGGTCGTACTTCCCCATCGAAACGCCGCCGGAAAGAACGAGCACCTCTTCACGCAGGCCGCGGGCGATTTTTTCGCGCAGGTCGTCGACAAGGTCGGCGGCGTTGCCCAGCAGAACGGGTTCGCCACCGGCGAGCCGGACTTGCGCGGCGAGCGAGACGCTATTGCTGTTGCGAATCTGAAAGTCGCCGGGTTGCTGATCGATGGCCACCACTTCGTCACCGGTGGAGAGAATGGCGATGCGCGGTTTTGCCGCGCAGCGTACTTGCGTGGCGCCGACTTGCGCGGCGAGCGCTAGCTCGGCGTATCCCAGGCGTGCGCCCGGCTGAAGTATGGTTTGACCGAGGCGGGCTTCACTGCCGCGCGGCACGATGTTCTGCCCTGGCTGTACGGCGCGGTCGAAGCGCACGGAATCTGCGTCGCGAACGGTGTGCTCGATCACTACCACGGCATCGGCACCTTCCGGCACCGCGGCTCCGGTCATGATTTGCACGCAGGAGCCGGGAGCCAGCGGCTGCGTTACGGTATCGCCGGCTTTGATTTCGGCTACGCAACGCAAGGTCGCACCGGATGCGGCTTCAGCCGCATGGACGGCATAGCCATCGCGTGTGGAGCGATGGAAGGGCGGGTATTCGCGATCGGTTTTTATTTCTTCGGCGAGAACGAAGCCGAGTGCGCCCCATACATTGAGGTCCGCGGTTGCGCGCGGACCTTTTGCTTTTACTACGTTTTCGATTACCGTGCGGCGGGCTTGCTCGTAGGTGAGCATGGTTGACGGGCGTGCTTAATCACAAAAACCTGTGACTCACTCCATCTTGCGGACCTGGGGCGCAATGTATTGCGCCCCTACTCGAGCCAGTGCGCCAGTTCTGTGCCTTGCGGCACTATGGTGGCGTCGCGCTCCGGGCCGGTGGAGATCATGCCGATTTCCACTTCCAGAAAATCCTCGATAAAGCCAAGGTAATCTACCGCGGCCTTCGGCAATTTGGCGCCCTCTTTCACGCCGTAGGTGGATTGGCACCAGCCTGGCAGCGTTTTGTATTCGGCCGTTACGTGCTCGTATTCTTCGGCGAGCGCGGGCATTTCGTGAAGCGGCGAGCCTTTGTATTTGTAGCCGACGCAGACTTGGATTTCGCGCTGGGTGTCGAACACGTCGAGCTTGGTGACCACCAGTGAATCGATGCCGTTGATCATTTTCGCATAGCGAAGGACGGCGAGATCGAGCCAGCCGCAGCGCCGCGGGCGACCGGTGACCGCGCCGAATTCCTTGCCGCGCTCGCGGACTTCGCGCGCTTCGAGGTCGGGCATTTCGGTGGGAAAAGGCCCGCCGCCGACGCGCGTGGTGTAAGCCTTGGAGACGCCCAGGATGTTCTTGATTTTTGTTGGCGGGACGCCGACGCCGGTGGTTGCGCCGCCGGAAATGGCGCTGGAGGAAGTGACGTACGGATAGGTGCCGTGGTCGATGTCCAGCATGGTGCCTTGCGCGCCCTCGAAGAGGACGGATTTGCCTTCATCCAGCGCGCGGTTGACCAGCTCGGCGGTGTCGCAGATGTAGGCGCGGATTTTGTCGCCGAGGCGCAGCGTTTCCTCTACTTCGTGGGAAAAATCGATGTCCGCGCCATACGCGCCTTTGGCCAGGCGATTTTTTTCCGCTACCACGCGGGTGGCTTTTTCGCGGAACGACGCTGGGTCGAGCAGGTCGCAGACGCGCAGGCCGCGCCGGGCCATCTTGTCTTCGTAGGCGGGTCCGATGCCGCGCGAAGTGGTACCAATTTTATTGGCGCCGCGGGCGCTTTCGGCGGCACGATCGAGTTCGCGATGGTACGGGAAAATCAAGTGGGCGCGATTGCTGAGGTGGAGGCGGCCCTTTACATCGACACCAGCTTTCGCCAGCGTTTCAATTTCGGCGACCAGGGCGGCGGGATCGACTACGACGCCAGTGCCAATGACTGCGTGCTGTTCAGGGCGCAGAATGCCGCAGGGGATGAGCTGCAGGACGAAGCGATCTTTGCCGATGATTACGGTGTGGCCGGCATTGTGTCCGCCGGCGACGCGGGCGATGTAGTCGAAAGCGCCGGCGAGATAGTCGACGACTTTGCCTTTGCCTTCGTCCCCCCACTGCGCGCCGACCACCACGACAGATTTCATGCAGGGTCCTCACTCGCAGACGTCTATCACCCGCACACTTCCCTCCGGGCTTCTTAGGAGGAAATGTCAGGTGGGAATTACAAGAAAACTACACAGAATCAACATCGTACGCTGTGCCTGCTTGCGGTGCAAGCGGCGGGCTTCATTTCAATCGTTGTCTAATTTCTTGCAGCTCCTGTCCGATGTCGATATTCCAGTCTTTGGGAGTGTGGGCAATAAATAGACCTCCAGCGATGCGCTCGCACTGCCCTCCTTGCAACTGGATACGTTGAACAAGTTGCGCCATTTCCGTGCTCTCGACTAGATCTCGGGGCAGTATGAAACTGTGAGTTTCTAGCCCCGAACGCTTTACCATCCGCCGATATCGAATAGAACCGTCTTCCGAGGGCGGGTACGCTTCGATCGTGTCGCCGTATCTTAGAAGCCCGCAAATGGAAGTCACCTCTAGCCTGTACTGATTGTGTTCCAAAGGTGTCATGTACAGGAGTTCGCGGGTGTTGCGGAACACAAGGTAAAGACCAACTTCGCCGCTCACGCTCCACCTCCGAGCTTCTTGTAACGGTAGCACGTCACGGCGTGATCGTTGACCATGCCGGTGGCTTGCATGAGTGCGTAGCAGATCGTGGAGCCTACGAAGCGGAAACCACGCTTGGCCAAGTCTTTGCTTAGGACGTCGGAGTCTTTTGTTCGCGCGGGGAGTTTGCGCTTCCAGGCGTTTTGCTTGGGCTTGCCGTTTACGAAGGGCCAGATGTACGCGTCGAAGCTGCCGAATTCCTGCTGCACTTTCAGGAAGGCTTGGGCGTTGCTGATGGTGGCGGCGATTTTGAGGCGATTGCGGATTATGCCGGGGTCGGCAAGCAACTGCTTCACTTTCTTGGAGTCGTAATGCGCGACCTTCTCAGGATCGAAGGCGTCGAGCACTTCGCGATAGCGCTCGCGTTTGCGTAAGACGGTGTCCCAGCTCAAGCCGGCTTGCGCGCCTTCTAATATGAGCAGCTCAAACCATTTGCGGTCATCGTGCAGGGGCACGCCCCACTCGTCATCATGATAAGGAATGTTCCATTCATTGCTGGCCCAGCGACAACGCACCAGAGAGTCGTCGGGCGGTGTGATTGCTGGAGCATTTACAGCCGGAGGTTTCTTCATTGTATTGTTCTCGTTTCACGGAGACGAGGCGCGCTTGCCGGTGGCGCCCACAAGAAATAACGGCTGCCTGGGATCCGTGTCCAACCTTCCATGGACGAGGCGACGTCAGGATATTTTGTCAGCACGGCGTTCACGCCGAGTTCCCGAAATTTGCCTAGCACCTGACCCTTCTGCTCACGGCTTGCTTGCACGAAACTGGCGAGACCCGATTCAGGGATCTCGGCGACGATGCGCACTTGGGCTAAATGCGCCCAATAGGCGTCCAGCCCAGTGCCAATATATCCAACCGTGCTTCCCGCCGAAACTCCCGCGTCGCGCAGTCCGCGGGCAACCTCCCATTGCTCGAAAGATCCGGAGGCGATGATTCGAGAAGAATCGCGGACAGCGGACCAAGCAATCGCCAGGGCGGGCGCGAGGACAATGATGGAAGCGAACGCTGGCAGCGAAGTTCTGCCGGTTCCGCCGGTCGACGGAGAAACTCGCACTCGAGCCAATGTGCACATCAGAGCCGTCAGCAGAAATCCCCCAACAAACCTGGGCTCGACATGCACGAAGGTGTACATCGTGAGCGCCGCGAGTGCCGGTATCCGAACCGGCCAGCAAATTCTTTCTCCTCTTAGGCCGGCAAACTTAAATTGTGAGCGTTTCGACAGCGCCAGGAGCGTGAGGAACACAGCGTAGAGAGTCCCGGTCACCGATACGATGCGAAGGTAGCTACTGGCGGTTCTGTATATCGCCAGCAGCTGCCCCTTGACTGCAAAGTGAGGTTGAATTCCCTCGTACCAATATGCGGGATCGTACCAGGGTGGGTAACTGCCCGGGACAGGGACGGCGAATTCATACATTGGTGGGTTCGCGGCTAGTTGCCGCTGCGGGTGAACGGGAATTCCGGTACCGGGCGGCTCGCCATGCCAATGAACGTACTTGGGAGCGCCGTTCACGAATTCGGCATAGTTGATTTTTCCGCTGTCGCCAAACGTGAGCCTCTCCTTGGCCTTGGAGAGAGAAAAAATCAGAGGCGTGGCGAACAGAGAAAAGAACACCAATGCCATGGTCAAGAGAGGCGCAGCCTTCTTGGGTGAAGGAACGAGGAACGCTGCACAAGCGAAAAATACGAAGGCCAGGACAAACATGGGCGCCTTTGCCAGGTAGCCGAGACCAAGAAGCGCGCCTAGCGATGCAAACGTGAGCCAACCACCCGCGCCGCGATGGATGCGCAGCATGGTTGCCATAATCAGGTAAACGATTCCGGCTACACACAGGTCTGGAGTAACCCAGGCCGTTGTCACCCAATAGTGGGTGGCCCACAAGAACAAGACATATCCCCAGGTCCACACGGTTTGGGCGGAAACGAAAGACTGTCCCGATTGCATTTCGGCCCAGGAATTCCGAGTGGAGATAAGTTCTTTCAGGAAAACTTCGAAACACGCCAAATTCACTAGATAGATTGCAAAATTGGCGAGATGAACCGAAGTAGCTTCCCAAAACAGAGACGGGTGAAAAATGCTGAACGTGAGACGCAGGAGGAACGGATATAGAGGACTCCAATATCCGTTTACGAAGCTAACGCATCCATTCTGGGCGATCTCAATATAGGAGATCCCATCGGACTGCATATCGTTTCTATGCGCCCAGGCTTGCAGGAAGCCGAGAAGGGCTGCCAGTAACCAAAAGAGCAGCCTAAGGGAAGGCTTGATGGAAAGATCATGCGCAGGAGATCGAACGTTCGCTGGGACCGAACCTCCCGGATCAGCCACTATCCCTCCGCCGAGCGAGATCACGCAGAAAATTATGTGCTGATTATCTCAGTGTAAGGCCAGCAGGGATAGATGCCCGTGCAGGAATACAGATTAGGCCGTCGGTGCGAAGTGGCGCTCTAGCGCCTTAGTGATCTGTTCTTTGGGCACCGCGCCAACGATTTGCTCGACCACTTGCCCATTCTTGAAAACAAGCAGAGTCGGAATACCGCGGATGTTGTAGCGGCCCGCGGAATTCATGGCCTCGTCGACGTTGAGTTTGGTCACTTTGAGCTTCCCCGCGTAGTCGTGGGCGATTTCCGCGACCGTGGGGGCCAGCATGTGACACGGGCGGCACCATTCCGCCCAAAAATCGACCATGACGGGTTGCGCGTTGCTTGCCGTCAACACTTCGGCTTCGAAGTTACCATCGTTTACCGCTTGGATGCTATTGTCAGCCATGTTCTTTGTCCTCAAGGGCTTACCGAAGTAAGCGCCTTCTCCTCTTCTCGACCAGCTCAATTAGATGTTGCAACAGGCTTTTGGTTTCTTGGCGCCGGAGCC
>Ga0307479_10002183_pt1 | contig 17788 bp, 19 predicted proteins | sample atmos_gasesECM4C_FD_203743 | JGI IMG/M metagenome (GOLD analysis project Ga0307479, IMG submission 203743) | Hardwood forest soil microbial communities from Morgan-Monroe State Forest, Indiana, United States - atmos_gasesECM4C_515 | ecosystem: Environmental > Terrestrial > Soil > Temperate... | reverse complement strand
TTTCGCACAGACTTCGCGGGCAGTTCCACCGAACTTTAGCGAAGGTCATCCTGAATTTGTATTGAGCATGCGGAATCTGATTCGATACCAACGCAGACTGACTTAGCAGTCTTGCTCGGGGCGTGATGAGAATCAGAATCTGGGTACAATCGCTCAGCCTGTCCGCCCGTTTCCAAAACTTTCTGAAGCCATTGTGCTCCGATCTTACGACACAGCGCGATCATCTTCTGCACGCGCACACAGGGTCACTGCAATCAGCATGGCGTGGGTGAGGGCATCATGAGGTAGGACCTTTGCGAGTGGACGAGCATACCTAATTTCTTGCGTGGTGGGCGGCGTAAGCTCAATGATGTAGTCGTTCCCCATGTCTTCATTTGAACGGACCAAGTTCAGGAACTCGTTTTTCCCCTCAGGAGACGAAAAGGAAAATAGAAGCTCGTAAGCCTGGCGTCAGGATCGCCGAGGAGTGCCAGGGAGCGGGTGTTCGTGAGATTTGCATAACCAACCAGGTACCCGATGATGTCGGCGGCAAAAAGCCGAGCCTCTGGATTATCGCTAGGCAAGAATTCGACGATGCAGAGCCAGTCCTTCTCATCTTGCCAGTACGGCTCCGAATCATCCTTGCGTTTCGTTCTCAAGATCGCCAGATCTCCCAGTCTTTTCAGACTCCCTACGCCAAAACTCGCGGTACAAGGACGGTACAACCAAAGCCTGCACCTTGGCGTTTCTAGCCGTTCCTTACAGGGCATTGCAGAGCGACCGCTGCCTTGTAATTACTACGTGATCCGCTACGACGGCGCCCTTTCACGGCGCAGACGCGGGTTCAAATCCCGCCGGGGACGCTAACTCAATAACTTAAGAGAGAAATGTCTACTCTCTGTTTAACTAGACGGTCCGAAGTCTCTGGCTGAAAAGGCCTGCCTCGCCGGTTCAACTCCCCCCCAGTCCGCTCTCGGTCCGCATGTGAGGCTCGTGTTTTCCCACGTACTATCGCCGTTGCAAGGCAGTCACCCAATACCCGAGTTGTCGGTTAGGGATTCTTCCTTTTCCTGACAGTCAGTATTGAATCTAGCCCCGAGCCTCCTCTAATCGAACTTCGGCAGGCCAGAGTATGTCCTTAAAACGCTGTGAGGATACCCAAGTGGGATCGCAGATGCAGAATCCAAGCTTTCGAGCTGACCGTTCGTAAGCTCAAGAGCGCTGGCACGCAAAATTTCTCGGAGCTGTACAACATCGCGAACGCCTATTACAGGAATGACTCCCTTGGCCATGCACCATGCTAGGGCTACGTTCGCCGGGGTGCTCTTTTGCTCCGCAGCTACTTTCTCGAGGTTTGCGAGCGTTCTAGGGACATTGGCCTCTGTTGGGTAACCGGTTCGAGATGCTTGGCTTGGATCCAGCGTCGTGCGCTTGGCCGTTAGCATCCCAGTTGCCAATGGAGAATAACCCAAGACTCCTAAGCCCGAGTCCCGTGCAAGAGGCAATATCTCCCGTTCTGTAGTACGCTGCAGGAGGCTGTATTCCACCTCCAGCCCGCACAAAGGAGCCCAGTTCTTTGCACCAGCAAGCGTGGCCGCCTGTGCAGTTCGCCATGCGGAAAAGTTCGATAAACCGCCGAAGAGGATTTTTCCTTGACGAACAAGGTCATCGAAGCCCCGCATGATTTCTTCTACTGGAGTAACGCCGTCGTCGGCATGCGCGAAATAGAAGTCGACACAATCGGTCCGCAATCGTTTGAGACTCGCGCGGATGGATTGCAGCATTGCCTTGCGATGATTCCCGGTGCGTGCCGGTGCCGCCGTTCGTTCAGTTGTGCGTGTGTATTTTGTGAGCAGCACAACGTTTTCGCGACGTCCGAGCAAGAACTGCCCGAGCATTTCCTCCGACTCTCCCCCGAGGTAAGCGTCTGAAGTGTCGATGAGGTTTCCCCCGGCTTCCAGATACGTGTTCACGATGTCTTCTGCCTGTGAACGGTCGATTTGACCGGTTCTGCTCGTGCCCAACATTCCAGTGCCTAGCGCTATTTGTGAAACCCGTATTCCAGTGCTGCCAAAAGGAGAGTAGTGCATTGAGTCCTCTTTAACATTTTGCGTCTGCGGGTGGTGCGACCCTATGGCTGTGCTGCAGGGCGCACTACGATCTCCCCTATATTCACATTGTCGGGTTCATCGATGGCGTACGCTATGGCGCGAGCCACCGCATCAGGCGACATGGCGAACTGTTCGCGTGATTGCTCCATCTGTGCGCGGAGTTTCGGGTCCCGGATATGGCTGGTGAAATCCGTATTGGTGTACCCGGGGAGAATGACCGTTACGCGCACTATACCCGCCAGTTCTTGGCGAAGCCCGTCGGAGATAGCCAGCACGGCCGCCTTCGTGCCCGCGTAGACTGCTTGGCCCTGCACCACCTTCCGTGCTGCTGTCGAAGCGGTGTGGATGAAATGTCCGCTGCCTTGCTCCTGAAAGAGCGGCAATGCCGCAGCTATGCCGTGAAGCAGTCCCTTCAGACCTACATCTATGGTCTGCATCCAGTCGTCCACGGCAAGTTCTGTCAGAGGGCCAATTGGCATCACCCCAGCATTGCTGATAAGTACATCCAGTTTGCCAAACCTCTCTTTGGACATCGTCACCAAACCTGCTAAATCGTCACGGCTGTTTACATCAGTCGGGCGAAACGCGACTTCACCACCCGATCGTGCGATGTGCGCCGCCACCGCCTGTAGACGCTTCTCGCCGCGTGCTCCCAGAACAACCTTCGCGCCACGACTTGCGAGAAGCTTGGCTGTCGCCTCCCCGATTCCACTACTGGCGCCTGTTATCGCCACCACTTTACCTTCGATTGGCACAATACCTCCATATCAAGTGCGATGAGCTTATCGTCGATGGGCCTTCACCGAGCTTGCTCGCCGACGGCCCGATTTACTTCCTACGCCTCGCCCTCATGACCCGCGTCCTCGGCTGGCCGAATCTCGGAGCAGCCGCCTCGCGGGCGACAACTGGAAATTGCGAATTGCGGCGAAAACGCCTCAATTTGTCTTCTTTCGAAACTGGAAATTTAGGCCCGAGTAAACTTGGAACGCCGGCTGGGCTGGTCCATTGCGATAGATGGTAAATTGCGGCTCGATAAATGCATTCACAATGACATTGCCAGTTTTGAACACCTTCCCAAACCCCACACCCAGCGGTATCAATTGTCTGTTGTTATTAATATCGAAACTCCAAACAGAGCTGGATCGAACGTAGTACCCGCCTCCGATGCTCAGAACCGCGACTGGCTGAAATGTTAAGACCTGTGTATCAGGACGAGTCCGTTCGCCGGCAAAAGAATGCTGCCAAGTAAAGACGCCGATTAGCAAGCTTCCCTCCGAAAGCGGATGAACACCAATTGCAGCCAGCCCAGCCTGCCATTTGCCTTGCCCTAGAAATGGATTTGTCGCGGTGGGAGCGACTAACAGAGGCCCAACCGCAAGAATGTCCTTCGATTTCATAGGAGTCATTTTAATGGCGTCGAAAACATTGAAGTCTCCCAGTCCTGAATGTTGATTGTCATTGCTGTCTTGACTACTTGAGATTGGGAGCGTAGCGCGGATGAATTGTCTGCCGCCTACTATGAGCGCGCGGAGGTCGAGCAGATTGCTAGGTCCTGGAACACCGTAGACCGTGGGCGCGTAGTAATTTTGAAAATATATTGCGTTCATGGGAGCAATCGGATTGTTAGCGGTGGCCACGTCCGAAGGGGAAGGGCCTCCGGTGCTTCGTTGGGACCCCTCGACCAACGTTGCGGCCGGGGGTTGCACGGGGGCTGACTGCTGGCCCCATGCAGCCTGGGTCAATGAGTAAATGAGTCCAATGGTCAGTGTGTACATCGTGATCCGGTTCGTCATGTTCATTACCTCTTTTAGAGGGAGGGGCAGCATACATATTCGTCACGATTTCTCGGTCTCCCTGAGTTCAGCCCGGGGCAGTGCGCCGTGCGGTCACGGGTGAAATAGCCTCCCACTTCATTTTGGAGTCCTTGCCAGAAAGGCGCGCGTCTCGGCGACGACGCGCTCTTGGAACTTTGGATCGCGCGCGAGCTCAGAGCCGAGCATTGCGCGGCCCTTTTCGTCGTAATAGACCCCGGTCTTCTCCAACACGTTCGTCAGGATCGCCGCGATGACGCGCGCCGTGCGTTTCGGGGTGCTCCGGTATTGGGCGAAGGGAGGCAGGAAAGTGATGACGTACCGGAACAGGAGGCCCAGGAGGACGTTCGGCCCGCCGAGGCCGGTGCCAGGAGTGATCCCGGGCTCCACGGCGTTGAAGTGCAGGCGTGGGGTCTCGCGCGCGAAAGCCAGAGTGGCGGCGAGAGCGCACTGCTTCGATGTGGCGTAGGAGTCCATGCCCGGTATCGAGGCCCCGCCCGGCTTCCACTCGCCCCGTGCGCTGGCCTCCGCGGAGAGATAGCGGCCGCCGCGCATCCCCATAACTTTCGCCGGCCGGCGCTCGGGGTCCTCCATGGCCGAGACGACGAATAGCACGTTCGCGCCGTCGCGGAGATGCGGCACCAGAGCTTCAGTCAGGGCAAACGGTCCCAGATGGTTCGTCGCGAACGTCATGTCCCAGCCGAGGGCGTTCTTCGTCGGCTTCTTCGTCTGCATAATGCCCGCGTTGTTGAGCAGCCCGGCAATCGAGAGATGGAGCGCGACGATCTCCGCCGCCGCCCTCTGCACGCTTGCAGGATCGGACAAATCGCACCCGACCGAAATGGCGTGTTGTCTCCTTTGTTCAATGGTCTTCTGCACGTCTTCGAGCTTTGCGCGGTCACGTCCCACCAGAACGACCGTACCTTGCTTGGCTAACTCCAGGGCCGTAGCGCGGCCTATGCCGGAGGTTGGGCCGGTAATGACGTATGCCTTGCGCTCAGGTGGACCATTTCTGGAAACCTGCCTCATCATGTCGTTGCTCCTTACGTGTCTAGCCATTCATCCGATGTGGCGAAGTTCTTCCGTTGCTGAATCACCACTCATCCATGCCCAGATGTCGTTATGGACAACTCAGAGGGGAGACCCGTCATCTTTGCGCTGGTGCTCCATAAGTCGAGCGCCTTTTGTGTGTCGTAGGATTCGACCGAGGATCGAATCTCCCTCCCATCGGAGAAGTATTCGCCCTTCGCTGATCCTTCACCGCCGGAGGCAAGCAACGCGAGGCGGCGGCCGGACGTTGCCGGGCTATAGATGTTGCCAATGAACAGCGACAGCGCAGGCAGAATGTACCGTGACACGAAGCGAAGCGGAGCAGAGTAAGTCCGCGCCAGTTCTGTGGCTGGCATCAAACCAGGGTCGAATGCGTTGACGCACAGTGACTGCAGATGCGAGTCCGACGAACTGGCCAGGCGGCGCGCATATTCATAGGTGCAGTAAACGTTGCAGAGCTTAGACGTGGTGTAGCGGCGGCGACCCGCGTTCCCCCCTGGTTCGAAGTCGTGCGCCAACGCCTCCGCAGTGATGTACCGTGGGGTGGGCATGCCAGTCTTTTGCTCTGGGTCATGCGTTCCGCTGGAGACGAACGTAATACTGGCGTTTGTCGCCAAGTCAGGGAGCAGCAACCGGGTCAGCAGATAGTGTCCTAGATGGTTGACCGCGAATGTCGTCTCATAGCCTTCTTCGGTCTTTGTGGGTGTGCCAACGTTCTGCAGGCCAGCGTTGCAGACGATACCGACGAGAGGAGGAAATTGGCCCCTACGAAACGCCTCGACGAATGCACGAACTGACGCTTGCCTGGACAGATCCAACGGCAACACCTTCGCATTGCTCTTTGCCTCACGCAAACGTCGAGCAGCCTTCTCGCCCTTCTGAATGTCCCGGCAGGCAATAATGACGAGCACACTGCTGTGCTTACTCAAGGCGTAGGCACACTCGAATCCTAGGCCCGTATTTCCACCTGTAACTATAAGAGTCTTCGTTGGCGCCATGCCTATGCTTCTCCTAGTGCGGCTTCAGTTTTCCTTGTGGGCTCAAAACATCCATTCAAAGCAGACACTTTTTGAACATTGTCAGTCTGAGCGGTAAGACAAAAGTCAAAAAAACAGATTTCGCAACCGACTCGGTTGGGAGCGAAGATACTGTTTTGGCGATCTGACTCGAGCCCCAAAGTAAGCAGCAGCGTGCCATGGCCAGCGAGGGTTATATAGCATGGCCCGTGCGAGCGCGATCAGATCGGCGTCTTCTGTCGAGAGAATGGATTCGGCTTGCTCGAATTCGGTGATTAAGCCGCCGGCGACGACAGGCAGCGTCGTCGCCTGCTTGACCGCTCGCGCCAGTGGAACCTGATAGCTGGGTCCGATCGGAATCTGTGCGGATGGACACGAACCACCGCTCGAAACATTAATCGCGGCGCAGCCTCTGGCCTGAAGCGCTTCGACAAAAGCGATCGTTTCCCGGATAGACCAACCCCCTTCCACCCAGTCAGTCGCGGACACCCGCATCGTAACGGGGCGATCATTAGCAAAAGCGTCTCGCGCGGCTTCGAAAACCTCCAGCGGAAAGCGCATTCGGTTTTCCAATGAGCCACCGTACTCGTCGTCCCTGCGGTTCGATAGAGGCGAAAGGAATTCATGGAGCAGATAGCCGTGCCCGCCAAGGATCTCAATGAAATCCAGCCCGAGCCGGGAAGCACGCCGCGCTGCGGCCGCGAACGCATTGCGAACTGCGGCCAGACCATCGCGGTCTAGGGCGACGGGTGGTATTTCGCCGGCCGCAAAAGGGATCGGCGACGGACCACAAGTGCTCCAACCGTTTGGCTGGCCAAGTGGAATCTGCGCGCCACCTTCCCATGACTTCTGCCGAGACGCTTTTCTGCCAGCATGGCTGATCTGGATGCCGATTGGCATGTTCGACCACTGTCGAACGGCAAGCAGCACACGCGCAATGGACGCCTCACAGTCGTCCGAATAGAGCCCGACGTCACCATAGGTGTTGCGTCCATCAGGAGTGACCGCCGTCGCCTCAATTGTTAGCACCGCTGCACCCGAGCTTGCCAGTTGACCAAGGTGCACTAGGTGCCAATCGTTCATTTGCCCGTCTTCGGCCGAGTACTGTGCCATCGGGGCGATCACGATGCGGTTCGCTAATTTCAAGTTCCCGATTTGCGTCGGAGTGAACAGTATTGGCTGACTCATATAACTATATCTGCCCCAATTTAAGCCGCCGTCCATGTTCTCTGAATTGATTGTCCTCTGTGAAATGACATCGACGCCCCTTTTCAGCGAGAGCCTATTGCTTTGGCAAGCTTTCTACGAACTCATCAACCATGCGATTGAACTTCACCGGATCGTCGACGAAGAGAGCGTGTCCATCGTCGTCAAACCGCTCCAATCGAACCTTGTCGCCAAGCTTTGCCTTTAGGAAGTTCGCACTCGGCTGCAACGCTGGCTCATACGCAAAGACCATGGGACGATCGATTCTTGAGAAGGCATTTGAGAAATCCGTGACTGACAACATGTTGTATATCAGCGCGACCGCAGTGTCGGTCGGAACCTCTAACGTTGCCTGCTTGACTTTTTGTATGTAACCCTCCGGATGGGGTAGCTTGTACATGGCTCGCACGAACACGTCCGCTTCTTTCCGCCGATCCTGCTGAAGTTGGATCGTCCACTGCGACAAGACGGAAACTATTTCCGGATTCTGTCTCGCCGGAATTAATCCGTCCACGAGCACCAAACCGCTGATTTCGTCTTCGCCAAATTGTTCGACATAGCTGAGTAGTTCACCGCATCCCATCGACCAGCCGATCAGGACAGGCTGCTTCAACCCAAGCTGATCAACGAGCTCTTTATAGTCTCGGGCGCGAGTCTCAGGCAGATGTCCATAGGTTGGTTTGTCGCTCTCGCCCTGAGAGCGCGGATCCACAGCTATCACCCGATACTTCTTAGATAACTCGTCGATTTGCTTCTGCCAGATCCAAGCCGGCATCATCCATCCCGGAATGAAGATAATCGCTCTCCCGTGTCCGGCCTCAACGTAATGGATACGAACGCCATCGGAGCTTTTGCTAAACCCGCTTTTCCTAATCTGGCCAATGACACGAGGCTCACTCAAAACGCACAGGAGCAAAATGGTCAGTATGGATCTCATAGTTCTCTTCGACTCCGGGCCGCTCTAAGGAATGGCCACTTCCTAATGCAGTTTTATGAATTTGTGCTCCGAAAGGCGCTTCGCGCTAGGTTTCCAAGACGAACAAAATGGTTTCCGAAAACATTTGCGATGCCAACTTAGCATCACAAATTCGTGCCGATGAGTGGCTCGGCGACTTCGCTCGCCACGTCTCGATTTCAACCGGGGAAAGGATTGCTGTGCTCTTTTGGAAACCATGATTGTGCCGTGGGCCGATCACTTGCAGTTCGCCTCGACCTGGCGGCCTCTCCGCTTGTAGCTCAAAGCACGACAATTGCCAACGCTACCGTGATTAGCAATCACTGGGACTCTTTGACTTGTCTAAAGATGACTCGCTGAAGCCACTTTCGAGATGTGGCAGGCTACACTGACATTGCGAGCTTTCTATCAGGGGTGGTAGGTTCCTGCCATGCTGAATGCGAGATTCTCTAAATGTGGGTAGTCGGTTGGGCTCCAATGACTGCCGGCTCGTTCGCTTGCATTTCGGTGCAGGGAAACGAAAATCGAGCTTCGTAGTCCCATACTTCAGCTGGCCGAGGATCATTCACCCACGAGATTTCTGATGGCATAACAAGCGGTTCAGTCTTGCGATCCAGTGCAAAGTTTCTCCTTCTACGAGTCCCATCAAGGCTGTCTCCCGCAGGTGCTCGACTTCGACCTCGCCGATGGCTTCGCTGAGCCCGTTGGCAGCACTCAGCTCGGCTCGTGCTGCTCAGTCTGACCCGCGAGTTTGTCCATTTGCGGTGGACGGGTCCAGTTGGGCGGACGCATCTTGAGACTCAGGAAGCTTGGGCAGTAAGATCAATCGGAACGCCGCTCGATTCCTTGCATACGTGAACGCCCAAAGCACGGTCACAACGAGCGCCAGTGGGCTGAATGTATGGTCGAGAAACAGGTGAAACATGTAAATGTTGAAGAGGTAGGCGGCAATCACCGTGAGCGCAAACGGCACGAAGAGTCGGGATAGCAGGAGAATGCCACATAGGATCTGAAGAACGAATAGAACCTGACCATATGGAGTAGCCTGCATGACCGCCATAAATTCGCGTGCGATAGGCGTTTGAAACGGTAGTACCTGACAGAAGTGAACAAATCCATTGAGCCCGTTGAATAGGAAAATGAGGCCAAGAAGGCTCCGCTGAATGTGAGCAACAATTCGTATGAAGCTTTTCTCCATTAAGAACCCCGATCAGAATGACTTTGTATGTTCCGAAAATGAGGTGCGGTGACCTCTCGTAACCTACCGGATTACAACGGGAAGATTGCGAAGCTGGGCTATTGCCTCGGCGCGCTGATGATCTTCCTCACAGCCGTGCGCCAGCATGGCCTCGAGGACGCAGTCGTTCACTTCCCATTGATCTGCAGAGTACTGTTCAGAATTGCCTACGACCGGTGGGGTTCGGCACCTTTTCGAACTCCACGCGCAGGATCTTCGCTGGTCGAAGTACTCCGTCCGCGGGAAGCGAGGTAGTCCCACCATCCGTGGTGAAGAAGGCTAAACGGCCGTATTCTCCTTCAGCACGTCCCCACGCACCGCTCGATGGTCCGACGAGTTCTTCATCGAAAGGACTGCCGGCGACAGTTTCATTCTCGTCGCTGCGGTCTGGCTCCAAAGACATACGGTCGATGGTGTTGTCGCGATGCGTTGTCACATAGGCAACTCCAGCATCTTCATCGAGGCAAAAATCGTCCATCATTTTGCCCCCTCCCAGATACTCAGGGACTCCGAGTGGCGCGAGCGTTTCGCGGTCTACTCTCACCCGCATGAACAGCTTGAGTACTGTTGCCGTGTAATAGAGATACGAGGTCTTTTCTGAGAACCGCACGCCATTCACGCCTGGTTGCTCTGGCTTCATTTCGCCAGGATGGTAGAGCATGCTGTAATGCTTCAGCCAAATAGAAGGGTTAGCACTTTGCCCATCCTCAGAGAGATCTACCCGCCAGATCAAACTGGCGAAACTGTCGGCCACCAGAATAGACCGGAGGCCTATCAGGCAACTGCCGTTCAAAGCCCGAACGGCCGAGGGAAAATTCAGGATGAGCTTTGGATGCATCTCCTGGCCAGGCCTCCAGGTTCGCAAATCAATCCGGTACATACTCGATGCGTGCGTCGCATATCCGTCAGTCGTGAAGATATAAAAAACGTCGGGTTCCGACTCGACCAGGCTCATTGGAGACTTGTCGAAAGTGAAAAGCGTTGTCGGTTCTACGTGCTCTTCCCGCCTAGCCGGTGGGACATACCACAGCTCGTGTGTTTTCAGAGATGTAACGAGCAGAGAGTTGTCGGAGCGTACGGCGAAATTCTCGAGAAAAAATCCTTTTGGAAACACTGCGACCGTGCTCAAAGTTGCCTTTTTCTTACCTGTTTCTGTAAATTCAGATTCCGTAACTCTAGCTTCCATTAAATCCCCCAAGGATTTGGCTGTACTGCAGTAGGCTCTATTGATCCCGCGTACGCCTACCTATTTCAGGCTGCTAGCGGCCGCAGGAGTTTCATCGAGTTCCACCCGCAAAAGAGTCGCCGGCTGAGCGCCTTTTGGTGGTGGTGACACGGTGCCACCATCGGTTGTGACGTAGATCACCCGGCCGTAGTCTCGGGGAGCACGTCCCCAGGCGGCGCTGGAAGGCCCGATCAATTGCTCCGTGAAGGGATCGCCAGCGACGCTTTCCGTGAAGCCACTGTTCTCTGCCGGATCCAATGACACGCGATCAATCGTGTTCTGCCGGTGCGTCGTCAGATAAGCGACCTCGGCGTCTTCGTCTATGCAGAAATCATCGCCCATCCGGCCCGCCAGAACGAGCTCAGGCTCACCGGCGGGCTCATGTGTATCTGGGTTCACGGGTACCCGCATGAAGAGCTTCTTGGCGGTCGACGTGTAATAAAGGTAGTTCGACCTAGGCGCGTAACGCACGCCGTTCACGCCGGGCTGTTCAGGCTTCAGTGCGCCGGGGAAGTAACCCATGCTGTGATGACGGAGCCACACACCGAGCACGGGCTTGCCGCGCCCCGGAGGCAAGTCGACGCGCCAGATCAGACTGGCGAAACAATCCGCAATGAGAATGACTCCCGGGGCGATTACACAGCTGCCGTTGAGGGCACGAGCGGCTTCCGGAAACTTAAGGACCACCTCCGGCTTGACAGATGCGCCCCGAGTCCACTTACGGAAGTCGAGTCGGTGAAGATAGGGTTCGTGCGTGGTGTACCAATTGGACGAGGAGATGTAAAAGATGTCGGGTTCGAGTTCCACGATCCCTGAGACAAGTTGATCAAACGTGTGTAGTAGTAAGGGCTCCGCCGGAGTATGGTTGTCCGAAGGCGGCACGTACCATAGCTCCCTTTGATTCAGGGTAGTCAGGAGAATCGAATTATCTTCCCGTACCGCCAGATTCTCCGGGAAGTACCCCTTGGGGAAGGAAGCCACAACGGTGAGTTTTGCTTGTAAATCAGCGGAAATCATCACTACTCCTCTTCTGATGGTCTAGGGCGATGTGAGAAATGCTCGATCCGTACGGTAGTTATGTCGCTTCACCTTTGTGTGGAACCAGCTTCCCCATTGGCCACTCGTTGACCAAGGCGAGTTGATTGGCAGTACAAGCTGCCAATATCACGTTATCGTCTAATGGCGATGCGACCTGATGATCCGGCGGCAGGCACACCTACCTGAAATACGTTCAGGGCCGCGGATGTGTAGAGGTACAACCCAACAAGGAAAGTCATATCGACGAGCCCTTGCTTTCCGAAGTTGGCCTCCGCATTCCCGTAAGTCTCATCATCCACTTTGTGTGTGGCGGTGAGCTGTCGAGCGAAGTGGTAAGCAGCAACCTCCTCAGGTGAGAGGTCATCGGATACTTCACCCGCGATGAGAGATGTTATTGCTTGCTCGGAGATTCCTGCCTTGCGTGCGAGAGCAGCGTGCGCATACAGTTGATATGCCGACTGCCAGACCGCGCCAACCGACAGGATAATGACTTCCCGTACGCGTTTGCTGAGTGTCGTTGACTTCGCCTCAGCCCCCATGAATTGAAGAAATCCGCGAGCGACGCTGGGACTGTAGAGGAACTGATTGTAAGGACCTATGAATCGCCCATCCTCCAGTTTTCCCTTGAAGCTTGCCCCATGAGCCCATGGGATCAGCGTGCTGTCAATTTGCTGATAGAGGCTCTCCTGATCCGTCTGCAAGTCAGCGGGTATCAGGAGAGGAAGGCGGCCACCTAGTGCATTGTTATCTGTCATCTTGGCTTGTTTTTCTGCTAATTCACCTGTCATCTTCGATCTCCTTTCTGTTGATCCAAGAGTGATCTCTTTCAAGTGTGATCTGTTAACGAACGTTCTCTCCATTGGCGCTCGAGCTCGCTTTGATGTTTTTTGACATGATCTATTCGAGGCGTTTGACTCGGATCGCCTATGAAACGGGCGTGCTACCAGTTCCCGGTAAATGCCGCTCGAAAGTCAGGCTCTGGGCTGTTCCGAATTTCTCCTCGATCCAGTCAAAGAAATCCGCCTGCCATAGGGTGGGAGCGCCGATTTGTGAGTGTTCGTGTCCTCCGGAGGCGCGGTCGTACACTTTTGTGGTGATGCTGCGGGCATTCACGAGCGCCCGTTGGTATTTTTCAACTTGATTGAGAGGAATGAACTGGTCTTCAGCACCGGCCAAAATCAACACATCCTGCCGGATGAGATCGGCGACGCCGTCAAGCGTATAAGGGCCGACTGCGTCAAGCATTTCAAGCAACCCGGTTGACCCGAGCGTCCAGTGAGCATTCGAGAGAACCCACCGCAGGTTCGGATTGGAGCGAGAGGCGAACCTGGCAATTTCATCGGCCAAGCTCCCGAGCTCCACCTGCTGAACCAGCTTTAGAAAGGGGGATACGGTGCTCGTGAATGCAGCCTGCATGTCGTAACCGATGTCGTACGACACCACGCCGTCAATCCGGGGCTCAAACGCCGCAGCGCGCGGCGCCAAATATCCTCCCATGCTCATTCCGATGAGCACTATCTTTGCCGGCTGCGAGTGGTTCGCAAGAAACGCATCTAGCACCGCTGATGTGGGCTTTTCCCACTCGTGAGTGAAATGCAATCCCTGCTCCCGCAGTGGCGCACCCTGGCCTGGGCCGTCGAAGGTGAGAACGGAATACCCGCGCGAGGTGGCTGAGGCCGCAAGGAAAAAATAGAGTTCCTCGACGATCGAGTCAAAGCCACCGCAGAACACGACGAGTGGTCCTGGGATGGGGTTTGCCGCGGGGTAATAGACGGCCTTCAGTTGATTGGCGCCGTAGGGAACGTCGATCTTCTCGTAGGCGACGCCCAGCGTATCCAAACCCTCGTAAAAGACCTTGCGAGTGAGATCGAACGTAGGGGGCCGCTTGGGATCATTCCACGGCAAGTAGAATTGGGCCCTCGCGTAGTACGTGTGTGCCCGCAATAGGGCTTCGCCGCGGCTCTGCCGGTTGCGGACGGATCTCGCGCGGTCCATGTTGCGGTTCCCGAGAGCAGTCCACTCAACAAACCAATTCTGCTCGTCGCCGGCCTGCATCCTGGTTGTCGCCTGCAACACCTCCGAAATGTCGGCTCCATGCGTGCCGACGTGATTCAACGCGCGAAGCACCGCGTGGTGGTAAGTCTGGTCCTTGAAGAAGCGGCCGGTTCCCACATCGTCGTGACTCAGAAGTTCCTTCGGGGAGTTGGCTCTTGTTGAGGCTTCAGTTTCTTCTTTAGATGTTGCCGTACTGTTAATAGCACTAACGAGTTCTTGGACATTTTTCATTGGAGTCTCTCTTTGATTGGTTTGTCTACGGCGCTCATTTAGTCCTCGGCGGAGGAGCATCAGCCGGCTTCTCGTCGAGCGGTACTCGTCCTGTGCGCAGCAGACGAGCGAGAAACATGTAGGTTCCGATGACGTAGAGCATTTCGGTGATGGCGCGATCGGAAAAGAGGGCTTTGGTATCCGCATAAGTCGCATCCGTCACTTCAATCAGTTGTACGGCCTCATCAGCAAACCTGAGGGCAATTTTCTCTTTCTCGCTGAAGAAGGATGATCCGGTGTCTCCAATTTCCAATGCGGCAATCTGCTCCTGTGAGACACCGACACTTCTGGCGACAATGACGCTTTGTCGCCATATGTAGAAACACTGGGAGACCGCGGCAACATGGAGCACGATCATCCGTTCCAGTGCGGAATCAAGTTCCAAGGGATTGAAGAGTAGGCTTACATATTGCAGGTACGCCGGGAACAACGTCTCGGCGTTAGCCAAGGCACGAAAAACATTGATATTCGGAATGGACTTGAAGGTGTTAGCGACTGGATTTGAGGCGTTCGCCGGATCAACTAACGTGAGGGGCTCAGCGGTAGAAACATTCGCGTTCATGTACCAGTCCTTGGTGAATTGAATCGCGGCGATGCTGGTCACCTGAGCAGGTCAGCGCTTCACACCCACGGCGTTAGAAGGAACATCGTAGGCACGCAGGGTCAACGACACGCAGGTGAAGTAACCTATGAGAACGGTGAGGTCCGTAAGTCCCTTATCCCCCAACAGTTTCACCGCGCGCTGATATAGGCCGGTCGGTACGACTCGAGGAGCAATCAATGCGAGCGTCATCTCGTAGATCACTTGCTGACGCGGTTCGACAAACGATGTGGGGAGTCCCGCGATGAGTGCCTGCATCTTCTCCGGAGGCAACCCGGCTCTTTCTCCGATGATCTCGTGTTCAAAATTAGAGTAAGCCGCAAGCCACTTTGCTTTATCAAGTTGATAGCAATCTCACGTTCGGCGCCCGACAACGAACTGTGGCCCTCCTGGAAATACGCGCCTATTGGCACCATGATCTGCATGAGCGGCGCATTTTGAAGCCATATCTTGTAGGGGCCTGGAGCCTGACCGCGCTCCCGCACAACAGAGTCATAGCCCTTCTTTTGTTCAGGCGTCATGTCATTGATCGGAATCTCCGTATAACGACCAAACGTGCCAAACATAGGTGTATTAGTCATAAATTCCTCACTGGAACTGTGATAGTGTGGTGGACCGATCAATCGCACTTTGCTTTGACATGACGGCCATCCACTTCTATGTCAAAGCACGACAATTGCCAACGCCATCGTGGTTCGCAATCATCGGAACTATTTAACTTGTCGAGAGATAATTCGCTGAAGCCACTTTAGAAATGTCGCAGCGCTGCACCGCCATTGCGAGCTTTCTGTCAGGGTGGTAGTTTCCTGCCACTCCGAACGCGAGATTTTATGAATAAGGATTGTTGTGTGGACCCTTAAACAGCAGAATACGGTGTTATCACGCCATTTAAATTGGAAGGTGCCGGTCAGAATTGGTACTTAACACCGGTAGAAAAAAGAGTGGGATTCATTTTCACGTGCGCGGTGACAGGCGCATTGCCAACAAATCCATGGGCATCTACACCCAGCCAAATTTGTTTAACATCGGCGAACAAGCTCCATTTCCTGTGGAGGCTGTACTCAGCGCCTGCTTGCAGGACGAATCCAAAGTTATTGCGAACGTGAAGGTCGGAAACGGAAGCATCATGATCCTTAAGCATAATCGCATACACTATTCCTGGCCCCATATACGGCTGAAATGCATGCCACCTTCGGCAGCGGTAGCCCCCCGATAATATTGTTGGGCCATAACGGACAGCACCAAGCTCGCCCAGCGCTGCGACCGTACCCTGACCAGTTATCGTCGGCTTCGGAGGGATGCCGACCATGAGTGAAGTGAAAATGTTCTTTCTAATGTCGTACCCTACATCAACTGTTAACGTCACGCCGTAGCTCACATCGACCGTTCCACCCGGTATGACTGCGCCACTAGTTGAGAGAGTGGCACTCGAATGATAAATCGCTCCCGCAATACCAACCCTCCCGAACGAATGGCTTCTCTCGATCGTCTCTGCCACCTCAGAAGCACGCGGGAGTGAATCCACCGATGCGCTTCGATCTGCACCTAAGGTCACTCCGTTTGGATTGAGTTCCTGGCCCTCGACACCTTTGGCGACCATGGCTGCCAACATGAAAACCATGACTGCTTTGGACATAGGTTCACCACCTCTGGCACGCGGCGTGTGTCTTGCAGCCAGCGCCTGAATTCGTCAAATGGATTTCGGCTGGGAACGCAAATCCGTTGTGGGCCACGCGACTGGGTACGAGTACCCATTCGCTGTTTGTTGACTTGGCTTTGCGTTTTCTTGCATCTGCAAATGGCTCAGTCGGACCCAACGGCTCTTACGACCGAAGAGCTTCCGGCGTTTCTGGCAACTCGTTTACAAAAGGCCCGCTGATTGGATCTTCCTTTCCCCTGTCGCTGCTCCAATGAACAAACTCCTGCTGGTCATGAGTACAAAAAAGATTGATCTCGGCTCCGTGCTCTGCCTTCAGCCTCCGAAGCTTTTTAAGGCTCGCTTGACGATCCTCAGAGTTGGTCTGGAATCCTATTTCGATGGGCAGGCTAGGTACATGTTCTAGAAAATTAATTCTTGAATCGAAATAGGCGTCCCCGGCGTGCAGCGACCATTTGCCGCCCTCACGGTAGGCGACTCCGCAGTGACCCAAGGTATGCCCGGGGAGTGGCACCAGCTTCGCGTCGAAGTCGCTGGCTAATTGCAAACTGCGCACTTCCAGGTCGAACCACCGCTCGCCAGTTGATTCATATGTTTTGATCTTGGTCTCGTGCGAAATCTGATAGCGCCTGTAAGCTCCTCGAGGCCGAGAGCTGTCGAATCCATCGAGTTCTTCCTTCGAAACGTGAACGATGGCATTTGGGAAGTCGTACACGCCGCCGGCGTGATCGTAGTCCATATGAGTAAGGACAATGTCTGTAACCTGTCCCGGCTTTATGCCGCGTGCTTTAAGACGATCAAGGGCCGTCAAGCGCACATCGATGAGAGGGAAAACCCTCCACAACACATCGTCGCCGAGCAGACTATTGGGGGCCAACATTTCACGCGTGCCAAAACCAGAGTCAAGAAGGATGACACGTTCTCCGATTTGGAAGATCACGCAATGGATTGGCATCACGCGAGTGGGCGTATACACTATCGGGCCCATAAGCCCGAAAGTGGTGTGTTCGATTGAAATGCTATCTGCCATTTGGCTGTCCACCTCCTGTGGGTGAAGTCGTCCCTTTGAAATTCGAGTCCAGTCATTCAGTCGGTCAAAGCGCCGGCCGACGGACAGTCATCGGCGTTGCCGCCAGGTACTGCTTGCCGGACGGCGATAGCCGGAATGGGACCGCAGCCTGTTGCGAAGGCTTAAGGGATGATCGGAACCAAAAGATAAGGCTCTTTACCCGCCTCAAAGTGCAGGCGGTTTTTGCCTCCGAATATGGCGCCTGGCCGATCCTTCGGATCGGCGTGAGTGAACGGGCCCACCCCCTTCATCGAGAAGAGGTCGTCGGGTCCCTTCGCATCGGGGAAGCCATTCTCATAATCCTTACCGCGTATGCTCAACGCTAGCCGATAGCCGGGAGGTACCACGATGCAGGTCGGCAGGATCTCGATGAGCAGTTCGACGGGCTCGCCGGGAACCAGCGGCCACTCTTCGTCGTGCGCGTGGTAGGGTCGGTAAGGTAGGCTTTTCTCTTCGTCGAGCTTGCGTTGCGAAGCGCGTAACCAGCCGAGCCCGATGCATACCCGCG
>Ga0307479_10002182_pt1 | contig 17794 bp, 17 predicted proteins | sample atmos_gasesECM4C_FD_203743 | JGI IMG/M metagenome (GOLD analysis project Ga0307479, IMG submission 203743) | Hardwood forest soil microbial communities from Morgan-Monroe State Forest, Indiana, United States - atmos_gasesECM4C_515 | ecosystem: Environmental > Terrestrial > Soil > Temperate... | reverse complement strand
CCGGCCTTGAGCCGCGGTGCCGTGGTCGTGGAAGCGCGAAAGTGCGCGGGAGGACCATCGGAATGATAAGGTATGTTGCGTTTATTGTTCTCGGTTGTGCGTTCGTGTCGGGTTTGTGGATGACGGCGCAGACCCACCGGCTTTACGCACAGACAGCATCAGTGATGGTCGCAACCCCCGTGAGCCGTTAGGCCGCCACGTGCGCCCTGGTTTGGATCGGGCGCGCTTTTTGCTTAGCGCCCGGCCGGGCCGCGCCGCCGGTTTTCGACGCGAGGCTTTTTTCAGTAGCCGCTAAACCGCCAAATTGCGCCGAATGCTAACGGGCGCGCCAAATACAGCCGGAAGCGGCCAGGCGGAAACTCGGCGGCTCAAACCGCAAGGTCGCTCAATGCATCAGTGTGTGAACGCCGTAGGCCACGAAGCTCGAAAATGCCAACACCAGTGGCGCTGCACAACAAAACGCAAGAAGGACCTGGGCGGTAATGCGGAGCAAGGGTCGCTGGTTGGCGACACCGGTTAAATAACTCATCTGACGCTCCCAATTTTCTTATTGGGTCACGCGAGGCGGGTGGCGCCTCGCCGTGTTTACCTTTTTTCGCACGCCGGCACCCCCTCGTCTGTGACCGATATCACAGCCCAACGACCCCCCATTGGCTGGCCCAACGATTTCACAAGCAGCCGGCCTTTGGCCGCTAACGAAATCGCGATCGGGCGGCGGCGCGATGCTGCGCCGGGCATGACGCCGAGCTGGCACAGTCGGCCTGCCGACGAAAGCGGTCGTGGAACAAACCAAGGAGCGGCTCATTTCCCTTGGTGCGACTCGCGAGCCAACGGCAGTCGGGCGAATGCGCCTCGCTTGGCCTGATTGGTGCTGGAGCAGCGCCCGCAAACGGCCGATATGAACAAATTCGCGATCATCGCGGCACTTGTCTTCACGGCATCGCCCGCCGCCGCGCAATCGGCGACGCCAAACGGTCAGGCGCAATCGTCGACTCAAAGCGGCGCAACGGAATCGGCCCAAGCGCCGATCACCGGTGTGTTCTGCATTGAGGAAATCACGGCGACTTTTTGCAACGTCGTCACCGGCCCGAACACCGGAGGTTATGGCGCAAGAAGCGGTTCCGGATCGACCGGATCGACTGGATCGACCGGCGGATCGACCAGCGGATTGAGCACCGGCCCGGGCGGCGGCACATCGTCGATTCCGTCATGCCCCGCGGAGCCGCCATTCAACGAATTGTGCAACTGATTGAAAGCGGCCGAACCGGCGTCGAACGCCGCGCCTGGTCTTGACGATTGTGGAGAACAAGCTGGCGCAATGGCGGCGGCAGCGTGCACCGCTCGATATTGCTGAGTAATTCCCCGGTATCACCGGTGTGCCTTCTTGCGGCTGTGCCTGCTGCATTTATTTAGCGCGGTAACAAACACAATGTGGGAGGCTCGCGGCGCAGCGCGAGCGTCATCGTCATGTCCATTCGCCCCATCAAACGCATCGTGCAGTCCAAGCCGACGATCGAAGGCGCCGGCGTGAAGTTGCGCCGTGCTTTCGGCTTTGGCGATACCCAAGAGACCGATCCTTTCCTGCTGCTTGATGATTTCCGCAACGACCGGCCGCAGGATTATCTCGCGGGTTTTCCCTGGCATCCGCATCGCGGCATCGAGACCATCACCTATGTGCTCTCCGGCACGGTCGAGCACGGCGACAGCCTCGGCAATCGTGGCACGCTCGGCACCGGCGACGTGCAATGGATGACCGCGGGCCGCGGCATCATGCACCAGGAGATGCCGCAAGGCGATGCGCAGGGCCGCATGCACGGCTTTCAGCTGTGGGCCAACCTGCCGTCGTCGCTAAAGATGACGGCGCCGCGCTATCAGGACATCAAAGCGGGTGACATTCCCGAAGTCGTCGACGACGACGGCACGCGCGTGCGCGTTGTGTGCGGCGAGTTCTGGGGCAAAAAGGGTCCGGTCGACGGCGTCGCCGCCGATCCGCGCTACCTCGACATCGCGGTGCCTGCCGGCAAGCGTAAAAAGTTGAAAGTCGAGACCGAGCGCCATGCCTTTGCTTACATTTTCGAGGGCGATGGCCGCTTTGCCTACGCGTCGCGACCGTTCGGTGTCCTCACCGAGAAACAGGTCGAAGGCGAAGAACTCCTTATGCGCGAGCCGGTGGGCGACCGGTCGCTGGTGCTGTTCGATCGCGGCGACGAGATCGAGGTCCAGGCCGGCGAACGCGGCATCCGCTTCCTGCTGGTGTCGGGTAAGCCGATCGAGGAGCCGGTGGCCTGGTACGGGCCGATCGTGATGAATACGCGCGCGCAGCTCGAGCAGGCGGTCGCCGAACTGCGCAACGGTACTTTCATCAGGAGCTAACCTTCTCCCGCACCGCGGCGGGCGGGGCATGGTCTTCCTGGGCGCGCTGATGCACGGGTTTGCGCACGCGCGTCAGATTGTAGGCGCTGTTGACCAGAGCGACGTGCGAAAAGGCCTGCGGAAAATTGCCGATCAGGCGCTTGGAGCTCGGATCGTATTCCTCGCTCAACAGTCCGACCTCGTTACAAAGCCCGACCAACCGGCGAAACAGGTTTTCGGCTTCGTCGAGTCGCTCCTGCAAGATGTAGGCATCGACCAGCCAGAAGCTGCAGGCAAGAAACGCGCCCTCGCCGGGCGGCAGCGCGTCTTCCACGTCCTCGGTGCAGTAGCGCATGACCAGACCGTCATGCAGGAGTCGTTGCTCGATCGCTTTGATGGTGCCGGCAATGCGGGGATCGGTTACTGGCAGAAAGCCGACGTTCGGCAACAGCAGCAGGCTGGCGTCGAGTTGGTCGGAACCATAGGCCTGCGCGAAGGTGCCGAGCTTTTTGTTATAGCCGTGCCTGCACACGTCATCGCAAATTTCGTCGCGTAGTTTGCGCCAGTCGTCGAGCGGTCCTTCGAGGCCGAAATTTTCTGCGCTCTTGATGGTACGGTCGAACGCCACCCAGGCCATGACCTTGGAATAGGTGAAATGCTGCGCTGGGCCGCGCATTTCCCAGATGCCCTGATCGGGTTCACGCCAGATTCGCGCCAAATATTCGAGAAATTTGACTTGCGCATCCCATCCCGATTCGTTGGTGGTCAATCCGCCGCGCCGCGCCTGATGGTGCACGTCCATTATCTCTCCGAACATGTCGAGCTGCAGCTGAGTGTGCGCGGCGTTGCCGATGCGCACCGGCGAGGATTTCTCGTAGCCCGGCAACCAATCGGCGATCCATTCGGTAAGGCGGCGCTCGCCGCCAATGCCGTACATGATCTGCAGTTGTTCGGGACTTCCGGCAACCGCGCGCAACAGCCACTCGCGCCAGGCCTCCGCCTCTTCGAAATAACCGGCATGCATGGCGGCGAGCAGCGTCAACGTAGCGTCGCGCAACCAGCAAAAGCGGTAGTCCCAATTGCGTTCACCGCCAGCGCACTCGGGCAACGACGTCGTCGGCGCCGCGACAATGCCGCCGGTCGGTGCATAGGTGAGCGCTTTAAGCGTGATCACCGAGCGCCGCACGGCCTCGGACCATTCGCCAGCCGGGCGGCATTTCGCCGTCCAATCCGCCCAGAATTTTTCGGTTGCCTCCAACGAGGCGGTTGGATCGCGCGCCGGCGGGATGGGCCGGTGCGAGCGGGCATAGCTCAAGACCAGCGGAATGGTTTCTCCGCGCATGACGGTGAACTCGCCGACCGTGGTCATGTTCTTGCCTTTGACATGCACGGGCGTGCGCAGCAGCACCATGTCGGGGCCCGCAATGGCTCGCAGCACGCCGCTTTCGAGGCGCGTTACCCACGGCACAATCGCGCCATAGCCGAACCGGAGGATGAGTTCGGTATGCATTCGCACGCGGCCGCGTGTGCCGTGAACCAGGCGCACGATCTCGGAGCGCTCGCCCTGGAAGGGCATGAAATCGACCAGGACTACGGCGCCGTCTGCCGTCTCAAAGCTCGTTTCAAGAATGAGCGTATTGGGCCGGTATCGGCGCGTGATCCTGGCTTTGTCGCGCGGCGCCACCAGCCAGCGGCCGTGGTCGCGGCCGCCGAGCAGCGCCGCAAAGCAAGCTTCCGAGTCGAAGCGCGGCCAGCATAGCCAATCGATCGAACCGTCACGCGAGACGAGCGCGGCGCTGCGGCAATCGCCGATCAGAGCATAATCTTCGATTGGAGTGGACATGATGTTTGATCACTCCGGCAAGTCTGAACTCAAGCGAAATCGACGACTACTTTGATGTCGCCCTTTTGCGGCACGAGCGCGTCGGTCCATTGCTGGGCCGGTACACGGCGCGTGATCAGGCTGTCGAGCCAGCGCTGATCGGCGCGCTGCAACGCGATCACCGCGTCTTCATAGTGCTTGCGGTTGGCGTTCACCGCGCCAAACACGGCATCGTTATCAAGCACGATGGTGCGGTTAAGTCCTCCGATGTCGAGGTCAAAATCGTGACCCGGCGCGGAGACGCCGAGCAAACAAACGATGCCCGCAGCGGCGGTGTGCCCGAGGGCGTCGCGCACGACGCTGGGCACGCCGGTGCATTCCATCAGAACATCCGGTTGCATGATAGCCAGGTCGGCGAGCTCGCCGACGTGAAAGGTCGCGCCGAGTTCGCGCACGATCTGCCGCTTCGGTCCGCGATCGTTATGGTCGAGGATATGCACGTCGAGCCCACGCTGGGCTCCGATCATCGCGGCGAGCAAACCGATCGGCCCGGCGCCGGTAACCAGCAAGGTCTTCGGCGCCCAAACGCGCGAGCGGCGGCCGATCCGTTCGGTATGATCCCAGGCCTTGGCGACGATGCTGGTCGGCTCGACCAGAACACCGTTGAGTCCCAGAGACGGATCGAGCTTGACCAGAAATTCGGGCTCGATCCGGAAAAATTCCGAGCCGTAACCGTCGCGTTCCTTGATGCCGCGTTCGGTGTAGCGGCCATTGCGGCACATGTCCCATTCGCCCGCGGCGCAGGACGGGCACGGGACGGGATCGGGGCGGCGCACGATGCCGACGACAAGATCGCCACGCTTAAAGCCGGAGTTGACCGGAGCGTCTTCCACCGTGCCGAGCGATTCATGGCCGATGATGAGCCGCTTGCGGCCGGGCGGCGACCAGCCATACAAACCGGCGACGATTTCCCGATCGGTCCCGCAAACGCCCAGCGCCAAGCTGCGCACCAGCACCGCGCCGTCCGATGGCGGCGGCTCCGGGACATCGTCGATGCCGGCTGAATTGGCAATGCCTGGCGCAACGGTCAGGGCGCGCATCGTTCAATCCCGTAGAAATTTGCGCAAACCGCGCTGTTGCTGCGCGCAGCCACGCCCGCGCGCCCCGCGATGAAACGTTTATTGCGGAGCAAAGTTCCGGCTGCGGAACTGCGGCGCCGTCTGCGCCGTTAGCTCAAATCCGGCAGCAAACACGGGCGGCAAAAAATGACGGCGCTCGGACAGAAGCGTTGGGCGATAGCAGAAGGCTACATCCCCGCGCAAAGCTCATTCTCGGATCCGGCGCTGGTCTCGCATGAGACCGCCTGCATTCTTAATGCCGACGATAAACCGGCTCATGTCCGCATCACCATATTCTTCGCCGATCGCGAGCCGGTAGGACCGTATCTCGTCACTGTCCAACCGCGGCGCACGCTACATTTACGTTTCAACGATCTCGAGCGACCTGAACCGATTCCGCGCGACACGCCCTACTCGTCACTTTTCGAGTCCGATGTACCGATCGTGGTGCAGCACACGCGGCTCGATTCTCGACACGCCGAGGTCAGTTTGCTGTCAACGACCGCTTATGCCGAAGCGCCGCGTTAGAGCGAAATGATTCTGGCCTTATTCAGTACCTTCGCTTCGGGTCCGAGGACAGGCCTTTTCAGAATCCCGTTTTATTGCGCCGCAATTGCACCGCACCCGCCGCATGTCCGTTTGCCGAAATTCCCATAACAAATCCGGCAATTTCCGGACTTGGGTGCGCCGCATCACGAATCTGGAACAAATTCCCGTCATCCGGGTTAAAGGACCACCTGGAGGTGCCCCCGTGAATGTTGTGGTGGTGTCGAACCGCGTTGCGCGGGCAAAGCCTGATGAGCCATTGGCTGGCGGTTTGGCTGCGGCACTGCTGCCGATGGTCCGCGATTCCGGAGCAATTTGGGTGGGCTCCAGCGGCCAGACCGGTGACGGCTCGCGCGGTTCGTTTGCGCGCATCGAATCGCTAGGCACCGGCGCGCTGGCGACCGTCGATATCCCGGCCAAACATTATCGCGGGTACTATGAGGGATTCGCCAATTCAGCGTTGTGGCCGGCGCTGCACTCGCGCGCCGATCTCATTCATGTCAGCACCGATGATTATACCTCGTATCGCGAGGTCAACGCCTTCATGGCGCGCGCGCTGTTGCGCTTCAACACGCCCGAGGCGGTTTTCTGGATCCAGGACTATCACTTTCTCATCCTTGGCGCGGAGCTGCGCCGGCTCGGCATAGAGCGTCCGCTTGGATTCTTCCTGCACACGCCATGGGCGGATCGCCGCACCATGACGGCCGTGCCGCACCATGGCGAGATCGCACGTGGGATGCTCGCTTACGACCTCATCGGCTTTCAAACCGTGGAGGATCGGCAGAGTTTCGAGGATTACCTGCAGGCCGAGCTCGGCTTCAACGTGGTGGACGGCACCGTTGCTTCCGAGTGGGGTCTGACGCAATTGGCGACTTTCCCGATCGGAATCGACGTCGACGACTTTGCCGCCCGCGCCACCAAGGCGATGGGCCGAGCCGAAGTCATGCGTTTGCGAGAAAGCCTGCGCGGCGCCAAGCTCGTGCTCGGCGTCGATCGCCTGGATTATTCGAAGGGGCTCGCCAACCGCATGCGTGCGTTCGATCGCATGCTCGAGTTCGAACCCAGTCTCAAGCGCGCGGTCTCGTTGCTGCAGGTCGCCGTCCCCTCTCGCGGCAATATCAAAGCCTACCGCGAACTCAAGGCCGAGCTCGCCGCCCTGGTCGGCGAAGTCAACGGCCGCCACGGCGAAGTGGACTGGATGCCCATTCGCTATCTCAACAAAGGATTTTCACAGCTGACGCTGGCCGGTTTCTATCGGGTGGCGAGCGTCGGTTTGGTCACGCCGTTGCATGACGGCATGAATCTGGTGGCCAAAGAATATGTCGCCGCGCAAAACCCGCTCGATCCGGGTGTACTGGTGCTGTCGTCCTTCGCCGGCGCGGCGAAAGAACTTGATGCGGCGGTCCTGATCAATCCACATGACATCGACGGTATGGCGCGGCAGTTGGCGCTGGCGCTGCGTATGAGCATCGAAGAGCGGCGCGAACGCTGGCAGGCGATGGTGCGCAAGCTCAAGGCGTCCTCGGTGCAGAACTGGTTTTCCGACTTCCTTCATACCCTTTTCGACATTCGCCGGACGCCGCTACAGGCGGCGACCCGGCCGATCGTCCTGCAATTGGCCAACCGCAAGGCGGCCGCCAGTTGACCCGCAAGCTGCTGTCACAAGGAAGTATTTACCGTATTTGACCATAGTTCTCGCTGGATCGGTGCGCGGATCGCGTGGGGAAAGCGATGTCGGCTTCGTTGAATAGCGGTGGACTTGGGCGCGGCGCTCTCCTGCAACGGCATATGCAGGCCCTGCGCCGCCTTGCGGCGGGCGTATCGGTGGTCGCGGCGCTGGGCATCGTCCCGGGCGCGGTGGCGCAAACCGCAAAACCTGCCCAGCATCCCGTCGCGCCCCATGCGGCCTCTACCCATGGCTCGGCCCATGATGACGCCTCGCACCCGCATGTCTATTTGATGCGCGGCCTCCTCAATATTTTTTCCTTAGGGATGGATCAGCTCGCCGCGCAGATCGCGCGCAATGGCGTCGATGCGAGCGTCTACAATCATTCGGTCGAGGAGACCATCGTCGACGCCATTGCGCAGAAATATCGCGCCGGCGATCACGGCCCTTACATTCTGGTCGGGCATTCGCTCGGCGCCGACGCGGTGATGTTGATGGCGCTGCAGTTGAATGCGCAGGGTGTTCCCGTGGCATTGGTTGTGCCGTTCGACGGCACTGCTTCTTACGCGGCCCCGGCCAATGTCAGCTGCGTGGTCAACGTGACGCAGCGCAAATACGCCTATATGCAGGCGGGCCCCGGCTTCCACGGCAAGTTGTCGAACGTCGATGTTTCCGGTGACACGACCATCGACCATGTCACGATCGACAAGTCGCCGCGGTTGCAGGCAATGGCGCTCAAAGAGATTTTGCAGGCCGCGCGTGGGCAGTCGTGCTGGCCGGGCACAAACGCGCCGGCCATCGCGCGGGCCAAACAGTCCGCACCGAAAGAGATCATGCCTAGGGACAGCGGGTCCAAAGAAAACGCGACCAAGGACAGCGCGCCCAAACAGCTAAATCCGCCCCAGAACGCCGCACCCGCCAACAGCGCAAAGAGTGTCGCTCCCGCCAAGACGGCGTCGCCGGCCAAGGGCGCCACACCGGCGAAGAGCGGGGCCGCGCCCGGCACACCGGCTAAGAGCGCCGCGCCCGAGAAGAGCGCGGCGGCATCCCGCTCGAGCTGAATTGCCTATTTTCTGAAAATAGCGCGGGTCTTGGCCCGCACCGAGCGGATGTCTGCCAACCCGGCGGCACGCGCCGCCTGCTGCAATCCACGACGGATCTCGTCGCGCTTCTCATGAATCGAGGCGATCACCGGCCCCGTGGCCAGGCCAAGACCGACCAGCGCGGCTTCCGATAATTGCAAGCTCGCTTCGATCGCTTCGGGCACGGCATCGGTGGCGCCGAGGCGGTAGAGATGCCGCGCGTGATCGGCGTCGCGCGCGCGCGAGACGATCAGCACGTCCGGCCGCATGGCGCGCACATGCTCGACAATGTCGTCGATCAGCTGGTGCGTGTGGATGGTGATGATGACGCCGGCGGCATCGGCCAGACCGCAAATCTCGAGGAATTTCGGATCGGCGGCGTCGCCGTAATAGACATCGTGTCCGTCGCGGCGGTCGTGGGTCACGGTCGAGGCATCGAAATCGGCGGCCATGTACGGAACGCCGTGCTCTTTCAAGAGAGCGCATACCACTTTGCCGACCCGGCCATAGCCGACGACGATGGCGTGTCGCTGCCGTCCAGTCGGCCGCATCATCAGCTCGGACGGCGTGGCGCCGGCAGCGCGCAAGCGCGAGGCGAATCGGCGCGCAAGATGGGAAAGGAGCGGTATCAACGCCATCGTGACCGCGGTGACGGTCAGCGCAAAGCTCGCAGTGGAGCGATCGATCAAGCTCGAACCTGCCGCCACGACGAGACTGACAAAGGCGAACTCTCCGCCGGCACCGAGCAGTAGCCCCATTTCGACTGCAACCGGCCACGACAACCGGAACAGCCGGGCTAGGCCGATAATCAGAATCGATTTGACTCCGATCAGCCCGATGACCGCGCCGGCGAGCAACAGCGGCTCGCGTACCAACGCTCGTATGTCGATTGCCATCCCGACAGTGAAAAAGAAAATCCCCACCAAGAGCCCTTTGACCGGTTCAATGGTCGCTTCGACCGCCTTGCGGTATTCAGTTTCGGCAAGGAGAAGCCCGGCGACGAAGCCGCCGAGCGCCATGGAGAGGCCGGCCTGATTGGCAATAACTCCGGCTGCGATGATGACGAACAAAGCAGTCGCGATGAAAAGGTCGCTTGAGTGCGTGGAAGCGACCAGCCGGAACAGCGGCCGCAGCAGAAAGCGCCCGAACAGGACGATAACGGCCAGCGCGATCACCGCCTGCACGAAGGCATTGGCGAGGCTGCCGAGCACCGTGCCCCTTGGACCGGCGGCGAGGAGACCGATGAATATCAGGATTGGGATGACCGCGAGGTCTTGCGCCAGCAGAACGGAGAAGCTAGCGCGACCGGCAGCTGTCTTCAGCCGCTCCTGCTTTGAGAGCAGTTCCAGCACGATTGCCGTCGACGAAAGTGACAGGCTAGCGCCGAGGATGATCGCTTCGGGGAGCGTTTTTCCGGAATAGGCCGCGGCAGCCGCCAGCAAAGCTGTGGTGAGCAAGATCTGCAATCCGCCGACGCCAAAAACCAAGCGGCGCATGGTCAAGAGCCGAGGCAGCGACAATTCCAGCCCGATCAGAAACAGCAAAAAAACAATGCCAAGCTCGGCGATGCCGGCGACGTCGCTGTAGTCGCCAACCGTAAACCAGTAGAGCAGCGGAAAAGATTGGATCAGGGAACCAAGCCCGAGCGGCCCTAGCAATGCACCGGCGGCGAGATAGCCGAGCACCGGACTGAATCCGAGCCGGCTCAGAATCGGCACCAGGATCCCAGCCGTGCCAAGCACGACCAGGGCGTCACTGTAGGCTGCCAGGTTAATCGTCGAGGTCACCGACGCCTCCGGCCGGCCGCCACGGGCAGGCAATAGTGTTGCGAATCATAATGTGTCGCAAAACTGTCCGGCCCACCGCAACTTAAGAGCTTCCGCGGCGTGCGTGATCGTCTCGCCACAGTGGAAATAAATTCGGCTTTTCTTATGCCAAACCAGAGACTGTCGGTTGACCGCCGTCATTGGCTTTGGTCTCCTTTTGACACGTTTCACATGGTATATGCGCTGCGTCGGGGGCGACAGCAGCGTCTCGCCTTTGGAAATCGTGCGATCCAGTGCGGCGACAGGGGTTGGGGGCCGACATTAAGGTGGTAACCGGCACGAGGCGTGCACCTTTACGCTTGATTGCGAAGGTTGCCGGCGCGGCGGCGCTTGTCGTTGCGTTCGCAACCTCGGCTTCCGCCCAGAGCGGTTCGGATTTCCTCAACACCATCGATCCGCTGTTTAGCGGTGTGCTCGCGCACCCGGGCAATCTCGACAACACGATTCAGTACGCAGCATCGGCCGCCGCGCACGGCGATATTGAATCGGCGATCAGCACCTACGAGCAGCTCCGCTTTTATAATCCAAAGCTTGGCGCCACGCGCTACCAGCTTGGCGTGCTTTATTATCAGCTCGGCTCCTACGCGCAGGCGCGCGGCTATTTGCAAACCGCGCTGGAAATGCCCGACGTCACGCCGGGGCTTCGCCAGAAGATCGAGGACCTGCTCGCGCTCGCCGACAAAAAACTGCAGCCCGATCAATTCTCCGGTTTCGCGCAAACCGGCCTGCGCTATCAGAGCAATGCCAGCCTTGGCGCCGGATCGCAGACCGTGCTCGCTTCCGGCGGAACGATCAACAGCGCCTTTCTTGCCCGGCCGGACTGGAACTGGTTCGGCACTGTCGGCGTCAACTACGTCCACGATTTTCAAACCCAGACTGGCGAGACTTTCGAAGCCTCGGTCCTCGCCTATGACGCGTAGCAATTTTCGCTGCATCAGTTCGATATCGGATTGCTCGAAATCCGCGCCGGTCCGCGCTTCGCCTTCTCGCCCGGCGACATCAACGGCCTAACGGTGAAGCCCTATGTCGTCGCAACCGGCGCTATTCTGGCGGATGCGCCTTACATGGGCGGCATCGGCGGCGGACTGACGCTGCACGCCACGGCGGGCAATGTTTCGCTCGACCCCTATGGCGAAGTCGTCCAGCAGAGCTTCCGCAATTCCAGCTTCTATCCGCTGGCCACCGGCTTGAGCGGCACGCTCTCGACCGTCGGCCCGCAGGCCTCCGGCCCGATCGCTTCCGGGCTCGCCTGGCAATCGCGCATCGCTTTTGCCCGCGCCAACGACCAGTCCGCCTTCGACAGCTATAAGAGTTTTGCCGGCGACACCTGGCTGCCCTGGCTAATCTCCTGGGCGGGAATGCGACCGTGGACGATCATTCCGACGGCCGGCGTGACGACCTGGCAATACGATGCGCCTGATCCGTTCGTCGCGCCTTTCACCACCGCCCACATCACCGAATGGCGCGTCGGACTCGGTGTCGAAGTGCCGATCTGGCGCCAATTGGCGTTGGGCGCGCTGCTGCAATATCGAAACGCCACCTCCAATGTAGCGGCGTTCTCATATCGCGACCTGTCCGTCAGCGCCGGACCCTTGATCCGATTTTGAGGGCTGCAATGACTCGGAAACTTAAATCCATCGCACTAACGCTCGCGACCGCTCTGGCCGCGGCGTCGCCCGCCATGTTGCAGCAGGGGATGGCGCAGCAGATCGGCACCGCAACCGCGGTCAATCCCAGTACCGAGGGCACGCCGCCCGGCGGCTCGACCACCAGGCTCACCATCGGCGCGCGCGTGCTCCACAAGGAACGTATCCATACTTCGCCTACCGGATCCGTGCAGCTTCTGTTTCTCGACAAAAGCACGCTGAGTATTGCGCCGAATACGACCTTGGTGATCGACGAGTTCGTCTACGATCCCGCTTCCAAGAGCGGCCACATGCTGACCAAATTGACGCAAGGCACATTGCAATATATCGGCGGCGAGCTCAGCCACCAGGGCGCGGTCACGGTTGAGACGCCCGCCGCCGTCATCGGCATTCGCGGCGGTAACGGCATCCTCACTCAGGGTCCAAAGGGATTGCAGACCTTCAACCTCAATGGCTTGCAAACCGGCCAAAACGGCGCCGGTACGTTCAGCACCATCACGAACTTTATGAGGACCATTCTCAACTGGTACACGCCGCCTGGGCCGCCGGTTCAGATCCCGCCCGACCTGGTCCTCCATAACATCACGATTTTGTCGAGCGTGAACGGCCAGACCGGCGGCGGGCCGGTGTTGCACGACCTGCCGACGACCGGTTCTGCTTGCAGCACTTATTCGACGCCCTCCTGCTCGTGGACGCCGACCAATACCGGGGAAAACGACGCGCTGCAGCTCCTCATCGAGGCGACGAAGCTTGCGACGCAACCGAACCCGCCGCCGCCCCCGCAAATCATAAACACCGGTGCCGCCGTACGCGGCCCGCAATAAGAGCAGCCAACAGAGCAACCGCTGCGGCCGCGCTGTCCCGAGGCGACGACAATCACCCGACTCGCAGTGCGCGTGTTGACGCGCGAAAGGACTTTTCGCAGCATTGCAGGCTCATCCCGGGCAACACCAGACGAGCGCGTTTCATGACAGACACGACCATCACGGCCATTCGCACCACCATGCTGCGCGTACCCTGGCCGCAGACGCCGTGGCTTAAAGGCCATGCCTTCGGGCCGATGCGCGAGTTTTTGGTGCTCGACGTCGAGACGCGCGGCGGGATTGCCGGCATGGGTTATCTGTTCCTGTTCCGCCCTGCCATGCGTTCGATCGCCGCTTGTCTGGATGAATGCGTCATCCCGCGCGTCCTGGGCAAAGACGCCAGTGCGGTCGAGGCGATCTGGCAGGACCTGTGGCGCACCACCGTCACCTATGGTCGCGCCGGTATCGCAGTGATGGCGATGTCGATTCTCGACATCGCGCTGTGGGACGTGCTGGGCAAGGCCGCGAAGCTGCCGCTGCACCGGCTGTGGGGACATTATCGCGCGCAACTGCCGGCTTACGGCAGCGGCTGCTTTCGCGGCAGCGGCGGCGACGGCATGATCGCCAAAGCGCTGCACTACAAGGAGCGCGGCTACAAGGCGATCAAGATGCAGGTCGCGCACACCGCCGACCTTGCCACCGATCTCGACAATGTCGTGCGCATGCGCGAAGCGGTCGGGCCCGACATCGACATCATGATCGACGTCAATATGGGCTGGACCGCCCACGTCGCGATCCAGATGGGGCGAAAATTCGAAGACCATGATGTCTACTGGCTGGAAGAGCCGGTCGTGCCCGACGACTTTGCCGGCTACTTACGCATTGCCGAAGCGCTCGATTTGCGCGTCGTTGGCGGCGAGACGCATTTCACGCGCTTTGACCTCAAGCCGTTTTTCGAAAATCCGCGGCTGCCGATCCTGCAACCCGATCCAATGCGCGGCGGGTTGACCGAATTGCGCAAGATCGCAACGGTCGCCGACACCTGGAACATGACCATCGCGCCGCACCTGTTTCCGGAACTCAATGTGCAGCTCCTTGCCTCGATTCCGAACGGGCTGTGGATTGAGGACATGGGGCTCGCCGACGATATCTGGGTCGAGCCCGTGCCGGTCGTGAGCGGGATCATTACCGCGCCGGAACGACCCGGCCACGGCCTTGCTTTCAAGCCGGAAATCCTGCGCGATTGCGTTGTGAAGGATTGAAAGCTGGCGGCCCAAGTAAGCGGGACGCAATGCGCCGTCGGCGCGTGTTCGTCGCGCTGCTTCAAAGCTACCGGTAATTCAAAAGGTAAGGAGAGTGTAATGCCGCACGTGCTCGTAAAACTCTATTCAGGTAGATCCGAACAACAGAAAGCGCGACTTGCCGAAGCGGTGTCCCAAGCTGTCGTGGCTACGTTAAAATTGGACGAAAAGTCGGTGTCAGTGGCTATTGAAGACATCGAGGCCGAGAATTGGACCCGCGAGGTTTATAAGCCGGATATTCAGAACAATCCGAAGATCTACAAGAAACCCGGCTACGATCCCGACGAGTGATGGCGCGCTCAGTCGGAAACGCCAAGGATCAATGACGCCATGTCGGAACTTGCCGCCTGGGACAGCTTTTACGTCATCGTCGGCTCCGCCGCCGGCGCCTTGATCGGTTTGCAGTTTGTGGTGGTGACGCTGATTGCGCAAAGGCAGACGCGCGCCGCGCCGGAAGCCAGCGCTGCTTTCGGCACGCCGACCATCGTTCATTTCAGCGCGGCTTTGCTGTTGTCGGCGCTGGTCCGCGTCCCATGGCAAGCGATCATGATCCCGGCGGTGCTTTGGGCTGTCGTCGGATCATGCGGAACGCTCTACAGCCTCAACGTCATCCGGCGCATGCGCAAGCAAGGCGTGTACGAACCGGAGCTGGAGGACTGGCTATTTCATGTCGTGCTGCCGGTGGCCGCCTACGTAGTACTGACGCTTTCCGCGATCGCTGCATTGTCCCACGCAAGCGAGGCTCTATTCGGGATCGGCGCCGCGGCATTGCTGTTGCTGTTCATCGGTATCCACAATGCTTGGGACGCGGTCTTCTATCACGTATTTTTCAGCAAGCGCGGCACGGACGAAGATAGACGCTGAGTGCCGCCAAAGCTGCCGCGCACCGGCTAAGCTCTAGCCAAGACGCCGCAGCGCCCTGCCTTTATGCAGCGCGATGTGAGCGGTCTTATCGTTTTTGATTTCATATTGCGGCTCCTCTTTGCTCGCATGATGGACATAGCCTTTGTAGTTCACGTTTTTGGTGTGCACACGCGCGATTTTGCCGCTGACCCGGCCAGCTTCCGAATTCCAACTCACGTGATCGCCAACTTTGAACTTTTGAGCCATAGCGAATGTCCTGGGATCTAGAACAGCAACCGCTCTCCGCAAAATATGCAAACAGAACATTGCGGCGGCGCCGACGTTCCCAAGAATAATGCTTTCCGGGAATCCTTGGCATTCGCCCCAGCGAAATGGCGTTCCGAGGTCGCTGATATTGGGCTGCCAGCCGACACTAAGACGTATTATGATGCTTTTAATATCGCAGGTGTCTCGACGCCGCCCGATTGCCGGTATTGGCAATCCCGCGGGCGCGGATGTGTGGAGGCGACACCATGCTGACGACCCCGCTTTGTCCTCTGTTCGGCATCGAGGTGCCGATCATTCTGGCGCCGATGGGCACCTGCACCTCGGCCGAGCTTGCAGCGGCGGTTTCCAATGCCGGCGGGCTGGGCGGCATCGGCACGCTATTTCGCAGCTTCGCCGCCATCAAGCGCGACATCGACATGGCGGCGAGGCTGACGCAGCGGCCGTTCGCCATCAATCACATCCCGCAGACGCTCGATGCCGAGGCGTTTCGCTACACGTTACAGGCCCGTCCGGCGGTGATTTCATTCACGCTCGCCGATCCGGGCGATCTGGTACGGCAAGCGCACGACGCCGGCGCGCGGGTGATGGTACAAGTGACGACGGTGGATCAGGCCTTGCAAGCCGCCGAGCGTGGCGCCGACGTGATCAGTGCGCAGGGCAGCGAATCCGGAGGTTATTGCGGCGAGGTCAGTACGATGACTCTGGTGCCGCAAGTGGTTGATGCGGTGTCGCCAATTCCGGTCGTCGCTTCGGGCGGGATCTTTGACGGCCGCGGCATCGCCGCGGCGCTCGTGCTCGGGGCCGCCGGTGTCAATCTCGGCACTCGCTTTATCGCGTCGAAGGAAGCGCCGGCGCCCCAGGAATGGAAGCAGGCGATCGTCGACGCCAAATCGGAGCACGCCATAAAGGCCGAGGTGCTCAACGACATCACGCCACTGCCGGGTAGCGCCGGATTCAAGACCGTGCTGCGCTCGCTGCCGACCGAGTTCTTGTCGGAATGGAGCGATAAACGTGACGAGGCGCGCCGCGAGCGCGATCGTCTGCGCGGCCAAATCGTCTCGACCACCCAAGCCGGCCGGCAGCACGAATGTCTATTGACGGCCGGTCAGACCGCGGGCGGCATCAAGGAGATCCTCTCGGTCAACGAGATCATGCACAAACTCGTCGCCGAGACAGAAGCAGCGCTGACGCGGATGCGCTGGCGCGGCGAACATGCCCCGCCGCTGCGAACACGGCTGCCGTCGGAGGAGCGGAACCCGCTCAATACCGGCATCATGGAAGAAGTTCCCGAGCCGGATAGCCTCGGCGGCTAAAGCGAGATGATTTTGAGTTGCATCACTATTTCGCTTTAGCTTCTTGTTTGAGCATGATCTTTTCGGAAAACCGGTTTCCACTTTTCCGGATCATGCATGGTGGAAACTTTTGCGCGCTGGCTGAATTAGCGTCCGGCGTGACGCCGGCGACGGCACCAGCACACGAGGACGCTGCCATGAGGATGGGCGAAATCGAAATTCATGACTATGCGCGACAGATGCTTGACGCCTATGGCGACAAGGCCGTCGTTACGGCTGCGCAAAGGGCCGTCCGCTATGAGGAAAAAGGTCAGGCCGAGGACGCCGAAACCTGGCGGCACATCGAATCGGTCTTAAAGCTCATGCGCGGACCGCATGTCAGCTGAAGCCCCTCCATTGGGTGGATTGCACACGTGCGTTTGCAGCCGGCGAGGTCGCACGCCCGATGGGTGGAAGATGGTAGCGGAGGAGCGATTCAACCTTCGTCATACCAGCTTGCGACCAGTCAAGATCAGCATCCGTTCTCGGTGAGGTTCGGCCGTCGAGCATTGTTGCGCAAGTCGCAAGCAGTTGCACACGACACGCCTTCTGAAGTGGCGGTCCATGGCGCATATGGACGAATAAAATCAGCCATTCCCTGCGGAGCCACGTACACACACGAGACGGCGGTATCGCGGCGTCATCAAACTTCCGCCGGCTAGGGCCGGGTAGGCTTACTCGGAAAGCCGCTTCGTCAGCATCCGGGCGCAGAATGGGTAGCTGGCGCGTCTGGAACGAGAGGAGCAACGCTAATCCGTGGCTCGGCCTTGTTTAGGGCTGTGGGTAAAGCTCGGGGTAGCTCGGGTTGCCGACGATGAAATCTTGGAAGGCACTGGCCTGGTCACGACCGCACTCATTGTCCGGCACAGATTCAATTCGTCCCCGCCTGCGCCGCGGGTTACACGAAGATGCCGGACGGGTCCTGTTGCAACAATCGGTTCGTCAGCGCTGATGGGAGAGCCTGCAATCCCGGAGGGCGGCCCTGCGCACCGGGTGAATTCCGCGAACCCAGCGGCGCTTGCGTCCCGATTCCTTCCAACGTCTGTCCGCCGGGCGAAGTTCGCACACTTGAGGGCGGGTGCAGGCCATTCCCGTTCACATCAGGCCCGTGTCCGTCAGGACAATTCCACGACAGCCGCGGCCATTGCGTGCAGCTCCCATCGGCCGCCT
>Ga0307479_10002181_pt1 | contig 17795 bp, 15 predicted proteins | sample atmos_gasesECM4C_FD_203743 | JGI IMG/M metagenome (GOLD analysis project Ga0307479, IMG submission 203743) | Hardwood forest soil microbial communities from Morgan-Monroe State Forest, Indiana, United States - atmos_gasesECM4C_515 | ecosystem: Environmental > Terrestrial > Soil > Temperate... | reverse complement strand
TTCGACTTCGATTACGTCTTCGTCGACTGCCCGCCGTCACTCGGACTGCTGACGATCAATGCGCTCGTTGCCGCGCCCGAGGTGATGATCCCGATCCAGTGCGAGTACTACGCGCTCGAGGGTGTGTCACAACTGATGCGCAACATCGAGATGGTGAAGGCCCACCTGAATCCTCGGCTCGACGTGACCACCGTGATCCTCACCATGTACGACGGACGGACCAAGCTCGCCGACCAGGTGGCCGAAGAGGTGCGCCGGTACTTCGGAAGCAAAGTGTTGCGCACGGTGATCCCGCGCAGCGTCAAGGTCTCAGAGGCGCCCGGGTACAGCATGACGATCATCGATTACGACCCCGGTTCGCGCGGGGCGATGAGCTATCTCGACGCGAGTCGCGAACTCGTGCAACGCGACTGACAACCATTCGTGCATTCGTGAAGGGACGACCATGACGCAGCCGTTACGCAAGAAGGGCGGCCTCGGCCGGGGGCTGGCTTCGCTGATACCCACCGGCCCCGCCGACGGCGACTCGGGGCCGGTGACCCTTGGTCCGCGGATGGGGGACGCGGCCGCCGACGTCCTGATCGGGGGCCCAGCGCAGGGCGCCGCCGGGGTGGGCGCGGTCTACCGCGAGATCGCGCCGGCGGATATCGAGGCCAATCCACGTCAGCCACGGCAGGTGTTTGACGAGGAGGCGCTGTCCGAACTGGTGCACTCCATTCGTGAGTTCGGCCTCTTGCAGCCCATCGTGGTGCGGGCGGTGACCGGAACACAGAGCGGTGCCCGGTACCAGATCGTGATGGGGGAGCGGCGCTGGCGCGCCGCCCAGGACGCGGGCCTGGCCACCATCCCGGCCATCGTGCGCGAGACCGGCGATGACAGTCTGCTGCGGGATGCCTTGCTGGAAAACATTCATCGGGTGCAGCTGAATCCGTTGGAAGAGGCGGCGGCTTACCAACAGCTGCTCGACGAGTTCGATGTCACCCACGACGAACTGGCGTCGCGCATCGGCCGATCGCGGCCGCTGATCACCAACATGATCCGGTTGCTCAAACTGCCGATCGCGGTCCAGCGCCGAGTGGCGGCGGGTGTGCTGTCTGCCGGTCATGCCCGCGCGCTGCTTTCCCTGGAGGCCGGCCCCGAGGCGCAGGAGGAACTGGCAGGCCGGATCGTCGCGGAGGGCTTGTCGGTGCGCGCCACCGAGGAGGCGGTCACGCTGGCCAATCGGGGCGAGGCAACCAAACCGGCACCGCCGCGGCGCAAGCCGATCCAGATGCCGGGCCTGCAAGACGTTGCCGAGCGGCTGTCGAATGCTTTCGATACGCGGGTGACAGTCAGCCTTGGCAAACGCAAGGGCCGGATCGTGGTGGAGTTCGCCTCGGTGGACGATCTGCACCGGATCATCGACGCGATGACCCCGTCCAACCCATGATCTGCCATCCCGTGTAATTACGTCACTGTGACACCGTGAGGGTTCGGGACGCGAATCAACCCGGCTCAGCCACCGCACGCTTACAGAGAACCGATGGGCGACAACCATTTTCGATATACATCGGACCGCTGTTTGCCGGGCAGGAGGCGGCCCGGCCGCGCCGCGGGCGGGACCGCGCGAATACTGGCCCCATGACGGCAAACTCTCCTATCCTGGAGGGGTTGCTGGTGCACGTCAGCCTGGGGATAGCCGGGCTGCGGTACGCGCGGAAGCCAGGAGGCTAGTGTCTGCTCGAATCACGCCGTTGCGGCTCGAAGCCTTCGAGCATCTTCCGAAGCATGCGCGCCGCTGCGTCTTCTGGGAGGTCGACCCCGCGACCCTCGGTAATCAGGACCACCTTGCCGATCCCGAATTCGAAAAGGAAGCCTGGTTGTCGATGGTGATGCTGGAGTGGGGCTCGTGCGGACAGGTCGCGACGGCTGTCCCCGACGAGCACAGCCACACCGAGCCGCCGTGCCTCGGGTACGTCCTCTATGCACCACCGCGGGCGGTCCCGCGAGCGCATCGATTTCCCACCGCGCCGGTATCCGCGGATGCGGTGCTGCTGACGTCGATGGGCATCGAGCCCGGGCCGGCCGCTGACGAGTTGCCGCACAGCCTGCTGGCTCGCGTCATCGACGAGCTGGTCCGCCGTGGAGTACGGGCACTGGAAGCGTTCGGCCGCACGCCGGCGGCTTCCGAGTTGCAGGATCCGCGCACGGCGGATCCCGACGTGCGGCCGGTGTTGGAAGCCCTCGGCGACTGCACCGTTGACCACTGCATCATCGACGCGGAGTTCTTGAAAGACGTGGGTTTCGTTGTGGTGGCGCCACATACGTACTTCCCCCGGCTGCGGCTCGAACTGGACAAGGGTTTGGGGTGGAAAGCCGAGGTCGAGGCCGCCTTGGAGCGCCTGCTGGCGAACGCTCAGCTACAGGAGCCGGTTGGGGCGGGGTCGGCGGCAGGGAACACGTTGCAGTTCACCGAGAACGGTTAGGAACCGCCGAGCCTGGTCGTCCGTTCCACCGACAGTTCGTGAGCGAGCAACTCGGCGAAAGTGAATGTGCCAGTGGGCCGATCGTTCTTGCCCAGTAGATAAAGCCGCTTGACCGCGGCGAGGATACCTTCGGCGATGGCATCGCGGGTCTGTGTTGATACCAGCATGTCACGATCGCGTGGGTTGGTGATGTAGCCGACGTCGACCTGAACGGTTGGCATTCGAGTCAGTCGCAGCAGGTCCCATGTCCGGCCATGCGTCCGGCAATCCCGTAAACCGGTGCGCGCCACCACTTCTCGCTGAACGAAGTCGGCGAGATTGCGGCCGATGGTAGAGACCGAGCCATGCGAGTTGCCGAAATGGAAGGAGGCCACACCGTTGGCGGAGGGGCTGCTCTGAGCTTCGCAGCGCAGGCTGATCATCAGGTCTGCGCCGACGTTATTCGCCGTAGCGGCACGTTCGGCGTCCGACGGGCTGCGAATGGTCGGCCGAGACAGGAAGGTCTCCATACCAATGGCGGTCATCCGCCCCTCAAGCCGGCTTGCCAAGTCCCACAGCATATCTGCTTCGCTGATGGGCCCGTTTGGACCCTGGCAGATCAGACCGTGGTCCGCGCCGCCACGGCCTGGATCGATAATGATCCGCTTGCCCGAAAGCTTGGGCCCGGATCGGCGCACAAGCTCTTCTTCGCGAATCGCGTGAGGCGAGCCGCCGGTGACTCGTGAACTCAGAAAGTACAAGGAGCGCAAGGTTTCCGGACCGCAGATACCGTCGGGGGCGAGCCCGTACTCACGCTGGTACGACATCAAAGCGTTGTGAGTTTGCAACCCGAAGTGACCGTCGACCAGGCCGGTATAGAAACCGAGGTCCTGTAGCCGAGCCTGCAGGGTCGCGACGTCGTCACCGTACAGCGGGGCACCGAATTGGTGATACAGCGTTCGCGCACCGAGCCGGTAGGAAGCCTCTTTCAACGCCCGGTAGGTGGCCTCGCCGACGACGCCGTCCACCAGCAGTCCACGGTGCTGCTGGAAGGCGCGAACGGCCTGGTCCAGCTCCGCATCGAACAGCTCAAGAGCCACGTGCTGGCCAGTGATCAGGTCTTCGTCGGAATTGTCCAGCAGGTTCAGCGCAGCCAGCGCGGCCCGGATCTCGGTCACAGCGGCGCTGCGGTCACCACAGCGCAGCGCGTCGCCATTTTCGCGGCGCGGACTCGACATACCAAAGGCCCTCCGGGACAGACTGACAGGCTTGACATACACGGTGGAGCTACCCGGTATTGTCGCAGATCCTTCTCGATTTCCGGAAAACCCCAGGCTATGCGGCGGCGTTGCGCCGCGAAGTAAATCGGCGTTTAGGTGAGGTTCGGAACCGCGTCGGAAAGCTCACGCAGCAAGGCGGCCTTACCCTTAGCGCCGACGATGCGTTTCACCGGCTGACCGTCCTTGAACAGGATCATCGTGGGGATCGACACCACCTGGAAGTCGCGTGCTGTTTCCGGGTTGGCGTCAACATCGAGCTTGGCGACTGTGAGCTGGTCGGCTCGCTCGCTGGCGATCTCCTCGAGGACCGGCGCGACCATCTTGCATGGCCCACACCAGGTTGCCCAAAAGTCAACCAGCACAGGCTTATCGCTGGACAACACTTCAGCGGAGAAGGACGCGTCGGAGACTTGTATTGTGCCTCCGGCATTTTCGGCGTTGGTCATCGTGGTGCTCCAATCAATGTGTCGGTACCGTCAACGGTTTGAGCTGCTGCGTCTCCTGGGCCGTGTCTGACTCTTCGTGCTCGGCCAGCCACCGCTCGGCGTCGATGGCCGCGGCACACCCACTACCGGCGGCGGTGACCGCCTGCCGATAGGTGCGGTCCACCAGGTCACCGGACGCGAACACACCCTCCAGCGAGGTGCTTGTGGTGCGCCCCTTCGCGATTACGTACCCGTCGGGGTCGACGTCGACGACGTCGCGCACCAAGGCCGAACGCGGCTCGTGTCCGATCGCGACGAAAACGCCAGTCACCGCCAGCGTGGTCTCCTCACCAGTCACGGTGTCGCGCAACCGCAATCCGGTCACCGCTGTCTCCCCGTCCACCGCGACGACGGTGTGATTGGTGATGAACTTGATCTTGTCGTTGTTGCGGGCGCGATTGAGCATGATTTTCGATGCCCGGAACTCATCGCGGCGGTGCACGAGCGTCACGCTGCTGGCGAACCGGGTCAGAAAGAGGGCTTCTTCCATCGCCGAGTCGCCGCCGCCGATGACGGCGATGTGTTGGTCGCGGAAGAAGAACCCGTCGCAGGTGGCACAGGAGCTCACGCCACGGCCCAGCAATTCCTGCTCGCCAGGAACCTGGAGATAGCGCGCCGCTGCGCCCATTGCCAGGATGACGGCGCGGGCGCGGTGAGTCTCTCCGTCGGCGGTGACGACCGACTTGACCGGCCCGTCCAGCGATACCGACTCGACGTCTTCCATCCGCAGGTCCGCACCGAACCGCAGCGCCTGCTCGCGCATCTCGTCCATCAACTCCGGGCCGGTGATCCCGTCGCGGAAGCCGGGGTAGTTCTCCACCTCGGTGGTGGTCATCAACGCGCCGCCGTAAGAGGTGCCCTCGAAGACCAGTGGTGCCAGCTGGGCGCGGGCGGCATACAGGGCCGCGGTGTACCCGGCGGGACCGGAACCAATGACGATTACGTCGTGGACTGTGTCATGAGCGGATGAGGCGGCGGTCATGCGAGCCTTTCAGGTGCAGAGCGTCTTCGTGTGTGTACGAACGCCAGCGTAGGCATTGCTGTTCCCGCGGGCGGCGCGCAACACGTGGCATCACACTAAGCGCGGGGGATCTGGGTGTTGGCAAGCAGCCCGGTATCGGCGGCGCTGCAATTCAGTGCCACCGCGAAGACCGCCAGGTTGTTGGGCGTGTCGCCGGGCAGCACCAGCAGTACACCGGGGCGGGCGTTGATCTCGATCGGACGCGCACCCAGAACCTGCGTGGCCCCCGGATAGCCGAGGCCGCTGAGGCAGGACGCGCGACGCGATGGGTCGCTCAGCGGGCCGTAATCGGGACTGCGGTCGAGCAGGCCACGGATCTCAGCCTGCGACAGCGGGACCACCATGGGCGGTGTGGACACCGTGATCTGCTCGGCGGTGATCGATGTACTCGGGATTGGCGCGGGCGCGTTGATCAGCGCCGCCGTACCGATGCCGATCGCGGCCAGCGTCGCGCATAAACCTGCCACGCCCGCCACCACTCTGCCGGGGCGCAGGTGCGGCCGCACGGAGTGAGCGGCGGGCCCGCGGGGGCCCGCTGACGCCAAGTCCTCGGTGATTCTGGCGATGACCTCCCTGGGAGCGTCGGGCGCCGACGCCGGATCTGCGGCAACGGCGGCGACATCGCGGCGCACCCGGTTCAACGCACGAAGGATCGCGTCGGCCTCCGGGTCGGTGCGGACTTGTCTGCGTACCCGGGCGGCAGCCTCGTCATCCAGCAGACCGGCCTGTAGGTCGGCGAGACGCCCGACCGTCAGCGGCGGGTCCGCCCCCGCCGCACGATGATCCGCGCCATGATCCGCGGGATCGTTCTCGGCTGCACCCATCCGCCCCAGTGTCCGTCATGCACGCCACTGATGGCCATACGTGGCCCATGGGACGGGTTTGTCGCGAGTCAGCCCTGGCCGGCGGGACGATCGGGTGTAGCGTGGGCGCCGGTGTCGAGGTAGCCGAGCAGTTCGGCAAGACGGACACGGGCGCGGGCGCATCGGCTCTTGACCGTGCCCTCGGGGACGCCGAGCAGCCGGGCGGTGTCGGCAACCGAGTAGCCCTGCATGTCGACGGCCACGACCGCCGCCCGTTGCTCGACGGGAAGCCGCATCAAGGCCCGTTGAACAAGAATCGCCGTCTCGACCTGAGGGCTGCGATCGGCTACCGGGTAGACGTCCTCGAGCGGCACGGTCCGCTGGGCTTTGGCGCGCCGCAGCCGGTCCAGGCAGGCGTTGACCACGATGCGATGCAGCCAGCTGCTGACCGCGGCGTCATGCCGAAACGAACCCGCACCACGGTGGGCCGAGAGCATCGCGTCCTGCAGCGCGTCCTCCGCATCCTCGGGGGTGCGAGTGGTCAGCCGGGCCAGGCGGTGCAGCTGTCGCTGGTGACGGTGGAACAACTCGCCGAAGGCGTGACGGTCGCCGGCGACATGGGCGGCCAGCAGCTCGGCGTCGCTGCGTTCTCGCTGGACCTTTCCCCCCAAACCCACGGCCGGACAGTAACGAATCGGTGCTCGCGCGGCACTTCACCGCGGCACGGGTCTGTGAGCGTTGTCAGGATGCGGCTTGGACGGTGATCTCGAAGAAGCCGGCTTGGCTCTTGCCGTTGGTGGTTCCCAGCGTGGAAATCCATACCAGCAGATTCGACGTCGGCGCACCGGCCCTGACCGGGATGACGTTATGGCCAGGCTTGAGCGTGAACGCCGGAGCCAGCACGGTGGTGTCCTCCAGCTTCGAAGGCGAAGGCGTGGGTGCGGAGCGGATCTCGACCTTGGTTCCGGTGCTCGGCGTGTCGATGGTGACTTGGCCGACGACGGTCGGGTTGGGCAGCTGCAAGATCAGCCCTTCGCCCTGCTTGAAACTGGGGAACGGGACGGCGTCGGTGTAGACCTCGGTCGCCCAGGCGGTGGAGGGGTCGCCGTCGATGGCCTGCCCGGCCGTACCTGGGTTGTCGGGGTCCCCGTCGGGGGAGAAGACGGTTGCCTTGGTGGGTTTGACGACGGCCCCGGCAGCAGTGGAGCTGGGGGTCGATGACGCCGTCGTCGACGACGACGGCCCGTTCAGTCCTAGCTCGTCTTTGTTGAGGCCACCGCCGACGTTGCCGAAGATCTTGCTCACCACCGACGCCAGCACCAACAGCGCCACCACGATGACGGCGATACCCGCGCCGACCCCGATCAGCACGTTGCGGCGTCGTCGCGCGAAGATCGCGTACTCCCCAACGTTGGGTTCGCGGGGGCTCGGTAATGGTGGTGTGTCGTCGACCGGCCCGAGCACCTCGGTGCGGTCGGCCACAGCGGTTGCCTGTTGTAGCAGATTCAAAAGCGTTGACGCACTGCGTATCCCGCCGTCCTCTTGCACCGCCCGGACAGCTACCGCGGAGATCTGGAACGGGATGTCTCGGTCGATGACGGTGGGTTCGACGGGAAGGCCCGAGGAATCCCGCTCGGCCGGCGCCAGCCCGCTGCGTACGCCGTGCTCGGCCAGCGGCCAGCGGTTGACCAGCAGGGCATACAGCGCGGCGCCGATTCCGCGGATGTCGTCCTGCGGGTTGGCGTCGGGCATGGTCGCCGGGTAGGCCAGCACGACGTCGCCCTCGATGCTGACGCGCACGCGGCTGGGGTGATCGATTGACAGGGCGACACCGGCGCGGTGGGCTGCGTCGGCGGCCGCGGCCAGCGACTGCATCGCCCGCACGGCGCCGATGGGCGACGGTGCGGTGTCGGCCACCTCCTGCAGCGAGCCGCCGCGAATCCACTCGGCGACCACCAGGCCACCCGCGCCCGTGTGGATGACGTCGAGCACGCGGGCGACCCCGGGCTTGTCGATCCGGCTGAGCCGCAACGTGCGGGCAAGGATCTCCTGCAGCACCTCGTTGGGCAGGGCTCCGTCGGGATCGACGAAGGTCAGCGCCACCTGCCGGTCCAGCGCAGTATCCAGCGCCTGCCAGAACTGCAGGGGAGGTGCGCCGCCGTGGAAGACCAGGAGTCGATACCGGCCGCCGGCGATACGGGCGCCGGGAACCAGGTGGACATCGTCGCCGGGTGCCGATGAGTCACCCCTGCGTTCGCGGGGCGCGTCGAATGGGGCCGGCCCACGGGCGTGCTCGCCCGGAAGATCGCCATTGCGCTGGTCAGACGGGCGCCGGGCCGGTGAATCGGGCTTGGCGTCAGCCGGAATGTCGGGCTGGAAATCGTCGGCAACCGGTCGCGGTAGCTCGCCGCCTGACGCGGCGCCGGATGCGGCGCTGTCTATTGGGCGGTCAGTCACCTCCGGTCCTTTCGCTATTCGGGCGCTGGCGGGCCGCTCCGGAGGCCTGCGCCGGATCGGCTCCTGGACCGCATCTACCCCCGGCGGGGACGAATTCCTCTGCTCAGGGTACGTGACAGGGCCCCGCCGAGACGATTGATCCGGCACGGACGCCTTGCGGGGCTGCAGCGCGCTGCCCTGGCGCCCCCTGCGGCGCTGGATCCGGCGACTGACGGCGCCCATCGCCGCTAGTGCCTCGGGGACCCGCGCGCGGACCATGACCGTGGCCATGATCGGCAACATGATGGCCGCCAGCACCAGTAATCGCAGCAGCGAACCCGCGGCGCCACCGTGCGCCGTCAACTCGCCCAGACTCAGCAGCCGGTCGGCCACGTGGGCAATCAATGCAGCGAGTAATGACGCGGCAACCGTCACCAGGACGGTCCGCACCTCCCGGACGCCGACGGGGTGGCCACCGGCCGGCAGCAGCGCACGCCGCAATAAGTGGTAGCCGACGGCGGCGCCCGCCAGGAATCCGATGCCGTTGGCCAGCCCGAGGAAACCGGCCACCAGCTTGGGGTCACCGGTTAGGTGGGGGGCGAGCACCGAGCCGACGATCTTGACGGCCGTGATGACGAGGATGATCACGATCGGCGTCCACGGCTGCTCCCGCGCGTAGAACACGCGCAGCTGCAAAAGCACCAGCCCGTACGGGATCAAGGTGAACGCCGACAACGCGATCGCGGCGCCCAGGTATCCGGCGTCCACACCTCCGAAACGGCCGTAGGCAAACAGTGCGCTGCCGATCGCCGGGCCGCCGACGGTCATGAACGCCACTATCGGGATCAGCGTGATCAACGTCAAGCGGGTGGCCAGCCGCAGGTCGGCAAGCACCGCCCTGGTGTCGTCGGCAGCGGCGTTGCGGCTCAGCCGCGGCGTCACCACCGTCAGCACCGTTACGCCGATCATGCCGAACGGCAACATCAGCACGAGCCAGGTGTAGTTGTAGATCGCCGGTCCGGAAGCGGCCGCGGTGCTGGCGATCTGATTGCCGACCACCAGGCCGAGCTGGCTGATCAGCACGTAGAGCACCATCGCGGCGGCCATCGCACCGAATCGCTTGAGCCGCTGATCGATTCCCCACAGCGGGCGCAGGCTGATGCGTTCGCGCCGCAGCGCTATCAGCAGCACCGCGGTCTGGGCGAACACACCGGCGGTGGTGCCGATGCCGAGCACCAGCAGCTTGGCATTGCCCATCCGGACGGGGTCGATCGAAAGCTCACCGGGCACCGCCAGATACACCGCCAACGTTGCCAGCGCGACGACGTTGTTGACGACCGGCGCCCATGCCGTCGGTCCGAACACGTTGCGGGTGTTCAGGATTGCCATGAACACCGATGTGAGGCCATAGGCGAGCACCTGCGGCAGCAGCAGGTAGGCGAAGGCTGTGGTCAGGGGCTCGTTGACCTGCGGAGTGCGGCCCAGCATCAGCCGGACCAGCAGCGGCGCGGCCACCACCGACAGCGCCGTCGCGAACAACAGCAGTGTGGTCGTCAAGGTGACCAGGCGCCGCACGAACGCCGCGCCGCCGTCGGGGTCGCTTTGCTCGGCGCGGGCCAGCACCGGGACGAAGATCGCGGTGAAGGTCGCCTCCAGCACAAGCGCCGCAACCAGGTTCGGCAGCTGGTTGGCCACCGAGAAAGCACTGGACAGCGCGGCTCCCAGGATGGCGGCCAGCAGCACAACCCGGGCGAAGCCGGTGATCCGGCTGATCAAAGTGGCGAACGCCATCGCCCACGACCGCGATACCAGCGCGGCATCGGACAGTTCGGGACGTCGACGAGCCAGCTCCGGCACCGGAGGCAGCGGACCGGTCGGCGGCGAGGCGGATCCTCGGTCGCGTGGCCACGGCGGTGGCTGCGGGTGAGGTCGCCGGTAGGCGGGTTTCATACTCGGTGCTCTTCATCGACCCGGCGGTCGATATCGTCTCGCGAACGGGCGGGTCTGTGGTGGGGCGGGTCGGGTCGGTCCAGGTCGGCGCGATCGGGCTGGCCGCGGAAACGGTGCCAAAGCCGACGCCCGGCCAGCAGCACCAGCACCGCCGCCGCGGTCATCGTGATCGCGAACAGCACCTTGCCGTAGGCGTTGGAGTGCACCGACAAGCGCACCGGGTCACCCAGCCGCATGCCGTCCGGCGTCCGCAGGGAAACGTCGATGGCAACCCGCTGAGTGAAGTTCACTTCGATGGGCACCCGCAGCGGCAGGTATCCGGGCGGCAATTCGATCTCGCCGACGTCGGTGACGGTCATCCCGGGCGGAGCGTCGACCTGCAGCCGCACCCGGATGGGGACAGCCAGGCCGTTGTGCAGCGCCAGCGGAAGGGGACTGTGCTCGGTGGCCAGGGTGTAGGAGCCGCCCGGGTTGACGATCGTGACGGCGCCGAACAAGTCGTTGATCGTTTTACCCACCACCGCCAGGCGCTGTTGGGCCAACCCGTTGCGGGTGCCCGGCGGTTCGGATTCGCTCAGCGCACGCAGCGTGTCCTCGCGTAGTGGCGCGGTGTACTGGATGCCGGTCAGCCCGGTGCGGTCGTCGGTGGTCAGCGCGGAGGTCAGCCCCCACAGCCGGCCAACTTGACGCCCGATGTCGGCGGTGACGTCGTCGGTGAACCGGCCACGCGTCGGGGCGTAGGCGTCCGTCGGCGCCGGCGGTTCGTTGTGGGCCGCGGCTTCCGCGATTATCGCCGGCAGTGGTCGTGGTATCGCCAGACCGGAACGGATGGTGGTGGCCAGCGCGGTCAGGATGACCTGCGCGTCATCGGTCTGCAGGTTCCACACCGCCGGCGGGACCAAGATCTGGGTGCGTGGCGCGGCGTCTTGCTGCAAGGAGCGCCAGAACATGGAACCCAGGGCGTCCTGGCGTCGCGCGGTTTCCGAATCGTGCGCGACCCGAACCGTCAGCGAGGAGTCCAGATAGGTGGGGACGGTGGGGTCGGTCCCCGCGCCGGCCAGAGCGGCGCCGACGGCTGGGTCGAACGGCGCGAGCACCACCTGGGGAGACAACCGCCGGGGTTTGATGTCGACGGTGGTGGGAGAGTCGCTCGTCGAGTCTTGGGCGGCCAAGTCCGACGCGGCGATCGCGACGGTGCTGTCGTTGGCGCTGAGCAAGTTGACCCCGCGGCCGGTCAACGGGCCGTCGGGCAGCAGGGTGGCTCCGCGGGCGGAGGGGACGTCGAGAATGCGGTCGACGATGTCGCCGACGCCGTTCGTGGCGATCGCGCTCAGCCCTGGGTCGTTGACGCGTTGCAAGGCGTCCAGATCGGCTTGCGCATAGGGCAGCGGTGTGACGCAGATGCGGTGGGCCAGCGCACGTAACCGGTTAAGCCAGACGGCCGCGGCCGCCCGACCGGTGCCCGGGTGCGTCGGGGTGCCGGGTTGTTGAGCGGGGATGTCGGGTGAGTTGGACACGACGTAGCCGCTCGTCATCGCGTTCACGGTGACCAGCAGATCAGGGTCGACGGCCAGGCACAGCGCTCGCCCGACAGCGCCGTCGGGGTCGACATCGTGGCCGGTTGCGACCTCGACTGCGGACAGCAGGATGTCCAGCCTGCCACCCGTGGCCAGTGACGTGGCCAAGTCGTCGTCGACCAGCCGGACGGGAATGGTGCCGCCGGGTGCTCCCGGGGACAGCCGGGGCCGGTCCGCCAGGGGCCACAGCATGGTCATCCACACCGGTTTCGAGGTGTCAGGCGCGACGGCCGTGTCCAGGTCATCGGCTTGGTCGGGCGGCACACCGATCACGGGCAGTAGGAAGCGCGCGTTGTCCAGTCGGGCGGGGGCGCCGTAGTCGGGCGTTCCATTGGCATTGACCAGGAGTGGGTAAATCCCCGGCTGCTCGATGCCCAGGGAAGGCTTGGTCAACGAGCGCAGCGGGGCGGACAGGGTGAAACCGGCTTGTTGCCCGCGCTGCAGTTCCGGCGCGACCGTCAAGAAGTCGACCGCCGGCTGGTATTGGTCAGTGCCACCGTCCAGGGAGGTGCGCAAGCCCGCTGAGGCGGCGACCGGGGCGGCGTGCTCCAGCCGGACCATGACGTCGCGGACCGGCCGGTCGCCGATGTTGATCACCATTCCGCTGACGGTGATGACGGGTTGACTCGTCGTTGTGACGACATCTGGGGTCACCTGATCGATGCGGACACGGACAAACGGCGTCGCCCCGGGCTCGTCGGCAGCCGCGCGCGGTGCGATGACGGGCCCGGTGAGCGCTATCGCAAAACCGGCCACGATGCCGACCACCGCGGCAACGCGTGACAGGCCGGCCCAGCAGAGTCGCGGCACCGTCACGGCCCCGGCCCGTGACCGTTCTTCCGGCCGGCGGGCTTGTCGGAATGCCGGGTGCGCGAATGCGTCTGGGGGCGCCGCCGGGGTGAGCTGGGCGGCAGCGGCGGAAGTGAGGCGGGACCGTCGCTTTGCAACTTGTCGATCAGTTCATCGGCGACCTGGGCCAGGCGACGTTCGTCGGCATAGGCCAGCCGGGACGGCAATTCCCGAATCGGCACCCAAGCCACTTCGGCGACCTCGAGGTCCTCGTCGCACAGCTCTCCGCCGGAGAAGCGCATTAGATAGTGGTGCACGGTCTTGTGCACCCGACGGCCATCGGTGACGAACCAGTAGTCGATGCGTCCCAGCGCGGCCAGCACGCTGCCGCGGATCCCGGTCTCCTCGGCAACCTCACGAATGGCGGTCTGTTCGGCGGTCTCGCCGAGTTCGATGTGGCCCTTGGGCAGCGACCACAGCATCCGTCCGCGTCGATCGATGCGACCGATAAGGGCCGCAACCTGGTTGTCGCGTGGCCCGTCGAGACCGTCGATCACCAGCCCACCGGCCGATGTCTCGTGCACGGTGCGCAGCCGGTCCGGCACGCGGCGCGGCGAGCGGGACCGGCGCGGTTTGGTGGCTGCTGCGTCGCCGGTCGCTTGGTCGTTTGTGAGGTTCTCGGCCGAGCCGGCAGCGCCACGACGTCGGCGCCGACCGCGGCGCCGACGTGGTTTGGCTTGTTCGCCATCCGACACCCAAGCGATAGTAGCTGGCACGAGCTGGTCCCCAGGACATACTCGCCGCTAGCGAGGTCCGTGACGACCGAGCCCGCCCGTCACCGGACCGCGCGCTCCTCAGCGGGCCGTCCCGCCCGCATCGTCGCCCGACTGGGTTTGATGGTCGCGCTCCTCAGCGGGCCGTCCCGCCCGCATCGTCGCCCGACTAGGCTGATCGAACGTGCCTGAAGCCGATGCCGACCTGTTGACCGCGGCCGCGGTCGCCTTGAATAGGCACGTTTCCCTGCTGAGTGAGCTGGGCTCGGCTTTTGCCGGCGCGGGCCACGAGTTGTATCTGGTCGGCGGTTCGGTGCGGGATGCCTTGCTGGGCCGGTTGAGCTCGCCGGACCTTGACTTCACCACCGACGCACGTCCCGAACAGGTGCAGCGGATCACGCGGGGATGGGCCGACAGCGTGTGGGACACCGGCATCGAGTTCGGCACCGTCGGCGTCGGGAAGGGCGATTATCGGCTCGAGATCACCACGTTCCGCGCGGACCGCTACGACCAGGTGTCGCGTAACCCCGAGGTGCGTTTCGGCGACCTGCTCAACGACGATCTGGTGCGCCGCGATTTCACGGTGAACGCGATGGCCGTGCGCATCACGCCGACCGGGCCGGGCGAATTCCTCGATCCGCTAGGCGGTTTGGCGGCCCTGGGCGCACGCATGCTGGACACCCCGTCGGCTCCGTCGGTGTCCTTCAGCGACGATCCGCTGCGGATGCTGCGCGCCGCGCGGTTTGTGTCGCAGCTGGGCTTCACCGTCGCTCCGCGGGTGCGGGTGGCGATCGAAGAGATGGCCCCGCAGCTGGCCCGGATCAGCGCCGAACGGGTGGCCGCCGAGCTGGACAAGCTGCTGCTCGGCGACGACCCGGTCGCCGGGATCGACCTGCTGGTGCAGACCGGGATGGGTGAGGTCGTGCTGCCGGAGGTCGGCGGCATGCAGATGGCCATCGACGAACATCACCAGCACAAAGACGTCTACCAGCATTCGCTGACCGTGCTGCGGCAAGCGATTGCGCTGGAAGACCCACTCCCGGAAGGTGGCCCGGATCTGGTGCTGCGCTGGGCCGCGTTGCTGCATGACATCGGTAAACCGGCTACGCGCCGACACGAGCCCAACGGCGGCGTCAGTTTCCACCACCACGAGGTGGTCGGCGCCAAGATGGCCCGAAGACGGCTACGTGCCCTGAAGTACTCCAGGCAGATGGTCGACGACATCTCGCAGCTGGTGTATCTGCATCTGCGGTTCCATGGCTACGGCGACGGCAAGTGGACCGATTCCGCGGTGCGCCGCTACGTCACCGACGCCGGGCCGCTGCTGCCGCGGCTGCACAAGTTGGTGCGCGCCGACTGCACGACCCGCAACAAGCGCCGCGCCGCCCGCCTGCGGGCCAGCTATGACCGGCTGGAGGAGCGAATCGCCGAGCTGGCTGCCCAGGAGGATCTCGCGCGGGTACGCCCCGATCTGGACGGCAACCAGATCATGGAGCTGCTTGACATCCCGGCGGGCCCGCAAGTCGGCGAGGCGTGGCGATTCTTGAAAGAACTACGGCTGGATCGCGGGCCATTGACCACCGAGGAGGCATCCGCCGAGCTGCTGGCCTGGTGGCGGTCGCGCGGGAACCGCTAGCGGGGGCGCAGCGTCCGACAGCCTATGGAGCGCAACGTCGTCGAACGTGCCGAACGGCTGCGTGACTCGCGGGTGGCCGCCCAGCACCGCACCGACAGAGGCTCGGTGACGGTGGAGGACCTGCAGGCGCTCCGCACCCAGGACGTGATCGCCGCGGTCAAGGATGCGTGCGCGGAAAAGCATGTGCCGGTGGCGCTTTGAACGAGCCGTGGGTTTGCCCCGGGTAACCGGCGGGCGAACAATGTCGGAAGCTACACCGGCTCGAATCGGAAGACGGCGAGCCGGCCGGCGAGTCCCTCGAATTCGTCGGCCGTTCCGTCGCGCACCATTCCCGAGCGCTTCGCGAATGCCACACCGACCGGCACCTCGGTAGGGAACGCCCGCAGCACCGGGCGCGCTTGCTCGGCGGTCAGTTCGACGATCCTGACTCGCCGTGAGCGCCGGCCCCGCGCCAGCGTGCCGGTGCCCGCGGCGCGGGCGTTTGCCGCCCAGTCCGCGCCCGGATAGCCGGCGACCACGTAGAGGCCGCCGTGAAATTCGAACGGCGTCATCGGGGTGCTGCGCGGTCGACCCGACTTACGGCCGGGCACGGTCAGCACCATGGCGGGACCGGTCGGTATCCCCAGCCGTTGCACGGCCCTCATCACCCTGTTCATCGGTTTGAGGTAGCGCGGCGGACGTGGTTCCGACATGTGAGTGCTCCTCGTCTATCTGGATCTATTTCGCGAACACGTCGCGGTGCGCCGACACCCAATGCGCGAACGGAGTCGCCGGCCGGCCCAGGATCTTCTCGACGTCATGGGTGACCAGGGCGGGTTTGTCGAGCGACTCGGCGAGCATGGCCGTATAGGCGTCGGCGAACTCGGCGCCGAAACCCAAACCAATGAACCGTTGCCGCACCGCGTCGGCCGGTATTTCCCGGTACTGCAGCGGGCGGCCGAGGACGGCGCCGATGACGTCCACCAGTTCCGCGTTGGTGAAAGCCTGCGGACCGGTCAGCGGAATCCGCTGGCCGACAAGCTCATCGGTGAGCAACGCCCGCGCCGCGACCGCCGCGATGTCGCTCTCGACGATCGGCGCGGTCGACGCAGCCGCGTACGGTCCGCCGACCACGTCGCCGGCGCGGATCTGCGCCGACCACATGCCGGCGAAGTTCGTCGCAAAGACCGTGGGGCGCAGGCTCACCCACGCCAGGCCGGAGTCGACCGCGAACTGCTCAACCTCCTTGTTGCGGTCCCCGCGGAAGCGGGACGGCTGTCGGGAGAAGTCGTCGTCGGCGTTGATGGCCGACAGTGCCACCAGTTTTGTGACACCGACTTCCACGCATCGGGCCACAACGGAGGGCAGGTCCGGTCCCAGCGCACGGGAATTGAGGAATACCGCCGACGCTCCCGGTAGCGCGTCGGCCGCCCCGCCGACCACCTCGACGGCAGAGGGAAACGCGGCGGTCTTGGGTGTCCGAGTGACCGCCCGCACTCGGGCGCCCGCTGCGGCAAGCTCGGCAACCAGCGGCCGCCCGACGTTGCCGGTTGCTCCTGTTACGACGATCGTCATGGTGTGGTTCCTTCCGTGCGTTTCTGCGAGTGCTTTCCACCAAGGACGGCGCGAAACGTGGGAAAGTTACAACGTCAAACGTGTAACTTTTTGCGGCATCAGATCGTCGAAGATTCATGGACCAGTTGCAGTCACCGAGCGACCAGATCGCCGAGGCATGGCGTCGTCACCGTCCTTACCTGATCAATCTCGGATATCAGATAATCGGAGATGTCGGTGACGCCGAAGACGTTGCGCAGGAGGCGTTTCTGCGGCTGTCCCGTGCTGATCTGAATGAGATCGACGATGTTCGCGGCTGGCTGACCGTGGTCACGAGCCGGCTCTGCCTCGATCAGGTGCGCTCGGCGCGAACGCGCCACGAACGTTTGAGTCGCCCGGCCGCCGAGGGATGGGACCCCGAGGCGGCCGAAGCCCAGTCCGTCGATCCGGCCGACCGGGTCACACTCGACGACGAGGTGCGTACCGCGTTGATGGAAGTCTTACGCAGGCTCAGTCCCGGCGAGCGGGTCGCATTCGTGCTGCACGACGTGTTTGGCGTCCCGTTCGACGCGATCGCCGAAACAGTGGGCCGCCCCGTCGGCACCTGCCGCCAACTGGCGCGGCGCGCGCGGGCCAAATTCAGCACGGCACGGCCGAAGTTGAGCGAGGTGGCCACGGCCGAGCACAAGCTCGTCACCGAGAAGTTCATCACCGCATGCGCCAACGGCGACATTGCTGCGTTGACCGCCGTGCTGGATCCGACGGTCTGGGGGGTCGGTACGGTCCTCGCCGACCCCGCGCCGCCCCCACAGATCAATCACGGGCCGCACTCGGTGGCCACCAACCTGCTGCGCTACCTGGGGCCGGAAGTGACGCTGGTGAGCGGTCCCGCCGGACAGCCGGTGGTGTTGGCCTTCGCCGAGCGCCGGCTCTTCGCCGCCATCGTGCTGACAATCCGTGGTTGCCTCGTGACCAAGATCGAGGCGATCGCCGACCCGTCGGCCCGGGCGGGAACCGCCGGGCGGACCCAGCGATGATGCGGTGCATCGCATCGGCGACAGCGGCTCA
>Ga0307479_10002180_pt1 | contig 17796 bp, 10 predicted proteins | sample atmos_gasesECM4C_FD_203743 | JGI IMG/M metagenome (GOLD analysis project Ga0307479, IMG submission 203743) | Hardwood forest soil microbial communities from Morgan-Monroe State Forest, Indiana, United States - atmos_gasesECM4C_515 | ecosystem: Environmental > Terrestrial > Soil > Temperate... | reverse complement strand
CAGTGATCGATCAGAATTTCAACTGGCTGCCGGAGGTGCCGCAACTGAATCGTCTCCGTTGCAACGGTCTCTCTCTGTCCAGCCAGAGCTGGAATCACGGCGACACAGAGTGCAATCACGAAGACCCATGACGTCAAACTTGGCGATGCAAATCGGGGCACGGCTTCTCGCAGAAAAGACTGTCGCATGTGCGGTCCTCCAGTGTGCCAGGTCACCCCGGCAAGCATAAAGTTCTGGGAGTGTTGTGGCAATCGGGGAGCAATCGCGAGAATTCACCTTCCTAAGGCGAATTATTCCTCGGCGTGCTTCAGGCTCCACTCGTGGTCCGAAGACAGGCTCCGAGGGTTGGCTGGATCAGTACCGATAAGTCCTAGTGTTGTATCAGAAGCGACCGCCGGAGGAATTGGTAGCCTCATCAGAATCTGCGGCGGTCGCTTTTGATACAACGACTTGAAGGAAGCCGCCCCGCGGTGCGGTCGGCTGCGGTGGCGATGGGTTTTCAATAGCGTCGATGGGTGGCATGAAGTAGGCGATGGAGCGGTGTGCTTGGTGGGAGAAGAGCTGTATGGTTTGCAGACGCTGATGGAAGTAGAAGAAGATCGCGGTTGGAAGAGATTCTGGGTCAGGGAGAAAAACTTTTTTCGGGGGCAAGGCGCACGAGGACGGATCGAGCCGAAAGAGGGATCGAGGTTTGCGGTTTTGGGAAATTGGTTTCATGCGGCGACTCCGGCGATAGAGGGCGGAGAACGGAGTTGGATCTGGGCAGCCGTAAGTCTCTCGATGACCACCATGCGGCCGCCACATTTGGGACAGCGACAAAGAGGGCTGGGTTGCTGGGCGGGGGATGCTGCTGGTTGTATCTGCGGTAGTGATAGGGGACCGAGTACTTGAAAGCAGAGGGGCAAGAGAGTAGCCCGCCGCCGGTGGGCGAGGAAGCCAAAGTGGCGAATGCGGACAAAGCCTTTGGGAAGCACATGCAAGAGGAAACGGCGCAGGAACTCATCGAGGGATAGGGGCATCAACTTGGGTTCATTGTGGTGAGCACGGTCGCGCCAGTGAAAGGTAACTTGGTCATCGACGAAAGAAACGAGTCGATGATTGGAGATGGCGACGCGGTGGGTGTAGCGGCCTAAATAGCGTAGTGCTTGCTCGGCTCCTCCGAAGGGGCGTTTGGAGTAGACGTGCCAGTGGTGTCGGTATAGGGTTCGCAACCAGGCGGAGAAGGCTTTGGGGTGAGCGAGGGGCTTCAGGGTGCCATGGAAGCCAAGCTTGCCCTGACGGAAGTTGCGTTGCAGAGCCATGACAAACTTACGGCGAAAAACCTTTCGGAGCACCGGGATGGGAAGAAAGAAGCGAGCGTTCGATGGAACCCAACGAGAGTGGTCGAGCGACAATCCGCCGGCGGGCACCACACAATGGGCGTGGGGGTGATGTTCCAGCTTCTGATTCCAGGTGTGAAGCACAGTGAAGAAGCCGATTTCGGCGCCGAGATGTTGGGGATCGCGGGCGACTTCGAGGAGGGTTTCGGCACTGGTCTGCAGCAACAGATGGTACAGGATTTTTTTGTTCTGCAGGGCGAGCGGGGCCAGCTCATGGGGTAGGGTGAAGACAAAATGGACGTAGCGCGTGGGGAGAAGTTCCTGACGGCGCGCTTGGAGCCAACGGTCGCGAGCGTTGGCCTGACACTTTGGGCAGTGCCGGTCCCGACAAAGGAGTGGAGTTCTACGAGGCCCAACACCGTAAACTACAGATTAAGACCCTGAAGTGGAAAGCCGCCCGGCTCGGATTCCAAATCATCGAAGTTCCGGCGGCTTAAATTCCGTGAGTCTCTGGAGAGAGTCAGAGCAGCGCTCTCCTAAGTTGTTGACGAGACATACCTTACCCCTTGTGGGCTCCTCACTTCGGGAATTCTCGGGGAGTCAATGCGGCTTTTGCCCCTCAGCGGCAGAGGTGGGGTGCGGATTTGAACCAGCGACCTTTGATGGGTTATGAGCCGCAAAAGATAACCTCTCGTCTTTGCCCCTCATTGATTTGTCTGCACCTTGCACCACGGTATTCCACCCTGTTTCCCTGTTTGGGGGTGCTCTGTTCCCGACTTGTTCCTCGCTCTGTCCCCAAAATCTCGCATCCGACCTCATGAAAATCGGGATGCATTGGAGCCAGATCCTTCCTCGGCTTAGTGGGCAGAGATAGAGACATCGGTGCCGCCCCAACTCACGGGCCTAGGATTGCATGAGAGGGATTCGCGCGATTTGCCCCCACACAATCACGAGAGGCCTCCCGTGCAGCGAACACACGAGCATACGCAGACGATTGTGGTCAACGTGCCCAATGGCTTTAGTTATTTGATCTCTCACGACCACCGCAAGCGCAGCGCCATCGAGACATGGTTGATATTTCAATCGCAGTGTGCGCAAACATCCATCCTTAGAAAAATGACTTCAGGAGCGAGACCGAGTTAGCCGGGCGATAATCGGACTCAGTTGCTTGTCAACTTCAAGGTCTGGATCGAGGAACACAGCCTGGTAATCAGCTAGCCTCGACGCGTTGAAGGCATCCTCACCGCCCTTCACCACTACCGGAATGATTGTTTTGGCCCCCTGCTCGCTTCGCAGGCTCTGCCGTAGGAACCACTCGGTCTCGGCATGCTGTGAACTGGCCTTGGCGAACGATCGATCGATCAACACAATGTACGCATCCGCCTGTTCAATTTCGAGCTGAAGACGTGTTGACCAGTCCTCACCAGGGGCAAGATCCTGAGTGTCAACGAAAACCTGGCGACGCCTACCAGGCACTTTCTGCAACTTCCGGGCGATGCTCTGGGCAACTGCCTTGGTGTCGCTATCGGATCTCGAATAGGAAATGAATATCCTTGCGGTTCCTCCATCGTTCGGCCGACGGCTCTGGGCAAGAGCGCGAGCAGCATGGACGTATTCGTCTCTGCTGGAGACCAGCAGGTCCACCTTTGCGAACCCCTGAATGAGCAGCGCCGCGAGCGTCTCGCACGCATAGCTGGCGGCTTGGCCCGGCGTCCGAGTACCGCTTGTACCTGCTGGTTCGACCAGAGAGGCGAGTTCCTCGCCGAAGGTCCAACGTGGCACGTAGGGGATCGTCAGGAGATCGAACAGCTTGAGAGGATCGACGCCCGGGGGAGCCCAAATCTTGAGAAATGGCGCCAGCTCAGCGACGAAGCGCTCGCGCCACGCTCGCGCTCGGTCATACTCTTCGCGCTGTTCAAAGCGAGCGGGGATCGGTAGTGGCACGAGGGCTGGTCTGTCGATGGGCATACGCCGGCGTGCCTCCATAGCGCGGCGAGCGATGTCAGCGCAGCCGCTTAGGCTCTGGCCATTCGCAGTGAACATGAAGGCTAGGACATCGGGCAACTGCGCGGTAGTCAGGCCACTAAAATCGGTGACGCCTGTACGGCTGTCCACAAGAACCAGATCGAACTCTCTGATCCACCCCGTGCGTAGCACCTCCAGCTGCGCACCGAGCGCATGCTCGCGATACAGTTCGTCCCAATTGAGCCCTTGGACAAGGGCTGCGTAGTCAGTACCGCCCCCGGCTGCAGCTGGCATGAGTTGCAGCTGCCCGATCTGACCGGGCAGTTCGATCTTAGTAGTGTAGGCGGCCCAAGAGCGAGGCTCGCCTCGTCCACAATCTTCGAGAAAGTCCAGTACGCCGGCAGGCATATCCTTTGCAAATGGCGCGAAGTAGTGATTAAGGCCAGGCGCCTCGATGTCCCAGTCAACAACGAGGACTTTGCAACCCCACTGTGCGAGGATGGCTGCGATGTTGGCGACGGCGAAGCTCCGCCCTACACCACCTTTGTACGAGTAAAACGTGACGACAGTGCCTGCCATATCAGATGACCGGCCGGACCAAGCGTACGGGTGGGAGCGGCGCGGGCTCGACGATCGGGAAATCATTCTGCCACACCGGAACCGCACCAAGGCGGGAGACAAGCTCAGTGGCCATATCCCTCACCAAGTCATCGAACTCTAGGTATTTGGCTGATTGTCGGAAGACATCGTCCGGGTAGTTAAGGCGGGAAAAGTCCTTTCGGCACAGGGCTAGCTGGGCATCAATATGGAAATGGTCTCCGTCGGCATAGCGCACTGGGTATACCAAACCTTGTGTGTGTTGAGCTGAAAAAAGACCGAGTAACGTTTCTCTGCGGCGAAAGCTCTCCCATTCGGCCATGCACCAATTGGAGCGGAAGTAGTCGGCTGACCACACCGTCAGCAACAAGCTGGAGTCTCGGACTTGACGCTTCAGCTCCGCGGGCCAGTTAACACCCTCCGCCATCTTGAAGTCACAGAATACGCGCACTGGGTTCGGTGCAACCTCATTAAGCCGTGCCTCGAGACGCGGCACAAGGTGGTTCTGCACCCATTGCCCCACTGTTTGTGATCTGCGGTATGACACGAATATTTCGTACTGATAACCCATGCCCAACCGCCCTCCTTGTTCCGGTGTCGCCTATATTACGCCAGCACTCAATCGCTCCACCAGGGCGACGCCGGGCGCTTTGAGGCGATCGGCGCTGATACTGAGCCTCGACCGCCGCTTGTAATTGAGAAGCAGACTTACGTTTGATACGGCTCGACGGTGGAACCAGCATGGGACACGCTACTGGGAGGTTGCTTCCGGCGGGAATGTGACAATCAGAGACTGTTACTACGGTCGGGCGACCATATTCGTGGCATCCTTGTCCGACGCGTGACCGACGCGGGTAGCACTTCTGGCGTACCATTGCGTACCATTACTTTAGGAGCTATTTACTCGAAGAGCTGTCGAATCTCTAGACAGGAAATGAAAGAGAAAGAGTGGGACGTGTTCATCAGCCGGTCTGATCCTTTTGAAGTGATGCCGTCCAGTGAAGCACTTCCGCAGATCAGGAACGATGTCAAACAGGCGATCGCTCGGATCAGGCTCGTTCAGCAAGATTCGAAGATAATGCTGAGGTGCGAGCGATGCTGCGAAATCAGCTGCTGGCTCAGTACGGAGGCGACTACTTTAACAGCCTGGTACTCGAGAAGCCGGACTGTCTCGATTCATTAGTACCGAATTTGAAGTTCTTCATTTTTGCAGGTCGGAGGCGCAACATCGACCTTACTCCGGCCACACATGACGCCTGGTCCAGACTGCTGAAGGATAACGGTGATCTGACGATAAAGTCCTACGACTACATCATTGACGCATTCTTGGAGAGTCGCGATCAGAGTTCAGAGCAGCGCTCGCGGTGACAGCATCGCCTCTAATCTAAAGAAGTGTTCCGGATTGCCCGGGATCGCTCCGGAAGACTTCTTGCCCAAGCATTTGAATCAGTCCTCATTCAGTGCTTAGTCGACGCTGGCACCTGAAAGAGCAACAGCCGACAACGAGCATTTCAGAATCAGGGCGACTGCGAGCATGACTTGCGATGAGGTCCGCGCTCCCAATATTGCTTCCACTCCTCTTCCGTGAGATTGCGTGTGAGTCTTGAGCAGGCCTCTTCGATCAAGTCGTCGGCACGCAACAGGTGCCGCTGCACGGATACGAAGTCCGCCTTTGCCGAGACTGCTTCTTCTGATTCGATCCTGCCCGACGAAGCGGTTTCCAGTACGCGCCCGTCCTTCAAGAATCTCATTGCCTTAACACGCCCGTCTAGACTGAGACGTGTCAGCTCCCGCCCGGTGGCCACCTCGAAAACTCGAACGGTGTAATCGTAGCTCGCACTGGCTACGGCAGAGCTATCTACCGTGAACGCCACGAGGATTACCGGTGCTTGGTGCACCATACGGGAAACTTCTTTCCCACTGTCCGTCTCAAAAACCCGGGCTGTGCGGTCATCACCGCCGGTAGCGAGCCAATGGCCGTCAGGGCTAAATGCGACAGTACTAATCCTGAGCTTTTCGGTAACCTGAAACACTTCCTGCCCCGTTGGGACTCGAAATACTCGCACCGTACCGTCCGAGGTGCCTGTTGCCAAGCGTCTGCCTTCGGGGCTAAACGCCAAGACCTCAACCGCATTCGGATGAGTCAAGCGAGCCACTTCCTTCCCAGTAGACACAGCAAAAACATGCACGATCTGCTTACCATCCGCTGTTGCAACGAGGTAGCTATCGGGACTGAAGACCGGAGCACTCAAGCCATCTTCAAGGGTAGAGCTGAAGACGATCGTACCGGTCGCAACCTCGACGATCCGCGCAGTCCCGTCTGCATTCGCCGTTGCCAACCAGCGGCCATCTGGACTAAAGGAGACCGCTTTAACCTCCGTATCTGAGACTTGTAACAACTCCTTGCCAATGGCCAAGTCGAAAACGCGCGCGCCGTTGTCATCAGCCAAGGCAAGTCTCTGGCTATCACCGCTGAAGGCGACAGGCTGATCCTCCCCCGAGTACAACAATCGCTTGCCAGTCGGTTTGAACTTGTCCAAATCCAGCGGTTGGAGAGTCAAGGCTGCTATAAGGTCCCTCCTTGGTAAATTCAAAACCACCGTGCCGCGCAAAGTGTCCAAAATCTCAATGTGTTGACCATCGTAGGTTTTTACGGCAAGCCAGTGCCCATCAGGGCTGAAGAGCGCGGTCGTAAGCAAATTTTGTTGCGGGAGTCGTGTCACCTCCCGACCATCAGGAGCCTCGAAGATTCTCAAAGTCTTGTCCGTGGACGTGGCAAGTCTGCGACCGTCCGATGTGAAGGCAACCGCGTGAACGGGGCTCTCCTCAGGGAGATGAGCCACCTCTTTACCGCCCGAAGTTTCAAAAATACGCGCTGCGGAATCGAGGCATCCGGTTGCTATCCATCGAGCATCAGGACTGAAGGCTACCGTGTCCACTAGGTTCCCGTGTGCTAGCCTGATTAATTCCCTGCCGGTGCTAACGTCGAATATCCGTGCCGTGCTGTCGCCGTTGCCGGTGGCAAGGAGGCGATTGTCTGGACTAAAGACAACCGTTCGGACAATGCCGAGAAGCGAAAATGGTTCTCCACCGGCCGCAGGCACGCGATCTCTCCATCCGCTAGGATCGGGTCGCGGCAGTTCTTCGCCATTCGCAGCCACAGACACTCTTGTGGTTCCATCGTTGCTTCCGCTGGCGATCCATCGGCTGTTTGGACTGAAAGCGATAGCATTGACAGCACCCCGGTGGGAGAGATGCGAAACTTTCTTGCCACTTTCCCTCTGGAAGACCTCGACAACGCCATCGCTGCCTCCCGCCGCGATCCACCGGTCATCGGGACTGAAAGCGAGAACAGAAGTAGCGTGGACCTGCGCAATTCGTAATGCCTCTCTGCCACTGGATAGCTCGAAGACACAAATCGTGCCGTTCTTACTCGCCGTTGCTAACCATCGGCCATCCTCGCTCAAAGCGGCGACAGATGTTTCCTGCGGCTGAACCACATGCGCTACCTCTTCCCCATTGCCCAAATCGAGTAAACGTGACGGACCTTCGAGAGTTGCAATAGCAAGTGAATGACCGTCGTGTCCAAACGCTAAAGAGACCACCCTGTTCGGCTGAACCCAGTGGGATACCTCAGCACCTGTAGCGCTATCAAACACGCGGACATTACGACTGGCGTCGGCAGTGGCAACCAGGCCGTGGGAACCGATCGTTACAACGGTCATTTGGTCAGCCTGTTGTGCCGCAAAGGCAGGTTTTCGCAGGAGGTACAATGACTCGCGCAACGCCTGGTCGTTCTCTATGCCCGGAACCAGTCGGGCTGATTCAACTGCAAGTAAGACTCTCGTCTCCAATGCGGAGGGTTGCTCCCGGAGCAGTTGCGACTGGGCTGCCAATTGCCTTGATACCGCAATATTCCGTTCTCGCTGGGCTATGACCGCCTCAAATGAAGCAACAGCCGCGGCGATGGAAATCGCTGCGAAGACCACTGTCAATAGAATCCTCCTCAGGGTGTTAGCCCGTAGGAATCCAAAAACCTCGCGAATCTTCTCCGCAACCTCCGGCGACGCGTTGTCAAGTCCCGTAGTCCTTTCTCGTTCGTCTACCCAAACGCTCTCCGACTTTAGCAAGATCTCCAGAACCGCCGATTCCGGGCTCAACTCGGCGGTCTGAGCCTTAGCGACCAATGCCTTCGAACTGGCAAAAAGAATCGGCGCTATATGTTGGGAGTACTCCGCAAAAGTACGGATTTCGTCCTGCACATACTTGGAGTGAAGGCTTCCGGGAGAGACAATGACGACCAGGAGCCTGCTGCGCCGTAACGCAGCGCGGACCGTGTCGGCAAGGAGTGACCCTGCAGGAATCTCGTTGTCGTCGAGGAAGCAGTGAATGTCTCTATCGCGCAGCTGTCGCTCAAGGCTTCCTGCATAAGGGGAGCTTTCGCCGCGTTTATAAGAGATAAACACGTCAAATCCGAAGATGGGTGACCAATTGATCAGCGGCCTTTTGCGGGACGAAGTTTGATCCGCAGTTGACCGACCAATGATTTTACGTGCAGTCGTGACGCCGTGCGTAATCATGAAATAGTCGCAGTTCCAGCTTGTTTTAATTTCTGATGCGTCTGTACCCGGTGCCCATATTGATTTCATAATAATCGCTGCCTATAAGAAATAGGTGAAATTGTGGGCCTCGACGAGAAAAGGCTGCTGTACACCAACTGACAGTGAAGGCTGCGAGAGAGCGATAACCTCACGTGCGAGAGGTGCTGTAACATTAGTGGAAGCCACGGATGAGACCGTGGTCGGATACGAGGAAATCAGGCATGCTACCCGGCGCGCGTGACCTCGAAGGGTGACCAATGAAAGCACCACCGAGCGATCCAGAATTCGACCTCTTCATCAGCTACGTCCGTCGCGACTCACGACGATTAGTTGGCGGCCATTCTGTTGATGTCGTGGCTGAACTCAAGCGTGAATTGGAAAGCCATCGCCGACTGAAGGGTGCGCCCGGCCACCAACGGAGATTTCGGGTCTGCACTGACCTGGATGACTTCGCCTTGGACGGGACCTTCGAAGAGATCATGCGCGAACGTATTTCTCGTTCCCGGGCCTTTCTTCTCGTCTGCTCAAATGGAGTGGCCGAGAGCCGATTCGTCCAAAAAGAACTCGAGATTTGCAGAAGCCTGCAGAGTTACAAACCTTTGGCTGCTGTTCTGTCAGCGTCTGCGGTTGACGTCGCCCCGGAATTATTTGCACCTAACGACGTTGCGGCAGATCTAGCAACACCGGACGGCGTAACGCGGCGAGAGTTCCGGGCTTTGCTGCGGCGCGAAAGTCACAAAATCGTGGCTCGGGTTTGGCGACTGACTCCCCGAGAAGTGTACGATCGTTTCGAGGCTGATCGACGCGCTGGTCGCCGGCGAGTTGTTTACGCCGCTGCGACCTTCCTGGTGCTTACATCCATTTTGGTTGTCGCCCTTGGAGGTGAAACCGGGTTCCATCGCGTGACGATCCTACCGATTAGGGATAAGCTGGTGTCCCCCGCTGGTGTGGGCTTTGCCAAAGACGGGCGGACGCCAATAGTGCTAAACGGTGAGAACGCCTGGATTTGGTCGAGTGGACTTGATCACGTACCAAACGCTGTTCACCTTCCCTTCTCAGCTCTTCATGCGGTTGCGGTCAAACCAGGAGAGCTTTCCATCGCCGACCTTACCGACGCCGCAAAGCTTTCCGTTCCAGGAATGGAGATTCAGATTCGAACCACCGTTCAAGGTCGCGTTGAAGGGCTTGCGGCTACTGCCGATGAAATGTTCGTTTCGGACGAGGATGGGGCTCTTTTCATTGTCGATAAGAACGGCCGAACGACCTCGGCGCCACGCCCCATCTCCGTCGCAGGGCGCCGCTTCAAGGCCTTTCGCGAAAGGGGCCCTTTCCAGTTCGGGAGTATATTGGCTGTCAGTGGAGAGCACTACTTGGCCAGTACGACCCTTAGTGGCCACCTTGGACTACTTGATCTCCGTAAACATTCCTTCATCGTTCCCCCAGAGCCACAATTCCCGCTGGCAGCTCCAGTTGATGTGCGTGATGATCCCATTCTGTACGAAACGGAGAATACGAGACCCATCGGAGCGTTGACATTCTTATCCGATTCAAGCCTCCTGTTCAGTGAAGGCACGGGGCTCAATCGCGTCGACACAGCCACTGGCCGAGTCACCGCTCTTACTCATTGCCCGATCGAGCTTATTCGTCAGCTCATACCATTACGGGATGGGCGGACTTTGATCGCCCTTACCTCCTCTACGTTAGAGGTCCTTCGCTTCTCATCTGATGATCCTACACGCCTCGAGTGTAAGCAACGCACTACGCTTGCACCCAAGTTTGGGCCGCAGGCCGCCATCGCATCGGACGGTACAACGATTCTTATAGCTTTCTTTGATGGTGAACCTGAGTTGTGGCGGCCAACTTTTCGGCTGTTTGGTTTCGACTTGCCTTTGCCCCGGTGATTGGGTTCTTTGAATGCTATTCCAAAGTTAACAACGGAATCCATCTGCGGCAAGCGAGGCTACTAGACCAATAAGGGAGTCCTAATATCCGCCCTATGAATGGTGACGAATTCAAATTCTGGGCCTTTGTTAGCCATAGCCATCTGGACCGCCAACCGGACGGAACGAAGTGGGGCGACTGGCTGCATCACGCTATTGAGAGCTTTAAGATTCCGCGAGAGTTGATCGGAACTGCAGGGCGCTACGGTTACACGGTTCCGGAGAGCATGTATCGCTCCTTCTTGGACAAGGCGGAATTGGCTGCCACCTCTAATCTTACCGACGACCTCCGCACGGCCTTGAAACAATCGCGGTTCATGGTGGTTGTTTGCTCACCCCGCTCGGCGGTGTCTCGCTATGTCAACCAAGAGGTGCTTGAGTTCAAACGCATGGGGAGAGCTCAGCAACTTTTTTCTCTAGTCATTGATGGTGAGCCGTACGCGAGAGATCCGGAGCTCGAGTGTTTTCCCTTGGCGCTAAGACATCCTCTACTTGAGGATGGAGCTTTGGATCTGGCTCGACACGAGAACCTTCCCCTTTGGGTAGATCTGCGCGGGCTGCAAGGCAAGGTCCCTATCGCCGAGGACAAGGTTCATCACGCCCTGTTGGAAGGCGAAAAACTATCTTTGTTTGCCGGTTTGCTGGGAATATCCCGCGGTGAATTGTTCAGGCGTGACGAGGAGCAGCGATTGCAGGAGGCGCGGCAGCCGGGGATACTGAATTTGGATGTCAAGCCGGTGGGGGCGAGTATTGAAATTGCTGAAGCCCGGCCCGGTTCAACTCTTGCGGAAGTGCCTACCGCGTCTGTCCTCACCGCCTCCGGGGAATCAATTCCACTGAACTTGATTCCTGGCGTCTACGCTCTAAAGATTGAAGCATCCGGTTTCTCCCCGCAAACTCAAGAAATACTGATCGAAAAGCTCCACCAACGGTCGCTATCCATTAACCTGGCACATGATCAAGGCAGGCTAAACGCGGAGAGCTTTCCTTTAGGCTCGACGATTGAGATTGATGGCAAGGGATGGGGCTCGCCCATCAGCGGTCTGGCTATCGACACAGGCGTTCACGGCTTGGTGGCCCAAGCTGACGATTGTTTCGAATCGGCGCGGTCCGTCGAGATCATCAAGGACCGCCTGGCTGTCGCAAAGTTTTGGCTCGAAAAGGGCGTCAAATGGAAGTATTCCTCATCAGCGCTCCAAGGAGGCCTGGCAGTTCTGGGAGGATTAGGGCAAACGGGCGCCCTCATTGCTCACAACGAGCTATCTCGAATCATTCTTCTCTCGACGACCGATGGAAAGATCAAAGATGAGATTCCCACTCCGGAAGGAAACCGGCGTGCTTTTGCTCAGATTGATCTCGGCGGTGACACAGGCAAGGTGGTCATCTCGGGATTGGACACGGAGACACGGGGACCAGATCTGCTGGTTTTGTCCAGCACGGTTCCCCCGAAGGTGCTGTGGGAATGGCACGGTCCAGCGAGTCACTACAGCCGATCCTCTGGACTCGCCGTTACAGCCATAGCTAAAGCCGATGGTGTATCAGACCTAGCGGTGGCAGGACGCGACGGACGTATCCATATCCTCGAGGGGAAAACGGGGGAAAAACTGCACGATATCTCCGTCTCGGATAACGTACTCGTAGATATCAGTTTGGCGTCTTGGAAACTAAAGAGCCGGTCGCTTCTTACTGTGGCGATGAGAACCGCGGATCCAAGTGCGTCTTCGCCTGATCGCGCAAGTCTGATCGCAAGTGGCTTTGATGTAGCCACCAAAAAGATCCTGTGGCGTAAGAACTTCGGTGCGGACCAGGACGTCTTCATGCCACAACCCCTCTTCGACGGAGTCCCTTTGATGGTCTTGTGGGGTAGCGAATCATGGCACGTGATCGACGCATCGAGTGGCGAGGTGCTCAGGGAGGGTGTCCCGCCGGGACCAGTCATTGCTTCGCCCGCCATCGCGGATATGGACGGGCATGGAGCTCTCCAAGTGGTATTTGAGTTTGCGGATGTGCAGCGATCAATTCTGATGGTCAGCCCGATTAATGGTGCAACAAATTATTTGGGCTTGAAGAGTGCACGTTTGAGCCCTCGCATGCAGCCTCGCGGTCCCGGCAATATGCTCGTGCGGACATCTAACGGTAAGTTCCTTATCGCTCTCGACGAGAACTCGTCCGACGGGTTAGGAGAGGGTTTAGCGGGTCTTGATTTGCGTGACGGAACGATCGACTGGCATATAGCTGGCAGGCCGCGAGGCATATTGGTCGGGGACTCGGGTAGCCACGGCGCCGAGGAGATTCTGGTTACCATGCTCGATCAAGGTTTAATGTGCGTAGACGTTTCTGGAAGAATTAAATGGAAATTGCGACTGAGGGAAGAGGTTCAGCCTTGGACGTTGCTTCCGACTGACGATCTGGGCTCCCCTCCGGGGATCCTCATCCACAGGCACGCAGGTCTGATCTCCCTCGTTCATAGGCCGAGCTTGCTTTGGCGGGCGGACGCGAGCGCTGCTCTCCAGGCTACGCCAGTGGTTGCCGCCGGGGACGATGGAAGACCAGTAGTCGTCGAAAATGGACCTTGGGGGAACGAGGTCTATCTGCGTGGGATCGACGGCAGCAGTGGTTCTGTGCGTTGGTCAGCTCGCGAGCAATTTACGCCCAACCGCGGTCCTGCGCTGGCTGCCATGGATCGTGGCGGGCACCCCGCCATTGTCATGATTGGAAGCTCTCCGCCTGCGGGCGGAAACCGTCTGTTGGTTTATGGCGCTGACGGCGCTTTGATGCGGTCCTTGGCAATTACTCTCAATAAGGGGCCTTGGGGGGGCTGGCTTTCCTGTACACCAAAAGTGGCAGACTACCGGAGCATCGGAAGAAACGATGTGGCGGTCAATAATTGGGACGACCGCAGCATCGTACTGATCGACGGACAGACAGGCGAAATTGTTTGGCGACACGAAACCGAGGAAGCAAACATGGGTGGTGTCGCCGCATACGATCTGGATAGTGACGGATTGCCCGACGTCATGTCGCTTTCGTTTGATGGTTACCTACACGCTCTGCGCGGCATAGACGGCAGATTGCTTTGGAAGGCGCCGATTGATGGAGGAGGTTGGTCTGTTCCAGTCGTGGCTAACCTGAATGGTGACGGAGTCCCCTACGTGATGGTGACGAGCGCAGCCGGCCGGCTCCACGTGCTGGACGGCCGAACGGGCAGGGCGCACTGGTCGCCTGCTGTGGTCGGTGAAATGAAGGTTGCCGGCAGGCCGGCGATCGTTGCGGAAGGAGGACGCACCATTATTCTCGCTCCGTTGGGAAAAGCGGGTGTGGTTGCATTTGATTGGATGACGCGCACCGAACTGTGGCGCTCGCCGGTCGGGTTCCCGGTGATTGCATCGCCAATTGTTAGCGATTTTGTTGGAGGTGCGCATCAAGTGGTTGTAGGTGCGGCAACGCGGGATGTGTTCGTGCTGGATCTTGCCGATGGAAAGCCGCTATGGCATTTGAAGTTGGGTGATGACGAAATTAGAGGCGCTCCGATCGAAGCAGATCCTGTTGTCACGGACTTGGACGGCGATGGCATCCCTGATGTTCTGGTCGCCAGTCACGATTTTCATCTGTATGCAATTAGCGGGCGGGCAATAGTTGAGTCTTTACCCAAAGACCGGCCAGTCAAGAACTGACGAGTCCGGCGACTCGGTTCCGAAGTATTCTCGGGCAGAGAGTCAATATCTTCCAGAACCTCTTTGTTTCGGTTGGATCCTTCGAGTCGCAAATTGAGTGATGTTGTTGGTCGATCGTTAAGCGAGAGAATAGTGTTGCGCGACATCGATGCTTGTCTGGCAGCGTCTCGTAGAGCTTCCTCATACAAGCAACCTCGCTGCCAAACGCTGGAACCACTCGGTCACTGGCAAGTCGGTGCTCCATCGATCGACTAAATCATACCGAAACAAGTCCTCGGCAATATGCTCTCCGAGCGAACGGTATGCCTCAAACTGCGTCTCGCTAAAAAACTGGTTCGCCGTGCTCTGGTGCGGAAAATCCGGGTTTTCCGCACGATACTTCCTCAGGAATTCAGATTCATTCCCAGTGAGGGAGGACTTTATGTAAAGCAACAGACCGTGGGCGCCGCCAGCATAGTCCACTCGCGAGAGCCCAAAATGAGCGAGCCCGTTGCCATCACGGTCCATGCGGAGGTCCGTAAGATCCGGCTCAATTCGCAGTCCAAGGTCAATCTTGGCGAACTGTGTCAGTTTCAGCAACCCGCCAAAAGAGCGAGCTGGATCGGCCTCGCCGTCAATCGCGATAATGAATTTGCAACGCCTGCGTAAGAGCTCGTAGATCCCAAGGTTTTCCATGTGGCCGCCGTCCGAAACGTTAACGTAAGCGGTCTTCTCACTCATCCAACCCGTCAACTCCCGGAAGAAGTAGTACCAACCAAGCGGCGGCAAAAATGCCTCCAGGCGTCCAATGCGCGAAGATCTTCCGGGATTCCTGGCCCAGTAGCCAAGCCTAACGTTGAGCATAGCAAGTAGAAAGGTGAACTGAGGGGCGGTTATGGTCCCCATATGGGGAGCCGCTGCCGCTCCAGAGATTGCCATGGCGGTTCCCAGATCAAGGTGCGAATCCATCTTTTCCCATTCTTTGGTCGACCGAAAGCCGAGGATCGGGCTGCCACAAAAGTGCTTGCTAAACAGAAAGAAGTCTGTGCTCCGGCCACGGAGATTGGGATCATCGCAAGCTGGGATATTCAGTGCCGCGTTGATGAGATGGTACGGTGCCTTGGCGCTCTGATTCATCGCAGAAAGGCTCTGTGGGTCGCACAGCTCGACTGCAGTGCCGTCCTCAACTGAACGAGTAAGGTAGGTGCGCGCAAGCCGATCACGGTAAAACCGGTGAGGCGAAGCGAAATTGATGTTCAAAACCAGGCTTGTATACAGCAGCAGAATAAAAACAAGGGAAATCAACCAGAATTCATGATGCGGCCGCACAATCATGAACAGATCGGCCAAACAAAGAAATACAGCAAGCGTGAGGATTGGGCCAACTAAGCCGAACATTCCGAAGGCCAGTGGCCCAACATGGTCTTCGGTCCTAGCCACAGTCCGAGCGCGCCAAGCACGATGGGCGAGACCGCTGCTAACGCCAGTGTCCAGCCCCTTCCTGAGCGCCCGAGAACACCAAAAAGCCAGGGTATCGCTTCAGAAGCCAGAAGCACGGCACAGACGACGAATAGGCCTACGCTGGCCCTCTCCCAAAGTGACCGGAGCCGCCGACCAAATCGTTGCGCCAGAGGAAGCAAAGCAACTGTGATCATGAGGACAACGAGAGTCAAGAATGCGAAGGCACTGGGGTAACCCTTGCTCAGATCACTAGTAAAATTCTGCGCCCAAAAGCGTTCCGCAATGTAGACCGCCACCAGCAACCATGGCGACGCGAGCATCAGCGACACGAGGATGCCGTAGGCCACAAGCGCAATAATCTTGGCTATGGTTTTGAAGCCGCCCTCGCTCAGATACTTGCTGTGATTGCGAAGATGGCGAACACCTTGCGATTCCCTCTCACCTTCCGCGCCGAAAGGGAGACTACCGAGAGCCGGTTTGAGGTCAACCTTGTCAGCGCCGTCATTCAGGAAGGAAGTCATGAATGCACCGAGATAGCCGCCGCCCGACACCGTCGAAAGAAGATCGACTTGTTGGAGCATTCCTTTTCGGGCAAGATGTTGAACGACACCTAGGGCGAATGTTGCCGACCGGATTCCGCCTCCCGAGATTGCAAGGCCCACGGCGTTCGTTGGCTCGTCGGAATTGTGAAGACTGTAGTTGGCCCGGCGCTTAAGGATCTCTGTCTTCTCTACCTGATTGAGTTTGTCGGCGTCTCCGGATTTGATGTTCCCAGCGACGATGCCGAAAGGAATAGGATCCCACAGAGCAGCTGGCACACTCGCCGAGACTCCCGGCGATCCCAACACATCCTCCGTGAGCGTTTCATCATCCGCAAGGAGGGCAAGCAGCTTGGCGAATTGGCACAGCGTATGCTGAAGCGCACTGAGTTCGCGTCGGAAGCTGAATCGAACATCTGTGCTGGAAAGCCGACCGTCTTGTTTTGCGCGATGCCATTTCGCCGTGAACGGCCGAATCCGCGTGTTGAGAACTCGGACTGTCAGGGAGGCGAAATGTTTGCAATCTTTGTGCTGTTTGATGATCGAACGGGAAGCTTCGAAAAGGCTATAGATGCTGTCGAGAGCGGACACTTCGTCGCCTGAGCGGTAGGCAAGAGGCTGTGTTGCAACGCGAGTCCTCAATTCGGTATACAGCTGCCAGGCAGCCAGCCGGTCTGGCTCCCCGGGATTCCAAGCAAGCCTTGCATACGGCTCGCTCGTCCCGTCCCCGCTTACAAAGATTTCAGCCAGTTTGTTCGTTTGGAGCCACTGAAGCCAGGTGACCTCTTTGGCAGCGCTCGAATCTGATCTGGGATTGGTCATTTGCACACAGCCTCGGTCCGAACCGCTGAAGCAAGACACCTTCAACGGGCGTACCTCTCGCTATAGAAAGCCAAGCATCCAGCAGCTTGGTAGCATAGGATTTTCGGTCCGGAGAATTATATCCTCGCTTATTCAGCGTCGAATCAACTCGACGACGGCAGGAGACTCGGCATGGAGGCTTTGGAGGCAATTACGGACTACCTCCCCTTCCGGTTAAACGAAAGGTCTTCATCTCTTACTGCCACTTGAACCAACGGGAGGCTGAAGCGTTTGTCACAAGGTGCAAGCCGTGTTTACCCCCGGGGCCTTGGGGCTCGCGTATTCGGAGGACATAGTGAACGGCGACAATCCGGACTACTTCATGCCCCAGATTCAATCCAAGTACCTGGGCGACTCGAGCGTTACAATTCTTCTAGTCGGAACCTACACACATTCCCGGAGGTATGTCGATTGGGAGCTGAAGGCTTCCATTCATACTTTCGTGCGACTCAGATCGTGCCGGAGCTCCAACAGCAGTGCGGACAGGCGAACGTGAATGGCACTAAGTTGCGAACCATGGTTATTCCCATCCCACCCTTGGCCGAACAATATCGCATCGTTGCCAGGGTTGATGAATTGAGGACTGTGTGCGACCGGCTGGATCCAACACCCAGGATTGCAACCAGGAGGAGGTGAGTGATACCGGATTAGGGAACCTCTGAACAACCATCGATTTTGAAGGCGGCAGGAATTTCAGAACTGCAAAGGCCAGGAATATTTCCCTGTATTGCTTGCGACCTTACCGGAACCCGCTATCTACGCGAGGTTCAGAGACACTACGCCCTCGCCACTGCCAGCCGTCTGCGGTGCAGATACAGGTTTACCAACGCGAAGCTGGCGCACAGTCGATGATGGTTCTT
>Ga0307479_10002178_pt1 | contig 17800 bp, 11 predicted proteins | sample atmos_gasesECM4C_FD_203743 | JGI IMG/M metagenome (GOLD analysis project Ga0307479, IMG submission 203743) | Hardwood forest soil microbial communities from Morgan-Monroe State Forest, Indiana, United States - atmos_gasesECM4C_515 | ecosystem: Environmental > Terrestrial > Soil > Temperate... | reverse complement strand
GGGGTGATCTTCGACAGGGATATAACGCAACCAATCTCTTGAAGTCGCAAGCCATTCCTCGGGGGAGTAGCCGAACATGGTTTCGATTTGCGGGCTGACGTAAAACCACTGGCCGGTCACCCCAATTTCGGCGATGTAGCTGATGGCCGCAACCTGCTCGATGAGCATGCGGTATTTGGTTTCCGTTTCGTCGCGGGCCATCTGGGCGCTCACCCGCTCGGTGATGTCGTGGCTCACGCAGATAGTGCCGCCGTCCGGCAGCGAGGTAACTGCCATTTCCGTGTGGACTACCGTTGCGTTGTTGTGATGCACGGTCAGCGTCCCGAACCACCGGCCATGTTGTTTCAGGGATTCGCGAACCTGCGGCACGACCGGGGCGACATCCCGGGCATCGGGAACCTCCCGCCAGGACTTGCCCAGCACGGCCTCCCGATTCGTATCCCCGATCATCCGCGCGTAGGCGGAGTTTACATAAATGTATTTCCCCGCGGCGTCGAGAATGGCCATGCCATTGATGGCGGAGTCCATCGCCAGCGTGTGCGTCAGCACCGCATTCGCGCTTTTCTCCTCGCGATACTGGCTGATTCCCAGCCGCGCGGCGTAGCACACAATCGAAACGCCCAGAAGCGAGAAACGAAGCAGGCGCCACTCCGTTCCCAGCTGCGAAACCTGCCAAAGTATGATCAGCGGCGCCAGCGCAAGAGTGGCGTTGGTCAGCATCAATTCGCCGAACGCCCTACGCCGCAAAGGTGAGCCGGCTTCCGCCGCAGGACCCGGCTGCCACCGCGCGGCCCACATTGCCGCAACAAGAAACGGCGCTGTCCATAGCAAGTCCCGCAACGTCCCGGTTGGCGCCGGCTTGACAATTTGCAGGTATTGCGCCAGCGCCGCGCACACCGTCAAGAGCAGCAGGTAGAGAGCGAGGCCGCCATAGAGTTTCCGGATGTGCGGTTTTCGCGCGCGCAGCGCCTGGAAGGCAGCCAGCGCGGTGAGCAAGGCATCTTCCACGTTCTCGACGCGCATCTCGCGCAGGAATGCGGAGTAGCCGTCAAGGCGGCGAGCCGGCAGGTAGTAAAATTCGAGATAAATAAAAAAGAAAACGATTCCGATTTGGAGAAAATCCAGGGCGGACTCCGCGTCGATCCGCGGAGAATCCTTGTCCTGGTCCAGGAATAAGGCCGTGGCGATCAGCACGTTTTGCAAACCGAACAAGAATCGCACTGCCGAGGTTGCGGGCGGCTCGCTGTGCAGCGCCACTTCGTAATACATCCAGCCCAGGTTCGCTACGCCCCACATCGCTACGCCCGCGCCGACGATCAGCCAAAAGGGGCGGCTCAAGCCGCGCCCGCGGCGAGATGCGCCGAATGCCATGATCGCGGCAAAACCGCAGGCGAGGATTTGCAGGAAATTTGCGAGAAAAGATCCGGCCGTAGTGGTGCCCAGCGTCGCCGCTTCGCAAAGATGCAGCGCGACAATGACCGCCGCAAAGATCAGGGGCTTTCGGGGCATTCTTTGTCGTAGTCTTGCGATTCGAGCCGAACTTCTTGACCTAATCCATTCTATGGGGAATTCCGCGGGCTTTCACGCAAACCCCCGGCAAGCGTGCCCTGCCTGATACGGGACGGTGCGACCGGACGATTGGGCGGGTGATTCTGCGAACTTCAGCTCCGCTCGAGCCTAGCGGCCTTCGAGGGGGTAGCGGTCCTGAGACTGAACGGCGGCGGCGACGCGGCGGCGCAATGCAATGGTGTCCACGGGCGCGCGCTTCGCGAAGCGCTTCAAGACGGCCATCTGCGTGGTAAGCATGTCGCCTTCGTGGATGGCGGCAATGGCGCGCTTGGCTTCGTGCTCCACGCGCTCGGCGGCGTCGTTGATGAGCACTCGTGCGGCATCGATCATGGTTCGCGTTGCGGATTCGCCTTTCGCGGCGGCGGCTTTTTGCGCGCGCAGCAGGCAGGACTCCATCGCGTAGATTTCCATGACCATATTAGACAGCGCGCCGATCAGTTCCTGTTCGTCGGCGAGTTTTTCGCGGAATTTCTGGACGGCGCCTCCGGCCGCTTGCAAAAACATTTTCTTGGAGTTGGCGACCACGCCGGATTCGGCGGCGAGAACGCCTTCGGGCGCTTCCTCGAAGGACGGCCCGGCGAGGATTTCATCCGCCAGCTTCATGGCGGCCGGGATTAGCGGCAGTTGCCCGCCCATGGCGCGCTTCATCAGCATTTGGATGATGAGCATGCGGTTGATTTCGTTGGTGCCCTCGAAAATGCGGTTGATGCGTGAATCGCGGTACGCGCGGCACACCGGGTATTCTTCATGAAAGCCGTAGCCGCCGAATATCTGCACGGCTTCGTCCACGACGAAATCGAGCATCTCGCTGCCGTAGACCTTGGCGATGGAGCTTTCGATGGCGTATTCCTCGAGAACTTTCATGGTGTTCTGAATCTTGTCGCCGGAGCCGGAAGCCGCGGCCATCGCGGCCTCGATGTTTCCCGCCGAGCGGTACACCATCGATTCCACCGCGAAGATCTGAATGGCCATCTCCGCCAGCTTTTCCTTCATCAGGCCGAAGTCGCCGATCTGCTTTCCAAACGCCTTGCGTTCCCTCGCATACTTTGAAGAAGTCATCAGCACGTGCTTGGAGCCGCCGACGCAGGAAGCGCCCAGCGTGAAGCGCCCAGCATTCAGGATGTTGAATGCCACGATGTGGCCGCGGCCGATCTCGTGCAGCAGGTTTTCTTTCGGCACCTTGCAATTTTCCAGGAAAATCGGCGTCGTCGAGCTGCCGTGGATGCCCATCTTGTGTTCTTCGTTGCCGGGCTTGAAGCCGGGGAAGGTGCGTTCGACAATGAAGGCCGTGAATTTTTCGCCATCAATCTTCGCAAACACAATGTAAACATCGGCGAAGCCGCCGTTGGTGATCCACATCTTCTGGCCATTCAAAACGTAGTGCGTGCCTTCTTTATTCAGTTCCGCGCGCGTCAGCGAGTTCTGCGCGTCGGACCCCGCTTGCGGCTCGGAGAGGCAGTATGCGCCGATCCACTCGCCGGTAGCCAGCTTCGGCAGATATTTTTTCTTCTGCGCTTCCGTGCCGAAATAAACAATTGGAAGCGTTCCGATTCCCGCGTGCGCCCCGTGGGTCACCGCGAAGCCGCCGTAGATGGAAAGTTTCTCGGTCAGCACCGTTGTGGAGATCTTGTCCAGGCCAGCGCCGCCGAATTCCTCCGGCACGCCGCCGCCCATCAAGCCGACTTCGCCGCCTTTTTTCACCAGCTCGGCCATCAGCCCGGGCTTTTTGTTTTCGAGTTCCTTGATGAACGGGAAAACTTCCTTGAGAACGAATTCTTCCGCCGTCTGACCAATCAGCTTCTGATCATCGGTCAAATCAGCTGGCGTAAATACATCGCTCGGCTGCGGCGATTCCAGGAGAAAGCTGCCTCCCTTTGCTGCGGGCTTCATAAGAGTAGCAGTGGCCATCTTGGTCGCTCCTAGAGGGAAGTCGTTGCAATAAATGGGATTTGGTCAGACGCTTGTTAAAGGTGGGCCACGCCGACCGTTCCAATCCATTTTACTCCCACAAAATGATGCAGTAAACACCGTTAAGTTGCCGGTGTCGGAACAGCTTTCAGTCACCGTGCAGCACCCCCGCTCAGGCTCTGGAAGTGGCGAGCGAAGCGATCTGGGGATATAATCCAGCCTCATTCCACGCATCACTGAGGGATACTGATGAAGCCGGTCAACTTCGTTCGCGCACTAACCTTGCTCGCGCCGCTGCTCGGCGCTCTTTTGCTCGCCGGGCGCTCCGTGGCCCAGGCACCGCCGCCGGCTCCTTCTGCCACGAAGCTGCCCAGCGAAACGCCGGCACAGTTCACTCCCGTCACCGATAGTTTCGACTACGCCCGGCACGATGTGATGATCGCCATGCGCGACGGCGTGAAGCTGCACACCGTCATCCTTGTGCCTAAAGGCGCGAAGAACGCGCCCATTCTTCTGACGCGCACGCCTTACGACGCCACCGATCTCACCACCCACGAGCACAGCTCGCATCTGGGTCCCAGCCTGCATGGCTATGACAACGCTCTCGAAGTCATCCTCGAAGGCGGATACATCCGCGTGGTCCAGGACGTGCGCGGCAAGTACGGCTCCGAAGGCGCCTACGTGATGAACCGCCCGCTGGACGGCCCGCTGAATCCCACCGCGGTCGATCACTCGACCGACACCTACGACACCATCGACTGGCTGGTGAAAAACATTCCGGAGAGCAACGGCAAGGTCGGCATCCTTGGCATTTCCTACGACGGGTTCTTGCCGCTGATGGCCCTCGTCAATCCGCATCCCGCGCTGAAAGTCTCCGTGCCGATGAACCCCATGGTCGATGGCTGGATGGGCGACGACTGGTTTCACTACGGCGCGTTTCGCGAACTGAACATGCCTTACATCTACGACCAGGAAGCCACGCGCAAAAATGACGAGCACTGGTGGACCAGCAACTACGACGACTACGATTTGTACTTGCAGGCCGGTTCGGCCGGCGAACTCGGCCGCCGCCACGGTCTTGAGCAGGTCGGCTTCTGGCGAAAAATTCTCGAACATCCGGCCTACGACGCTTTCTGGCAGCAACAAGCCATGGACAAGATTCTGGCCGCGCAGCCGCTGAAAGTTCCAACCATGCTCGTCGACAGCCTGTGGGATCAGGAAGACATCTACGGCGCGATGGCCGTCTACAAAGCGATCAAGCCCAAGGACACCGGCAACGACAAAGTTTTCCTGGCCATCGGCCCCTGGTATCACGGCCAGGAAATAAGAGACGGTAGTTCGATTGGCGCGGTGAAATTCGACAGCGATACTGGGTTGTATTTTCGCAGAGAAATTCTTGCGCCGTTCCTGGCGCACTATTTGAAAGACGATGCGCCGAAGAGCGACGTCGCGCCGGTAACGGCGTTTGAAACCGGAACAAACGCCTGGCGGCGCTTGCCCGCGTGGCCCTCCGGCTGCGCCAGCGGCTGCAACGTGAAGCCGACTCCGCTCTATCTTAATTCGGGGCTGAAGCTTAGCCTCGCCGCGCCTGCCGCGGGCGAAGCGCCTTTCGATGAATATGTCTCCGACCCCGCCAAACCCGTTCCCTTCAACGGACGCCCGAGTTTTCCCGTCGGTTTCGCCGGTAACGTGTCTTGGCGAAATTGGCTGACTAGCGACCAGCGCGAAGTTTCCGGCCGCCCTGACGTTGTTGTCTTCGTCTCGGACACGCTGAAGGCCCCGATGAAAATCAGCGGCCAGCCGATCGCCAACTTAATCGCTTCCACCAGCGGCACAGACTCCGACTGGGTTGTCAAGCTCATCGACCTTTATCCCGACGAAGTGGGCGCGCAACCCGAAATGGGCGGCTATCAACTGATGGTTGCCGCAGACGTCTTCCGCGGCCGCTACCGCGAGAGTTTCGAAACGCCGAAGGCCCTCGCGCCGGACAAGCCGCTGCTTTACCGCTTCGCGCTGCCCACCGCCAATCACGTGTTCCTGCCCGGCCACCGCATCATGGTGCAAATTCAGTCGAGTTGGTTCCCGCTGTACGACCGCAATCCGCAAACGTTTGTTCCCAACATTTTCTGGGCCAAGCCCGGCGACTATCGCAAAGCAACGCAGCGCATTTATCATGCACCCGGCCAGGCCACTTTCATCGAACTGCCATTGGTCACTACACCCTGATGCGTTAGGACTGAAGTCGTATAGAATTACGCAATCAATATGCTTGAGGAAAGGATATTTGGGTCAGCCCTCTTTTTGGGATCGTTACTTTTCATTTTTCACGGCGGCATTTTACTAATTGCGCCGGGACGGTACTTGCCGATGGCAACTTGGGGTGAGTCGACCCTAAAGCTCGTTCGCAAGCCTCCATTTGAATTTTGGAAACGCTTTGCCGGCCTTTGCCTGTCTGTAGCCGTTTTCATAATATTTACGCTTCCTGGTTTTTTTATGATGCTGCACCCAAAGCCAGGCAACCTCTCGTTTGGTGATTCTCCATTACCACCGGGTAGCAAACGATGGGACATGCTAGGCATTGCCCTTATTGCGCTGGCGAGTGGGTACGCCCTGCTATTTTGGCCTGAACGCTCCGTGGTAGCGATGTTTTCATCCGACGAACGCAAATTAGAAGATAAAACGACAAAAAGGCTTTGGATTCTGTATGTTCAAGTGGCAGGCTGGCTCTTCTTGGTGTGGTGCCTACTTCCGCTCGGCGAGTTCATTAAAAGCCTTCGTTAACCCGTTGAAATAACCTGTGCTCAACTGGCCCAGCAGACTAGGCCCTCCTTCGCGTGACTCTTTCGCGTCGTCCCTGCTATCCTCTAGCCTTTCAAATTGCAATGGGAGTGAATCTCATGCGTAGCACGCTTACAGCAATTCTTTTCCTCGCCTCCGCGGCCATTTCTCCAGCGCAGCAAACTGGGCCCGCGACTCACTTCGATGGCAGCTCCTGGTGGGCGCACGTCAAATTCCTCGCCGACGATTCCCTCGAAGGCCGCGACACCGGCAGCGAAGGTCTGCGCAAGGCCCAGGCCTACGCCGTCGAGCAACTCCAGAAAGCGGGTCTCGAGCCCGCCGGCTCGAACGGTTTCTACCAGCCCGTGCACTTCAATCAATATGAAGTCGACGAAACCAAATCGTCGCTCGCGCTCGTCGCAAATGGCCAGGCGAAGACTCTCTCCTTCACCGACGATGCCTTCATCGGCACGCGCGCCACGCATGCGTCTGTCGCGCTTTCCGCGCCCTTGGTCTTTGTCGGTTACGGGCTGAAAATTCCGGAGAAAGATCTGGATGAACTTGCGGGCTTCGACCTCAAAGGAAAAATCGTCGTCTATCTCGCCGGTTCTCCCTCGGACATACCCACAGCGCTTGCCTCCCATTATCAAACGCCGGCCGAGCGTTGGAAATCGTTACGCGCCGCCGGGGCCATCGGCACCGTCACTATTATGAATCCCGCGTCCATGGATATTCCCTGGTCGCGCATTTCCGTCAATCGCAATCATCCGTCCATGGATCTCGCCGACGCCGAGTTCAATGAAACTCCGGGCCAGCAACTCGGCGTAACATTTAATCCCGCCTCGGCGGAGAAGCTCTTCGCCGGCTCCGGCCACACCTTTGCTGAAATCGCGGCCCTGGGCAAAGACCGTAAGCCGCTTCCGCATTTCACCTTGGCCGCTTCGCTCAAAGCCAGCGCCGTCATCCTCTCCAGGGCCCTCGAATCCGCCAACATCGTCGCCAAACTTCCCGGTTCCGACCCCACTCTCAAAAACGAATTCGTCGTACTCTCCGCGCACATCGATCACGTTGGCATCGGCGCGCCCATCAACGGCGACCGCATCTACAACGGCGCCATGGACAACGGTTCCGGCAGCGCTCTCGCCATGGATATCGCGGCCAGCCTCAAAGCGCATCCAGAAAAACTCCAACGCTCCATCCTCTTCCTCCTCGTCACCGCCGAAGAAAAGGGCCTTCTCGGCTCGAAATATTTCGCCGCCCATCCCACCGTCGCGCCGAAATCCATCGTCGCCGACGTCAACGTGGACATGTTTCTCCCCATCGTCCCGCTGAAAATTTTGAAGATCGAAGGCATCGAGGAATCCGACCTCGGAACGCGCGCCGCCGCCATCGCTCAGTCCATGGGCATCAAGCCCATCCCTGATCCTGAACCGCTTCGCAACGCGTTCATCCGCAGCGATCAATACAACTTCATCAAGAAGGGCGTCCCCGCCGTCAAATGCGACGTCGGCTTCGAACTCGGCTCACCTGAACAAAAAATTTTCAAGGACTGGCTCACCAACCGTTATCACGCACCCAGCGACGACGTGAGTCAGCCAGTCGATCTCCAAGCTGCCGCCCTCTACGAGGAATTCACGCGGCGTCTGCTCCTCGACACTGCCAACACTGCCGCGCGTCCCCAGTGGAAGCCCGACTCCTTCTTCCGCCGCTACGCCGCCGACTAAACTCTGGCGTTTTTCTTCTGTTGGGATTGCCCGGCCCGTCTTCGATCTAAGCGCAAAGATGACGTTTGAACGTCAGTCGAGAACATATGTTTCCAAAGATTTCTCGTGCTATTCACCCGCTCTCTGTTTCAAAAACGTTCCTTTATCGAGCTCGCTGAACGCTTGGCGGAGCTGTTCCTGCGTGTTCATCACGATGGGGCCGTACCACGCCACCGGCTCCTCGAGTGGCTTGCCCGACACCAGCAGGAAGCGGATTCCCTCATCTCCCGCTTGCACCATCAGCTCGTCGCCGCGGTCGAATAGCACCAGCGAGCGATTGTCCGCCTCTGCGGGAGGCTTGGTGTCCGCCCAGCCCACCGGTTCGGTCGGCACCGCCAGCGGCTCCGACGCGTTGCAGAATTTCCCGTCGCCGGCAAAAACGTATGCGAAGGCATGCCGCGTGATCCCTACGGGAAGCGTCTTTCTCCGCCCCGGCGGCACGGACACATCCAGATAAATGGGATCGGCGGCGATGCCATCCACCGGCCCGCTCTTGCCCCAGAAATTTCCGCACACCACGCGCACGTGCGTACCGTCGTCGTCCTTGATCTCCGGAATATCCAGCGCCTTCACCTCTTGATACCGCGGCGCCGTCATCTTCAGAGACGACGGCAGATTCGCCCAAAGCTGAAAACCGTGCATGCGCCCGGCGTGGTCGCCCTTGGGCATCTCCTGATGAATGATCCCGCTGCCCGCCGTCATCCATTGGACGTCCCCCGCCGCGATCGCTCCGTGGTTCCCCATGCTGTCGCCGTGCTCCACTGTTCCTGCCAGCACATAGGTAATCGTCTCGATGCCCCGGTGCGGGTGCCAAGGAAACCCCGCCAGATAATCTTCCGGCACATCGTTGCGAAAATCATCCAGCAACAAAAACGGGTCGAAATCCGAAGTATTGCCGAACCCAAAAGCGCGCCGCAAATGCACCCCCGCACCTTCCGTCGTAGGCTTGGACTTGATCAACCTCTTCACCGGTCGTATGGACATGGCCGTCTCCTTCGACAAAAATTAGAGGCGCTCGAAAATGCCGGCGGCGCCCATGCCGCCGCCGATGCACATGGTGACCATGCCGAAGCGCGCATTTTTGCGCTGGAGTTCGCGGAGGATGGTGGCGGTGAGTTTTGCGCCGGTGCAGCCGAGCGGATGGCCAAGGGCGATGGCGCCGCCGTTGGGATTGACGCGGGAAGGGTCGAGGCCAGCTTGCTGGATGACGGCAAGCGATTGTGCGCCGAAGGCTTCGTTGAGTTCGATGACCGCCATGTCATTGAGCGAGAGACCGGCGAGCTTCAATGCTTTGGGGATAGCTCGAACGGGGCCGATGCCAAACTCTTCGGGGAGAACGCCAGCGGTGGCGTAAGCGACGAAACGCGCCAGTGGCTTCAGCCCCAGGGATTTGGCGCGAGCGTCGCTCATGATGACGGTGGCGGCGGCTCCGTCGCTCATGGGAGAGCTATTTCCAGCGGTGACGGTGCCCTTCGCATGGAAAGCAGGCTTCAGCTTGGCGAGGACGTCGAGGTTCGTGTCGGCGCGGGGGATTTCGTCGGTGGCGAAAGTAAACGTCTGAGTCGTCGGTTTAATCGGTGATTTTGGTTTTGAGGATGAGCCGTTGCCGTTCGGCAGCGCGGTGATTTTTACTTCGACGGCGATCGTTTCGTCCTTGAAATTTCCGGCGGCGATGGCGGCGAGAGCTTTCTTGTGGGAAGCGGCAGAGAACTGGTCGGCCTGTTCGCGGGTGATTCCGAATTTGCGCGCGATGTTTTCCGTGCCCAGGCCCATGTTGATGTAAGCGTCGGGATAGTTGTCGACGAGCCAGGGATTCGGAGAGATTTTGTTGCCGCCCATGGGCACCATGGACATGGATTCGGTGCCTCCGGCAACGATCACTTCCGCGGAGCCGGCGCGGATGCGTTCGGCGGCAAGGGCGATGGCTTGCAGGCCGGAAGAGCAGAAGCGATTGATGGTCATCGCGCTCGTCTCGACGGGGAGTCCGGCCCGGAGCGCGGCGATGCGGGCGACGTTCATGCCCTGTTCGCCTTCAGGCATGGCGCAACCGAGGATCACGTCGTCAATTTCCTTGGCGTCGAGGCCGGGAACGCGCGCGAGCGCTTCCTTGATGGCGAGCGCGGCGAGATCGTCGGGGCGCGTGGCGCGGAGCGAGCCTTTGTAGGCGCGGCCGACGGGAGTGCGGACTGCGGAGACGATGACGGCTTCGGGCATGGCGGGACCTCGCAGGGTGAAGATTCAGAGCTTATTGTTGGGCGAGGGGAAGGAAAAAGCAAATCTCGGTGATAAGGAGCAAGTCTTCAGCTATTAATTATAAGTATCTAGCCGAGGTCATTCGGCGCGGAGGGCCTCGACGGGATCGACGGCGGAGGCGCGGCGCGAGGGCAAATAGCTGGCCAGGAATGCTGTGGCTACTAAGCCGATGCTGGCGGCGCCATAGGCGACTGGATCGACGGAGCTCACCTTAAAGAGCAAGGACGACATCAGGCGCATGACGAAGATGGCTACTACAAGTCCGCAAGCCACGCCGATGGCGGTGAGCAACAGTCCGTGGCGAACGAACATGCGAGTGAGCGTCTGCTGTTGGGCGCCGAGGGCCATGCGAATGCCGATCTCGCGGGTGCGCTGGGAGACGGAATAGGCGATTACGCCGTAGATGCCGACGACGCCGAGCAGGAGCGCCATGCTTCCAGCAACGCCAAGCATAATCAGCGTGAAGGAAGTCCTAGCCATGGAGCGCTTATAGAAAAAGTCCAGAGGGTGGACATCGGCGAGAGGAAGATTCGGATTCGTGGACCAGACCGCTTGCCGGACTTCGTTCAAGAAACTTTCCGAGCCGGTGCGCGAGCTGCGAAGGATGAAGGCCACATCGCGGAAAGCAAAGGAATCATCACTTTCGAAATGATCCATCCAGAGAGGCCAGTAGACGGACGTGGTGGCCGGCTTACTGACGCCGTCCTCGTAAACATCGCCGACGACACCGATGATTTCGCGCCAGTCGTCTTTGCTGCTGCTGCGGATGCGTTTGCCAAGCGCGCCGGAAGGATTGTGCGAAAGTTCGCGAGCCACATTTTCGGAGATCATGGCGACGGGGATTTTCTTGTAGGTGTCGTTCCAGGTGATCTCACGGCCCGCCACCAGCCGCATGCCCAAGGCGTCGAGATATCCGGGCGAGACAAATTTGAAGCGGCGGAGCGGGGGAAGCTGGCCTTCGGCGTAGGTCTGATTCTCGACGAAGACCGGATCGGTCCAGCCTTGGCCGGTCATAGGGAGCTTGGAGGCGATTGCGACGGAAGAGACGCCGGGAATCGCAGCGAGCCTATGCGAGATCTCCTCTTCCATGCGGACGACCTTTTCGTCTTCTTTGACGAGCGCACTGACAATGGAAATGCGGAAGGTCTGCAACGCGGCAGGACCTGCGAATCCGGGATTGACGTTGGTGAGGGCGCGGAAAGTACGAATCATCAGGCCGGAGCAGATTAGCAAGACGAGTGCGAGGGCGACTTGCACGACGACGAGAACGCTGCGCGCGCGGTGTTGCTCCTTGCTCTGGCTGAGCGCCCGGCCACCCTCGCGGATGCCGGTGCTGAGACGGACTCCGGCATATTTGAAGATAGGAATGGAACCAAACAGGACGCTGGCGAGGAGTGAAATTAGAAGCGTGAAGAGCAAGACGCGGCCATCGATGCCGATTTCTCGAATGCGAGGAAGTCCGGCGGGAGCGATGGCAGCAAGGATTCGCAATGCGCCGTAAGCGAGCCCCAAACCGATAGTGCTGCCTAGCAATCCGAGAATGACACTTTCGAGCAAAAGATCGGCGGCGATGCGGCCGCGGCCCGCGCCCAAGGCGGCGCGCACGGCTAGCTCCTGACGGCGGCCTTCGACGCGAACAAGCAGCAGATTGGCGACGTTGGCGCACGCAATCAGAAGCACCGTGCCGATCGAACCCATCAGGACCCAGAGGACGCTCCCGACATCGCCGACGACGTCGCGCTTGAGAGGACGGACGTTGGGGCCGATATGCGCGTCTTCGAAGAGCTTGATGCTAAAGCCCGGCGGAGCGGGAAAGGAAGTCATGACGATGGGAAGCATGCGAGCAACGTCGGCGTTGACCTGGTCGAGAGTAACGCCGGGCTTAAGCCTGGCGAGACCCTCGTAGCTGAAGTTGCCAAGGTTGGCTTTGTTGCGGTCAAACTGGAACGGGGTGATGACGGCGGGATCGTCCTTGTCCAGGAAGCGGAATCGTTGCGGCAGGACGCCGATAACTTGGCGGCTCTTGCCGTCCACGATGATGTTGCGGCCGATGGCGGAGGGGTCGCCGCCAAATTTACGACGCCAATAGCCGTAGGTTAGCATGACGGTTTCGGGAGCGCCGGGCGAATCATCCTGTCTTGTGAAACTGCGGCCCAGCATGGGAGGAATGCCGAGGAGAGGTAGAGTGCCATCGGTGACGCGCAAGGCGGCTACCTGTTCGGGTTCGGCGACACCTGTCACGCTTACGGAGTCGTCGTGGTACATGCCAATGTCCTGGAGGGTTTTGTTCTGTTCGCGGTAGATGAAGTAGTCGGAGGGGGACATGTCGAGGTCTTTGATCTGGACGCCGGGTGCGGTATGCCAGACGCCGACCAGTTCATCGGGTTTGGGATAGGGCAGGGGCTTGAGGAGGACGCCTTCGAGGACGCTGAAAACAAGGGTGTTAGCCCCAACGCCAGCGGCAAGCGTGATCAGGGCTATGGCCGTGAACATAGGGGCGCGGGCGAGTCTGCGCAGGACTTGTCTGAGCTGGTTGTTGAAGGATTCCATCGGCTCCCCCATCGTGAGCGTGCTTGCTCCGCGGACACCACGCACCGAACCATCGGAGAGGTGATACGACAGGGAGCAGGAGAAGTTCCCTAAAATCTCCCATGGCGAAGCTGTCCGGGCCGCCTCATGATGACCAGCTATTTACTTTTCCTTGAGAGGGGAGCCTTTCCGCGGGATGAAGATGATGCCGGGAGGCTCGATATTGAACTTTTTCGAGTAGTTGCCCTGGTTGATGGCGATGCCGACGCGGCCGCGTGAATCGATGTAGAGGAGTGGTTCGCCCACAGGGACATCCATGAAGGTCTTCACGTACGGCAGGGTCACCGGTCTCTTGTTGATCTCGACCCTGAATTTGTCGCCGAGGTTGTAGCCGAGCTTTTTGAATTCATCGCCCGGAACGTCCGTGACCAGGGAGCCGAAGGGATCATCGAGGCCGATAATGTCGCCGGCGATGCCCTTGTCGGTGGTGGTGGAGGTTTTGGGAGTAAGGCGGACGAGTTGCGGAACTTCTGGGCCGACAAGATTGAATTCCCATCCGGCGGCGAGATGCGCGCCAGCCGGAGAAAAAATGTCGCGGCCATGAAAAGTGGAAGAGATGGGGGACTGAATCATCCAGTTCGGGTTGGTGATCTCGCGGGCGGACTCCAGGCCGTCGCGATCCATCACCAGGGTGATCAGGCCGTTGTCGGGGAGGACAAAATACTGGCCCTTCCTTGATTTGACAATGATGGCTTTGCGCGAGGTGCCGACGCCGGGGTCAACTACGGCCACAAATACCGTTCCCGCGGGATAGTAGGGGGACACGGCTTCAAGGAACCGCGCACCTTCTTCGATTTGGAAGGGCGTCACCTGATGGGTGATGTCCATGATACGAGCTTCGGGGGCGATGCTCAGCATGACGGCTTTGCAGATGGCGACGGCATCGTTGGCGGCGCCGAAATCGGTCATGAAGATGATGATGGGACTCGCACCGGAGAGGGGCCCGGAAGCTGAGCCCTTCGGTCCCGGAGTCTTCGAGCAGGCAGTGGCAAACAGAGCGAGTATGAGCAGCGGCAGGAAAAATGAACGAACGCGAAAAATCATCAACGCTCCGTTGCGGCCAGGTAGTTTTCTTGCGAGCCAGTGTAAGCCGCGCGGTTGACATTCGGCAAGGTGCGCGTTCTGGAGGGGATGATACGCTGGAGGGCTAGGAATCACTACGAATGGAGCGCGAAAATCGCCTGTACGTAAGGACAGGTTTTCCACAGGTAGTACAGGGAAAACTAGGCGAAAATAGAGGCGAAAGTCGAGTACCATGTAACCTATTTGTTTTGCGATGTTTAGAGAATAATGATCCAAGAGGTGGCCGTAGTAGGGGGTGGTTTAGACCCGAAAATGTGTCTTTCGTACCATCGCTTTTGGGGCTAAGCAGGTGTCAAATGGGACAGGTACGAGAGATTCCGTTAGACCTTATGGACAGGTCGGCGCATCCAAAGAAGTGGATAAAGAGCTAAAGAAATGAAACCTAGAGTGGCGGTTGGGGTTAAGCGGGGCAGGGGATAGAGGCAAGATGAAGAGCAAGGACAAGGGCCGGAAGTGGATGTGGATGTTCCTGGCAGCGCTGGTTTCGCTGCAAATGTATTTCGTGTGGGAACTGCTGGCGGTATTTGCCTTGTTTGCAGTGGGATTTGCGGCCGTCGCTTTTGTGGCCGGCAGCCTGTACATGCTGCACCGGGGTTGGGCATTGGCCGTGGACCGGATTGCGGACAGCCGGCACCCGATCATGGTCGCAACTCGACAGCGCGTCACTGTAATCGAAGACGCGGCGCTCCGGCCGTTTCGGCGTCCGGGTTCTGCGCCGGCCCGCTAACTGAGTTTATGACTTTCTGGCTTTGTCCAGAGCACACGCAGAGCTTGTCACCCTGCCTGCCTCCTTCGGGAGTGACGCAGTCTCCGCGGCAATAGGAACGAAGAAGAAGGCCAACCGTCCTGAGAGAGCGGTTGGCTTTTTTCTTTTGTGGGGGTTGGGAATTTCCTACGGCAGGCACTACGTCTTTGCTTGGCCGCGCCGCAGCATTGCCATTTAGTGGGTGAGCGGGTCGATGTCGGTATCAGGGATAATTCCGGGATCATCCTGAGTGCGCGAGTCGCCGTCCGCCTCGAACAGTGTCTTACCATTGTCTTTGACGAGCTCGTCCAGGGTGGATTTGGAATGTTCATCCACGGCACTGACGGCGGCCACCAGGCAGGAGTACAGGAAGGCCTTCATTCCCTTGCGGAATTGATCGGTGGAGCGCTCGGCGGCGCGGGCAACTTCGGTTTCCAGTGCCAAGCGGCGAGCTTCGCAAGTGGCGCGGCTCTCCGCGTCGAGCGAGGCGAGGGCGGACGCCGCGCGCTCCCTGGTCTCGGAAAGGACCGCGTTCACATGCTGGTCGGTCTGCCGCTGGAAGGCCCCCAAGGCGGAATTCACGGCGCTCTGAACGAGGGCCTGCACTTCGGCGGAGCGAGCGTCGAGCTTCAGGAGCGCTTCCTGGATGACGGCTTGGGCATTTTCGAGCAGGAGTTGATAGCGGCGGTCGGCGGCGCGGGCGGCGGCCGTTTCAAACTGGGAAGCGGCCTGAGCCGCCGCTTCGTTGAGGCGCGCGTGGACTTGAGGCTCCCTCTCGTGCGTCATGCGTTCCACAAATTCCTGGGACCTGGCCAATTCGCGGCGCAACTCGGCGGCTTGTTTCTCCAGCCGCTGGGCCATCTCCTCCGCCTGGCCGCGGTATTTTTCCATTTGCTCTTTCCATTGCGAGGCGATCTCGCCGGCGAAATCGTCCTTGGAGGAAAGCCGCATCATCTCTACGCGCGTGGGGAAAAGTTCCTGAATCTCGCGCACGCTCGCGTTGCGCACGTCATCAATCGAACTCAGGGCTTCGCGCACCGCTTCTTCCACTTTCTTATCCACCGCTGTTTGCACCGCTTTCTCAGCGGCTTGCTGCAATTTTCCTTGCATTGCGGCGATAAATCCGTCCGGCGTGATGACGACTCGTTGCGGTTTGGGAGCCTCAGCCAGCTTTGGTGCGGGGGGCTTTGAAGGAACAGGCGACGGAGAAGGGAACGTGGCGACCTCGGCCATGCGGTGCTCGGCATTCACCGGCGGCTCGTCTGGTTTTAGGATAGCGGGCGGGGGTTCCAGCGCGGGCGCGGCCGCGGTTGCGAATTGCGCCAGAGTCGAAGCTGTTCCCCCGGCGGTCACCCAATCCTGGGGCGGCGTGACTACCCCCCAAACATTCCCCGGGGTTTCCAATTCCACGCCTACTTGCTGCAGTTCCCGCGAACTCTGCGAGGTGTGGACCGAGCGCACTCGCGCGCGCACCGCGGGGGGCTTGGGCTCGACACTCAATCCCACGACTTGCAACGTGACCCAGGATCCCACGCCGTAATCGTGCCGCGAGGGATACCGGCATCCGTGCAGGTTCAGGCTGGTCGAGACGGTTCTTTCCACAAACGGCTCACCGATGCGGTTCTGGCCGAACACAATCAGCGGGACGGAACGCTCGATGCGCGTGCTGCGCCGCGCGTCTTCCCCGGCGGAATGGTCAGGAGGACGAATCAGAGACGATTGGCTCACGTCTGCTCCAGAGAGATGCAGTTCCTAATCCCGGTGGCTCCAGAAGACCATCGTCTGGCACTGACATGTCTTCCGGGTGGAGGCCAATTCGATTTAACCGTGAAGCCAGTACCAGCACATTTTTGTGCAATATGTCTGTCGCGGAGCCCCACGAGGCAAATGTTAGCCGAAGCCCGCTCCGTTGTCGACTTTTGCGTGGAAACATAGATGGCGTGGACGCACAAGAACTAAGTCCGCATGCCCAGTTTGCACCTCGGGCATTCCAAGATGTCTCAGTAGAACGCAACGCCGCCATCGACGTTGATGGACTGGCCGGTCATGGCACTGGATTGCTCCGAGCACAGGAACAACGCGGCGCGCGCAATTTCCTCTGCCGTCTGCGCGCGGCCTTGCAGCAGGCCATTCAGGAAGCCGGCCAATTGCTCCTCCTCGTTCACTCCCATTTTTTTCGCGAGCACTGCGCCCAGATCTTTGGACATCTGCGTTTCCGTCACCGGTCCGGGACAGATGGCATTCACGCGTACGCCCTTACGCGCTCCTTCCGCGGCCATGACCCGCGTCAACCCCAGCATTCCCGCCTTCGCGGCTGCGTAGGCTGAGCCCCAGGCGTAAGCCGCCTTCGCGGACAGGCTGGATATGTTGAGGATTACGCCTTTACCCCGCGCGTACATTTGTGGCAGCACCAGTTTCGACAGCAGAAACGCGGCGCGAAGGTGAACAGCAATAACTTTGTCGAAATCCGCCAGCGGATATTCTTCCACGGGGACCACTGGGCCATAATGCCCCGCATTGTTCACCAGGATGTCGATTCGGCCAAATTTTTCGCGGCATGCGGCGACGACATGCAAGCACGGGGCCTCAAGCGACAGGTCGGCTGCCACATAAGCCGCGCGCCCGCCATGGGCTGAAATTTCCGCCGCGGTGGCGCCGAGTTCCTGCTCCGTGCGTGCGGTAAGAAAGACGGCGGCGCCTTCTTTGGCAAAAAGACGGGCGATGGCCCGGCCTATTCCGCGGCCAGAGCCAGTAATGAGGGCAACGCAATCCTGGAGTTCCATAGGGAAATCGAGGATAGCAGGAAAGGAGACAAGCCACAGCGATAGTTGCGAACGGCAGAGTCTAGATCGGCGACTGTCGCCGTCTCCGGCTGGCTGACTTAGCTTGCCGCTGAAAGCGGATTAACTTTACCCGTTGGTCTTCAACTTCCCGAGCATGTGGTGGACGAATTCATTGATCTCGTCCTGATTGAACGTGTCGCGGTGCACCGGCTTCTGGCCGATCGCGCGATACGCCAGCCGCCTCGTCGATTCCTTCACGAGGTCAAAGACGACCGTGCCTTCGCGGAAGCGAATATTTTCGTAGCTGACTTCCGGCGGTCCCCAGCCCC